>Ga0209933_1000076_pt1 | contig 318006 bp, 294 predicted proteins | sample ThiBiot_300_biof_FD_183944 | JGI IMG/M metagenome (GOLD analysis project Ga0209933, IMG submission 183944) | Wastewater bioreactor microbial communities from Cape Town, South Africa - Thiocy_cont_300_biof (SPAdes) | ecosystem: Engineered > Bioremediation > Thiocyanate > Unclassified | place...
GGTGAAGACCACGCGCCAGCTGCTCGCCGGCACCGGCTATGGTGACGGCGCGGCGCTGGTGGTCAAGGAATGGCATCCCGACGGCGGCGTCGTCGCCAACAGCTATGACGTGTTCGGCGACCAGGTCGACAGCTGGGACGCCCTCAACCGCCATACGAGCATGGCCTATGACAAGCTCGGCCGGCTCACCCAGGTGACGCGCCCGGCGACGGCGGCGGGCACGCTGGTGCAATCCTATGCCTATGACCTGCTCGGCAACCGGATCGGTGCGTGGAACAACGCCGTCGGCTATGCCGGCCGCGAGCGCACCCAATATGACGCGCTTGGCCGGATCACGCTGCAGGTCGCGTTCGGCGGCGACACCACCACCACCAGCTATGGCTGGGACGGCGCCATGGCCACCTCGGGGCTGGGGACCTTCGGCGGTTGGGTGGCGACGACCAGCACCGACGCTGATCGGGCCTCGGCCAGCTACGGCATCCATGCGGCGGTCCAGCGTGTCGACATTTTCGGCCGGGTTGTCGCGCGCAGCGACAAGGGCGGCCAGGCCTATGGCTATCAATATGATCGCGCCGCCCGCATCGTCGCCGAGACGAGCACGCTCGACGGAGCGCCCGCGCGCAATCTCGTCTACAGCTATTACAATACCGGGCAGATCCGGCAGGTCCTCTCGGGCGACGTGCCCGTCGTCAACACCAGCTGGAATCGCAAGGTCGCGAGCTATGAATATGACCTGCTCGGCCAGCTGACCCGCGAGACCCTTGTCAGCGAGGTCGCGGAGTTCAAGGAGGAACGATATGTCTGGGTTCTGGCTCCAGGCCAGTCTCCCGACACGCCCGAGGGGGAAGGGCAGGGCTATTGGGATTTCATTCCCGCAAGCTACATCGTCCGAACCGGCACGTGGCAGGACGGCCGCGCCGAATATGACGCGGCGGGCCGGATCACCCGCTACCGCGACGTTTACGCGCCCGGGGTCGATGCCGTCGACAAGAGCTGGACCTATGATGCCGCCGGCAATGTCCGTTCGATCGCGACCAGCTACCTGCCGGTGCAGGCGAGCGGCCTTCTCGCGACCACGGCGACGAGCCAGACCTACTGGTATCGCTATGACAGCATGAACCGTGTGGTGACGACCAAGGGCGTGTTCGTTGGCGCGGCGGGTTCGGGAGCGATCCAGCGCGGAGGCGCCGGCACGGACGTCACCTATGACGCGGCGGGCCAGCGGGCGACCGCGCAGACGGGTTCGAACGCGCAGGAGGTCTATGCCTACGACGCCGCGGGGCAGCTTGGCTCGGTCGTGATCGGTGGGACGACGCGCGCGCAGACGTCCTACGATCTGTTGGGCCGGGTCTCGAGCTATGCCGAATATGACGGCTGGGGCGTCGGCGTGCACAGCCGCTACGACATCGTCTACGACCCGCGCGGGCTGGTATTGGCGGAGAAGAGCTCGACCAGGCAGGGGAGCGACACGCTCTACACCCACACGGTCAACTATTACAGCGCCACCGGCGTGGGATCCGCCGGCCCGGCGATCAGCTGGTCGGGCCAGGCCGGCAACGCGAGCGGCAGCCTGCTCTACTATAGCGAGACCAAGAACTGGAAGAATGGCGGCACGCCAATCTATGGCGGCCCGGGTAGCTATTCGCAGGCCGATCTCGATTATGCCGACAGCTATACCAGCCAGTCCTATGCATGGCGTGACGGCGCGCAGCAGACGCTGGTGCAGCTGACCAACCGCGACGGCACGAGCAGCTCGAGCTACAGCTATGACCGCGACGGGGCGCTGACCGGGGTCGCCATCAACGGCGGTTCGCGACCCCGCGCGATCCTGTATCGGACCGACCTGCAGGGCCAGGTGATCCTGCGCGGCGAGACCGACCTCATCTGGGGGAACAACGAGCCGCTTACGCGCACCTATATGTTCGGCGGGCGCCAGATGGGCGTGGTGAGCAACGACGGCACTGCCAATGTCGACTATGCCGCCGCGATCGCCGCGCGCACGGCAGCGCCCGGCAACGGCACGTTCCGGAACGGCGCGACCAACGCCACCATCTTCGCCGATTTCGACGCCAATTTCACGGCGCTGAACGGTGGCACGGTGGGCGGCGCCTCGAGCTATTCCGCGAGTGCGGGCGAGACCCTGCAGTCGATCGCCGCCCAGCTCTGGGGCGATTCCAACCTGTGGTACCGCCTCGCCGAGGCCAATCCCGGCTTCGGCGCGGGCGGCGCGGTGCCCGCCGGCACCACGCTCACCGTTCCCGGCGGCGTTGTCGGCAGCCATCACGACGCCACCACCTTCCGGCCCTACGACCCCGCCGAGGCCATCGGCAACACCTCCCCCAACACCCCGGCGCCGCCCAAGCGGAACAGCTGCGGCGCGCTCGGGGCGATATTGGTGGCGGTGGTGTCGATCGCGGTCAGCGTGGCGCTGCCGCAGCTGTCGCCCTTCTTCAAGTCGTTCGCCGGGCAGGTGCTCGGCGGCCTGCTCGCCAATGCCGCGGGCCAGGGCGTGGGGATCGCGACAGGCATCCAGGACCGGTTCGACTTCAAGGGGCTGGCGATGGCGGGGGTGACCTCGGCCATCACCGCGGGGCTGGGCGGCAAGGGCACGTTCAAGTCGGTCGGCGCCGATGACGTCGACATTTCGCAGAGCATCTTCGACAAGGTCGGGATCGGCACCGGCGTGCTGGGCTCGGCGGCGCGGGCGGTGATCGGCGGTGTACTCGGCGAGGGCATCGGCGTGGCGACCGGATTGAAGTCGCAGTTCGACTTCGCGGGCGTGGCGGCGGCTGGCGTGGGTGCGGCGGCGGGCGCGCCGTTCGGCGGCAAGGGGCTCGGTCGCGAAGTGCTCGGCATCGGCGCGGACGCGCTGGCCAGCGCCGCCAGCCGCTCCGTCCTCACCGGCACCAGCTTTGGCGACAACATCATCGCCACGCTGCCCGGCGTCATCGCGCGAACCCTCGGCAGGGTCGCCGAGGATGCGATACAGCGCGGCCAACTCGCACGTGCGAACGCTGGCGGGCTGAGCTCTGAGAACAAACTGCTGCTACTTAGCTTCAACCCATATGCCGATGGTGACAGTACTGCCACCAGCATGGAGGCGACGGGGCGCCACGCATGCTTTGTCGCCGGGACATTGGTGCATACCGAGCGTGGCCTGATTCCAATCGAGCAGATCAGACGGTTGGACCTTGTTCTGTCGAGGCAGGAAGACGGCCCCAACGCGCCCATCCGCCTGAGCAAGGTGATTGCGTTGCATCACGCGGATGGGCAGCGAACCCTGGAGGTGGCTTTCGCTTCGGGCGGCGCTGCCGAGCTCTCAATCATCACAACAACCGCCAAACACCCATTCTGGGTCTGCGGGCGTGGTTGGGTCGATGCGTCGCTGCTCGAGGCAGGTGAATTTCTGTCCCTCTCGGATGGACGGACGGCTCGGATTGCGTGGACAAGGGAGACGGGCAAGGCGACCTCGGTGTACAACATCACCGTCGACGAGGATCACACTTACTTCGTCGGCCGGGAAGGCATTTGGGTACATAACAAGCCTGCGTTCCAGGATCCTACGCCAAGGAGCGTCGCCGATATCGCCGGTAAGCACCGAGATCCGGTGGGGCCGGCCGATAACGATCAAATACACCGCGATCTGATTGCCGTTATCGAGGAGAGATATGGCGGCGATGAGAGGCTCATAAAAGAAGCGGATGATATCCATGACGGATGGAAGAGATATTTCGAGAGTAAGTCTGGAATATCTGTCATGTCGATATTGGATAGTGTCGTCAAAGGCATAAATTCTGTCGTAGATGTAAATGTAGAATACTATGGAAATCTGGGGAGTTATCTCGTTGGTTCGCAATCTCTGTACGGGCAGTATATTGGCCAGCCCTTTGCCAAATGGGCCGGGCCAACGGTAAATCCGATATTGAGCGACATTGAGGGCATGGCGGCGGACCCCCAAGTCGGTTTGCAGATGATGGTTACCGGCGCTCCTCCGGTCAAGTTGCTGGGGGCTGGATCCTATACCCTCGCCAAGGGCTACCAAGGCCTCAGCAAAATCTCGCAATTCCTCAGCCGGGCGAAGGTCGCAGACAGCGCAATAGATATTCTCCCGAAGGGGCAAAGCCTGATGCTACGCCCTGTCGAGATTGAATTTCCAGCATACGGACTGTCATCGCAAAAGCAGGCTTTATTTGCTGCCCATCTTAATGAGCAACAAATTGGCCTTAACTATCTCTCGTTGCAGAGAACGGATGACCTGCTGACCAATCTTACAAATTATCCAAATATTGCCAGTGAACTCAAAGCTGCCCGTGCGCTGGGGCGGTTCAACATAGAAGGATCGGGTGCAGGACTTGACGCGGCTCATCGTCTTGATGCAGTCGCTGGGGGATATCTACATGATTTTGCTGGCTTCCGCGATCCGGTTCAGCAGCGTATTGGGTCTCTGTGGCGAACCCGGGTTGACCAAATCGTTCCGGGCCGAGAACACGTGCTAGTACCCAAGTTCGAGAGATGACCAACATGAACCAATCGTTCATCCCCGCAGCTAAAAACGGTTTTTCCATAGCCGCATTCTCTGCCTTTGGTCACTTTGAAGGCGTTAGAGAGCAAGAGTATCAGAATCTTTCGGCGAAATGGACGAGCTTATGTCAAGAATTATTTTTGGAATTTGGTGGTGTTTTTGATTATACATGGTCGGGTAATCTCTCTCACATTCGGACGAAATTTACGTCTGATCAAGGCGTCGGGATTTGTACTATATTTGTCAACGATCGAACTGCTTCGTCGATATTGTTGATGAATGGCGAAAATGTTAGCGTAGAAAAAGATGTATCGAAGATATTTATCCGATCGCTTCACACGCCTTTATTGAACACGCCGGAAGGCCGAGCTGAAAATGGCTTTTCCGAAATCGAGTCTATTTCAGATCGTCCGCTGATGATTGTGGTGCCTTTCCCAAGCAACGAAATATCCACTCAGAACCATGAAATTGTTCGCGAGCTGGGCTGGCATATGGCGGCTGCATACCTACAAGAATAGCATTAGGGTCAGGACCCATTGATGTGAGAGGTGCGATCTGATTCAGGCTCCGCAAGGAGACTGACTGTGAGCAACCTGTACTGGCTGACGGACGAGCAAATGGCGCGGCTCGAGCCGTATTTTCCAAAGAGCCATGGCAGGCCGAGGGTTGACGATCGGCGCGTGCTGAGCGGGATCATCTTCGTCAATCGTAACGGGCTGCGCTGGCGGGATGCGCCGAAGGATTACGGCCCGCACAAGACGCTCTACAATCGTTGGAAGCGCTGGGGCGAGATGGGCGTCTTCACGCGCATGATGGAAGGGCTCTCGACCGGTGCTGAGCGCAAGACGGTGATGATCGACGCGACCTATTTGAAGGCGCACCGCACGGCATCGAGCCTGGCGGTAAAAAGGGGGATCTCGGCCGCCTGATCGGCCGCACCAAAGGCGGCATGAACACCAAGCTCCATGCCGTCACCGACGCCAACGGCCGCCCTTTGAGCTTCTTCATGACCGCCGGCCAGGTCAGCGACTATATCGGTGCAGCAGCCCTGCTGGACGAATTGCCAAAGGCTCAATGGCTGCTCGGCGACCGGGGCTATGATGCTGACTGGTTCAGGGATGCGCTGCAGGAGAAAGGCATAAGGCCCTGCATCCCGGGCCGGAAATCGCGCAACGAGCCCATCAAATACGACAAGCGCCGCTACAGACGCCGCAATCGCATTGAGAGCATGTTCGGCCGCCTCAAGGACTGGCGCCGCGTCGCTACCCGTTACGACCGCTGCCCCACCGCCTTCTTCTCCGCCATCGCGCTTGCCGCCACCATCATCTTCTGGCTATGACCAATGAGTCCTGACCCTAGGAGGCTTGCTGTCGGCATCGCGTCGATCGAACGAAACCGGACAATGAGTTAGTCGCTAGCAGCAGCTAAGCGCGCCTGATGCCCCATTGGTGCCCCGCCGAAAGGCGCAGCTCGCAACTCACATCTATGTCATGGAAAAATGGTGGACGCACTAGGGCTCGAACCTAGGACCCGCTGATTAAGAGTCAGCTGCTCTACCAACTGAGCTATGCGTCCATTCCGGGTTGTTTCGGCGCTCTTGGTGGGTGCGCCTCCGCAGTGGAGGGGCGCCTTTAGCGTCGCGCTTCGCGGCTTGTAAAGCCCCAATCACAAAAAAATCACCAGCGCTGCACGCGACGGCTCTGGCGGTCGATCGAGAGCAGGATTCCGAAGCAGATCATGAAGGTCATCACGGCCGTGCCGCCGAAGCTGATCAGCGGCAGCGGCACGCCCACCACCGGCGCCAGGCCCATCACCATCGCCATGTTGATCGCGCAGTAATAGAAGATGGTGGCGGAAAGGCCCGCCGCCGTCAGCCGCGCGAAGCGGCTCTGCGCGCGCATGCTCACGCCGATCCCCCAGCGGATCAGGATGCCGAAGCCGACGATCAGGAAGAAGCCGCCCATCAGGCCCCATTCCTCCATCATCGTCGCCAGCGCGAAGTCGGTATGCCCCTCGGGCAGATAGTCGAGATGGCTCTGGGTGCCTTGCAGGAAGCCCTTGCCGAACACGCCGCCCGATCCGATCGCCACCTTGGACTGGCTGATGTGATAGCCGGTGCCCAGCGGATCGCTCTCGGGATCGAGGAAGATCAGCACGCGGTTGCGCTGATAGTCGTGCAGGACGAAGTTCACCGCCAGCGGCGCCGCCACCGCCAGCGCCAGCGCGCCGCCGATGAACAGCCGCAGCGGGATGCCGGCCAGGAACATGATCGTCACGCCGCCCGCGGTGATCATCAGTGCCGTGCCGAGGTCGGGCTGGAGCATGACGAGGCCGGCCGGGATGCCGATCAGCACGCAGGCGGGCCAGATCGCCCCGAACTTCCGGATCTCGCCCGCCGGCAATATCTCGTAGAAACGGGCCATCGCCATCACGATCACCGGCTTCATCAGCTCGGAGGGCTGCAACCGGATGAAACCGAGGTCGAGCCATCGCTGGCTGCCGCCCGCCACCGCGCCGAGCAGTTCCACGCCGACCAGCATCACCACGATGACGATGTACATGGGGAAGGCGCCCAGCGCCCAGAAGCTTTCCGGCACGCGCGAGAGGCCGATGGCCATGGCGAGGAAGACGAAGAAGCGCAGGCCCTGGTTGAACGCCCAGGGCGTCATGCTTCCGCTCGCGGCCGAATAGAGCACGACCAGCCCGAACATGCCGATCGCCACCACCAGCCCGATGATTCGCCAGGGCAGCTGCGCCAGCGGCCCGGGAACGATGCCCGAGGGGCCGAGGCCCGAGGATTGGAGCGTGGCCATCAGTCTGCCTCCACGCTGCCGCGTTCGGCCGCGCTGCTGTCGATCGTGTTGCTGGTCGTGGCGTTGGCGGCTTCGGAAGCGACGGTGCTCGCCGCCTCGGCCGCGTCCTCGGGCGCTTCGGGCGGCGGCGCGCTCTGCGCCGCCTTGAAGGCCTTGGCCTGCTCGGCCATCCGGGTGCGATAGTCGCCGCCCCAGGTCGGTTCCTCGCGGTGCAGCGATTCCATCGCGCGCTTCCGGTCGAACAGGAAGGTCATGATGTCGCGGCCGATCATCGGCGTGTCGAGGTTGCGGATGGTGTGGCCGTTATGCTCGAGCACGATGCCGGCGGCATATTTCGGGTTCTCCGCCGGAGCGAAGCAGACGAGCAGCGCGTGGTCGCGCAGCTTGAAGGGCAGCGAGGCGTTCTTGAGCACGCCCGATGCACGTTCCGCCATGGTGATGCGGCGGACCTGCGCGGTGCCGGTCTTGCCGGCCAGCGTGATGCCGGGAACCTGGATCCGCGCTGCACCGCCGGTGCCGCCCGAATTGATCACGCCGAACATCGCGTCGCGGATGATCGCCAGCTGCTCGGGCGTGGAGGCGAGGGGCGGGGCATCCTGGTGCGGGGCGTCGGCGAGCAGCCGCGGGACGAGCTGGCGCCCGGAAGCGAGCCGGCTCGCCATCACCGCCAGCTGCAGCGGATTGGCCAGCACATAGCCCTGGCCGATCGAGGCGTTGAGCGAATCGGCGACGGTCCATTGCTGCTTGTAGCGCTTCAGCTTCCAGGCGCTGTCGGGCACGGTGCCGAAGCGCTGGGTGGAGAAGGGCAGGTCGAACTTCTGCCCCAGGCCGAGCGCGCGCGCCATCGGGGCCACCGCGTCATAGCCCACGCGGCGCACCATCTCGTAGAAATAGATGTCGCAGCTCTGCATGATGGCATGCTTGAGGTCGAGCGCGCCATGGCCCCCGCGCTTGTGGCAGTGGAACACGCCGTTGCCCACGCGCAGCGCGCCCGAGCACACCACCCGGGCATTGGGATCGACGCCGGCATGCATCAGCGCCAGCCCGTTCATCGGCTTCACCGTGGAGCCCGGCGGATAGAGGCCCTGCAGCACCTTGTTCATCAAGGGCACATGGTCGTCCTCGCTTAGCATCTTCCACTCGTTGCGGCTGATGCCGTCGGAGAAGCTGTTGGGGTCGTAGGCGGGCATCGAGACCATGGCGAGGATGTCGCCGTTGCTCACGTCGATCACCACCGCCGAGCCGGAATTGGTGCCCAGGCGCCGCGCGACATATTCCTGGAGCAGCGCGTCGATGGTGAGCTTCACCGTCTCGCCCGGCTGGTCGGGCCGGGTGGCGAGTTCCTTGACCAGGCGGCCATGCGCCGTCACCTCGACGCGCTTGGCACCCGGCGTGCCGCGCAGGCGATCCTCCAGCGTCTTCTCCAGCCCGTCCTTGCCCAGCTTGAAGCCGGGGGCGACGAGCAGCGGGTCCTTTTCCTTCTGATATTGCTCGGCCGAAGCGGTGCCGACATAGCCGACGAGATGCGCGACGCCGGCGGCCAGCGGATAGTTGCGCGAGAAGCCGCGGGTGGGCTGCACGCCGGGCATCTCCGGCACGCGCACGCTCACCGCGGCGAAGCGCTCCCAGTCGAGATTGTCGGAGACCTGCACCGGCTGGAAGCCCGCCGCCCGCTTCAGATCGGTGCGGATGCGCGACATTTCCTCTTCGGAGAGGCTCAGGATCTGCTGGAGCATGCCCAGCGTCTTCTCCTTGTCCTCCATCCGGTCGGGGATCATGTCGACGCGGAACGCAGTGCGATTGTTGGCGATCGGAATGCCGCTGCGGTCGACGATCCAGCCCCGCCGTGGCGGCGTGAGCGTCAGGCGGACGCGGTTGCTCTCGGCGGTCAGCCGGTAGCGCTCGTTCTCGAACACGGCCAGCCAGGTCATCCGCCCGGCCAGCACCAGCGCGGCCGCGCCCTGGATCCCGCCGAGCACCAGCGCGCGGCGGGAGAAACTGTAAGCCTGCGCTGCTTCGGTGATCCGGGCCATTATTGTCGCTTCTTATCCCGATCGAGCCACGCACAGAACCGGGCAACCACGGGGAACAGCGCCGCCGAGATGAGGATCTGGATGAGCAGCGCCGTATCGACATGGGCAGTGAAGGGAGCCGCCACCAGCCGCCCGCCGATCAGCACGAAGGCGATCGCGCCGCTTGCGATCAGCCAGTCCTGCCAGAAGTCTCGCCACACCAGCCGCGTATCGAGCACGTCCACCATCAGCACCGCGGCCGACCAGAGCAGCATCGCGCTGCCCAGGGGCTGGCCGCTCAGCATGTCGTCGAAAAAGCCCAGCGGGACGGGCATCCACACCTTCATCGAATCGCCGCGCATCAGCCGCCAGGCGAGCAGCATCATCAGCCCGAAGGGCGGCAGGAACGGCACCGTGGCCACCACCGGCAGCAAGGTCGTCATCGACCCCAGCACCACCGAGAGCGGCGCCAGCCAGATGCTGCGCGGCATCTTCTCGCTGCGGCCGAGGGGAATATAGTCGGTCACCGCTATTTCTTCCCGGCCTTTGGCTTTGCGCTGGGCGAGGGCTTGGGGGACGGTGTGGGCGTGGGGTCAGGCAGGAAGGTCGCCTGGACGAGCGCGAAATCGAGCGCGTCGGGATTGGCCGAAGGCTGGGCCACCGCGATGTCGCGCGAAGTGCGGATCACGCGCGCGACGGGGATGTTCGGCGAGAAGATGCCGCCGGTGCCCGACGTGACGAAGGTGTCGCCCGGCTGGAAGATCATCGTCGCCACGCTCGCCGAGCGGATGTCGAGCAGCCCGTCGCCGCGCCCGGTGGCGATCGCGGGCAGGCCGTCGCGGGTACGGCGCACGGGGACGATGCTCTCCGGATCGACGATCAGGAGCACGCGCGCGGTATTGGGACTGGTCTCCACCACCTGGCCGATCAGCCCGTCGGGCTGGCGCACCGGCTGGCCGGCCTTCACGCCCTGCCAGCCGCCCGCGTTGAGCGTGGCATAGCGCCGGGTGCTGCCCATCGAACTGGCCACCAGCCGCGCCACCACCACGGCATCGGTGGAGACGTCGTGCAGCTTGAGCATCTCGCGCAGGTGCCGGTTTTCCTGGTTGAGCGTGCGCGCGCGCTCGACGAGCAGTTCATTGTCGGCGATCTGCTTCTTGAGTCGCGCATTCTCGCCGCGCACATTCACATAGCTGGAGACGCCTTCGGGCACGCCGGCGACGCTGGTGCGCACCCAGGTGAAGGCGGAGGCGACGGGCGTGGTGATCTCCGAGAAGAAACCCCGCACCGCGCCGAAGGCCGGCGGATTGAATATCGAAAGCAGCAAGAGGCCCGCCGCGACCAGCATTCCGCCGACCAGCCCCACATAACCGAGGAAGAGCCCGTATTGCGCCCGCCGCGAAAACCCCGGGCGCCGGTTGCGTGGCGGCGCCATACCCCTTTGCTCCGATTAGACCGAGATGAGGACGCCGCGGAACACCGGATCTTCCAGCGCGCGCCCGGTGCCGAGCGCCACGCAGGTCAGCGGGTCCTCGGCGATCGTGACGGGCAGGCCGGTCTCGTCGCGCAGCACTTCGTCGATTCCCTGGAGCAGCGCGCCGCCGCCGGTGAGGACGATGCCCTGGTCGACGATGTCCGCGGCCAGTTCCGGCGCGGTGTTCTCGAGCGCGATGCGCACGCCCTCGACGATCGTGCCCACCGGTTCCGACAGCGCTTCCGCGATCTGGCCCTGGTTGATCTGGATTTCCTTGGGCACGCCGTTGACGAGGTCGCGGCCCTTGATGTGGATCGTCTGGCCGATGCCGTCCGCCGGCGGCTTGGCGACGCCGACTTCCTGCTTGATCCGCTCGGCCGTGGCTTCGCCGATCAGCAGGTTGTGGTTGCGGCGGACATAGCTGACGATCGACTCGTCCATCTTGTCGCCGCCGACGCGGACCGAGGTGGAATAGGCGAGACCGCGCAGCGAGAGCACCGCGACTTCGGTGGTGCCGCCGCCGATATCGACCACCATCGAGCCGATCGGCTCGGTCACCGGCATGTCGGCGCCGATCGCGGCCGCCATCGGCTCCTCGATCAGCCACACCTGCGAGGCGCCGGCGTTCGACGCGGCGTCGCGGATCGCGCGGCGCTCGACCGAGGTGGAGCCCGAGGGCACGCAGATCACGATCTGGGGCCAGCGCATGAAGCGCCGCTGGCCGTGCACCTTGCGGATGAAGTGCTTGATCATTTCCTCGGCGATGTCGATGTCGGCGATCACGCCGTCGCGCAGCGGGCGGATCGCCTCGATGCTGCCCGGGGTCTTGCCCATCATCAGCTTGGCGTCGTCGCCGACCGCCTTGACGCGCTTGACGCCGTTGAGCGTCTCGACCGCCACCACCGACGGTTCGTTGAGGACGACGCCGCGGCCGCGGAGGTACACCACCGTGTTCGCGGTGCCGAGGTCGATCGCCATGTCGTGGGACATGAAATTGAACAAGCGGGGAAATGCCATCTATGTTTCCGTCCTGCCGGGCGGGCGCCCGCCGCCGGCTAATCGCACAAAATATCTAGTCCGGGACCTTTCCGGGACGGACTGAAGAATCCGGCCTGGTTGCCATGCGGTTGGGGTCGCGGGATGCCGCCGCTTGGGCTAGAGCAACGACCATGTCAATACGCCGTCTGCCCGAACACCTTGTCAACCGAATTGCAGCGGGAGAAGTGGTCGAACGCCCTGCCAGCGCGCTGAAAGAACTGGTCGAAAACGCAATCGACGCCGGCGCCGCCCGGATTGCCGTCAAACTGGCCGGCGGCGGCACCGACCTGATCGAAGTCACCGACGATGGCTGCGGCATGTCGCCACCCGAAATGGCGCTCGCGCTGGAGCGCCACGCCACCTCCAAGCTGCCCGACGACGAGATCGACCAGGTCACCACCCTCGGCTTTCGCGGCGAGGCATTGCCTTCGATCGCCAGCGTGGCGCGGATGACGCTGGAAAGCCGGGTGCGCGGCGCCGAGGGCTGGAGCCGGGTGGTCGACAATGGCGTGCTCGTCTCCGAAGGCCCGGCCGCATTGCCGCCGGGCACCCGCGTGCGAGTCGAGGCGCTGTTCGGCCGGGTGCCGGCGCGCCGCAAGTTCCTCCGCTCGCCCCGCGCCGAATATGCCGCCAGCCTCGACGTGATGAAGCGCCTCGCCATGGCGCGGCCCGACATTGCCTTCTCGGTCGAGCATGACGGGCGCAAGGCGCTGCAGGTGCAGGGCGGCGAGACCGGGCCGGAGCGCGTCGCCGGGCTTACCGATCGCGCGCTCGCCGAGAACAGCGTTGCGGTGGATTTCGAGCGCGAGGGGATCACCCTTGGCGGCGTCGCCGGCCTGCCGACCTTCAATCGCGGCGTGGCCGATCACCAATATCTGTTCGTCAACGGCCGCCCGGTGAAGGACCGCCTGCTCATCGGCGCGCTCCGCGGCGCCTATGCCGAGATGCTGGCGCGCGACCGCCATCCGGTGGTCGCCCTGTTCCTCGACGTGCCGCCCGATCAGGTCGACGTGAACGTCCACCCGGCCAAGACCGAGGTCCGCTTCCGCGACCCGGCCCTGGTGCGCGGGATGATCGTCTCCGGCCTGCGCCGCGCGCTCGACGAGGCGGGCCATCGCAGCGCCCAGCGGCCGAGCGAGGCGGCCCTGGGGATGTGGACGAGCGAGGCCAGGGCTCCGGTGGCTCCTGCGCCGCGGCTCTGGGACGCCGAGCCCGGCTTCACGCCGGCGCCGCAATATGATCCGGCGCCGACCTATGGCTATGCGAGCGTCCAGGACCGTCGCCCGGGCTTCTCGGCCCCGCCGCCCCTCGCTCGCGCCGAGCCGGCGGTCGCGCCCGTCCCGCAAGGCATCCAGCATCCGCTCGGCGTGGCACGCGGCCAGGTCGCCAAGACCTATATCGTCGCCGAGGCCGAGGACGGCCTGGTCCTGGTCGACCAGCATGCCGCGCACGAGCGGCTCGTCCTGGAGCGGATGCGGCGCGCCATGTCCGAAGGCGGCGTGGCATCGCAGGGGCTGCTCGTCCCGGAAGTCGTGGAACTGGACGAGCCCGGCTGCGACCGGCTGGAGGCCCGCGCCGGCGAGCTTTCCGAGTTCGGCCTGGATCTCGAGCGCTTCGGCCCCCGGGCGATGCTGGTCCGCGCGGTGCCCGCCGCGCTCGGCAAGGGCGACGTCCACGCGCTGGTGACCGATCTCGCCGATGAGCTGGCCAGCTTCGACGAGGCGCTCAGCCTGAAGGAAAGGCTCGACCATGTCGCCGCGACCATGGCCTGCCACGGCTCGGTGCGGGCAGGGCGGGTGCTGTCGGTCGCCGAGATGAACGCGCTGCTCCGCGAGATGGAAGTCACGCCGCATTCCGGCCAGTGCAACCATGGCCGTCCGACCTGGGTGAAGCTGGCGCATGGCGATATCGAGAAGCTGTTCGGGCGGAAGTGACGCTCCGGGGCCGTTCCGGTTTTCCCCGTGAAGCTTGCGGGCCCCGGATCCGGGGCCCGCGCTCATGCAGACTAGGTCAAGGAGATAGTTGCTGATTTTACCGATCCGTCGGCGAGCTTGACGAGCGCGCAGAGCTGGCCGCTCGGCTCGTTCACGAAGAATGTCACCTGGCCCGGGGAGAGCGCATTGCCGCCCGGGCTTGCTGCCGGGCATTTGAGATAGCGCTGGCCGCTGGCGTCCAGGCGTTCGGCCAGGCCGGTTCCGATCTCGAAGCGCTGCATGTCCATGCCGCTTCCATTGCCGTTGTTGATCACCTGCCACGCGGCGCTCGACACGGATTGGCCGGCACCGCGCATGACCAGCACCGACTGGTTGTCGGTTGGCGAGCGGATCAATTCGAGATGCGGGCCGATGCCGTCATATTTGCGATGCTGAACCGGCGCGTTCACCTTGGCGGGAGGCGCCAGCGGTTTCGTGGCGCCCGGAACGCTCGGCGCGCCCGGGGCGATCACCGTGGTCCGGGCGCCATTGTCGCTGAATACGACAGCCGGCTCGCCGCTGGAAAGGTTCCAGGCTGGCGCGATCACGGTACAATCCTCGCAATTGGCATCGATGACGATGCCTTTCCCCTTGATCCTCATGGGCGCGATCTGCGCGCCGAATATGGTGACGTTCGCGGCGTTGCTGATCATCACTTCCGTGTCATTCGCAGCGCGCAATAGCCAGCCAGGGCCGATCAGGACCTCATTGGCATATTCGACGAGGATGCCGTATTTGGCGTGCTCGAGATTGCCTTCGCTCTCCAGTACCACGTGATTGATGCGGTCGCTCGCAAGACCCTTGATGTGGATCCCAGCGGAGCCGGGTCCGCCGCCGTCGCCTGCGGTGCCCCGCTCGAAGACGTTCAGGATATTGCGCAGCACGACATTGCCGCGTGGCGGTACCAGGCCGGTCTTTGTCTGCTCGATCAGGATGCCCCTGATCCGCAACGCCTCGGGCGCTGCGGCTTCCCCGCCATTGGTGATGCCGTCCACCACCGCATATACCTGATCGCGCAGGCGGAGGGCGACCGACTCATTGGTTGCAACTACATGCTCCCAGCGGAACCCGATGTTCGAGATGCTGACATGGTCGGCTTCGTCGAAGGCCAGGACGGCGCCCCCGCCGGGAATGGTGCCGGTGCCGTCATAATAGAGGAGCGTCTTGTTACGATTCTCGCCGAAGATCCTGCTGTTGCGCCGCCCGTTCAGCTGGCTGGTCACCCTGTAGAACTCCGCGGGCGAGGGGATGAAGCCGGCCTTCCCCTCGCAAGCGTCCAGAAAGGCTTGCAGTGCAGCGGTGTCGTCGGAGATGCCGTCCCCGACGGCACCGAAATCGCTTGCCGAAACGATATGGCTCATGTCGTTCTCCTTCGCGTTCCGCGCGCACCGCGGCGGTGCATCCGAATCGGAACATATGGAGAACTGTTCTTCGAAATCCTACATGTAAACCATGGTGGGCGCTCGGCGGAGGGAGCTAGCGCCGCACCCTCCCGAAATGCCAGGCGCAATAGCTCCCCAGCACCAGCCATCCCGCGATCACCGGCCAGATGCCGTAGGTCCGCAGCGAATAGCTGAGCAGCGCCGAGATCCCGATCAGCAGGTTCGCCGAGCCCCAGTAGAAGTTCATCAGCGGGGTCGAGAGCCCCACGCCGCGCGGGCGGGAGAAGGGTGTGGGGAAGGGCTCCCCGCGCAGGCCCGCAGCGAGGTGGGGGATCGCGTTGCAGAGCAGCGCCCCGGCGAGGAACAGCACCAGATAAGCCATCGAGGCACGATCCTTCACCGATAAGGGAGCGGCTGGCAATGCGCCTCAGCGCCTGGTCGTCGCCGGCATCCGAAAAACCTGGCCGCCGCGCGCCCTGGCCCAGTCCGGCACCACCGGCGAGCCGTCGGCGGTGCCGCTGAAATCGACCACGCAGATGCTGCCGAAGCGGCGATGCGCGCCGCAGCCGACGCCGGCGAAGCGGAAATCCGACTGGAACAGCAGCGCGCGATGCCCCCTGCCGCGCACGCCGTCATCGACGATCAGGCTGCGGACGACCGCACCCGCGTCGCCGCTGCCATACCAGATGCCTTCGCCGACATAGATGTCGCCGCCACGCTGCCGCACGCGTTCGCCGGGCGTGCGCCCGTCGCGTGAGGCATGGCCGCTGCCGCCGGTGGCGCCCTGCTCGTCGGCATGGTCCTGCGCCGCCAGCGCCAGCAGTTCGGCGCGGCCGAGCGGCGGCAGCGGTTCCTGGCGTTCGAGGAAGTCGATCGCCTCGTCGACTGCGGCGATCCCCTCATTGGTTATCACGCCGTTGCTGTCGCCGGGCAGGAACAGCACCCGGCCGTCGAAGAATTCGCGATATTCCCGCAGCATCTCGGCATATTCGCGTGGATTCTCGCGGGCGCGGTTGATCTCGGCGAGCACGTCGCGCTCGAGACGCGAGACATTGGCGGCACGTTCGCCGGCAGAGGCGGCGCCGCTGGCCAGCAACAGGGCGCACGCGCCGAGCGCGGCAGTCCAACGGCTCTTGGCAATCACGATCGGGCTCCCCCGGAGCCGGCCGGGCCCCGCGCCCGTCCGTTATGTCACGGATAGCGGCATCCGCTTAACCGCCTGAGAAGGCAAGCGGATATTCGGGAGTTAACCTTAGGGACGGCCATCGGGCCGCCGACCTAGATCGGCGACGCACATCACGCGATAGCCCTTGTGCGGCCCACAGGCGATGCCGGCATAGCGCATTTCGGCGGCGAACAATGTCCTGCGATGCCCGCGACCGGGCACCGCATCGTCGACGATCAGCTGGCGCACCACCTCGACGGCGCTGGGCGGGCCATAGGTGATCACTTCGGCCACATAGTCGCCGCCGACGCGGCGCTGCACGCGGGCGCGTGGATTGCCGCCATCGGCCGAGATATGCCCCGTGCGGCCGCTCGGTCCCTGTTCGCGGACATGGTCGCGCGCCGCGCGGGCGAGCAGCGCGGATGGTTCGATCGGCTCCAGCGGAGGCTGGCGCTCGAGGAAGCGGATCGCCTCGTCCACGGCGCGCGTGCCCTCGGCGGTGCGCAGTCCATCCGGATTGCCGGGATAGCGAACGATCCTGCCCCTGAAGAACTTGCGATAGTCGCGGAGCCGCTCGGCATAGTCGCGCGGCCGGGTGCGCGCGAAATTGATCTCGGTCAGCACCGCAGCCTCCAGGCCGGCCTGGGGCGGTATGGCGATCGCCAGGGCGAGGGGCAGGAAAGGTGGCATCGTGCCCCTATAGGCCAGATCCGGGTGAACGCGTTCCGAACAAAAGATTAACGCCCGCTGCAACCTTGCCCGGCGAGGCTCGTTCTATACGGTGAACAACAGGCAAGGTTCTGATCGATATGAACAAGGTTTTGCCCGTAGTGTTGGCGTTGATTCCGTTGGCTGCGATAATCGGAGCCTGTGTTTCTTGTCCGTGATGCAATAGTTTCATTCGAGAATGCGGATATATATTGAGGATCTGCCCGGAGGCCTTCTCGAATACTGATATTCCCTGACGGGTCGCACAGGAAAAGGGCCGCTCCGGAATGCCGGAGCGGCCCTTTCATTTTCCCGTTACGGGGGCGATCAGCCCTCGGCGGTCTCGCCTTCGTCGGCGGCCGGAGCCTCCTCGCGAACTTCGGCAGTCGCGCCCGGCTCGGCATTGGGATCATAATCCTCGACGAAGCCGGTGGTGTCGCGGCCTTCCTCGAACATCTGCGCCATCACGTCGACGCCCTGGGCCTGCATGTCGGCCTCTTCCGGCGAGCGGGCGACGTTGACCTTGACGGTCACCGACACCTCGGGGTGCAGCGCGACGCGCACCTCGTACACGCCGATCGCCTTGATCGGCTTGTCGAGGACGACCTGCGCCTTGGTAACCTTGTGGCCGTCGGCGACGAGCGCCTCGACCAGGTCGCGCACCGCGACCGAGCCGTAGAGCTGGCCGGTGTTCGAAGCCTGACGGATCAGGGTGACGGACACGTCGTTGAACGTGCCGGCTTCCTTCTCGGCGTCGGTGCGACGCGCGGCGTTATCGGCCTCGATGCGCGCACGGTTGGCTTCGAAGACCTTCCGGTTCGCGGCGTTCGAGCGGAGCGCCTTCTTGTTCGGCAGCAGGTAGTTGCGGGCGAACCCGTCCTTGACCTTCACCACGTCGCCGATGGCGCCGAGCTTGTCGACGCGCTCAAGCAGAATGACTTCCATGGGTCGAGCCTCCCTTACTTAACGATGTAGGGCAGCAGGCCCAGGTGACGGGCGCGCTTGATGGCCTGGGCCAGCTCGCGCTGCTTCTTGGCGCTCACCGAAGTGATACGCGACGGGACGATCTTGCCGCGCTCAGAGACGAAGCCCTGGAGCAGACGGACGTCCTTGTAATCGATCCGGGGAGCGTCCTTCGCGGAGAAGGGGCAGCTCTTGCGGCGGCGGAAAAACGGGCGTGCCATGGTCTATGTCTCCTTATTCGCCGCCGAAACCGGTGTTGCCGGCCTCGTCACGATCGCGACGGCCGCGGCCGCGCTCACGGTCGCCCTTGCGCATCATCACCGAGGGACCCTGCTCCAGCTCGTCGACCTTGACGGTCATGTAGCGGATCACGTCTTCGTTGATCTGCGTCTGGCGCTCCAGCTCGGCGACCACGCCGGCCGGCGCGTCGATCTCGAGCATCACGTAATGCGCCTTGCGGTTCTTCGCGATGCGATAGGCGAGCGAACGAAGACCCCAGGTCTCGGTCTTCACGACCTTGCCGTTATTGTCCTCGACGATCTTGGTGGCGGCTTCCGCCAGAGCGTCCACCTGCGCCTGTGCCAGATCCTGGCGCGCAAGGAACACGTGCTCGTAAAGAGCCATGCGTCTTTCTCACTGTTGGCCGATCGCTGACGCCACCCCGTGCGGCGCCCCTCCGGCTGTCGTTTCAAATCAATGGTTCGAAAGGGCAGGGAATCGCTTCCATGCCCGAACGAAGGGGCGCCCTTAGCGGAGGTGGGGCGGGAACGCAAGCAGGCGCGCAGATTGGTGCTTGCAATGTAGGATTTCAAATGTTCTCCATTTGTTCAATCCAGAATGGAGACAGTTGATGGTACTCGCTTCTAGCTATGGTTTTTCCTCGAGCGCATCGGCGTCCGCGAACAAGACGGCGCTGCAGAATGCGATCAATGCGGCATATCATGTCGAGCTCCCGGAAGACGCCAATGTCGTCGATTTCGAAGGCCCGATCACGCTGCGTCCCGGCACGCGGCTGACCGGCGCCGGCGTCACGGCCTCCCAGATCCGCTGCACGACCGATCTCGCGTTCGTCTACTACGCGCCGACCGGCCTGAACCTGATGGATGGCCCGGAGCTGACCAATTTCAGGCTCGCCTGTGCCGGTTCGGGCATTCAGCTCAACGACCCGAACGGGAACTTCTCCGAGGCCAGCGGCAGTGCTGGCCAGAGCTATATCATGCGCCCGCGTTTCCGGCGCCTGTCGCTCCTAGGCCCGAGCGTCTCGGCGACGGGTTCGTTCGGCATCAACCTGAACAAGTGCTTCTCCGCAGTGGTCGACCAGTGCACCATCGAGCGGTTCGAGCGCGGCTATTGGGGGCGCGGCAGCGACTTCGAGACGATTACCAACCGCACGCGAATCCTCGATTGCGACACGCTGATCCATACCGAGAAGGTCGACACGTTCGGCAGCGGCATGCTGATCGACGGCGCGGACTTGCTGGCTCCGATCCGGACCTTCATCAAGTCGAGCAATCGCCATCTAATGGTGCGCGACAGCTATCTCGAGAAACAGAACGGCTACACGCTGGTCGGGCCGGTGCTCGACATCGAGCACAATTACATTACCAGCTTCGAGCGCAACCGGCTCGAAGTCCCGTTTTCCGGCAAGTCTCCGGAGAACGAGACCATTCAGATGTGCCCCCAGTTTCTGAAGGTGAGCGGCGACGGAAGGGGGGCGCTCTTCGAGTTCGTCGGCAACACTTCGCTCAGCCTCGGCTGGGGCACCGTCGACTGGTATGGCGGCGCGGGCTCCTTCTACGTGCACGATGAATTCGTGCGGCAGAAGATCGTGGTGCGGGACAATCGCCAGTCGTTGCCGGTGCCCTTCGTCACCGAGGATTCGCCGCCGTTGCGGAGCGAGTATCGTGACCTCTGGGTGCTGTCGCCTTCGACGAACGGCCTCTCCGCCGGCAATTATGGCACGGGCTGCAAGGTGGTCGATGGCGCCTTCGTCATTCCGGCGCTGAGCAGCTATGGTTCGCTGCTGCTCTTCCGGGACGACGAGCGTCCGGTGAGCGGCCCGGTGGTCATCCGCGTCCTGGCCAAGGCCAGCGTCGCTGGGCAGCAGCTCTATGTGCAGCCGCAGAATTTCGGCGGCACCGCGTCCGCGAGCACGATCACGCTGACCAGCGACTATCAATGGCACGAGTTGCGGCCGGCTATCGGCACCCCGGCGGTGCCGATCTCGTTCACCGATCTCGCAATCTATCTGTGGAATGACGACACCACCCATGGTGGCGCCGCGCATGTGAAGCAGATCGTGGTCGAGCGCGCCTGACCCGGAGGGGAGGGTGCTCCGAAAGCGGCGCCCTCCTTTCCCCTAGTAACGGTCCCCATTGCCGGCGCCATTCCCCCGCGGCCGCGGCATCGGCCGGGTGTCGCTCGCCACGATCGGTGCCGGGCTGCGCGAGAGCCAGCCCCCGTCATCGTCGAGCCGCGGCTTGGGGAAGTCCGCCGGCGGGTGGATCGGGCCGCAGGGCTCCTCGTCCCATTGGAGGCAGCGCAGCCGGTCGTTGTAGATCACGCCGCGGATGTTGCCGGTGCTGCCGTCCTGCCGGGTGTAGCTGCTGTCGAGATACCATTCGCGGTTCTTGCGGGGCTTGCCCGAGCGCACCGGTTCGGAGACCCGCCCCATGTCGATGCCGCGGAAATGGCGCGAGAAGCTGTCGAGCTCGATCGCCGCGCGGAAACGGCTCTCGGGCGCGCCCGGGCCGTCGATCTTCTGGCTGAGCCAGTTGATCCGCCGGTCGCGCCGCGCCTCTTCCTCGCCCAGCTTGGTGATCCAGCCGGTGTCGCGCACGAACATGCCGACGGTGGAGAAGCTCACTTCCGATTGCTTGGGAATGCCGCGCACCGAGACGATCTGGCCCTGGAAGCCCTTGGAGCCGCAGGTCGTCGCCTGCCACATCGTGCCGTCCGCCTCGTAGAGTTCGCAGCCCATCGCGGTGCGCCGGCCGATGAGCGTGCCTTCGCGCAGCCCGTTCGGCCCCTCGAACCCGCCGACCGAATAATAGAAGCCGGTGACGTGCTCGCCGTCGAAGCTCAGCACCACCTTCACACCGCCGCCCACGATCTGCTGGTAGCAGCGCTGGTCCTGATAGGGGCAGGGGGTCTGTTCGCGGCGGCGCAGATCGGCGGTGACCGAGGTCTTGCCGGTGTAGTTGCCGAAATAGGCGACCTGGCCCTCGAAATCGGGCGCAAGGCCGCCATCGTCGCGGTCGGCCGCCAACGCCGCCAGCGGCACGAGCATGGCGGCGGCAAGGGCCGTAACGGCTGCCCTGAACATCCTGCATTCCTCCCAGTCGACGCGCGTTAACCATAACACTAACGCAGCCGAAACGAGGAGTCGGATTCTTTCGCGCAAACGTAAAACGGCAGGGCGGGGCCCTGCCGTTTCGCGTGCCCGTCAGGCGTTCCGCTTCAGCGGATCGCGCCCGCGAACACCGCCGCGACGATGCCGGAAGTGATGCCGACCAGCACCGCGTCATTGCCCGACCGGACATAGCGATAGCCGCGCGGCGGGGCCTTCAGGCCGCGATAGTGGCGATAGTCGATCTGGCGATAGTCGCGGGCATAGCGGCTGTCGAAACGTTCGCCCTTGCGCCAGTTGCGATATCCCGGCTTGGTGACGACGACCTTCTTCTTGACGACCACCTTCTGCTGCACCGGCGGGCGGCCGTGCTGCGGGGCGGCGGCGAGCACCGGGGTGGCGACCAGCGACGCGGCGACGGCGGCGAGAACGAACTTCTTCATGACTGCACTCCTCATTGTCGGCGACGCCGGATTGCGCCGGCGTCGAGGGCAATCTGGGTCGGCCGTGTCGCAGGTATTTCCCGTTCGATGCGCGAAATGGTCGCAATGTTTCGCAAGTCGGCCGGGTCCGTTCAGCTTCCGCGCTGCGCGCGCGGGGTTGCGTCGGGCAGGGCGCGGTTCTAACGCGCGGCCCCATTGCAGCGCCGCCGACAGGAGAGAGACATGCGCGCCTTCATCTTCCCCGGCCAGGGCAGCCAGGCCGTCGGCATGGGCAAGGCCCTTGCCGAAGCGAGCGCCGCCGCCCGCGAAGTCTTCCAGGAAGTCGACGAGGCGCTGGGCCAGAAGCTGTTCCAGCTGATGACCGAGGGCCCCGAGGATCAGCTGACCCTCACCGCCAATGCCCAGCCGGCGATCATGGCCAATGCCATCGCGGTGCTGCGCGTGCTGGAGAAGGAAGGCGGCATCCGCCTTGCCGACAAGGCCGATTTCGTCGCGGGCCACTCGCTTGGCGAATATACCGCGCTCTGCGCCGCCGGAGCGCTGGATCTCGCTACCACCGCGAAGCTGCTCCGGACCCGCGGCGATGCGATGCAGGCCGCGGTGCCCGTGGGCATCGGCGCGATGGCCGCGATCCTTGGTGCCGACCGCGAAAAGGCCCAGGCGATTGCGGACGCCGCGGCCGAGGGCCAGGTCTGCACCGTCGCCAACGACAATGATCCGGCGCAGGTGGTGATCTCGGGGCATCGCGAGGCGATCGAGCGCGCGCTTCCGATCGCCAAGGAGATGGGGGCCAAGCGCGCGCTGCTGCTGCCGGTCTCGGCGCCTTTCCACTGCCCGCTGATGCAGCCGGCCGCCGATGCGATGGCCGAGGCGCTGGCGGCGGTCTCGATCCGCGCGCCGCTGGTGCCGGTATATGCCAACGTCACGGCAGCGCCGGTCGCCGATCCCGACACGATCCGCGCGCTGCTCGTCGAGCAGGTGACCGGTATGGTCCGCTGGCGCGAATCGGTGCTGGCGATGTTCGCGGCGGGCGTGGGCGACTATGTCGAGTTCGGCGGCAAGGTGCTGGGCGGCATGGTCAAGCGCATCGCCCCCGACGCCGCGCCGGTGAGCGTGGTGACGATGGAGGACATCGAAGCGCTGGCGAAGACGCTGTAGGAATAGGAAGAAGAGATCGGTTCACGCGGAGACGCGGAGGCGCGGAGAACGGGCTTGAAGGATATCGAGCAGATCAGCGGCGACGTGGTCGATGTGGCGCTGCGGCTGCATCGGGAGCTCGGGCCGGGCCTGCTCGAAAGCGTCTACGAGGCCATCCTCGCCAGCAAGCTGATGACGATGGGGCATTCGGTGGCGCGCCAACGGCCGATCGACATTGAATTCGACAACCTTCGATTTGAAGCTGCTTTCCGTATCGATCTGCCCGTGGACGAGCGCTTGCTGGTCGAGATCAAGTCGGTCGAGCGGCTGACCGCAGCGCATGGGAAGCAGCTTCTCGCCTATTTGCGTCTGACCAAACAGCCCGTAGGGCTGTTGATCAACTTCGGGGTCGCGACGTTGAAGGAGGGGCTCAGGCGAATCGTGAACGACTATGCCCCCTCCGCGTCTCCGCGCCTCCGCGTGAACCAATAACTTCCTTCTTCTGGAGACCTCAATGTTCGACCTCACTGGCATGACCGCCCTCGTCACCGGCGCCTCGGGCGGTATCGGCTCGGCGATCGCCAGGGCGCTGGCCGCGCAAGGGGCCCGGCTCGCCGTGTCCGGCAGCAATGCCGACAAGCTCGAAGCCTTCCGCGCCAGCCTGGGCGGCGACCATGTCGCGCTCGCCTGCAATCTTTCGGACAAGGCGCAGGTCGATGCCCTCGTGCCGCAGGCGGTCGAGGCGCTCGGCCAGCTCGACATCCTCGTCAACAATGCCGGCGTCACGCGCGACAATCTGGCGATGCGGATGAAGGACGAGGAGTGGGAACAGGTCATCACCGTGAACCTCGAGGCCGCCTTCCGCCTGATCCGCGCCGCCGCCAAGCCGATGATGAAGGCCCGATTCGGCCGCGTCGTCTCGATCACCTCGGTCGTGGGCGCGACCGGGAATCCGGGCCAGGCAAACTATGCCGCGTCCAAGGCCGGCCTGGTCGGCATGTCCAAGGCGGTGGCCCAGGAGCTGGCCAGCCGCAACATCACGGTCAATTGCGTCGCCCCGGGCTTCATCCGTTCGGCGATGACCGACGTGCTGCCCGATGCGCAGAAGGAAGCGCTGCTCGGCCGCATTCCCGCGGGCAAGCTGGGCGAGGGCGAGGATATCGGCGCCGCCGTCGTCTACCTCGCCAGCAGGGAAGCGAGCTACGTCACCGGCCAGACCTTGCATGTGAACGGCGGTATGGCGATGCTGTGAGCCTGGCGGGGGCTGGAGTGTGATGTCTATGCGTCTTTTCGGAATCGCGGCCCTCATGGCTGCCGCCTTCGCAGTCCCGGCCCAGGCCGCCGATCTCGCGACGATCGATTGCGTGATCGGCAAGCTCAAGCCGGCCCTCACCGAGCAGATCGGCAAGGACGTCACGCGCAACATGGGAGAGGGCGCCACGGTGCGCCCCACCTATGATCCGGCGGTCGGCAGCGGCATCTCGATCGCGGCCAAGGAATGCGCGGACGCGCACAAATGGTCCGAGGCGGCGCTGTGGGCCGCGCGAGTCTACACGCTCGCCAGGCTTGGCCAGCCGATCGCCGAAAAGGCCGTCGTCGCCCAGGGATTCGATCCGAACGAGCTCGAGAACAAGTTCGACGCGCTGCCCGAGGACACGCGCGACCGTCCGCTCACCACCGAGGAAATGCAGCAGCTGGTGATCGCCTCGGTCACCGACGAAGCGAAGCAGACGCGCGCCAATGCGGCGCTGCTCAACAAATATTTCCTCTTCCTCAGCACCGTCCGCTATGCGGCCTGGCAGTTTTCGCAGGCCTGACCGCATCGGCACCGGCGCGCACCCTCTTGCAACGACATCATGTGCGATCTAGGTGCGTTCCAACGATATTGAGCCCCTAGCTACAAAGGAAAACAGGGACCATGGCCACTCAGGAAGAGATCACCACCCGCGTGACTGCGCTCGTCGTCGATCACCTCGGTGTCGATGCCGGCGACGTTTCGCCGACGGCGAGCTTCATTGATGACCTGGGCGCCGACAGCCTCGACATCGTCGAGCTGGTGATGGCGTTCGAAGAGGAATTCGGCGTCGAGATCCCCGACGACGCGGCTGAGAAGATCAGCACCGTCGGCGACGCGGTCTCCTACATCTCCGAGCATCAGGCGGGCTGATCGTCCCCGGACGATCGCGCCCTTATGGGCCGAGCTTGAGAATCCAGCGGCTCCCCGTCCCGGGCTCGAAGAGAGTTGGGCGGGGAGCCGTTTTGTTTTGACCATGAAATCAGGTATTTCGCCGATTTTCATGCGCGAATTTCGAGAAGTTTTGACGGAGAAAGCGGATGCGCCGTGTAGTTGTCACCGGCCTTGGCCTCGTCACCCCGCTGGGCGCGGATGTCGAGACTGCCTGGAAGAACATCATCGCCGCCAAATCCGGCGCTGGCACGATCACGCGCTTCGACGCGACCGATTTCCAGAGCAACTATGCCTGTGAAGTGAAGCCGGCGGGCCATGAATATGGCTTCGATCCGAGCCTGCGCGTCGATCACAAGGTGCAGCGCCAGGTCGATCCGTTCATCGTCTACGGCATCGATGCCGCCGGCCAGGCGATCGAGGATGCCGGCCTCACCGACATGGACGAGGCAACCCGTTTCCGCGCCGGCTGCTCGATCGGCTCGGGCATCGGCGGCCTGCCGGGCATCGAGAGCGAATCGCTCGTCCTGGCCGAGAAGGGCCCTAAGCGCGTCAGCCCGCACTTCGTCCATGGCCGCCTGATCAACCTGATCTCGGGCCAGGTCTCGATCAAATACGGCCTGATGGGCCCGAACCATGCGGTCGTCACCGCCTGCTCGACCGGGGCGCACTCGATCGGCGACGCCGCGCGCATGATCGCGATGGACGATGCCGACATCATGCTCGCCGGCGGTGCCGAGAGCACGATCTGTCCGATCGGCATCGCCGGCTTCGGCCAGGCGCGCGCGCTGTCGACCGGCTTCCGCGACGCGCCGTGGCGTGCCAGCCGCCCCTGGGACCAGGACCGCGACGGCTTCGTCATGGGCGAGGGCGCGGGCATCGTCGTGCTCGAGGAATATGAGCACGCCAAGGCGCGCGGCGCGAAGATCTATGCCGAAGTCGTCGGCTATGGCCTGTCGGGCGACGCCTATCACGTCACGGCGCCGCATCCCGAGGGCTCGGGCGCTTTCCGCTCGATGCAGATGGCGATGAAGAAGTCGGGCCTCGCGCTTTCCGACATCGACTATATCAACGCGCACGGCACTTCGACTCCGCTGGGCGACGAACTCGAGCTGGGGGCGGTTCGCCGCCTCTTCGGGGACGCGATCGGTGACCTGTCGATGAGCTCGACCAAGTCGGCGATCGGCCATCTGCTGGGCGGCGCGGGCGCGGTGGAGAGCATCTTCTGCATCCTGGCGCTGCGCGACCAGGTCGTGCCGCCGACGCTCAACCTCGACAATCCGAGCGAGAATTGCGCGGGCGTCGACCTTGTCCCGCACGTCGCCAAGCAGCGCAAGGTCCGCGCGGTGCTGAACAATTCGTTCGGTTTCGGCGGCACCAATGCCAGCCTGGTGATGAAGTCTGTCTGACGACGCGCCAAACTCGGCACCGGCCACGCAGCCTGCCAAGCCCCGCAAGAAGCGGCGGCTTGGCGGGTGCGCGTTGCTCGTCGGCATCCTGGTGCTGGTCGCGCTTGGCATGGGCGTGCTCCAGCTCTGGGGCGGGGCCGGGCCGGCGAAGCAGAATCTGACGGTGATGATCCCGGACGGGGCAAGCCTGTCGCGCGCCGCCACCGAACTGGAAAAGGCCGGCGCGATCGGCTCGGCGCGCCAGTTCCTCGTGCTCGCCAAGCTGCTGGGCAGCAAGGATGCGATCAAGGCGGGCGAATATCGCGTGCCGGCGCATCTCAGCCAGTCCGACATCCTCAAGATGATGCAGGGCGGCCGCACGCTCCAGCGTTTCGTCACGATCCCCGAGGGCACGCCGTCGATCCTGGTCTACGAGACTCTGATGAAGGCGCCGCAGCTCACCGGCGAGATTCAGGTGCCGGTCGAAGGCACCGTGCTGCCGGACAGCTATGCCTATAATCGCGGCGATACCCGCCAGTCGGTGCTCGATCGCATGCAGAAGGCGATGGCGAATTATCTGGCCAAGGCCTGGGAAGCGCGCAAGCCGGGCATCGCGGTGAACGATCCGCGCGACGCGCTGACGCTCGCCTCGATCGTCGAGAAGGAAACCGGCAAGCCCGAGGAACGCCGCACGGTAGCCGCGGTCTATTCGAACCGCCTGCGGCAGAACATGATGCTCCAGGCCGACCCGACCTTCATCTACCCGATCACCAAGGGCAAGCCGCTCGGTCGCCGTCCGCTCCTCTCCGAGGTGCACGCGAAGAACGCCTACAACACGTACGAGAAGACCGGCCTGCCGATCGGCCCGATCACCAATCCCGGCCGGGCGAGCATCGATGCCGTGCTCGATCCGGCGACATCCTCGGCGCTCTATTTCGTCGCCGACGGCACCGGCGGGCATGTGTTCGCCGACACGCTCGAGCAGCACAACGCCAATGTGCAGAAATGGTATGCCATCCGCCGCGCGCGCGGAGAGATGTAGGCTTCGCCCGCCCTCTGCTTGTTTCCCGAATCGCGGCGTGTAACATTGTTTCGTCATCGCCACGAAACCGGGGAATCGCCGCATGCATCGCCTTGTTCTGACCAGCCTTTTGCTCGCCACCGCCGCGCCGGCCCAGGCGCAGGAAAAGGCCGAGCAGCCGGCCGCCAAGGGGCAGGGCTATCGCGAGCAGATGAAGGCGGAGGTCGAGGCGGCATGGGCACGCCCGCCGGTGGAAGAAGCCAGCGCGGTCAGCCACGGCGCCGTGACGGTGGCGGGGCAGAGCATCGCCTATACCGCCACCGCCGGGACGCTCACCATCCGCGATGACGAGGGCAAGCCGACCGCATCCTATTTCTACACCGCCTATACCCGGGACGGGGTGGGGAAGGGGCCGCGCCCGGTCACCTTCTTCTACAATGGCGGCCCGGGCTCGCCGACGATCTGGCTGCACATGGGCAGCTTCGCGCCGGTGCGCGTGACGACGGCCAATCCCGAATATATCCGCCCCGCACCCTATGGCTTCGGCCCCAATCCCCATTCGCTGATCGACAAGACCGACATGGTGTTCGTCGACGCGATCGGCGCCGGCTGGTCCCGGCCGCTGGGCGACAAGACGGGCAAGGATTTCTGGGGCGTCGATCAGGACGCCGAAGGCTTTGCTCGCGCGATCCAGCGCTACACCAGCAAGTTCAACCGCTGGGCGTCGCCGAAATTCCTGTTCGGCGAAAGCTATGGCACGCTGCGCAACCCGGTGGTCGCCGCCAAGCTGGAGGCTGCCGGCCTCAGCCTGAACGGCATCGTCCAGTTCTCGACGATCATGAACTATGGCGTACGCCAGCCGGGCTACGACCAGAATTATCTCACCCTGTTCCCGACCATGGCGGCGACTGCCTGGTATCATGATCGGCTGCCGAACCGGCCGGCCGATCTGCGGGCCTTTCTCGACGAGGTACGGGCCTTCACCAGCGGTCCCTATGCCGTGGCGCTGGCCAAGGGATCGACGATCTCGCCCGAGGAAAAGGCGGCGGTCGCGGCGAAGATGAGCGCATATACCGGCATCGGCGAGGCCTATATCCTGCGCGCCGACCTGCGCCTCACCCTGCCGCGTTTCCAGACCGAGCTGCTGCGCGATCGCCGTCTGGCCGTGGGCCGGCTCGATTCGCGCTATTTGCTGAACGTAACCGATGCGAATGCGGACAGCCCCGAGGACGATCCCGCCTCGACTGCGGTGTCGGGCGCCTTTGTCGCGACGTTTCAGGACTATGCGACCCGGGTGCTCGGCTACAAGACCGACATGCCCTATCGCATGAGCGCGCGCGGCCCGGGTTTCGAATGGGACTGGAAGCATCGCGCCCCGGGCGACGGCACCCATCTGGCGCCCGACAGCGCCGTCGACCTTGCCTATACGATGCGCACCAATCCCTATCTCAAGGTGCTGTTCATCAACGGTTATTTCGATTTCGCCACGCCGTTCTACGGGGCGGAATTCGACGTCAACCACATGCTGCTGGACCAGCAGCTCCAGAAGAACATCCGCTTCACCTACTATCATGCCGGGCACATGGTGTATCTGAACCCGGACACGCTCCCCGAGATGCACCGCGATCTCGCGACCTGGTATGACGACGCGCTGCGTGCCGCGGCCTCGAGCAACCCGCCGGCCCGTCCGGAGGCGAAGGCCGGCAGGAACTGATCCCGCTTTCAGGCGAACCCTTCGCCTGGCTCCAGCCCCAGCTTCCCGTGATGGTGGATCGCGATCCCGTTCAGGAAGCTGTTGGCGATCATCCGGGCGCGTTCATGGACGTGCTCGGCTGCATTCCCGCCGCCAATCTCTGCCAGCGTCGCGGCGAACAGGTCGAGCCAGCGCGCGAACATCGGCTTGTCGAGCCCGGGAATCGCGAGGTGCAGCGGCATCGGCCGGCCGAGATATTCGCCGCTGCTGAACAGGATCGAGCGCCAGAAGCGCTTCATCTGATCGAGATGCGGCCCCCAATCCGCGATCCGCTCCGCGAAGATCGGGCCCAGCACCGGATCGGCCTGCACGCGCACATAGAATCGGTCGACCAACTCGGAGACGAAGGCATCGTCGATCCCCATCTCGGCAGCGGAGCGCCGCTTCTCTTCGCGGATCGCGATGGCATGGGGGGAGGGCGTGCCGGTCTTTTCCATGGCACCCATCTGGGGTGGATGCGCCAGGATGGAAATGGGACATTCGGTCCGGGCACCGAGGAGCTGCGACTTCGTATCGCCTTCCGATATAGTCGTCATCCCGGCTTTTGCCGGGATGACGACGGGTATCAGAGTCACCCCCGACGAAAGCCGGGGTTCCAGGCGATCAGCCCTTCAGCAAAGCCGCTTCGCGCGCCAGCGCCTCGACCTGCTCGTAGCTCGCGCCCTTCGGCGTGACCCAGGATCCGCCCACGCACAGGATCGGATCGAACGCCAGCCATTCCGGCGCGGTCGCGGCCGAGATCCCGCCGGTCGGGCAGAATTTGCACTGGTAGAAGGGCGCGGCGAGTGCCTTCAGCGCCTTCAGTCCGCCCGAAGTCTCGGCCGGGAAGAATTTGAAATGTTCCAGCCCCAGGTCGAGCCCGCGCATGATGTCGCCGGCATTGGCAACGCCAGGCAGATAGGGCACGCCGCTGCGGGTGATTGCGTCGCCCAGCCTGTCCGTCAGGCCCGGCGAGACGATGAACTCGGCATCCGCCTTCATCACCTGCTCGAACTGATCGGTATTCACGACCGTGCCCGCGCCGACGATCGCACCCTCGACCTGCTTCATCTCGGCGATCGCTTCCAGCGCCGCCCCGGTACGCAGCGTCACTTCGAGCACGCGCAGGCCACCCTTCACCAGTGCCTCCGCCAGCGGGCGGGCGGTAGCGGCGTCTTCGATCACGAGCACCGGGATCACCGGCGCGGTCTTCATGATGGCTTCGATATTCAAAGGGCATGCTCCTGCGCGAACGCCGCGGCGGCGCCGTACAGGCCCGGCTGCGGGTGCGTGATGAGCTTCACCGGAATGGAAGACATCAGCCCCTGGAACCGGCCCTTGGCGACGAACCGCTGGCCGAAGCCCGACTGCAACAGATGGTCCTTCAAGCGCAAGCCCAGACCGCCGGCGATCACGACGCCGCTGGGGCCATGGCACAGCGCCAGGTCCCCGGCGACCGCGCCCAGGCTCAGGCAGAAGCGATCGAGCGCCGCCACCGCCAGTTCGTCCTTGCCGTCCAGCGCCAGGCTCCAGATCGCCTTGTCGTCGAGCCGATGGACCGGCTTGCCCTCGAGCTCGGCCAGCGTTTCGTAGAGCGAGACGATCGCCGGCCCGGCCGCCACGCGTTCCTTGGAGACACGGGTATAGGTCTTGCGCAGCCGCTTCACGAGCGCGTCCTCGATCGGATCGAGCGGCGCGAAGTCGCTATGCCCGCCCTCGGTGGCGATCACGTCATATCCGGCCCGGTGGCGGAAGACCTGCGCCACGCCCAGTCCGGTGCCCGGGCCGCACACGGTGATCGAACCCTTGCCGGGCAGCGGTTCGTCGGGCCCGCACAGATGGAGGAAATGCTCCTCGCCCATCTGCGCGACGGCATGGCCGATCGCTTCGAAATCATTGACCACCGTCCAGGTATCGGCGCCCAGCCGCTCGGGGATGAGGGCGGGGCGGATGACCCAGGGATTGTTGGTCAGCTTGATGATGTCGCCGCCCACCGGCGATGCCACCGCCAGCGCCGCCGCCTTGGGCAATTCGCGGCCCAGCGCCTCGCCATAGGCCTGCCAGGCGAGTTGCAGGCTGGGATGCTCGGCGACTTTCTGCGTGACCGGCTCGCTGATCGAGACCACGCGACCCTCTGCCACTTCGGCAATGGCAAAGCGGGCGTGCGTGCCCCCGATATCGACCGCGACGACTTCCATTCGGGCTCCTGATCCTCTCTCGCGCCGTGGCCTGTCAACGTTGCCAGACCCGGCTGCGCCCTTCTTCCCCCGGGCGGCGCAGAAGTAAAGGGTAACCGTTCTCACGATGCCCCGGTCATCCCGGCGGAAGCCGGGATGGCGGTTGAACCTACAGCCCGGCTTCCGCCAGCATCGCCGAGGCGCCCCGTTCGGCCTCGTCGCAATGGTGGCGCAGCATCGCGAACAATTCGCGGCCGGTGCCGATCGCCGGAGGGGGCGTGGGAACGTGCGCGCGCGCATCCCATTCGGCGGCATCGACCAGGGCGTTCAGCTCGCCCGTCTCGGCGCAGAGCCGCACCACATCGCCGTCGCGCAGCTTGGCGATCGGCCCGCCGCCCAGTGCCTCGGGGCTGAGATGGATCGCGCACGGCACCTTGCCGCTGGCGCCCGACATGCGCCCGTCGGTTACCAGCGCGACCTTGAACCCGCGATTCTGGAGGACGCCCAGCGGCGGCGTGAGCTTGTGCAGCTCGGGCATGCCGTTGGCCTTGGGCCCCTGGAAGCGCACGACCACCACCACGTCGCGATCGAGCTCGCCGGCCTTGAATGCGGCCTGTACTTCGGCCTGGTCCTGGAACACGCGGCATGGCGCCTCGATCGTCCAGCGCTCGCGCTCGACGGCGGAGACCTTGATGCAGGCGCGGCCCAGATTGCCCTTGAGGATGCGGAAGCCGCCTTCGGGCGAGAAGGGCGCATCGGCGGTGCGCAGGATCGTGTCGTCGCCGCTCCGGGCGCCATGCTCGGTCCATACCAGCTGGTCGCCCGCCATTTCCGGTTTGCGGCCATAATCGGCCATGCCGCCCTTGCCGACGGTCAGCGTGTCGCCGTGCATCAGCCCGGCGTCCAGCAACTCGCGGATCACGAAGCTCGGCCCGCCCGCATCCTCGAAGCCGTTCACGTCCGCCGAGCCATTGGGGTAGACGCGCGCCAGCAACGGCACCACGCGCGAAAGCCGGTCGAAATCGTCCCAGTCGATCGTGATCCCGGCTGCCCGCGCGAACGCCGGCACATGGATCAGGTGGTTGGTCGAGCCGCCGGTGGCGAGCAGCACGATTGCCGCGTTCACGATCGCCTTCTCGTCGACGACATGGCCGATCGGGCGATAGTCGTCGCCGTTCCAGCCGATCTCGGCGAGCCGGTGGACGGCGGCACGGGTCAGCTCCTGGCGCAGCTTGGTGCCAGGGTTGGCGAAGGCCGCGCCCGGCATGTGCAGGCCCATCGCCTCCATCATCATCTGGTTGGAATTCGCGGTGCCGTAGAAGGTGCAGGTGCCCTTGGAGTGATAGGCCGCGATCTCGGCGTCGAGCAGTTCGTCGCGGCCGATCTTCCCTTCCGCGTACAGCTCGCGGATCTTGGCCTTTTCCTTGTTGGCGAGGCCCGATCGCATCGGTCCGCCTGGCACCAGCACCATCGGCAGATGGCCGAAGCGCAGCGCGCCCATCACCAGGCCGGGCACGATCTTGTCGCAGATGCCGAGCAGCGCCGCGCCCTCGAAAGTGCGGTGGGAAAGGGCAACCGCGGTGCTCAGCGCGATCGTGTCGCGGCTGAACAGCGAGAGCTCCATGCCCTGATAGCCCTGGGTCACCCCGTCGCACATCGCCGGCACGCCGCCGGCCACCTGCGCGGTGGCCCCGGCCTCGTGCGCCCAGACCTTCATCTGCTCGGGATAGCGGTAATAGACCGCGTGCGCCGAGAGCATGTCGTTATAGGCGGTGACGATGCCGATGTTCATCGAATGCCCGGCCTTTAGCTGGTCGCGCTGCTCGTCGGTGCCCGCATAGGCATGGGCGAGGTTGGCGCAGCCGAGCTTGGGCCGGTCGTTGCCCGATTCGCGCTCGGCATCGACCAGCGCGAGATAGGCGCGGCGGCGCGCCTTGGAGCGTTCGATGACGCGATCGGTGACGGCGGCGATTTCGGAATGCAGGGTCATGACTTGGCCTCGGATTACGCTGCCCAGTGGATATCGACGGGCAGCTCGACATCGGCGAGCACCCGGCCGACCGGATAGCTCGAAGAGGCGCCCTGTTCGATCGCCGCTTCCAGCACCTCCTTCTTGGCCTCGCCGACGATCGCGATCATCAGCGCGCGGGCGGAGACAATGGCGGCGCGCGACAGCGTCACCCGGGCGACGGGGGCTTCCGGGGGCAGGGGATCGGGCATCACGCCCAGCGCGCGGCGTTCCTTCGGGCCGTTCAGCGCCTCGTCGAAATCGGGGCCGGGGAAGATCGAGGCGCAATGCCCGTCGCCCCCCACGCCGAGCAGGCACAGGTCGAGCGGCCAGTGCACGTCCTGGAGCAGCGCATCCGCCGAGCGGCCCGCCGCCTTGTAGTCCGGCGCCTTGTCGCTCACCAGCGGGATGACCCGCGCGCCCTTGGGGATGAAGATCTTGCCGATCGCGGTGACGTTCGACAGCGGATCGCCCAGCGGCACGATGCGATCGTCGCCCGGGATGATCGTCACGCGCTTCCAGTCGATCTTGGCCTTGGCCAGCTTCTCGTAGATCGGCAGCGGCGTCCTGCCGCCCGCCAGCGCGATCACCGCGGCGCCGCGGGCGTCGATCGCGCTCTCGATGATGAAGCCGATATCGCCCGCGACGGCCTCGGCCATCTCGTCGGCATCGTCATAGTCCCACCATTCGATTTCGGTCGTCATGTTCGTTCCTTGTGTTCGGGTGGGTGTTCCTGGCGCAAGATCATCGTCGCACCGAACTGCTCGACGATTATCTCCCGCCAAATATCCCATCTTCGTCATCCCTGCCTGTGCAGGGAGAACGGCTAAGTTCGTGGCGCCGCCCCAGTGTAGCTCACTCGTTCCACGTCACCCCGTCGCGCTCGGTCAGCGCGATCGCGGCGCTCGGGCCCCAGCTCCCCGAGGCATAGGGCCTGGGCTTCACGCCGCCCGCCTTCCAGCCTTCGCGGATCGCGTCGATCCATTCCCACTGCGCCTCCACTTCGTCGCGGCGGACGAACAGCGTGGGATCGCCCTCGATCAGGTCGAGGAACAGCCGCTCATAGGCGATGCGGCGGCGCGTGCCCGCGAACTCGTGCTCGAGGCTCAGGTTCAGCGGCACTTCCTTCAGGCGGATACCCTCGCGGTCGAGCCCCGGCTGCTTCGCCATCACGCGCAGCTGGATATATTCCTCGGGCTGCAGGCGGATCACCAGGATGTTGGGTTGGAGCGCGCCCCCGCGATCCGCGAAGATCGAGTGCGGCACGGGCTTGAACTGGATCACGATCTCGCTGCGCCGTTCCGCCAGGCGCTTGCCGGTGCGCAGGTAGAAGGGAACGCCGTGCCAGCGCCAATTGTCGACATGCGCCTTGATCGCGACGAAGGTCTCGGTGTCCGAGGGCTTCTCCAGGTCGGTGTCGTAGGAACGGACGATCTCGCCCTTCACCGCGCCGCCGCCATATTGGCCGGTCACGGTCAGGTTCGGCACGTCGGCGCCCGCGACCGGGCGAAGCGAGCGCAGCACCTTCACCTTCTCGTCGCGGATCGAGGTGCCGTCGAAGCGGGCGGGGGGTTCCATCGCGATCAGCGCGAGGAGCTGGAGCATGTGGTTCTGCACCATGTCGCGCAGCGCGCCGACATCGTCATAATAGCCCGCGCGGCCTTCCAGGCCGACCGTCTCGGAGACGGTGATCTGGACGTGATCGATTCCCTGCGCATTCCACACCGGCTCGAACAGCGAATTGCCGAAGCGCAGCGCCAGGATGTTCTGCACCGTCTCCTTGCCGAGATAATGGTCGATCCGGAAGGTGCGGTCCTCCGGAAAGGCCTCGGCGACGATGTCGTTGACGATGCGGCTGGAGGCGAGGTCGACGCCCAGCGGCTTTTCCAGCCCGATGCGGACATTGGCACCGGTCAGCCCGGCGGATTCGAGCCCCTTGATCGTCGGGCCGAACAGCGAGGGCGCGGTCGACAGGAAGATGGCGAGCCCGTTCGAGATGTCGCCCAGCTTCTCGGCCAGCGCAGCGAAGCCTTCGGTCTTCGAGGCGTCGAGCCGCTGGTAGAAGAGGCGCTCGAGAAAGCTTCCGACAGCGCTGTCATCCTTCCTGTCGGCCGGCACGAAATGATCGAGCGCCTCGCGGGCGAATGCGCGGAAGCCGGCATCGTCATAGTCCGAACGTGCGGTGCCGGTGATGGTCAGCCCTTCGGGCAGCAATCCGTCGGCGTGAAGACCATAGAGGGAGGGGAGCAGCATCCGCTGGGAAAGGTCGCCGGTGGCACCGAACAAAAGCAATTTGCCCGCGGGCTGTCGCATGGATCGCCTCTCTGTCGTCGTTTCGAGCCCGCGAGACACCAAAGGGGCGCAAAGATCAAGGCCGGTGGCAATGGTTACCAGGGGAAACCGGTGACAGCCGGCGCGCGGAGCGGTGCAAACCATGTTCGCGCAACGTCGCGGCGGCGCGATGAGAAGAAGGAAGAGAATGGTCCACGCGGAGGCGCGGAGGCGCGGAGATTTGCGTTCGCGACTTGCGCCCGTGCCGCGTCAGCGGCAGCACTCGTGCAAGTGTCGTGGTGGAGGGTACCGCTGCGCGGCGGGAGACAGCCTCCGCGTCTCCGCGCCTCCGCGTGCACAGAACTTCCTCTTCATCGCGCGCGAACAAGAAGGCCGGGCATCGCGCCCGGCCTCCCAATTGCTTCGCGCCGTCGCGCGCAGGCCTAGAGCACCAGCCCCGCGGTCTGCTCGAACCCCGCCATGATGTTGAGATTCTGTACCGCGGCGCCCGCTGCGCCCTTGCCCAGATTATCGAGCGTCGCCACCAGCCGGGCCTGGCCGGTTTCGGGATTGCCGAAGACCCGCAGCGAAAGCCGGTCGGTCCCCGCATCTTCCTCGATCCGTACCGTCGCCACATCGCCGGGCAACACGCGCACGATCGGCGAATCCTTGTACGCCTCGCGCAGCGCGTTCTCGATGGCGTCCAGCGACGGCCGGCGCGTGAACGCCTGGAGGGGCAGGGGGACTTCGACGAGCATGCCGCGATAGGTCCGCGCCACTGCCGGCTGGAAGATCGGCGGGTGCACGATTCGGGCGTGCTTGGTCATCTCGGGCACGTGCTTGTGCGCGAGGTTGAGGCCATAGTTGCGGAACGCGGTGTCGGTATGGTCCGGCGCGCCCGCATCCTCGAACTCGGCGATCATCGACTTGCCGCCGCCCGAATAGCCCGAGACTGCGTTGACGGTCAGCGGATGGTCGTGCGGGACCAGGCCGGCACGGATCAGCGGGCGGACCAGCGCGAGGAAGCCGGTGGGGTAGCAACCGGGATTGGAGACGCGTGCCGCCTCGGCGATCTGGGCCGCCTGGCCGGGCTCCAGTTCGGGAAAGCCATAGGACCAGCCATCGGCGACGCGGTGCGCGCTCGAGGCGTCGATCACGCGGACCTTGGCGGCCTTGATCATCTCCACCGCATCGCGCGCGGCATCGTCGGGCAGGCAGAGGATCACGAAGTCCGCCGAATTGAGCGCATCCTCGCGCTTCGCGGCGTCCTTGCGGTCCTTGTCGCTCAGGATGATCTGCTCGATCCCGTCGCGGCCGTCCAGCCGCTCGCGAATCTCCAGGCCCGTGGTGCCCACGGCGCCGTCGATGAAGACGCGAATCGTCATGCTGCCGGGCGCTCCAGCATCGCGGCGGGCACATAGCCGACCAGCTTGTGCCCGGGCGCGACGCCCCAGGCATGGTCGCCGGCGAATTCGAGCACTTCGAACGAATCCCCCGCCGAGAGCTGGGCGAGAGTCTCCGAATCGGGCTTGGGGCCGGCATGGAGCGATATGGACGTGGTGATGATGCGGGGCATAGGCGCCGCATAATGGGGTGCGAAAACCCGATCCGCCAGACGTACGTCTGCCAGGTCACGACGAACGGCATCGACCCTGGGATCGATGGGAACCGAACGGCCCTTCAGCGAGAAACGCTTACGCGCTGGCCCTGCGGGCGACTGGCTCGATGTGCTGGCCAGTGAGGAAATGCCCGAATTCTGCAAGAAACTCTGCCCCTTCCGCGGTCTTTGCGACGAAGATGTTCCGCTTGTCGGTATCGTCGCGTTGACGGCGCAGATAGCCGAGCGTGCCTAGACGATTCAAGGCACGCGTGACGACGGGCTTCGAGACGTTCAAAGCCCGGGCCAATCCGCGCACGGTATGGGGGCCGGGATCGAGATAGACGAGCATCAGCAGCGCCATTTGCCGATTGGTCAGGTCCGGTTCGCCCGATCGCACATAGTCGACGAGCGTGTTCTTCCAGGAAGAAAGCGAGCTGTCGGTCATTGCGTTCACGGCATCTACTCTAGTTGTAACGCCCCCGGTACGCCGGGGCCGAAGCTCATAACGCGCGTGAACCGATCCGGTTTCAGTCCGGATGCGAAATGTTACAGCTTTGTTGGGCGCGTGCGGCGAGAAGGGGCCTGCCAACGGTTGATCGGAGCGGGCGGCTCCCCTATGTGCCGCCTTTCTTCAAGAGGTCCGCGCATTTCATGTTCACCTTCCTGCTCATCGTCCAGGCCTTCATCGCCGCGGGTCTCGTCGGCGTGATCCTCCTGCAGAAGTCGGAGGGCGGCGGCCTCACCTCGAGCGGCAGCCCCTCGGGCCTGATGTCGGCGCGCAGCGCGGCGGACTTCCTGACGCGCACCACCGCGATCCTCGCCACGGCGTTCATCGCCATGTCGATCCTGCTGGCCTTCCTGGCCGCGAATCGCCACGGCGCGACGATCGACGCCTCGCTCCAGCGTACCGCGCCGGCCGCGGCGCCGCAGGCGCTGCCGACCACGGCGCCTCCGGGCGGCGCGGCGCCCTTCGCTCCGGGCAACTCGACCGCGCCGGCGGCTCCGGCCGGGCAGGGCAACAGCGCGGTTCCGCTGGCCCAATAAGCTTCGCCGGCCCCGGCGCGTCCGGGGCCTGTCCACAAAAAATCTGCGCACCGGCGTGAGTCGCACGCTTGCCGGTGCGCGCCCATTCACGTTAGGCGTTTTCTCCCATGGCGCGGTATATCTTCATCACCGGCGGCGTGGTCTCCTCGCTAGGCAAGGGTCTCATGGCGGCGAGCCTCGCGGCGCTGCTGCAGGCGCGTGGCTATCGGGTCCGCATCCGCAAGTTCGATCCCTATCTCAACGTCGATCCCGGCACGATGTCGCCCCACCAGCATGGTGAGGTGTACGTGACCGATGACGGCGCCGAGACCGATCTCGACCTCGGCCATTACGAGCGTTTCACCGGCGTCGCCTCGCGCCAGTCGGACAACATCACCTCGGGCCGGATCTACAAGACGATCATCGAGCGGGAGCGCCGCGGCGACTATCTCGGCGCCACCGTCCAGGTGATCCCGCACGTCACCGACGCGATCAAGGCCTTCGCCCAGGAAGACACCGAGGATCTGGATTTCGTCCTGTGCGAGATCGGCGGCACGGTGGGCGACATCGAGTCGCTGCCCTTCGTCGAGGCGATTCGCCAGCTGCGCAACGATCTCGGCCGCAACCAGTCGGTCAGCGTCCACCTGACGCTGGTGCCATATATTGCCGCCGCCGGCGAGCTGAAGACCAAGCCGACCCAGCACAGCGTGCGCGAGCTGGCTTCGCTCGGCGTCCATGCCGACGTCATCGTCTGCCGCAGCGAGAAGCCGCTGCCGGCGAGCGACCGCGCCAAGATCGCGCTGTTCTGCAACGTGCCCGCCTCGTCGGTCATCCCCGCGCTCGACGCGAAGACGATCTACGGCGTGCCGCTCCAATATCATGCCGAGGGGCTCGACGTCGAAGTGCTCAAGGCCTTCGGCATCGACGTCGCCGGTTCGCCGGACCTCGGCCGCTGGGAGGAGATCGTCGACCGCGTGCTCAATCCCGAGGGCGAAGTCACGATCGGCGTGGTGGGCAAGTATATGGGCGTGCCCGACGCCTACAAGTCGCTCACCGAGGCGCTCACCCATGGCGGCATCGCCAACCGGGTGAAGGTCAACATCCGCTGGCTCGACGCCGAATTGTTCGAGCATGACAATGAGGAAGAGATCACCGCGGCGCTCGAGCCGCTGCACGGCATCCTCGTCCCCGGCGGCTTTGGCGAGCGCGGCAGCGAGGGCAAGATCGCCGGGGTCCGCTTCGCGCGCGAGCGCAACGTGCCGTTCTTCGGCATCTGCCTGGGCATGCAGATGGCCTGTATCGAAGGCGCCCGTGCCGGCGGCGTCGCCGACGCTTCCACCACCGAGTTCGGCCCGACCGAGCAGCCCGTGGTCGGCATGATCACCGAGTGGATGACCACGGAGGGCCTGCAGAAGCGCGAGGAGGGCGGCGATCTGGGCGGCACGATGCGCCTGGGCGCCTATCCCGCGAAGCTCGGCGGCAATTCGGTGGTCGCCTCGATCTACGGAGCGGAGGAGATCAGCGAGCGCCACCGCCACCGTTACGAAGTCAACACCGCCTATAAGCCCGTGCTCGAGCGCGGCGGGCTGGTCTTCTCCGGCATGTCGCCGGACGGCTCGCTCCCCGAGATCGTCGAGCGGCCGGACCATCCCTGGTTCGTCGGCGTGCAGTTCCACCCGGAACTCAAGTCCAAGCCCTTCGATCCGCATCCCCTGTTCGCCAGCTTCATCCAGGCCGCGGTGCGGCAGAGCCGGCTGGTCTGATCCCGATCGGACCGAAATGCGAAAGGCCGGGCCTGGTGCCCGGCCTTCCTGTTCGCGCAACGACGCCACGAAGAAATGGGCAGCGGGGTTCGCTTCCCCTTCGCGTCCCGGCATAGTCCGCGCGAACCGACATTGCCCGTCGCCGACCCGCCAGGCTAACAGCGGAAGCAGGGGGCACGCCGCATGTCGGATTTCGAGTTCATCTTCGCACTGTTCGGCTTGTTGCTCGGGCTTTCGCTTGCCGAGGTGCTGGGCGGCCTGGCCCGGGCGATCGAGGCGCGTCTTCGCCTCGGCTCGGCCATCCGCATCGGCTGGCTGACTCCGCTGCTCGGCGCCTTCGTGATGCTCGACCTGCTGTCCTTCTGGCAGGCGGCCTGGACGGTGCGCGACGTCGTCGGCGTATCGGGCAAGTCGCTGATGGCGATCACTCTCTTCGCCAGCGCCTATTATCTGGCGGCCCATCTCGTCTTCCCGCGCGCCATCGAGGGCCAGCCCGATTTCGACGCGCATTTCTTCCGCGTCCGCCGCATCGTCATCGGCGTGATGTTCGGCCTGCTGCTCTGCCAGCTCGCCTGGTATGCCAACCTCCCGGCGCTCGCGCCGCACCTGCTGCGCCCGCTGTCGCTCGGCCTCACCGCGGTCCTCGCGCTGCTGATGGCCGGCGCGATGTTCGTCCGCGGCGCGCGCGGGGCGCGGCTGGTGATGCTGGCCCTCGTCGCGCGCTACATCCTCATCTACCTGCTCTAGCTTCGCGGCGCCGGGACCATGGGAGCTCGGATGCCCTGTTCCCCGAAACCGGCACTCCGTGTCGAAACCCCCTCCAAATCCGGGTCCGCATCGACTAGCGAACGGCGCATGCGTATCCTGTTCGCCGTCCTCGCCCCGTTCCTCATCGCCACCGCCGCGCCGCAAGAGCCTGCCACGGTCCGCGTCCGCATCGTCACTTCGGCCGGCAACATCACGCTTGCGCTCGATGCGAAGCGCGCGCCGAAGACCGTCGCCAACTTCATGGCCTATGTCGACGATGGCCGGCTCGACGGCACGCAATTCTATCGTTCGGCCCGGCGGAAGGGCGCGCCCGGCCAGGGCTTCGTCCAGGGCGGCATCGGCACCGATGCGCGCCGCATGCTGCCCTCCGTCCTGCTGGAGCCGACCAGCCAGACCGGCATTCGGCACCTCGATGCCACGGTCTCGATGGCGCACGGCCCCAATCCCGATGGCGCCAATTGCAACTTCTCGATCATGGTCGGGCCGAACCCCGGCCTCGATGCGCGCGGAGCCTATCGCGGCTTCGCGGCGTTCGGGAAGGTGATCTCCGGCATGGAGGTGGTGAAGCGCATCCTCGCACTCCCCACCGGCGGCGGCCGCGATGCGATGAAGGACCAGATGATCCTCCAGCCGGTCAGGATCCTTCGCGTCGAGCGGCTGGACGGTGCCGCCCGGCCGACGGGCTATGCCAAGCCCTGGTTGATCGGGCCCGCATCGCGGTAGTTTCCCGTTCCGGGGAAGTCCGGGCTCGCGCCTGGACACAAATCGGAAAAATATATTCCCCCAATTCGGTTCGATCGGCCCGGCCCTCTCCTATGACAAGGATTGGGATAGATCGAAACGCCCTCCGCTCGCAGGCTTCTCGCGTCTGGCCCGAAAATAGTTTCGGATGCCGGCCCCCCGGTCCGGCAGGGAGGGAATTGATGAATATTCAGGATATGCCGATACCGCGTAAGCTCGCGGCGGCCTTCGTCGCGCTCGTCTGCATCTTCGCCGGTATCGGCTGGTTGCTCTTCTCGAGCCTGCAGACGGTCGGAACCGCCTCCGAAGACAAGGAGCGCGCATTCGACGTCACGGCCAGCTCCGACCAGATCATGATGCAGATCCTCGAGGGGCAGAGTGCGGTGCGTGCCTATGTCATTCTTCGGAATCCGGATTTCCTGGCCACCTATCAGGATTCCCGCAAGAAGATCGGCGCGGCTGCCGAGGCCTTCCGGAGCCAGACCAAGGTGCCCGAGCAGCGGGCGCGGCTCGACAAGCTGGTGAACGCCGTCCAGGAGCTCGACGGCAAGCTCGATCACATGATCACGCTTGCCCGGAACCCCGCGACCCAGGCGGAGGCGCAGCAGCTGGCCGGCGTCAAGCAACTCGGCGCGATCCGCGAGATCATGGGTGAGATCGACCGGGGTCAGCACGAACGCGTGGCCTCGACCAAGAAGGTGGAAGCCGATGCACGCGCCGGAGCGGTCGCCGCGCTCACCTTCGGCGGCGCATTCGGCATCGCCATTGCGGTGCTGCTCGGCTGGCTGCTCACCACGATGATCGCGCGGCCGATCAAGGGAATGACTTCGCTGATGGGCCGTCTGGCCGGGGGCGAGAACACGATCGAGGTGCCGGGCACCGAGCGCAAGGACGAAGTGGGCGGCATGGCCAAGGCGGTGCTGGTCTTCCGCGACGCCGCGGTCGCGAAGGAAAAGGCCGATGCGGCGAAGCTGGTCGCCGAGGCCGAGCAGCGGCATGTCGTCACCGAGCTCACCACGGGGCTGGACAATCTGGCGAAGGGCGATCTCACCACGGAGATCTCGAGCGACTTCGCGCCCGAATACGGCGCGCTCAAGACCAACTTCAACTCGGCGCTCGCTGCGCTGCGCACCCTGATCGGCTCGGTCGTCGAGGGGGCGGCGAGCATCCGCACCGGCTCGGGCGAAATCGCCCAGGCCTCGGAGGATCTGGCCCGCCGCACCGAAAGCAACGCGGCGTCGCTCGAGGAGACTTCGGCTGCGATCAGCCAGATGGACGACCGCCTCAAGGCGACGGCCAAGGCGGCGGGCAGCACGCTCTCGCGCGCCAATCAGGCGATCGCGACGGTCGGCGACGGCCGTTCGGTCGCCGACGATGCCGTCCAGGCGATGACGCGCGTGTCGGAAAGCGCCAAGGGCATCGATTCGGTGATCGAGGGACTCGACAAGATCGCCTTCCAGACGCGGGTGCTCGCGATGAACGCAGCAGTGGAAGCGGGCCGCGCGGGAGAGGCGGGCCGCGGTTTCGCGGTGGTTGCCGACCTCGTCTCGGCGCTCGCGATGCGCGCCGAGGAGGAAGCCGGCCGCGCCCGCGACCAGCTGACCGCGACCCAGGCGGACATCGTCGATGCCGTGGCGATGGTCCAGAAGGTGGACGGCGCGCTGGTCGCCATTTCGGGCGATGTCGACGAAGTGCATGATCTGCTCGCCAACATCGCGGCCGACAACGAGGCGCAGTCCTCGGCGGTCACCCAGATCGCCGTGGCGATCGGCACGATGGACCAGGCGACCCAGCAGAACGCCGCAATGGTGGAGGAAACTTCGGCCGCCTCGCGTAACCTGAGCTCGGAAGTCCAGCTTCTCTCGGAACAGGCTTCGGCGTTCAACATCGGCGCGGGCCAGGCGCCGCCACGTCGGCCGGCGCCCGCCGCGAGCGGCATTCGCGAAAAGGTCGCGCCCGGCTATGTGTCGCCGGTCAAGCCGCTGCCGGCTGCCGCCGTCTCCGCGCTCACTCGCGCCGACGACTGGGCTTCCTTCTGACAATTCAGATAAGAAAATCGATTTTAAATTTGAAAGGAAACGTGCGACGCGCTATATTGCAAGTGCGAGCATTGAAGAGGGGAGGGCGAAAGCTCTCCCTTCTTTTTTTGGTGATCGTATCGCTTGCGAACTCGGGCGATGCCCATCCGGCATCCATGCGGCGATGCCAAGTGCCGCCCACATGCCTCCCCCTCCGGGAGAGGAACGCAGTTACCGGGGCGAACTTGCGTGCCCGGAAGGGCCGTTTCCCGCACCCAAGACAAAGGGCGCCCGAACCATGGTCCGGGCGCCCCCCGCTGCGACGTCCAAAGGGAGGAAGACGTCGCGAGCCATGGTCGGTCCGTCAGGCCGCGTCGGCCTCGCGGTGCGCGATCGGGCGCGGCTGGCCGCCGGCATTCACCGCGATCTTCTTGGGCTTCATCGCCTCGGGCACTTCGCGCACCAGCTCGATCACCAGCAGGCCGTCGGCAAGGTCGGCGCTCTCGACGCGGACGAAGTCGGCCAGTTCGAAGCGGCGCTCGAAGCTGCGGGTGGCGATGCCCAGGTGCAGATAGGCGCCCTGGTTGTTCTCGTTCTCCTCGCGCCGCTTGCCGGCCACGAGCAGCAGGTTCTGCTGCGCGGTGATGTCGATCTCGTCGGCCTTGAAGCCGGCGACGGCGATCGTGATCCGGTAGCGGTCCTCGGCGACGCGCTCGAGGTTGAACGGGGGATAATTCTCGGAAGCCTGCGCGCGGGCGCTGGCCTCGAGCAGGTCGAACAGCCGGTCGAACCCGATGGTCGATCGGCGGAAGGGTGTGAAATCGAACTGACGCATATCAAGACCTCCATGCGAAGCGAATTGATCGATGTGCCTGGCGTCCGGTGACCCGCGACGCCGGGCCGGCGGCCCCTGCTGGGCACCGCCTGAAATTGAGATCGTGTTGGATCGCATGGCTTTCAAGATGCGCTGGAACGCGGGCCGCTATCGCCGGTCAACCCAGGCTAGGGATCGCTAAACATCTCCTTGTTCGCTAATATCCATCAAATGAGTGGAGATTAGGCGCGACACGGCCAAAGGGGATGATGATGAGCCTTGCTTCGCTTTCACTGCTGCTTCTGGCGAGTACCGCGCCGGCACCCGCCGGGGCGCTGCGCGACGATCCGGTTGCCGCGAGCGCCAAGGACGAGCGGCAGGCCAGGCCGGCGCAGGAAAGCGGCAGCGGCGAGATCGTCGTCACTGCGCGTCGCCGCGAGGAAAAGGCCCAGGACGTGCCGATCGCGATGTCGGTGATCGGCGGCTCGACGATCGAGCAGACCGGCGCCACCAACCTCAACCGGCTGCAGACCTCGCTGCCCGCCGTGCAATTCTATTCGAGCAACCCGCGCAACTCGGCGATCAACATCCGCGGTCTGGGCGCGCCCTTCGGCCTTACCAATGACGGCATCGAGCAGGGCGTCGGCTTCTATCTCGACCAGGTCTATATCGGCCGCATCGGCGCCTCGACCTTCGATTTCGTCGATATCGAGCGAGTGGAAGTGCTGCGCGGGCCGCAGGGCACGCTCTATGGCAAGAACACTACTGCCGGTGCGATCAACATCACTACGCGGGCGCCGAGCTTCAGGCCGGAGACCAAGGTTGAGCTGAGCCTGGGCAATTACGACCTGATCTCGGCCAAGGCCTCGGTCTCGGGCCCGCTCAGCGACAAGCTCGCGATCCGCATCTCCAGCGCGGTCACCAGCCGCGAGGGGACGATCGAGAATGTCCGCACCGGCGAGGATCTCCACAAACAGCGCACGAGCAGTTTCCGGGGCCAGCTCCTCTGGAAGGTGAACGACGATCTCGACTTCACGCTGGCGGGCGACTGGAACCTCCAGAACCCGCTGTGCTGCGTGCAATATTATGCCCGGGTCGGCGCCACCCAGCGGCCGCTGTCCCGCCAATATGCGGCACTGGCGGCGGCGTTCGGCTATGCGCCGCCGAGCACCGATCCGTTCGACCGCAAGACCGATCTCGATGCCCAGATCAAGTCGCGCCAGGAAATCGGCGGCGCCTCGCTGGTCGCCAACTGGAATCTCGGCCCGGCGACGCTGACTTCGGTCACGGCATGGCGCTATTGGGACTGGCAGCCGAAGAACGACCGCGACTTCACCGGCCTGCCGATCACCACCATCTCCCAGAACCCGTCGCAGCAGCGGCAGGTCAGCCAGGAGCTGCGGCTCAGCTCGAACGGCGACGGCCGGCTGAATTATACGCTCGGCGCCTTCTTCTTCCACCAGACGATCAACACCCAGGGCTCGCAGGTCCAGGGTTCGGCGGCGAGCCGCTGGCTGCTCAACCCCGGCAATGTTCCGCCTGGAGCCACCGGATGCGCGACGGCGACGGCGGCGGCCTGCAATCCGCTGGTGCTGAACGGGCTGACCTCGACCAACACGATCAACTTCGACAACACCAGCTTCGCGCTGTTCGGCAAGCTCAACTGGCAGCCGGTGGACGGCCTCCATATCCAGCCGGGCCTGCGCCTGAACTATGACAAGAAGTCCGGCTTCTACGAGGCCGTCGTCAGCATTCACAACGCGCGCTACAATTATGTCGCGACGGCGGACAATGTCGCGGCATTGCTGGCGAATGGTACGGCGACCGCGGACCAGCTGAACACGCTGGCACCGCAGCGCTACAGCCCGCGCTTCAGCGACTGGAACGTCTCGGGCGACATCACCGTCTCGTATGACGTGTCGCGCGACGTCCATGCCTATGCGACCTATGCGCGCAGCTTCAAGTCGGGCGGTATCAACCTTTCGGGCCTGCCGCTCAATTCGACCAGTACCGGCGTCGATCTCTCCACCCAGACGGTGAAGCCCGAGAAGGTCGATCACTTCGAAATCGGTCTCAAGACCCAATTCCTCGATCGTCGGGTAACCTTCAATACCGCCGCCTTCTGGACCGAGATCAAGGATTACCAGGCGACGGTGAACAATAACGCGATCAACGTGATCCGCGGCTATCTCGCCAATGCCGGCAAGGTGCGGGTGCGGGGGTTCGAATGGGACCTGGCGGCGCGCCCGAGCCAGCGGCTCAATCTCTATTTCAACGGTGCCTATACCGACGCCAAATATACCGACTTCAAGAACGCGCCGTGCCCGCCCGAGCTTTCCGGCGGCACCGCGACCGCGCCCGGCGGGGTCACCGATCCGGCGGGAACGCCCGGCGGCCGCAGCCCTGCCTTTTGCGACATTTCGGGCCAGGTGCTGCCGGGCATCTCGAAATGGTCGCTCAGCTGGGGCGGCGAAGTGCGCCAGCCCGTGGGCGACGGCAATGTCTATCTGGGCTATGATGGCAGCTGGCGCTCGCGATTCTCGTCCAACCCGTCGCCCTCCGCCTATACCTGGATCGACGCCTATTCGCTGTCCAACGTCCGCCTCGGCTGGCGGCGCTCGGACCTCAACATCTATGGCTGGGTCCGCAACGTCTTCGACAAGCGCTATTTCGAGCTGCTTTCGGTCCAGTCGGGCAGCACCGGCCTGGTCGTCGGCCAGCCCGGCGATCCGAGGACCTATGGCCTGACGATCAGCAAGAGCTTCTGAACCTTGCGAGACTGACCTCCTGCCATGGCCGGGGGAGGTTGGGGAAGGGAGGCGGCGCCCGCACCGCCTCCCTTCTTTTCTTGTCGATTTGCACCGGACAATTTGAGCGAAGCTTAACCAACATCAAGTATCCCGATCTCCTATATTGGGAAGATCATGCGTGTAGCCACGGGATCCTTGCCGAGTTTCAGCAATGCGGGCCTGCTCGCCACGCTGGTCTCTGCCTGCCAGATCTGCGGCGGGCTGATCTGGGTGAACTCTTCCGCCTTCGCGCCCTCGGGCTATACCAATGTCGCATTGATCGCGTCGCTCTGCATCTCGGTGCTGGTGCTCTCGCGGCTTACCATCCCCAATGGCGTCCGCGTGTCGCTGGTCCTCGGCGTGATCACGGTGCTGCTCGGCGTGGCGGTGCGTGGCGACATCACCGGGGTGAAGCAGGTGAGCGAGATCGTCTCCGCCGTCGCGAATGGGCGCCCCGGCGGCGTCGCGATGCCCGAGGAGCAGGTCGTCGGCGGGGCAAGGCGCAGTTCCGCTTCACCGGCGCGTATCGATCTGCGGCCCGGCGAAGGCGGGGACGGGGGCTGGGCCGCCCGGCTCAACGATGCGGCGCGCGTCCAGATCGATGGCGGCGCCCCGGCGGAAATCCATGGCAATGTCACGCTCGAGGGCGGCAATATCGGCAATCCGCGCATCGGCTGGGCAGTGACCTGGGCAGGCGTCACGCTCTCCTGCGGCCGCCTCAGCGCGGAAGCGAGCCGTACCGACGCCCTCACCAACCAGGTGGTGGGAACCTTCAAGCGCTCGATCTCGCGCACTGCGGCGCTGCAGCGACCTTCCTGCTACTGAACCGTTTCCGTGTTCGGATCGAGCGTGACGATCACGATAGCTCCGCCCACGGCATAGCCGCTGGCGAGCGGCGCGATCGAGACGCGCGCGCCGATCTCCTCGGCGCCGCCGCATAGCAGCCGCGCATCGAATGCCTCCGCCTCGGAACGGCCGCTCAGCACGCGCTCGATCGCATCGCGCGCAACGGTGCGGTCGCGCACCGCGAGCAGGTCGACGAAGCGAAGCCCCAGGATGCGTTCCCGCGCCAGCCCGACCATCCGGGCAAACTCGGCCTCGACCATCGTAACCGTGCCGCGCACCGTCAGGCGGATCACTTCGATCCGGCCATGCGCCGCGCGGGCCTTTTCCAGCGCTGTCTGCTCGGCCAGCCGGGCTTCCTCGTCGCCCTCATAGCTGACCCGTACCAGCAGCGCGACGCCCTCCACCCACGGAAAGGCGCGGATGCGCAGCCGCGTGCCGCTCTCCTCGTCGAGCGCAAGATCGAACTGGGATTGCTCGCCGCTGCGCAGCACGTGCCGCAGGCTGGAAAGCATGGTGGCGTGCGTGGAAGCGGGCAGAGCATCGGTGATCGGCGAACCGATCAGCGCAGGGGGTGTGCGCCCCAGGATCAGCGCGGCGGCACTCGACGCATCGGTGACCTTCAACTCGGGATCGATCACCAGCAGCCCGCCGTCCATATGCTCGACGAGGAACTGATATTCGAGTTCGCGATGCGTGCCGTCCCGTTCGCCGATCGCATGCTCGGCATCCCAGCTCTCGGCTGCCAGCAGCACGTAGCGTGGACGTCCGTGATAGGTGATCGTGACGGGGCCGTGCATGGCGCGGTCCTGCCAATATGCGAAATTGCGCGTAAGTTCAGCTGATGAAACAGTCTGCACTGATGAGCGTTGCATAATTGAATGCTCTCGAACGTTTTCGGGACGACGGCAGTTTTTTACGTTGCGACCGCAGTAGATTCGAGAATTGCGTAATTTGCTCAATTTCAGTTTGACATGTAGAATACAACAAAGTTAACGTAAATCAAGACCGCCTAGGTCGAAAATGGTGTGAAAAATCAAGGGGATCGTCCCGATCCGGGCGGCTCTGGGTTCGTGCCTTCGCGGCCAAGGTTTACTGAAAATCCGGATATCGTGCCGGCAGGCGTGCGAGCGATTTGGAAGCTCTCCTGTGCGAAGAATCGCGCATGTGTTCGCGTTCGCCTTCCCTGGCCGAGAAGCCGCTCCGCGCCGGCCGCGGGCTGTGGCGCGAACGGCGCGGTGCGGCCGCGATCGAGATGGCCTTCTCGCTGCCGATCCTTCTGATGCTGATCTGCGGGATCGTCACCTATGGTGGCTGGTTCCTCTGCGCCAACAGCGTGCAGCAGGCAGCGAACGAGGCGGCGCGTGCGGCGGTCGGCGGGCTGGACCCCAATGAACGCGCCGCTCTGGCGCGCACCGCGCTGGATGCCAATCTGCGCAAGACCGGCACGCTCAAGCCCGAGCGCATGGACACGCTGATCGACGATGATGGGCGCACCCTGACGGTCCACCTCTCCTATGACGCGTCGAACGATCCGCTGCTTTCGATCAAGCTGGTGCCGCTGCCCAGCAAGGTGATCGAGCGCAGCTCGACCGTGACGCTCACCGCCCCATGAGGTGCGCCATGGCCATCCGGTCCTTCCTTCGCCGCTTCAGGGTCGATCGTGGCGGCAATGTCACCATGCTCTTCGCCGGCGGGTTCGTGATGCTGGCGGGATCGGCGGCGTTCGCGGTGGATACCGGCTCGCTCTATCTGGAGAAGAGGCGGCTGCAAGGTGTTGCGGACGCGGCGGCGCTGAGTGCGGCGAACAGCCAGTCGGCGGATGCCGCGGCGCGCCAGGCAATGGCGGCGAACCAGGCGAGCGACGCGAACATCGAGAAGCTGGAACGCGGCACCTATTCCGCCGACAGCACCGTGGCACCGGCCGCGCGTTTCGTCGCGTCCGGCGACGGCAACGCCGTCCGCCTCGTCATGGGCCGGGACGTGCCGTTGTTCTTCGGCAAGTTCCTTACCGGACGCCCCACGGCGCGCGTGTCGGTGACGGCAACGGCGGCGCGGGTGGACCTCGCTTCCTTTTCGATCGGCTCGCGTCTGGCATCGGTGAGCGGTGGATTGCCCGGCCAATTGCTTTCGGGACTCGCCGGGACCGAGCTGAACCTCAACGTGATGGACGCGCAGGGGCTGGTGACCGCGGATGTGGACCTCCTTGCCTTCATCGACGCGCTGCGCACCCAGGCCAGTCTCCAGGGCCTGACCTTTGGCGAGACGCTTGCCACCAATGTCAGCCTGCCCAAGGCGCTCAATGCCCTGGCGGCGGCGACGGGCAACTCGAGCGCCCAATCGGCGCTGCGCGGAATCGCCGCGCGCGTGCCGCCGGTCACCGTGCAGCTCTCCAAGATCATCGACCTCGGTCCGCTCTCCGGCGAGACCAAGACCGATCCCTCGCGCCCGATCGAGGCCGATAGCTATGCGCTCGTTCGCGAGATGCTCCAGATCGCCACCGGCAAGCGTCAGGTCGATCTGGATCTCGCGGCGGGCGTTCCGGGGCTCCTCTCCACCAAAGTGTCGCTGGCGATCGGCGAGCGGCCGGCGCAGTCGCCCTGGCTTGCAGTGGCCAAGGACCGCAGCGTGAAGGTGCGCACGGCGCAGACTCGCCTGTACGTCGACACCAAGGTGGGTGGTGCGGGCCTGTTGGGCGCGGCTTCGATCCATCTGCCGCTCTTCGTCGAACTGGCCAAGGCCGAAGCATCGCTGCGGAGCATCTCATGCCCGACGCCGGCGACTGCCACGGTCGGCCTCGACGTCACCACCTCGGCGGGGCAGGTGGCGATCGGCGACGTGGATACCGCATCGCTGGGCAATTTCGGCACGGCGATCACCCCCCGCCGGACGACGCTGGTGAAAGTGCTGCTGCTCGCCGAGGTGACCGGCCAGTCGAACGTCAATCTGGGTGGCGCGGGCGCGCAGCAGGTGACGTTCACCGCCCAGGAGATCGCCGCCGGCAAGACGCATACCGTGTCGACCAACGACATCGCCGCCGGCGTGGCGGCATCGCTGGTCCGCGACATGGATCTGCAGGTCAACACGCTGGGGATCGGGATCAATCTATCGCTGGTCACCGCGGCGGTGGGGACGGTGCTTCAGGGGGCGGCGGCGCCGCTCGATTCGCTGCTCGGCAGTCTCACCGGGCTTCTCGGAGTCAGTGTCGGGCAGGCCGATGTTCGCGTGAACGGGCTGCGTTGCGGCAAGCCGATCTTGGTTGGGTAGGGGATTAGAGTCGGGGTTGGGGAATGCGTGGCGATCGAAGAGGACTGAAGATTACGCAGGGCGTGGACCGGCGTGAGGCGATGCGCTGGCCGGTATCGATTGCGGTTGCGGTGAAGGAATCCCGTTTCTGCTTCCAGGACGTGCGCCTGGTCGAGATTTCGCGCCTGGGCTGTCGGCTCGAGACCGGTTTCCTCCTCGAACTGGGGATGGAAACGGTGTTGCGGCTGCCCGGTTTCAAACCGCTGCCCGCCAGGGTGGTCTGGAGCAACCGCGCCGCGGCCGGCCTGCAATTCCTGGCGCCGCTGCATCCTGGCGTGGTCACGCATATCATCAGCCTGCCCACGCCCGAGCAGCAGGCGAGCTATCGCCCGCTTTCGGAATAGCGCCGAAACGGCGGGGATTTCCAACGGGCCGAAAACGGCAAACGCCCGGACCGTTTCCGATCCGGGCGCCTGCGTGACGAATGCTCGTCAGCCCCCTTTGTCAGGCCCAGCCCGCACACTCGTACTTGCCTACGAGCGGGGCTTGGAGCCTCCCCGAACCACGGCCTTTCGCCTGCGCTTCGACAGGAGTTTTGCTAGGCGCACGCACCCGCTTTGTCACTGGCATTACAAGGGGTAGGCGCAGATTGGTCTCACCCTGTGTTGAATCGGCAACATAGCGGTTGGCAGTAGGAATTCGCCGCCATCTGCCCTAGATCGGCAGGAGACCTGTTTTCCCGGCGAGTTACAAGGCCCGCATGCTGTTGATTTCACGCTATGAGCGGATGATCGCCCGCCGCTATCTGCTGCCCGGGCGGAGCGAGGCGTTCATCGCCGTCGTCGCCGGGTTCAGCCTTGTCGCCGTCATGCTCGGCGTTGCCGCGCTGATCGTGGTGATGAGCGTGATGAACGGCTTCCGCGCCGAATTGTTCGACAAGATCACCGGGTTGAACGGCCATGCCGTGGTCCAGGGCTATGGCGGCCAGCTGCGCAATTGGCGCGCGGTGCTCGACGAAGCGAGAAAGACGCCCGGAGTCACCAGCGCGACGCCGCTGATCGAGCAGCCGCTCTTCGCCACCTATAATGGCCGGGCGGAGTTCATCCAGCTGCGCGGCATGCGGATGGAGGACATCCTCAGCAATCCCACGCTCAAGGGCAAGGAAGTCGTCGGATCGCTCAAGAGCCTGAAGCCGGGGGGAGAGCAGGTCGCGATCGGCTCGCGCCTGGCGGAATCGCTGGGGGCCACGGTGGGCAGCGAGATATCGATTCTCAATCCCGCCGGAGCGGCGACGCCCTTCGGCACCATGCCGCGCATCGTGAAGTACAAGGTCGCCGCCATATTCGAGGTGGGCGTCTACGACTATGACAAGGTCTTCGCCGTCATGCCGATCGAGGACGCGCAGACCCTGTTGCTGCTCGGCGACGGCGTTTCGATGATCGAGCTGGAGACTGTCGACCCGGACCGGGTGGCGCAGATCCTTCAGCCGCTGAACGACAAGGTGAGCGGCGTCGGCCAGATCACCGACTGGCGGATGATGAACTCCGAGCTGTTCGAGGCGCTGGCGGTGGACCGCACCGTCTCGTTCACCATCCTCTCGATCATCCTGGTGGTCGCGGCGTTCAACATCGTCTCCTCGCTGATCATGCTGGTGCGCGCCAAGACGCGGGACATTGCGGTGTTGCGTACGATGGGCGCGACGCGCGGCGGACTGATGCGGATCTTCGTGACCGTGGGCACCACGATCGGCGCGCTTGGCGTGGCCGCGGGCGGCGTGCTGGGTTTCCTCTTCATCACGTTCCGGGAAGGGGTGGTGAAGTTCATCGGGCTGGTGACCGGCCAGAATATCTGGGATCCGCAGATGCGCTTCCTCACCGAGCTGCCGGCCAAGACCGATCCGTTCCAGACGATAGGCATTTGCGTGATGGCGCTGATCTTCTGTTTCCTGGCCACGCTCTATCCGGCCTGGAAGGCCGCGAGCACCGATCCGGTGCAGGTGCTGCGCTATGAGTGACGTTGAGGGACGCGTCGTGCCGGTCCTCCAGACGCACGGCCTCAAGCGCAGCTTCAGCCAGGGTGGCGAGACAATCGAAGTGCTGCGCGGCATCGACCTCGCGGTGCAGCCGGGCGAGATCGTCGCGCTGCTCGGCCCTTCGGGCTCGGGCAAGTCGACCCTGCTCCAGGCCGTCGGCCTGCTCGAGGGCGGCTTCCAGGGATCGATCCGGATCGTCGGCAAGGAGGCCGCCCAGCTCGACAGCCCGAGCCGCACCGCGGTGCGCCGCGACCATCTGGGTTTCGTCTACCAGTTCCATCACCTGCTGCCGGATTTCAATGCGCTTGAGAATGTCGTGCTGCCGCAGATGATCCACGGCGCGTTGCGCGCGGATGCGGACAGGCGCGCGGAGGAGCTGCTCACCGCACTCGGCCTCGCACACCGGCTGACGCACCGGCCGAGCCAGCTTTCGGGCGGCGAGCAGCAGCGCGTCGCCGTTGCCCGGGCGCTGGCCAACAAGCCGGCGCTGGTGCTGGCGGACGAACCCACCGGCAATCTGGACGAGGCGACTTCGGACAAGGTGCTCGCCGAATTCCTCGGCCTGGTCCGCACCCAGGGTTCGGCCGCGCTGATCGCGACGCATAACGAGCGCCTTGCCGCCCGGATGGATCGCGTGGTGCGGCTGCACGAGGGGCATCTGGAGTGAAGCATCGCGAGCGCTGGATCCCGGTCACCCTGGGGCTCGGAACGCTCGCGCTGGCAACGGGCATCTGGTTTGCCTGGCCGGTCGCACGCCATGCCTTCGACTCCGGGCGCCAGTTCCGCCCGCTCTACATCCCCTCGCAATCGATGCGGCCTACGCTCGAGGTGGGGGATCGATTCTATCCGCGCGATCTCGGCCCGAAGGGACCGGCGCGTGGCGAGGTCATCGTCTATCGACTGGGTGAGGAGAAGCGTGTCGGGCGCGTCGTCGGGCTTGCCGGCGACAGCGTCGCGCTGGCGGGCGGCATCGTCTCGATCAACGGCAAGCCGGTGCCGCAGAAGCAGATCGGCATGGGAACCGCGGATGAGCTTGGCTCGCCCGCCCGGAAACTGCTCGAACAGTTCCCCGGGGAGGCGCAGCCGCATGCCATCCTGGATCAGCATGCCACGCGCCAGGACGATTTCGCCGCCGTCGTCGTCCCCGCCGGGCACCTCTTCGTGATGGGCGACAATCGCGACAACAGCTCGGACAGCAGGTTCCCGCCCGAGAGCTTCGGTGTGGGCATGCTGCCGGAGAGCGATGTGCTTGGGCGCGTCGATTTCATAGCCTGGTCGATGGCGCTGCCGGGGCGCTTCGATCGCCCGATCACCAGGATCGACAAATGACGGCCTGGCGCGAGGTCCCGACGCTTGCCGGCCGTCACGTCACGCTTCGCCCGATGGCGCGCGCGGATCGTGTCGGCCTGCTCCTGGCCTTTGCCGGGCTCCGCCATCTGTTTCACACTACCGTGCCCGACGATGCCAGCATCGACGCCTGGATGGACCGGATCGAAAATGACGTGGCGGCGGGGCGGAGCCTGCCGTTCACCGTGCTCGATGCCGAGGGGCGAATCGCCGGTGCCACCCGTTTCCTGCGGATGAGCGAGGGCCATCGCCGCGTCGAGATCGGCGGCACGCTCTATGCGCCACGCGTCCAGCGTACCGGGCTCAACACCGAGGCCAAATACCTGCTGCTCCACCATGCCTTTGACGAGCTTCAGGTCAATTGCGTGCAGATCCGCACCGATTTCCTCAACCAGGCCTCGCGCCGCGCGATCGAGCGGCTGGGCGCGCGGATGGACGGCGTGTTGCGCGGCCATCTGATCCTGAAGGGCCATATGCGCGACAGCGTGGTCTATTCGATCCTGGCGCATGAATGGCCCGGCGTCCGCCGCAATATCGAACTGCTGATGGCCCGCTACGAAGGAGAGGCCGCATGACTGCGATCACCGACATTCCCGTCCGCCAGCCCGGCGGCGCGGAGACCACGCTCGCCGATCACGCCGGCGAGGTTCTGCTCATCGTCAATACCGCGTCGAAATGCGGCTTCACGCCGCAATATGCCGGCCTCGAGGCGCTGCACCGCAAGTACAGGGATCGCGGCTTCTCGGTGCTGGCCTTTCCCTGCAATCAGTTCGGGGCGCAGGAGCCGGGGGATGCGGAGGAGATCGCGAATTTCTGTTCGCTCACCTATGACGTGACCTTTCCGGTCTATGCCAAGATCGACGTCAATGGCCCCGATGCGGCGCCGCTGTTCGATGCGCTGAAGGCTGCGGCGCCGGGCGTGCTCGGCTCGAAGGGGATCAAGTGGAACTTCACCAAGTTCCTCGTCGACCGGACGGGCACGAAGGTGGAGCGGTTCGCGCCGACTACCAGCCCCGACGCGATTGGCCCCGAGATCGAGAAGCTGCTGTAATCCGGCCCGGTGCCGGAAGCAGGCGCGTCTGCGGCGGCACCGGCCGGGCAGGGCGGCGCAGGCGATCGAAGAGGCCGGCCACTACATAGCGACCGGTGAGCCCCAGCAGCATCACGGCGCCGGCCCGGCGCGGACGGCTGCGGCGCTGGCCGCGCGCCTCGATCGGCGGTTCGTTGCGCGGGCGATGGCGGCGCGGGGCAGGGGGCAAGGTCATCCGTTCGGCCACTGCCGCGGCGCTGCCGCCCCGGTCGCGCCGCCGCCAGACCACTTTCTGCCCGGCGGGAACCTCTTCCCATTCCTCCGCCCCGACCGCGCGAAGCAGGTCGTCGCCGCAGCGGATGCACAGCGAGAATTCCGTTTCGCCGCTGCGATAATGCGTCGGCATCGCGGTATGGCCGAGCAGCCGGCAGCGCAGCGCGCCCATCAGCGGCGGACCGGGCGGGTGCGGCGCGAGCCGGCGCGGGGCGCGCGGCGATGCATGACCTGCCAGCTGGCGAGCTCGCGGAACCGGCCGTCGACATGCGTCACCGCGAGTCGCGGGTTCCAGATTTCGAACCGGTCGCCGGTGCCCACGATCAGCGCCATGCTCTCGATCCGGCCGAGATGGCGCATCACCGCCGGGAGCATCAGCCCCTGCTCGCTGCGCGGCGCGACCTCGACGATGCCGAACAGCCGGCGCATGCGCTCATGATGCCGTTGCGCATCGCGCCCGGCATCCTCGTCGGCAAGGCGCCAGCGCTCGGTACGCGTGCGAATCTCCTGGAGATGCGATCTGGCATAGCCGACGAGGCACTGATCGCGTTCGTGGGTTGAGAGAAACAAGGGCTCCTCCGGGGCGGGAAGACCCAGCGTCCGGGCCATGGTGTCGGCAAGCAGGACATTGCCTTCCGCATCGACTTCACAAAGCGCGCACCCGAGATACAGGGAACTCATTTTACCCCTCCAACGCAACGAGTTACTCGTGCTGTCCACAAACTTATCCACAGGGTTAACGCACATCAACCAAAATATGCGGACGAGTCGTTCGAATTGTGGGGCGGGCCGTTGGATTGCAGAGCCGGGAAGGGCGGGCGAGGGCCTCCGACGCCTCAGGGAGAGCCCGGCCGTTAAAATGACGTTCATCGCAGAACCGGCATCGGCGACGGGGATCGGCTTGAACGGCGCGTGTGGGGCAACTAGAGGTGCGCCGAAAGCCCCCGCCCTTTCCCCGTTTAGGAGAGTTTCGCATGAACTTCGCTTCCAAGCTCGCGCTGGCCGCCGTGCTGTCGCTGGGCGCCACTGCGCTGACGGTGGCCCCTGCTGCCGCGCAGAAGAAGAAGGACGACAAGAACGCCCCGGCTGCGAACCAGCTTCAGGTCAGCGATGAATTCCGCAAGCCCGCCGCTGCCGCCGAAGCCGCGGTGAAGGCCAAGGACTGGGCGACCGCCGAACCGCAGATCACCGCTGCCGAAGCTGCGGCGAAGAATGACGACGAGAAATTCTTCGCAGCCTCGATGCGCCTGCAGCTCGAGCTCGGGCGCGGCAACGAGGCGGGCCAGATCGCGCCGCTGCAGGTGCTGGTGGCCAGCCCGCGCAGCGCGCCGGACGCAGTGGGCCCCTACAATGCGCGTCTGAACTTCCTGCTCGGCAAGGCCGCCGCGTCGCAGAAGAAGCATGCCGACGTCATCAACTACATGACCAAGGCGCGCCAGCTGGGCGAGAAGAACGTCGACATTCCGCTGATGCTGGCGAATTCCTACGCCGCCACCGGCAAGAATGCCGAGGCCGCCGCCGAAGCGCGCAATGCGATCGAATTTGCCAAATCGACGGGGCAGAAGGCGCCGGAGGCCTGGTATCAGTTCGCCATTCCGAAGGTGACCGCCACCGGCAATCGCGAGGCGACCTATGACTGGCTCGCTTATTATCTGAAGGACTATCCGGCAGTGAAGAACTGGCGCTGGGCGATCGAAGTGCTCGGCCAGGGCGCCAAGGGCTCGGATCGGGCCGCCAAGACCGAGCGCATCGACCTCTATCGTCTTCGCCGCATCACGAACTCGCTCGCCGATCGCGGCGACTATGCCGACTATGCCTATGCCGCCCAGTCCTCGGGCCTGCCCTGGGAAGCGATCTCGGTGATCGAGGAGGGGCGCAAGAACGGCAAGCTGCCGACGACCGACCCCGATGGCAACCGCACCTACACCGCGGCCCAGGCCGGTGTTAAGAGCAGCCCGTCGCTCGACGTCCTGGCCAAGCAGGGCGGTGCCGGCAATGCCGACGCGCTGCTCGCCGCCGGCGACAATGCGCGCGCGCTCGAGCTCTACGACGCTGCGCTGGCCAAGGGCGGCGCGGATGCCAATGAGATCAACCTGCACCGCGGCATCGCGCTGCAGCGTCTCGGCCGCAAGGAAGAGGCGAAGACGGCGTTCCAGGCGGTGAAGACCGGCCCGTACGTCAATGTCGCGCTGCTCTGGCAGGTCTCGCTCGAAACGCCGCCGCTCAGCTGAGCGCGGCTTCGCGCCGAACAGGGAAGGGGGCGGCAGCGATGCCGCCCCTTTTCGTATCAGGCGACCGGCACGCCGGGCAGCGCCTTGGAGGTTCGGATGGTGAGCGAGGTCTTCACATGCTCGACGTTCGGCGCCGGGGTGAGGCGCGTGGTCAGGATGTGCTGGAAGCTCTGCAGGTCGGGCGCGACGATCTTCAGGATGAAATCGATCTCGCCGTTGAGCATATGGCATTCGCGGACTTCGGGAATGTCGGCCATCATCTGTTCGAAGGCGCGCAGGTCTGCTTCCGCCTGGCTTTTCAGGCTCACCATGGCGAACACGGTAAGGTTGTAGCCCAGTGCGGCCGGATCGAGCGCGGCATGATAGCCGGTGATCGCTCCCTGCTGCTCCAGGGCCCGCACGCGCCTGAGGCAGGGAGGCGCCGTCAGCCCAACGCGTTCGGCAAGCTCGACATTGGTCATGCGGCCATTGTCCTGCAACAGGCCGAGGATCCGTACGTCGATATCGTCGAATCGCATTTATGTTCCTTCTATCTGTTGATTCGTTTCCGTGTGTTGCGTTTAGACATAATATTATTACGCCGCAACGCAATTGTCCCACAATGCGACGTGCCGAAATCGACAGTTCCGAACCGACGTTTCACGGGTTAAGGATTCCTTACGGCGCGTGTTGCTGCGCCGGGTAAAGGTGGGCACGCGTTGCGCTTCGACGATACATTGGAGACGGTGCTGGCCTCGGATCTGGGCACGCCTTATGGCGTCCAGTCCGCCTGGCGGCAGCTCGTCGACCTGATCGGTCGTCGCCGTGCCGTTGCGGGCAATCGTGCGATGGGCGTGCTCCGCACGATTCGCGAATCCGTGCCGCTGCCGGTGCGTGCCGCCAGCGCCCGCACCCTCGAGCATGCCGATCCGCCGCCGCCGCTCGTGCGCCTGTTCGCGCTCGACGAGCTGCAGGTGGCGCTGCCCGTGCTGCGCAGTGCGCGGATGAATTCGGCCGAGTGGATCCAGCTGCTGCCCGAACTCGCACCGGCTGCACGCGCGATATTGCGCAATCGGCGCGACCTCAGCCCGGCGGTGCGTCGCGCGCTGGAGAGTTTCGGCCCGATCGATTTCGTGCTGCCCGACGAGACGGTGAAGCAAGTCCCGGTCGAAACCGTGACCGCCGAGCCGGAAGTGATGGCCGAGGTGACGGCAATCGATTGGTCCGAGGTCGTCGACGCGCGCCCGGCCGAGCCGGTGCCGGCCGAGACTGAGGCGGTCGAGCATCTCGACCCAGCGAATGCGGACTCGCACGAATCCATGGCGGCAGCCGCGCCGGAGGCCGAGGGCAAGCCCCTGGTCTATTGGAGTTCCACCACTCCCCAGCGGTTGCCGGCGCACGAGGCGACCCTTGCCGCATTGCTGGGCCGGTTGCCCGTCGCCGCTCCAGTCGCCGAAGCGAGGGAGGGCTTGCCGGCCGAAGACCTCGATCCGGTCGACTCCGGGTTGGCGGAGCCGCAGGCCCATATCGGGCCCGTGCCGGTGCCCGAGCCCGAAGTCGCACCCGAAGCGGAGGCCCCTCCGCTGGTGGAGGACCTTTCCTTCGTCGCACTTGCCGGCCTGGCGCCGTCGATCACCGCTTCGGCGGCGCAAGTAGCTGAAGAGGCCGAAATTCCGATCCGCCCGGTCCAATCCGGGACAGACGAGTCAGCCGATTCCGCCGAAGCGATTGCGCTGCCGGAGGCAGGGGCGCAGGGTCCGGCCATGGAGTATAGCGATAGCCTGGTCGCAGAAGTGCGGCAGATTGCGGCAGAAGCCGCGGGCGACGACGACGGCACCTTCGAGATTGCCGACGTGGTGGCGCGGATCGACGCGTTCTGGCGCCATCGCGAGGAAACCGGCCCGCAGGACCCGCCCGCACCGCGCCCGGCCGACGACTTCCGTTTCGAGACCGATGCCAAGGGCATGATCCGCTGGGTCGACGGCGTCAGCCGTGCGCCGCTGATCGGCGTATCGCTCGATAGCCAGGCTGCTCCCGGCGTATCGGAGGCATCGCGCGTGGATGGTGTCGCCGCGGGGGCTTTCCGGCGCCGCGCCGGCTTCTCCAATGCCCGGCTTTCGGTGGAAGGCGAATCCGATGCTGCGGGGGACTGGCTGATCTCGGCCATCCCGGTCTTCGATCCCGGCAATGGCCGCTTCACCGGCTATCGCGGAACCGCGCGCCGGCCGCGAGTCGACGAACGCGCCGAGCCGGTGCGCACTGCGCCGGCGCCGGCGATGCCGGCCGATTCACTCCGCCAGCTCGTCCATGAACTGCGCACGCCGACCAATGCGATCGCGGGCTTTGCCGAGATGATCGAGGCGCAGATGCTCGGCCCCGTGGGCGATGCCTATCGCGACCGGGCCCAGGTGATCCGCTCCCAGGCGCGCGAACTGCTTGGCGCGATCGACGATCTCGATCTCGCCGCGCGGATCGACAGCGCGGCGCTTTCGCTCGTGCCCGGCCAGATCGCGTTGCGGCCGGTGCTCGCGACGATCGTCGACGACCTCGCGCCGCTTGCCGAATTGCGCGGCTCGGTGATCGCGCTGCCGATCGCCGATCTTTCGGTCACCGGCGATCGCCGCGCGGTCGAGCGATTGCTGGCGCGCCTCCTCGCAACGCTCGTTTCGGCCAGCGGGCACAGTGAACGGATCGGCGTACACATGGCGCTGGAGACTGCCGAGATGGTGTCGATCACCATCGATCGTCCCCAGGCCCTTGCCGACTATCCCGGCGATTCGGTGCTCGACATCGACGATGAGCGCGAGGACGCGACGCTGCTCGGCACCGGATTCGCGCTGCGGCTCGCCCGGAACCTCTCCCGCGAACTGGGCGGCACGCTCGTCATCGGCCGCGAAAGCTTGACTTTGCGGCTTCCGGCCGCCGTAAACGAGCAGGTGGGCCAGGCACATCTAAGCTGAAGTGGGGGGTGACGCTCCAGATCGCGGCGGTTACCGCGTGCCCGCGCCCGTTCCGGGTGCGCGCCTGCACTGGCCGGACGATTTCGGCACGCGCTTCACCATCTTCGTCGACACCGAGGAGGAGTTCGACTGGGGTGCGCCGCTCAGTTCCGATGCGGACGGGACCCGGCATATGGCCGCGCTGCCTGCGGTACATGCCCGCTTCGCCGCCGCGGGCGTGCCGCTCGCCTATCTGGTCGACTATCCGATCGCGACTTCGCCGCTCGCCATCGACGTGCTGCGCGAAGTCATGCAGGACGGGCGCTCGGCGATCGGTACCCAGCTCCATCCCTGGGTAAATCCCCCGCACCGGGAGGAAGTGAACGGATTCAACAGCTTCACGGGCAATCTCCCGATCGGCCTGCAGCGCGCCAAGCTGGCAGCGCTCACCGATGCCGTGGAGCGCGCCTTTGGGCGCCGTCCGCTCGTCTATCGCGCCGGCCGCTACGGGATCGGGCCGGAGACGCCGGCGCTGCTTGCCGAGCTCGGCTATCGGATCGATAGCTCGATGCGATCGGCCTATGATTATTCCGCGGAGGGCGGGCCCGATTTCCTTGCGGTGCCCAATCATGCGTTCCGCTTGGGCGAGCTGATCGAGCTGCCCTTCACCACGGTTTTCACCGGCCGCCTGCGGCGGGGCGGGGCGGGGCTGCATCGCAGCCTGGGCCGTTTCCCGCACGGGATCGGCATCGCGTCGCGCCTGGGTATGCTCTCGCGCGTGTCGCTCACACCCGAGGATATGCCGCTGGGCGAGGCCAGGGAGGCGATTCGCGTCGCGGTGGGCGAAGGGTTGCGGCTGCTCAACTTCGCCTTTCATTCGCCTTCGGTGGAGCCGGGCCACACGCCCTATGTGCGCACCGAGGCGGACCTGGCGGCATTCCTGCGCTGGTGGGACGAGGTGCTCGCCCTGCTCGACCGGCTGGGCGTGCGCGCCGCATCGGTTGATCAGATCGTCGCGGCGACTTGCGGCCCGGCCTGAGGTTCCGCTAGGGCCGGTTTGCTGGGGGCCTGTAGCTCAATTGGTTAGAGCTGGCCGCTCATAACGGCTAGGTTGCGGGTTCAAGTCCTGCCGGGCCCACCAGCGGCGGATCGCGGGCAATGGCGAAGCTATTGCCTTGTGTAGTTCGCAATCACGGCCTAGGGCCGCAATCCGCGTCGGGGAGTGGCGCAGCCCGGTAGCGCGCTTGCTTTGGGAGCAAGATGTCGCAGGTTCGAATCCTGTCTCCCCGACCATTTTCCGGTCCTCACCCCATATCGACTTCGATGGCGGCGCGTGCGGGCGCCGCGTCGGCCGTGCCGTCGAGCGCGCGTCGCAAGGCTTCGCGGTCGAGCCGGCCTTCCCAGCGCGCCACCACGATCGTCGCCACGGCGTTGCCGATGAAATTGGTGAGGCTGCGGCACTCGCTCATGAAGCGGTCGACGCCGAGGATCAGTGCCATGCCCGCCACGGGGATCGAGGGAACCACCATCAGGGTCGCGGCCAGTGTCGCGAAGCCCGCGCCGGTGACGCCCGCCGCGCCCTTGGACGTGAGCATGGCGGTGCCGAGCAGGATGAGTTGCTCGCCGAGCGAGAGGTGCACGCCGGTTGCCTGGGCGATGAACAGCGCAGCGAGCGTCATGTAGATGTTGGTGCCGTCGAGGTTGAACGAATAGCCGGCCGGCACCACCACGCCGACCACTTCCTTGTCGCAACCGGCGCGTTCCAGCTTGTCGATCAGCGCGGGGAGGGCGGCTTCGGAGGAGGAGGCGCCAAGGACGAGCAGCAGCTCGGCCTTTATGTAGCGGAGCAGCTTGAAGATCGAGAAGCCGGCCAGCCAGCCTACGATCCCGAGCACGCCGAGCACGAACAATGCCGAGGTGAAATAGAAGGTGCCGACGAGCCAGGCGAGATCCCGCAGCGATTCCACGCCATATTTGCCGATGGTGAAGGCCATCGCGCCGAACGCGCCCACGGGCGCCGCGCGCATCAGGATGGCGACGATGCGGAACACCATTTCAGATGCCTGTTCGAGCAGGTCGACCAGCGGGCGGGCGCGCTCGCCGATGCTGGCAAGCGCAATGCCGCACAGGATGGCGACGAACAGGACCTGGAGGATCGACCCCGCCGTGAGCGCCGAGACCAGCGTGGTCGGGATGATCGCCATCACGAAGCCTGTGATGCTGGTCTCATGGGCCTGCTTCTCGAAGCCGGCGACCTTGGCTTCGCTCAGGCCATGCGGATCGATGTGCATGCCCGCCCCGGGCTGGACGACATGCGCGACGATCAGGCCCAGAATCAGCGCCAGGGTGGAGAAGAACAGGAAATAGGCGAAGGCCTTCACGACCACGCGTCCGAGCGAGCCCAATTCGCGGGCGCCGGCAATGCCCGTCACCAGGGTAAGGAAGATCACGGGCGCGATGATCATCTTGACGAGGTTGACGAAGGCGAGGCCCAGCCATTCGAGCGATGCGCCCCAGGCAGGCCAGATCGCGCCGACCAGCATGCCCGCCGCGATGCCGATCAGCACCTGCACATAGAGCATCTGCCACCAGCGCTGCGGCTTGCCGGCCTGGCTCGTTGCTACTGCGCCCATTCTTCCTTCCCCTCGATCCGACCGGGCATAGCGGAGCGCGCGATTGCCCCCAACAGGAAAGGGCGCCCCCTTTCGGGAGCGCCCTTCCTATTCCTCGGTCCGGCCGGATGGCCGGCGCCGAACGGAGATCAGTGCGCGTTCGCCGTGGCGGCGTCGGCCTTGTTCTCTTCCACGTTCGCGGCGTTCTCGAGGGTCGCCTCGGCGGCGGCGTTGGTGGTGTTGTCGGCAGCAGCTTCGTACGCAGCGGCATTCGCCTCGTGCGAGTCGGCAACGTTCTCGGCGGTGGTGTTGGTGGTGCCGCCGTTGCAAGCCGCGAGCGACATCAGGCCGGCGGTCGCAGCAACAATGAGGATCTTCTTCATGTGGTGCTCCTAAAGGAACTCAAACGTTTCGCAACCGGCCCGATTGCCGTCGCGAACCGCTGGCATAGCGGTCGTTGCGTATGCGTCAATCGCAAATTCACCCGATGGCAAAATTTAGGACATTTTTTTGCCCAAATCTTGCCCATTGGCGGCCATCAATGAGCGAGGCCGCCATAGGGTTCCCTCACTCGCCGCCGCCCTTGGCGATCGGCCCGATATCCTCGGGCGCGTTCGCCGTCACCGCGAGCATTGCCGTCCAGGCTGCCACATTCTGGCGGAGCTGTTCCGGATCGATCTTGTCCAGCGTGTCGTCGGGCGTGTGGTGATAGTCGAAATAGCGCAGGCCCGACTGGCTGAGATCGATCACGCCCACGCCGGTGTTGATGATCGGTCCGACATCGGTGCCGCCATGCGCCGTGCCGCGGCCGCGCGAGATGCCGAGCGGGGCGAGGACGGTCGCCAGGCGATCGGCGATCGGCTTGGCGCCTTCGGGCAGGTTCACTTCGAACTTCCAGACGCGATCGGCGCCGAAATCCGATTCCTGGGCGAGCACATGGCGCTCGTTCGCATGCGCCTTGGCATAGGCCGCGCCGCCAAAGCCGCCGACTTCCTCCGCACCGAACCACACGACGCGGATCGTGCGCTTCGGCTGGCCCGCATCCATGATCCGCTTGGCGGCGGCGGTGGTTATCGCCACGCCCGCGGCGTCGTCGATCGCGCCGGTGCCGAGATCCCAGCTGTCGAGATGGCCGCCCACCACGATGATCCCCGCCGAAGGGTCGCTCCCCGGCACTTCGGCGATGACGTTGCCCGATTCCGCCTCGCCCTTGAACTCGGGGGTGACCAGCAGCCTGAGCCGCACCGGGCCGCGCCGGAGCAGCCGCTCCAGCTGGTCGGCATCGGGCAGCGAAAGCGCCGCGGCGGCGATCGGCTTCACGTCCTTGGCCCAGTTGGTCACGCCGGTGTGCGGATTGCGGTGGTGATCGGTGCCGATCGAGCGGATCAGCACGGCGACCGCGCCCTTGCTGGCGGCAAGGTTCGGCCCGGCCCGGCGGGCGCCGCCGAAATAGCCATATTGCGAGCCGTCCTGCGTGGGCGTCATCGTATTGCCGATATAGACGATCCGGCCCTTCACGGCCTCGGCCGGCGCGGCCTGGAGATCCGCGAGCGTGGGGAAGAAGGCGATGTCCGCCTCGACGCCCTTGGGCCCGGTCGAGCCCGAATTGCCGAGAGCGGCGAGAACGAGCTTCTGCGCCGAGGGGCCGACCACTTCTGCGGTCTCCGCGCCGCGCACCCAGAGCGGCATCCGGAAGGTCTCGATGCGCACGTTCCGGAAGCCGAGCGCAGTGAGCTTCTTCACTGCCCAGGCCCGGGCGCGGGTTTCCGCTTCGGTCGCCGCGAGGCGCTGGCCGATCTCGGTGGTGAGGCCTTCGGTGATCTCCCAGGCGAAATCGTCCTTGAGAGCCGCATCGCGCAGGGCCGCCGGATCGTGCGCGGCGCCCTGGGCCAGGGCGGGAAGGGGCAGGGCGAGGGCGGCGACGGCCGCGAGCAGGATGCGCTTGGTCATGGCGGCGGACGCTAGCCGCAGCCGAAACGTTCGGCAATGCGGCGCGGGTTTCCGCTGCGTTTCCGCGGCCGCGCCAGGCCGTTCCGCGGAGGCGACGGCAGGGGAAGCCCAGCATTGCAGGCGCATGACCGCTGCGTTGCCATTTCCGCGTCCCGTCGCTACATCGCGCCCGAACTTCCTGCATATCCAGACCTGCGAACGGAGACCGCCACGTGGCCGCCCAATACGCCTTCGTCATGAAGGACATGACCAAGACCTTCCCCGGCGCTCCCAAGCCGGTGCTGAACAACATTAACCTGCAATTCTACCAGGGTGCCAAGATCGGCATCGTCGGCCCGAACGGCGCCGGCAAGTCGACGCTGATGAAGATCATGGCGGGCATCGACAAGGACTTCTCGGGCGAGGCCTGGCCGGGCGAGCACATCACTGTCGGCTATCTGCCGCAGGAGCCGCAGCTCGATCCGACCAAGAACGTGCTGGAGAACGTCAAGGACGGTGCGCGCGAGGTGGCCGACATGGTCGATCGCTTCAACGCGATCTCGGCCGAGATGGGCGATCCCAAGGACGACACCGATTTCGACGCGCTGATGGAGGAGATGGGCGACCTCCAGACCAAGATCGACGCGGTCGATGGCTGGACGCTCGACAACCAGCTCGAGATCGCGATGGAAGCGCTGCGCTGCCCGCCGTCGGATTGGGAAGTCGCCAACCTTTCGGGCGGTGAGAAGCGCCGCATCGCGCTCACCCGGCTGCTGATCCAGAAGCCGGACATCCTGCTGCTCGACGAACCGACCAACCATCTCGACGCCGAGAGCGTCGAGTGGCTGGAGAATCACCTCAAGGAATATGCCGGCGCGGTGCTGATGATCACCCACGACCGCTATTTCCTGGATAACGTCGTCGGCTGGATCCTCGAGATCGATCGCGGCAAGTATTTCCCGTACGAGGGCAATTACTCGACCTATCTGGAGAAGAAGGCCAAGCGCCTGGAGCAGGAGGACCGCGAGGAATCCGGCCGCCAGAAGGCGATCAAGGACGAGCTCGAATGGATCCGCCAGGGTCCGAAGGGTCGCCAGACCAAGTCGAAGGCGCGTATCGCCAAGTTCGACCAGCTCGTGGCGAGTCAGGAGAACCGCAAGCCGAGCGGCGCCCAGATCGTCATCCAGGTGCCCGAGCGCCTGGGCGGCAAGGTGATCGAAGTGGAGAACATCTCCAAGGCTTACGGCGACAAGCTGTTGTTCGAGAATCTCTCGTTCACGCTGCCGGCCGGCGGCATCGTCGGCGTGATCGGCCCGAACGGCGCCGGCAAGTCCACGCTGTTCAAGCTGATCACCGGCCAGGAGACTCCGGACGAAGGCACGATCGAGATGGGCACCACCGTCCGCCTCGGCTATGTCGACCAGAGCCGCGATCACCTGGACGACAAGAAGAACGTCTGGGAGGAAATCTCGGATGGGCTCGACTACATGAAGATCAACGGGCACGACCAGTCGACCCGCGCCTATGTGGGCGCTTTCAACTTCAAGGGCGCCGACCAGCAGAAGAATGTCGGCAAGCTCTCTGGCGGCGAGCGCAACCGCGTGAACATCGCCAAGATGCTGAAGCGCGGCGGCAACGTGCTGCTGCTCGACGAGCCGACCAACGACCTCGACGTGGAAACGCTGGGCGCGCTGGAAGAGGCGATCGAGAATTTCGCGGGCTGCGCCGTGGTGATCAGCCACGATCGCTTCTTCCTCGATCGTCTGGCCACCCACATCCTCGCCTTCGAAGGCAACAGCCATGTCGAATGGTTCGAGGGCAATTTCGAAGCCTATGAGGAAGACAAGCGCCGCCGCCTGGGCGACGCTGCCGATCGCCCGACCGCGCTGGCCTATAAGAAGCTGACGCGCTGATCGCATATGCGCGCCAGCCGGGCGCGGTGGCCGATGCCGCCGCGCCCGGCTGGCGTTCTGCCCGGCGATTTTCCCCGCCCGCCATGCCGCACTTCGATTCGGCTCTATAAATTTCGTAATTTACGAAGTTTTGGAGTTGAATGATGACGTTGAAGCAGAAGCTGCTCGCCGCGCTGACGATGCTGGGCATCGTCCTCGGTGCGCTGATCGCGGGTTTTTCCTGGTCCGCGACCGCCAGCCGCGCGGCGCTCCATACGGTGCTCGCCGATCGGGTGATCCCGCTCAAGGACCTGAAGCTGGTCGCCGACAATTATGCGGTGCGCATCACCGATGCCGCGCACAAGGCGCGCAACGGCAATATCAGCTTCGCCCGGGCGGCGGCCGATATCGGGAAGGGCAAGGCCGATGTCGATGCGGCATGGAAACGCTATGCCGCGACCGACGCCACCGCGGAAGAAGAGGCGCTGGCGAGTGAGGCCGAGGGGGTGATCGCCAGGGCGGATGGGGGAGTCGTCCGGCTGGAGGGCATCCTGCGCGCCGGCGACCGGGCTGCGCTCGACCGGTTCGTCACCAACGAGCTCTATGCGGATGTCGATCCCGTCTCCGAAAAGGTCGGCAAGCTGGTCGACATGCAGATCAGCGTCGCCGGCGACGTCACCACCAGGGCGCTGGGCCTGGCGAATGTCGCCACCACCGTGGTGATCCTGCTTGGCCTGGTCGCGCTCGCGGTGCTGGGGGGTGCCTTCTACATCGTCAGCCGCAAGGTCGTCGCGCCGATCAAGGGCCTTGCCGAGGTGATCCACGGCCTTGCGCGCCAGAACGGTACGGCCAAGGTTCCGCATCTCGACCAGCATGACGAGATCGGCGACATCGCCCGCTCGGTCGATGCATTTCTGGAGGCGGTGATCGCCAAGGAGCGCGATGCCGCCGCCGCGGCGGCGGAGACGCAGAGGATCGTCACCACCGCGCTGGAGCAGGGCCTGTCGGCGCTCGCCGATGGCGACCTGACCGGTGAGATCCATGCCGAATTCCCGGAAAGCTATGCGGCACTGAAGGCGAACTTCAACAGCGCGCTCGCGGCTCTGCGGGTCCTGATCGCCACGGTGAGCGAAGGCGCCACGGCGATCCAGACGGGCTCGCGAGAGATCGCCCAGGCGTCGGAGGACCTGGCACGCCGTACCGAAGGCAATGCCGCGAGCATCGAGGAGACTTCGGCTGCGCTCGCCCAGATGGACGAGCGGCTGCGCGGCACCGCCGAGGCGGCGAACCAGACGGTGCGCAGTGCCGACGACGCGATCCGGGTGGTCGGCGACGGTCGTGCGCTTGCCGAGCAGGCCGTCACCGCGATGGGCCGGGTCAGCGAGAGCGCGCGCGGCATCGATGACGTGATCGAGGGCCTCGACAAGATCGCGTTCCAGACCCGCGTGCTCGCGATGAACGCGGCGGTGGAAGCGGGTCGCGCCGGCGAAGCCGGGCGTGGCTTTGCGGTGGTCGCCGATCTGGTCTCGGCGCTCGCGATGCGGGCCGAGGAAGAGGCGAAGCGGGCCCGCGAACAACTGACGCTCACCCAGGACGAAGTGGGCACCGCCGTGGGAGCCGTACAGCGCATGGACAGCGCGCTGGAGGCGATCTCGGGCGGCGTCGGCGCGGTGCACCGGCTGCTCGACGCGATGGCGGCGGACAACCAGGCTCAGTCGACCGCGATCACCCAGATCGTGACCGCAGTGAACGAGATGGACCAGTCGACTCAGCAAAATGCCGCGATGGTGGAGGAAACTTCGGCTGCTTCGCGGAACCTTGCCGAGGAAGTGGGCAATCTCGCCGATCAGGCGGGCCGCTTCCGCACCGGTGGCGCGGCCGGCACGGCGCGCCGCGGCCGGGTCGTCGAACTCCGCGGGGTCGCTGCCTGAAGCGCCATCGGGGATCGCGCCCGACTCAGAAGCGGCGCGCGATCCCCAGATAGATTTCCAGATCCGGGCTGGCGGCATTGAGCCCGGCGACGGCGCCGACGTCGAGCTGGAGATCGCGCCGCGGCTGCCATGCGAGGGACAGGCTGGCCAGCGCCTGGGTGGCGTGCCCGGCGGGATCCTGGTCGCGCACCGCCTGCAACTCGAGCGCGCTGCTCAGCGAGGCGGTGAGGACGGTGCTCAGGCCGATCGCGCTGCCATAGGCGAGGTGGCGTCCGCGCCGGTCGCCGTCCACCGCCGCGTCGACTTCGGGAGTGAGCGACAGGCCGAGCCTGTCGGTGAGGCTGTAGCTGAGCGGCACGATCAGGCCGGCGCCCCAGTCACCGGCTCCGATCGTCGCGCCGCCCATGGGCAGGGTGGCATAGGGCATCACCGCCACGGCGAAGCCCGAGCCGTCGGGGTGGGAGAGGTTGCGGCGCACCGCCAGGGTGAGATCGCCGGTGCCGCTGGCATGCGTGACCGTGCCGCTCGCCCGGTCGCGCGTGCGCACCGCGCCCAGCGCGGTCCAGCCGAGTTGCACTTCCATGTCCTGGGTCATGCCATAGCGGACCAGCAGGTCGCCGAAGGTCCAGCTGTCGGTGCGCTGGGCGGAATCGCGTTCGAGCGACCAATCGATCGCGCCGCTCTCGATCACGAGATGTCCCCGGTCCACCGTGCAGGCGGGGGTATCGAGCCCCGGGCGGTCGGGGCAGAGCGGGCGCAGGTCCTGCGCCTGGGCGGTGCCGATCCCGGCGAGCGTCGCGGCGGCCAGAATGAACGCGTGCTTCATGACGGATACATAGACGGTCCCCGAACCGCGCGGTAGCGTTCGCGGCGAAGGGGGAGAGGCGATGCGCGCATGGATCCGGGAGCATGGCATCCGGCTGAGCGCGCTGGCGCTGGTGGGGCTGCTCTTCGCCTTGCCGGTGGCGGTGCTGATGTGGATGACCGCGGTGCCCGGCACATCGTGGCGGGGGGCGCTGCCACCGCCGACGCCGGAGGAACGCGACCTGGAGGGGCGGTTGCACGGTCATGTCGTCGCGATCGCCGGCAAGCCGCACAATGTCGGTCATCCAGAGGCCTATGCCGCCGCCGCGGCCTATATCGAGCGGACGCTTGCCGGGCAGGGTCATGCCGTTCTGCGTCAACCCTTCGATGATGGGCACGCGGTCAATCTCGAAGCGGTGATCGAGCCGGCTTCCCCCGGGGCGCCGACACTGGTGGTCGGGGCACATTACGACAGTGCATTCACGGCGCCGGGCGCCAACGACAATGGCAGCGGCACCGCGGCGCTGCTCGAACTGGGGCGGCTGCTCGGCGATCTGCGCGGCCGGGCGAATGTCCGCATCCGACTGGCCTTCTTCGCCAACGAGGAGCCGCCCTTCTTCAAGACCGACCGGATGGGCAGCCTGGTCTATGCGCTGGCGCTTGCGGAGAAGGGGCAGAAGCCCGATGCGATGTTCTCGCTGGAAACCATGGGCTTCTATCGCGACGAACGCGGCAGCCAGCACTACCCGTTTCCGCTCGCGCAGCTCTATCCGGACACGGGCAACTTCGTCGCCTTTGTCGGGCCCGTTTCGGCGCGGCCGCTGGTGCGGCGGGCGACGGGGGCGTTCCGCGCCGTTGCGCGCTTCCCGAGCGTCGGGGGCACCGCGCCGGGCTTCGTGCAGGGGATCGACTGGTCGGATCACTGGGCATTCGGCGAGATCGGCGTGCCCGCGCTGATGATAACCGACACCGCGCCGTTCCGCTATCCGCACTATCACACGCCGGAGGATACTCCCGACAAGATCGATTACGGACGGCTCGCCCGGGTCACCGCGGGGCTGGCGCGGATGCTGCGCGACTGGCGCTGACGCTTGCTTCGCCGGATGCGACATGGTGCATTGCATTGGTGATGCGGATGGAAAAGGGGCCCCGGTGACGAGATCGATCCTTCTGGCGGCCGCGTTGTTCGCGGCGGCACCGGCCGCGGCGCAGGCGCCGGCCCTCCAGTCCCAGGTCGAAGCGTTCGACGATTTCGCGACGGCGAGCACGGCCATGCCGCCCGCCGAGCGCGTGAAGGCATTCCGGGCGAAGTTCGATGCGCTGCTCCCGGGATTCTACGAACCGCGCTTCGGCGCCACCGAGGCGCAGTATGACGCGCGCGTCCAGAAGGCGCTGGAGGGCTATCCGGCGACGCGCGACAAGCTGCTGGCCGCAGCGCGCGACTTCACCGGGGCCTATGCGACGGCCAATGCGCGTTTTCGCAGCGTCTTTCCCGATTATGCGCCCACCATGCCGATCTACCTGATCCACTCGCTGGGCGAGATGGACGGCGGCACGCGCGAACTCCGTGGAAGGACGGTGGCGATCTTCGGGGCGGACATGATCGCCAGGATCCATGACGGCGGCACGATCGGGCCTTTCCTCGACCATGAGCTGTTCCATTTCCACCACGCAAGATATTTCCCGGATTGCCCGGCGCTATGGTGCTCGCTCTGGCAGGAAGGGCTGGCCGTCTATGTCGCGGCGCGGATGAACCCGGGAGCGGACGACCGGGCATTGCTGCTCACCTTCCCGCGCCCGATCCGCCCCGAGGTGGAGCCGAAGCTCGCCCAGGCGATGTGCCTGGTGCGCACCAAGCTGGGGTCGACCGACCAGCAGGACTATGCGACCTTCTTCTTCGGCAGGGGCGGAAAGGCGCAGGGCGGCTGGCCGCCGCGCTTTGGCTATTATCTGGGTTATGTGCTGGCCAGGCAGCTGGGCGACACGATGACGCTCGATGCGCTGGCCAGGCTGCCGCCGGAGCAGGTGAAGGCGAAGCTCGAGGCCGCGCTGGCGGCCTATCGCTGCTGACCGCGCCGGGTTGCCGGCACGGTCAGCGTTCGATCTCAGGCCTTTCTGGTCGCCGCGTCCGCGCTCCACGCGCCGCCGCCGGCGGCCGCGAGGTAGAGGAAGACGAAGCAATAGAGCATGATCGCCTCGCCCCCGTTCGCGGCGGGGAAGAAGCCGTTCGGGAAATGCGCGATGAAATAGCCGACCGCGCACATGCCCGACGCAATGAACGCCACCGGACGCGTGAACAGGCCGATCACCAGCAATGCGCCGCCGACCAGCTCGATCGTGCCCGCGGCATAGAGCATCGGGTTGAGCGGATAGGGAAAGGGCGGCAGGCCGAAGAACTTCGATACGCCGTGCTGCAGGAAACCGAGCCCGGCGACGATGCGCAGGACGCTCAGCAGCCGGGCCGACCAGCTTGCGGGAATGGGCATGGACATTTCTCCTCGCCGGACACGCCCCTGCGCGCCGTTTCGAGGCTGAAATGTTTCATCTCATGCCCATCCGGTCAACCGACGCCCCGGAAACCGATCGTTTCCAGGCGCGCGCTGCCCCGGCTCTCAGGCGGTGAAGCGCTTGGTGAAGCCCTTGGCGTGCTTGTCGCCTGCCGTCTGAAAGGCCTCGACATGATCGACCACCGCCATGGGCGGGCCTTCCCGCAAGGCTTCGGTGAGCGAGGTCAGCGCCTCGTCATCGCCCTCGGCAAGCAATTCCACCCGTCCGTCATTCAGGTTGCGAACCCAACCCCGCACGCCCAGTTGCTTGGCAAGGCGCACCGCCCAGTCGCGATAGCCGACGCGCTGCACGCGCCCCGACACATAGATACGCTGTGCCGTCATATGTCCCCACGCCCATTTTTTACCCGGCCGCATCCCTTCGGCCTGGATGCAACTCTATCAATTTGAAGATGCGAGGGAATCGGGCGAAGGCGCGGCTCGTCGCGCGCTAGGGGTAAGTGATCGCAATCACTTCATATTCGCGCTCCCCGCCGGGCAGCATCACCCGGCGGAGGTCACCGATCCCGGCGCCGCGCAACGCGCGCGCGATCGGGGCGTTCCAGCCGACCAGGCCCTTGCCGGCATCGGCCTCGTCGTCGCCGACCAGGGTGAGGATGCGGTGATTGTCGTCCTCGTCGGCAATGGTGACGGTGGCGCCGAAATAGGCGCGGCTCTTGTCCGCCTGCTGCGCCGGATCGACGACCTTGGCCGCCTTCATCCGCCTCGACAGCCAGCCCAGCCGCCGGTCGATCTCGCGCAGGCGCTTGCGGCCATAGATATAGTCGCCATTCTCCGAGCGATCGCCATTGCCGGCGGCCCAGGAGATGGTCTCGACCAGGGCGGGGCGCTCGGTGGCGAAGAGCGCGTCATATTCGGCCCGGAGCGCGGCATAGCCTGCCGGGGTGATATAGTTGGGGCGGTCCATTCCTAACCCGTAGCCCAAACCGTCATCCCCGCGAAGGCGGAGATCCGGCGTAACGGAACCCAGTCGTTGGCGACCTGGACCCCGCCTTGGCTGGATGGCGCGAGGCGGCGCAAGCGCCTCAGCCCGGCTTGTTCTTCCCCAGATACCAGCTCGTGTTCGCCGGCCCCTTCGAGCGCGAGCGCTCGGGGTTGAGCAGATCATAGACCACTGCGTTCTCGATCACCCGCTGCACGTAGTTCTTGGTCTCGAAGATCGGGATCTTCTCGATCCACTGGACGATGTCGCCGCCCGGCAGGCGCGGGTCGCCATTGGCGGCGATCCATTTGTTCACATTGCCGGGGCCGGCATTATAAGCGGCGATCGCCAGCGGATAACTGCCGTAGAGATTGTACATCCGCTGGAAATAGGTCGAGCCGAGCTGAATGTTGTAATCGGTATCGGAGTTCAGCGAGCCCGGATTGTAGCTCATGCCGAGCTTGGTCGAGACTTCGCGCGCGGTACCCGGCATCAGCTGCATCAGCCCGCGCGCGCCGGCATGGCTCACCGCATCGCGATCGAACTGGCTCTCCTGGCGGGCGATGGCGTGGACGATCGTCCAGTAATCCTGCTGCGATGCCGGCACCGCCACCGTCGGATAGCCCGCGGCGGTATAGTCGGACAGGCCGTTCTGCAGCGCGCTCTTGCCGACCAGCACGCCCAGGTCCGGGCGGCCGATCGCCCGGCTCAGCTCGGCGGCGAGGATGTGATCGGTATCGCTGGTCGCGTCATTGGCGATCTGGCGGATGAACAGGCCCTGGTCCTGGCGATTGCCCATCGTGCCGAGCAGCTGCGCGGCGCGGACCGTTTCCTTCTTGAAGAAGGCATCGCGGACCGCCGGGTCGGCGACCTTCGCGTTGAAATCGGGTGGGCGCTTCAGCGGCTGGCCCAGCCGTTCGGTGGCGAGCTGGCCGTAATACACGTCGGGGAAACCCGCTGCCTTGCCATAGAAACGCGTCGCTGCCGTCTGGTCGCCCGAAGCCTCGGCGGCGCGACCGGCCCAATAGAAGCCCTTGGACTGGGTGGTCGGCGTCTTGGAACCATGGCCGTAGCGATCGAACATCCCGACCGCATCGCGCGCCCGGCCGAGATTGTTGAGCGCCACCGAACCGGCCAGCCAGGTGAGGCTGGTATAGTCGTCGCGCTCGCCCAGAGGCTGTTCGCTGATGTCGGTGCCCGGCGGGAAGGCGTCATCGACCTGGCTGGCGATCTGATATGCCAGGCTGAACTGGCCGTCCGACTGGGCGCCCCGCGCGCCGGTGAGCAGCGCCTCGTACCATTTCTCGGCATCGCCGGGATAGGAGGCCAGCTGGCGCGGCTGGGCGAGATAGGATCGCATCGCCGGGCTCTGGCCGGTGTCGCGCAGCCATAGCGCACGATCGGCGATGAAGCCCGGATTGGCACGGCCGATGGCGAGGGCGGCGGCGCCCCTGGCATCGGCGTCCGGCGCCTTGGTGCGAAAGGCGATGCGGGCGTCGAACACCGGGCGCATGCCGGGGGAGACATAGGCGAGCTGGCGTTGCGCGGCAGTGAGCGCGCCGGCCCAGAGCAGCATGTCCATCCGCGCATCGTGATCCGCCGGCGTGAACGCGGAAGAGAAGCCGGCGAGCAGAGCCGTCTCGTCACGCGGGCGCAGGACGCCGTGGCGCCAGGCGCGGCGAGCCTGCTCCTCCGCTTCGGCGCGGCGGCCCGAGGCGGCGAGCGCCTCCGCATAGCGGGTGCGCCCGGCGGCGGTCAGCGGCGGGAAACGTTCGAAATACCGGATGACCAGGCCGGGCGCCCAGGTGCCGCTTTCCAGCACGGTCTCGGCGGCGGCGCGGCGGCTCTTCTCGCCGGGCCAGCCGGGATGGAGCAGCAGGAAATTGGCATAGTCGGAAAAGGGATAATTGTCCGACTGCTGGAGTCGCTTCCATTCCACCAGCGCATCGGCGAGCTGGTTGGCCTGGATATAGGGAGGCGGCACGCGGGGGACGCCGGCTTCCAGCGCCACCTTGTACCACTGGATCTGTTCCTGCGTGAGCTGCGAAGAGACGGCGAGCCCCGAAACGCCGGCAAACAGCAACGCACTTTTGAGTAGCGGAGCAAGCATACTGGACATGATACGCGTGTCGCCCCTATCTGCCAGCCCCGAATTGGGGAATTAAGGAAGATTCTGGGACCATGTTTTCGGGCTCCATTCCCGCGCTGGTGACGCCGTTCCGTGGCGGCAGCTTCGCGGAGGAAGATTATCGCGCGCTAGTTGAATGGCAGATTGCCGAAGGCTCTGCCGCGCTGGTGCCGTGCGGCACCACCGGCGAGGCGGCGACGATGCCGAAAGAGGAGCATTTCGAAGTCGTCCGCGTCTGCGCCGACCAGGCGAAGGGCCGCGTGCCCGTGCTCGCAGGTGCGGGCTCGAACGACACGCTGGTCGCGATCGAGAATGTGAAGGCCGCGCAGGATGCGGGCGCCGATGCGGCGCTGATGGTACCGCCCTATTACAATCGGCCCAGCCAGGAAGGCATCTTCCGCCATTTCGAGGCCGTGGCCGAAGCGACCGACCTGCCGATCGTGCTCTACAATGTGCCGGGCCGCACGGTGACCGACATCCAGCCCGCGACGATGGCGCGGATCGTCAAGGCGTTTCCGGGCAAGTTCCTCGGCGTCAAGGACGCGACGGGTGCGCTCGCCCGCGTGACCGAGCAGCGCGCCGGCTGCGGGCATGACTTCATCCAGCTTTCCGGCAACGACGAGACCGCGCTCGCCTTCAACGCGATGGGCGGCACCGGCTGCATCTCGGTAACGGCGAACGTCGCGCCACGGCTCTGTGCGGAATTCCAGGCGGCCTGGGCGGGGGGGGATACCGCGCGGGCGCTCGCATTGCACGACCGGCTCTATCCCCTTCACATCGCGATGTTCACCGATGCCTCGCCGGGTCCGGTGAAATATGCGTTGACGCGGGTTCGTCCGGGTTTTCCCGAAGAGCTGCGCCTGCCGATGACTCCGGCGGGCGAGGCGAGCCGCAAGGCAGTCGATGCGGCACTGGCGCGTGCCGGGCTGATCTAGGCTCCCCGCCTTTCCTGGGAAGTCAGGTCCGCTGCTCTCCGCCGGCATAATAGGTCGGCACATGGCCGCGGATCCAGGCATTCTCGCGGAACCATTTGGTGACGATGTATTTCGTCCCCTCGAGCACGCGCATGCCCTCGTGCAGCGTGTCGTAGTTCGGCGTGCCGTCCTCCATCATGTTGTTCCAGATCAGCATCAGCCCCTTTCTGGGCTTGAACCGCACGCCGGCGCGCGGGAACCAGGTCGCCCCGCCTTCGTCGACTTCGTTGAGATAGATCATCGCGGTCCAGGTGCGCTGGCCGCCATATTCGACCATCTTGTCCCAATATTCCGCGCCTTCGTGGAAATAGTCGCAATGCGCGCGGAACTGCTGGCCGGGCGTGTAGCGCTGGCCCTGCATCGTCTCGGCATTCGCCGGCGGCAGGCCGAGCACATTGGCGATGCGGTCGTCGATCGGCCAGATTTCCTCGGACCAGCGGTCCAGATCGGTCGAGCTGCTGGTGCGGAACTCGGGATCCTCGTGCATCGCGAGCAGCGTGGAAGGGCGTGCCGCCGCCTCGATCAGGGCGACGAGCATGTCGCATTCGGCTTCGCTCAGGAAATCGGGATAGGTGAACATCTGCGCATTTTCCACCTTGGCGCGCCTGATGTGCGGGTTGTTCTCCAGCTTCGCCACCACCTCGCGGCCGATGCGCGCGCGATTGGGGGAGGGCGTTCCCGATACTCTGCCGATATTCTTGCTCACGACGGCCAATTTGCGCCTGCGGGGCTCGCGGTCAATAGGCCCGGGCGCCGGTGGGGGTCCAGGGGCGTTCGCGGAACCATTTGGTGATGATGTACTTGGTGCCGCCGAGCACTGGCCGCGCCTCGTGCAGCGTCGCGTCGTTCGGGCTGCCGTCGGCGGCCAGGTTGTTCCAGGCGATCAGCAGGCCGCGGGTGGGGGTGAGGCGGATGCCGGCGCGGGGGAACCACGTCTCGCCGCCCTCCTCGACGTCATTGAGGTAGATCATCGCGGTCCAGATGCGCTGGCCGCCCTGTGCCTTCATCTCGGGCCAATAGTCCACATCGTCGCGAAACCAGTCGCAATGGGCGCGGAACTGCTGGCCCATGGCGTAGCGCTGCCCCTGGATGGGCTCGCCGTGATCGAGGGGAATGCCCAGCAGATCGGCGAGGCGCGCGTCGAGCCGGCGGATCTCCGGATCCTGCCGTTCGAGATCGCAGGTATAGCTCGTGCGCAGGCCGGGCTCCTGATATTGCGCGAGCACCACCGAGGGTTTCGCATCGGCGTCGATCATCCGGATCAGCGCCTTGCACTCGGTGCGGCTGAGGAAATTGGGCAGGTGATAGAGCTGGAGCGCATCGAGCCCGGCGTGGTGGACCAGCGGATTCGCCTCGAGCCGGGCGGTGGCGCGGCGGCCGGTTTCGGCGCGGACGGGATCGGGGGCCATGGGGCTCGTCATCGCCGCCAGCATGCGGGGGCTGGAGCCAAAAGCAAGAGGCCCGGCCCTGATGGGCCGAGCCTCCCGTTTCTGGTAAGATGCGGGCTTGCTTACCAGAAGATGTCGTAGATGGTGTCGACCACCTCGCCGGTCTCGACGTCCACCAGCAGCGCGTCGTTATAGTAGCGCACCCAGCGATACGGGCCGTATACTTCCGGCAGGCGATAATAATACGGATCGTTGATCCAGTATTGCGACGAGAACAGGATCGAGTTCAGCGTGTAGCCGATGGTGAAGCGGCGATAGCCATAGCCCCAGCCCGACGGCGCATAATAGCGCGGCAGGCGGTAGATGCCGCGGTTGCTGTTGCGATAGTCGCGCCAATCGTAGCGGCGGTCGTTGCGCCAGCCATTGTTCCAGCGGCCGCGATCGTTGCCGTGCCAGCCGCCACGGTTCCAGCCGCCGCGGGGATTGTTGTCCCAGCGGTTGCGGTCGTTCCAGCCGCGATCATTGTTGCGGTTCCAGTCGTTGCCGCGGCGATCGTTGTTCCAGTTGCGGTCGCGGTTCCCATTGGGATTGCCGCGGTCCCACTGGCCGCCGCGATTGCCGTCGCGGTTCCAGTCGCGACGGTCGTTGCCGCCGCGATTGCCGTCCCAGCGCTGCTGCGGACGATCCTGGGGCGGGGAAACCTGGCCGCCGCCGGGCTGCTGCGGACGGTCGCCGCCACGATTCCAGCCGCCACGGTTCCAGCCGTTGGGAGGCGTATTGCCGCCGCCGTTCCATTCGGGGCGCGGCTGCGTGGGTTGCGCGGGCTGCTGCGGCTGGCCCGGGGACTGGCGCCAGCCGCCACGGTCGCCGCCGCGATCCCCGCGATCCCCGCGATCGCCGCGGTCGCCGCGATCCTGGGCCGGCTGCGCGGCGCCCGCATTGCCGCCGGAACGGTCGCCGCCGCCCCAGCGATGCCCGCGTTCCTGCGCCAGTGCCGGCGGGACCAGGGCTGTTGCGGCGATGATCGCCGCGAGCAAGGTCTTCTTCATCTGAATGTCTCCGCTGGGACCGGCAACGCGCCGGGCTTTCGGGGGTATCCCCTCCTTAGGCCCCGGCAACTGACGCGACTCTGAATTCGCCTGTCAGCATATTGAAAGCATTTGAAACAATTCAGGGTCCGGCCTGGGGGGCGCCCGGCGCGTCATGCCCGGCCTCGGGCACGGCGACGTCGCCACGGGCGATGCGAGCGGCGTTCTGGATCGCCTCCGCCAGTCGCGGATAGATGCCGCAGCGGCAGATATTGGGGATGGCGTCCTTGATGTCCTGTTCGCTGGGGTTCCTGTTGCCGCGCAGCAGCACCGCGGCCGCCATCACCACCCCCGGGATGCAATAGCCGCATTGCGGCACGTTCGCCGCGATCAGCGCCTGCTGCACCGGATGGCTGCGATCCCTGGACAGGCCCTCGATCGTGGTGACGAACGTGCCCTCGAGCGCGCCGATCGTCTCCTGGCATGCCAGGCGCGCCGTGCCGTCGACATCGACCGTGCAGGCGCCGCAATCGCCGGTGCCGCAGCCATATTTGGTGCCGGTGAGGTTCGAGGCGTCGCGCAGCGCCCAGAGCAGGGGCGTGCGCGGATCCATCTTGTAGGCGACCGGCTGGTTGTTGACGGTGAAGCGAGTCATGCCGGGGGTGTAGCGGGAAACGCGCCGTTTCCGAAACCGCCATTGCGCCGGGATGCCCCGGGGCCGACATCGGCGGCATGACACTTCCCGCACTCTTCATTCCGCACGGCGGCGGCCCCTGCTTCTTCATGGACCCGGATGGCGGCCCGCCCGATCCGATGTGGCGGCCGATGCAGGCCTATCTCGCCGGGCTGATCGGCTCGCTGCCCGAGCGGCCCGAGGCGATCCTGCTGGTCTCGGGGCATTGGGAAGAGGAGGTCGTCACCGTCCATGCCGGCAATGGGCAGCCGCTGCTGTTCGACTATCATGGCTTCCCGGAACATACCTATCGCCTGCGCTGGGATGCGCCGGGCTCCCCGCAAGTGGCGGAGCGCGTGAAGGCGCTGCTCGAAGGCGCCGGCTTCCCCGTCGGAGAGGAGCGCGAACGCGGCTGGGATCACGGCGTCTTCATCCCGATGATGGTGGCGGTACCCGGAGCGGATATCCCGCTCGTCCAGCTGTCGCTGCGCAAGGATCTCGATCCGGCCGACCACATCGCGCTGGGCAGGGCGCTTGCCCCGCTGCGCGATGCGGGCGTGCTGATCGTCGGTTCGGGGATGAGCTTCCACAATCTGCGCGCCCGCGGGCCGCAGGTGACGCCCTATGCCGATATGTGGGACGAAGCGCTGACCGAGGCAGTGACGGACCCCGATCCGGCAAGGCGCGCCGCACGGGTGGCGGCCTGGGACAGGCTGCCCCACGCCCGTTTCGCCCATCCGCGCGAGGAGCATCTCCTGCCGCTGATGGTCGCGCTGGGCGCGGGCGGGGAGGGGCCGGCGGTGCGCGACTATCGCGATCACGTGCTGGGATGGACGGTAAGCGGCTATCGGTTCGGATAAGCGTCAGGTCCGTTCCCGATACGCTATCGTCCCCCCGGCAAAGGGCCGGGGGAGGACGTTCGGGGTCGCGGAGTGCCGGCCCCTATTCCCGCCAGCTCTTGTCGGTCCGGTCCACCAGCCGCACCATCGCCGCGAAATCGGCCGCGCCGGGCCCGCCGGGAACCTGGGCCATGTGGAGGTCGCGTTGATGGACGGCGACGACTTCGTCCGGGACCGTGATCGGCGCGCCCATGCTGGCGGTGGCGATCTGGATCTCGCAGGCGCGCTGGAGCGACCAGTGCTTGATGAACGCCTCCGGCACCGTCCTGCCCATCACCAGGATGCCGTGATTGCGGAGCAGCATCACGCGCTTGTCGCCCAGGTGCGCGAGCAGCCGCTCGCCTTCCTCGTCACGCACCGTCACACCCTCGAAATCGTGATAGGCGATCTGGCCGGCGAAGTTGCAGGCATAGAAATTGGTGGGGCGCAAACCCCCTTCGACGCTGGCGACCGCCATGCCCGCCGTGGTGTGGGTATGCGCGATGCAGTGCGCATCGGGCAGGTGGCGGTGGAACAGCGCGTGCTGGACGAAGCCGGCGCGGTTCACCGGATAGGGCGAGTCGTCGAGCTTGTTGCCGTCGATGTCGATCTTGACGAGGTTCGACGCCTTCACTTCGCTGAAGTGCAGCCCGAACGGGTTGATGAGGAAGGCGCCTTCCTCGCCCGGCACCTTGAGCGTGATGTGGTTGTAGATCATCTCGGACCAGCCGAGCATGTCGAATACGCGGTAGCAGGCGGCGAGCTGCTGGCGAGCCTCCCACTCGGCTTCGGTCATGGTGGAATTGCGCAGCGCGGTGGCCATCATACCTCTCCCAAGGCTTTTTCGTGGATCGGGTATGCCATGGTTCGGGGGGAAGGAGCAATGATTCCCGCCCCGGCAAGCGTGTGCGGAACCTCAGCGAAAGCCATAGGGCACCACGCTGCGCCGGTCCGGATCGATCGCGATCGCCGAGGCGGCGGGCGGGAAGGCGCGTTGGTCGCAATCCGGGCGGGGGCAGATGCGGCAACTGGTACCGATCGGCGTGGCCGCGCCGCCGGGCCTGAGATCGTCGGCATAGACGAAGTCCGCAGCATGCAACTCCTCGCAACCCAGGGCCACGGCATAGCGGCGCGGGGGGCGGGCATAGCTGCCCGAGGGCTTCACCAGACCCTTGGCCATCGAGACGTAGCGCGTGCCGTCGGGCATCTCGGCATGCTGGACGAGGATGCGGTCCGGGATCGCCACCGCTTCGTGCACCATCCAGAGCGGGCAGGCGCCGCCAAGTGCCGCGAACTGGAGGCGCGTGGCGGAATGGCGCTTGGTGACGTTGCCGGCCATGTCGACCCGGCAGAAAAAGAAGGGCAGCCCCTGTGCGCCCGGGCGCTGGAGCGTCGAGAGCCGGTGGCAGGCCTGCTCGAAGCTTGCGCCAAAGCGCTGGCGCAGACGATCGATGTCGTGGCGGACCTCGCGCGCGGTGTCCCTGAATGCGCCGTACGGCATCAGCAGCGCGCCGGCGGCATAATTGGCCAGCCCGATGCTCAGCAGCTCGCGCGAAGCCGGGGAGGCGAGGCCGGAATCCTCCACAACCTGCCGCATCTCGTTCTCGAACTCGTAGCGGACCAGCCGGTGGGCGAGAAGGAAGGCCCGGCTTTCCGGCGGGAGCGCGCTGTTGACCGCAAGGCGGCGTGCGCGGGGATCGAAACGGCTCAGTTCGCTGCCGTCGCCATCCTCCGCCACGACCTGCACGCCATGCCAGCGCAGGCGATCCTCGAGGCCCCGGTTCGGCCGGTGGGGATCGAGATCGGCGGCGAGCGTTTCCGCCGACCGGTCGATCGCATCGATATAATTGCCCTCGGCCTGGAACCAGTCGCGGACCTCCTCCCAGGGGAGCGGGGCGGCGTCGGTCGAGCCGCTGTCATAGCGGTCGTCGAGCACGCGGAGCTGCTCCTGGCTGCGCCGCCAGGCTTCGTGCAGCGCGACCATGCGTTTCGCGAGCAAGGGTTGCTGCTCGATGCCGCGGCGCACATCGGCCTCGCCCATGCGCTCTGCCGGGACGCCGGCATCGGTGGCGGCATCGATCGTGCGGAGCAAAGAAGCGCTCTCATCGACGTCGCCGAACGCCTCGAGCGGAAATTCGCGGCTGAGGGCGACGAGGACGATGTCGGTGATCGGGCGGTCGTTATTCTCGATCTGCGAGAGATAGGAGACGGAGATACCGAGCCGCCCCGCCATCGCCGCCTGGCTCAGCCCCGTGCGCCGACGCAGCTCGCGCAGGCGGAACCCTTCGAACAGGCGCCGGCGGGGAGGGGTCACATCCGCTTCCCGGCAGGGAGGGGTGGCGAGGGAGCGGGACGAAGCGATCTGCGCATATCCGCACTATATCTGCAAACCAGCTGCTCGCAACTTCGCAACATTGCATTTGCGGTCGCCGCATGTCCGGATGCAGAAGCCGCCGCTATCCAATGGGGAACCGCATGTCGTCGACGATCGAGGAACTGGAACGCCGCCGCACCGCCGCCCGCCTGGGCGGGGGGCAGAAGCGGATCGACGCGCAGCACGCCAAGGGCAAGCTCACCGCGCGCGAGCGGATCGAAGTGCTGCTCGACCAGGGCTCGTTCGAAGAGCTCGACATGTATGTCGAGCATAATTGCGTCGACTTCGGCATGCAGGACCAGATCGTCCCCGGTGACGGCGTCGTCACCGGATCGGGCACGATCAACGGCCGCCTCGTCTTCGTGTTCAGCCAGGACTTCACCGTGTTCGGCGGCTCGCTCAGCGAACGACACGCGCAGAAGATCTGCAAGATCATGGACATGGCGATTAAGGTCGGCGCCCCCGTGATCGGGCTGAACGACAGCGGCGGCGCGCGCATCCAGGAAGGTGTCGCATCGCTCGGCGGCTATGCCGAGGTGTTCCAGCGCAACGTGCTGGCATCGGGCGTGGTGCCGCAGCTCTCGCTGATCATGGGCCCGTGCGCCGGCGGCGCGGTCTATTCCCCCGCGATGACCGACTTCATCTTCATGGTGAAGGACTCGTCGTACATGTTCGTCACCGGCCCGGATGTAGTGAAGACCGTTACCAACGAGATCGTCACGCAGGAGGAACTGGGTGGTGCGGTGACGCATACCACGAAGTCGGGGGTCGCCGATGTGGCCTTCGACAACGACATCGAGGCGCTGCTCGCGGCCCGCGACTTCGTGGACTTCCTTCCCGCCTCGAACCGCGAGGAAGTGCCCGAGCGGCCGTGCGACGATCCCTGGGATCGCGCGGAACCGAGCCTCGACACCCTGATCCCGCCGAGCGCGAACCAGCCGTACGACATGCACGAGCTGATCCGGAAGACGCTCGACGAGGGCGAATTCTTCGAGTTGCAGCCGAGCCATGCCGGCAACATCCTGATCGGCTTCGGCCGGATCGAGGGGCGCACGGTGGGCGTGGTGGCGAACCAGCCGATGGTGCTGGCCGGATGCCTCGACATCAACTCGTCCAAGAAGGGCGCGCGCTTCGTGCGCTTCTGCGACGCGTTCGAGATCCCGATCGTTACCTTTGTCGACGTGCCGGGCTTCCTGCCGGGCGTCGGCCAGGAGCATTCGGGCATCATCAAGCACGGCGCCAAGCTGCTCTTCGCCTATGCCGAGGCGACGGTGCCCAAGATCACCGTGATCACCCGCAAGGCCTATGGTGGCGCCTATGACGTGATGGCGTCGAAGCACCTGCGCGGCGACTTGAACTATGCCTGGCCGACCGCCGAGATCGCGGTGATGGGAGCCAAGGGCGCGGTGGAGATCATCTTCCGGGGCAAGACGCCCGAGGAGATCGCCGAGCGCACTGCGGAGTACGAGGCACGCTTCGCCAACCCGTTCGTGGCGGCGAGCAAGGGCTTTGTCGACGAGGTTATCATGCCGCATTCCACGCGGCGGCGCGTGGCGCTGGGGCTCCGCAAGCTGCGCAACAAGCAGCTCGAGAACCCGTGGAAGAAGCATGACAATATTCCGCTGTGAGATCGGACATGGTGAGCGCTGCCATCACGGGAATTATCGGTTTCGCCGGCGTCTTAATCGGCGCACTGCTTCAGAGATTTTGGCAGCACCGCAAGTTCCTCAGTGACAGCAAGTATGAAGCTTACATTCTGTTCTTGAAGAGCTTGGCGGGTTCTGGGGCTACGAAGCCCGATTCCGAGGCTCGCTGGCTGGCAGTGTCGGGAATGATCGAAGCCAAGAGCAGGATCGCGCTGTTTGGTTCTGTGGACGTCGTGGCTGCTTTGGGCCGCTTCTCGGCGGATCACCAACGGGTGAACAGCGAAAATTTCGATGAGCTTGCCCGAATAATAACACTGATGAGAACGGATGTTGGTGCTGGGAAAATACCGGATCTCGATTCCCACATTCGAGGGCTGCTCTTCGATGTTCGGAGGTGAATGATGAAACTCGGCCGCCTCAACCATGTGGGCATCGCGACGCCCTCGATTGCCGCGTCGATCGCCTTTTACCGCGACGTGATGGGCGCGCAGGTGATCCGCGAGCCCTTCGATCTGCCCGCGCAGGGCGTGAAGGTCTGCTTCGTCGACACGCCGAACAGCCAGATCGAACTGATCGAGCCGCTGGGCGAGAATTCGCCGATCCACGGCTTCTTGGCGAAGAACCCGGCGGGCGGGCAGCATCACCTGTGCTACGAAGTGCCCGACATCCACGAAGCCAAGGCCTGGTTCGAGGCGAAGGGCGCCAAGGTGCTCGGCGAGCCGCGCATCGGCGCGCACGGCACGCCGATCTTCTTCGTCCACCCCAGGGACATGGGCGGGGTGCTGACCGAGATCATGGAGACGCCGAAAGGGGAAGGGCATTGAGCACCCCTTTCTTCGTCATCCCCGCGAAGGTGGGGATTCAGAGCCAAACGGGACGTAGCTTTGTTACCCTGGGCCCCCGCCTTCGCGGGGATGACGATGAGTTTTTGCGATGACGGATAAACCCAATCTGCCCGGCTGGCAGGCCCTCGCGGCCAAGGAGGTCAAGGGCAAGGACCTGACCTGGCACACGCCCGAGGGCATCGACGTCAAGCCGCTCTACACGGCGGAAGACACCGCGCATCTCGATCCGGGCCTGCCGGGCTTCGCGCCGTTCACCCGCGGCGTACGGGCCTCGATGTATGCCGGGCGGCCCTGGACGATCCGCCAATATGCCGGCTTCTCGACCGCCGAGGAATCCAACGCCTTCTACCGCCGCAACCTCGCGGCCGGGCAGAAGGGGCTGAGCGTCGCCTTCGACCTCGCCACGCATCGCGGCTATGACAGCGACCATCCGCGCGTCACCGGCGATGTGGGCAAGGCCGGCGTGGCGATCGACAGCGTCGAGGACATGAAGATCCTGTTCGACGGCATCCCGCTCGATCAGATGAGCGTCAGCATGACGATGAACGGCGCGGTGATCCCCGTGCTCGCCTTCTTCATCGTCGCGGGCGAGGAACAGGGCGTCGACAAGAGCCTGCTCGACGGGACCATCCAGAACGACATCCTCAAGGAGTTCATGGTCCGCAACACCTATATCTACCCGCCCGAACCGAGCATGCGGATCATTTCGGACATTTTCGCATATACCAGCGCGAACATGCCGAAATTCAACAGTATTTCGATTTCCGGCTACCATATGCAGGAGGCCGGGGCGACGCAGGTGCAGGAGCTCGCCTTCACCATCGCCGACGGCATGGAATATGTGAAGTACGGCGTCGCCAGCGGCCTGGATATCGACAAGTTCGCGGGGCGTTTGAGCTTCTTCTTCGCAATCGGCATGAACTTCTTCATGGAGATCGCGAAGCTGCGGGCAGCGCGCGTGCTCTGGCACCGGGTGATGACCCGGCTCGAGGCGAAGGACGAGCGCAGCAAGATGCTGCGCACGCACTGCCAGACCAGCGGCGTGTCGCTGACCGAGCAGGATCCCTATAACAACGTCATCCGCACCACGATCGAGGCGATGGCGGCGATGCTGGGCGGCACGCAGAGCCTGCACACCAACGCGCTCGACGAAGCGATCGCGCTGCCCACCGACTTCTCGGCCCGGATCGCGCGCAACACCCAGATCGTCATCCAGGAAGAGACCGGGATGACCAAGGTCGTCGATCCGCTGGGCGGCAGCTATTATATCGAGAGCCTCACCCAGGAGCTGGTCGACAAGGCCTGGGAGATCATCGAGCGGGTCGAGGCCGAGGGCGGCATGGCCAAGGCCGTGGCCGCGGGCTGGCCCAAGGCGATGATCGAGGAGGCGGCGGCGGCAACGGCGGCGCGGATCGACCGCGGCGAGCAGGTGATCGTCGGCGTCAACAAGTACCGCAAGGCCGAGGAAGAGCCGATCGACATCCTCGATGTCGACAACCACGCCGTGCGCGAGGCGCAGATCGCCCGGATCAGGCGGGTCAAGGCGGAACGCGACGAGGCGGCCTGCCAGAAGACGCTGTTCGCGCTTCAGCAAGGCGCCCGGACCAGCGGGAACCTGCTCGAGCTCGCCGTCGATGCGGCGCGCGCCCGCGCCACGCTGGGCGAGATCAGCGCGGCGATGGAAGCGGGCTTCGGCCGCTACGCCACCCAGCCGACGCCGGTGCAGGGCGTCTATGGCGGCGCCTATGCCGACGACGCGGTCTGGGCGCGGCTCAAGGACGGCGTGGACGCCACCGGGCGCCGGCTGGGCCGCAAGCCGCGCATGCTGGTCGCCAAGATGGGGCAGGACGGGCATGATCGCGGCGCCAATCTCGTCTCGTCGGCGTTCGGCGACCTGGGCTTCGAAGTGGTTCCAGGCCCGTTGTTCCAGACCCCGCGGGAAGCCGCCGCGCTGGCAATCGCGAGCGATGTCGACGTGGTCGGCGCCTCCAGCCTCGCCGCCGGGCACAAGACGCTGATCCCCGAGCTGATCCGCGAACTCCAGGATGCGGGCAGGGCGGATATCAAGGTGGTCGCCGGCGGGGTGATTCCGGCGCAGGATTACGAGTTCCTCCGCGAGGCGGGGGTGCAGGCGATCTTCGGGCCGGGCACCAACCTTGTCAAAGCCGCCGAAGAGGTGCTGAGGCTTCTCGGCCACAACATGCCGCCCGTGGAGGAAGCCGCAGAGTGATCCGCAGCGCTGCCCTGGTCCTGCTGGCGTTGTTCTGCCTGGTGCGCCCGGCCGCGGCGCAGGACGCGATGAGTCAAGACCCGATGGTCGAGGCGTCACGGGCTAAGGACAGGGCGGATCGCCGGGAGATCGATCGACGCGTGGCGGCGGGCGAAACCCCAGCCCGGATCATTGCGGCCAAGGCGGCGGCGGGGGACTATCTCGGGCGCTGCCCGGACACGGCTTATGTGGTGAACGAGGATTGCCGTTTTTCCGAAGCGCTTGCGTTGTGGCGCGCGAAGGGTATGGCCAGCGCGCGGGTCGGTCGAGCGCTAGTGCAATGCGGGCAATATTCGCAGGTCGTATTCAATTTCTGCTCGGGTGCGCTGACCATTGCGGTCCAGCATGATCTGGATGCCGAAATCGCTACGATCCGCGCTAAACTGACTGCGGAGGACCGCGAAGAGCAGCGCGCCTGCGACAAGAATGAAGGGCCTTGCGCAATCGCTGGCCATCATGTGGAGGCGCTCGACGCGTTCCATACGACGTGGCTGGCCTATGTGGATGCGCGCTGCTTGTATGAAACGCAGTACTCTATGGGCGGATCGGGCTATGGCGGGTTCAACGCCGGATGCTGGCTGCAACTTGCCGCGGCGCACATGGAACAACTGGAGAAGCCGCTTGAAAGCTGAAGTGCGTACCGACTGGACCCGTGAAGAGATCGCCGCGCTGTTCGATCTGCCGTTCACCGAACTGGTATTCCGCGCCGCCGAGGTGCATCGCGCCAATCACGCCGCCAACGAAGTCCAGCTCTCGACGCTGCTCAGCATCAAGACCGGAGGCTGCCCGGAGGATTGCGGCTATTGCAGCCAGTCGGTCTCGGCCGAGACCGGGCTGAAGGCGACCAAGCTGATGGACGTGCGCCAGGTGCTCCAGGCGGCGGCGCAGGCCAAGGATCATGGTTCGTCGCGCTTCTGCATGGGGGCCGCCTGGCGCAACCCCAAGGATCGCGACATGCCCGCCATCGTGGAGATGGTGCAGGGCGTCCGCGCCATGGGCATGGAGACCTGCATGACGCTGGGGATGCTCAGCGAAAAGCAGGCGCGGATGCTCGCCGATGCCGGGCTCGATTACTACAACCACAATATCGATACGTCGCCCGAGCGCTATGCCGAGGTGATCACCACGCGCAGCTTCGAGGATCGGCTCGATACGCTCGAGCATGTCCGCGAGGCTGGGATCAACGTGTGCTGCGGCGGCATCGTCGGCATGGGCGAGACCCGGCCGGACCGCGTCGGCTTCATCCATGCGCTGGCCACGCTGCCGGTGCACCCGGGAAGCGTGCCGGTCAATGCGCTGGTGCCGATCAAGGGCACGGTGCTCGGCAACATGCTGGCGGACACGCCGCTGGCGCAGATCGACGATATCGAGTTCGTGCGAACCGTCGCGGTGGCGCGGATCACCATGCCGGAGAGCATGGTGCGGTTGAGCGCGGGCCGCGAGAGCATGAGCGATGCGACGCAGGCGCTGTGCTTCCTGGCTGGCGCCAATTCGATCTTCACCGGCGACAAGCTGCTCACCGCGGGCAATGCCGGCGACGACAAGGACGCTGCGCTGTTCGCGCGGCTGGGCGTGAAGCCGATGCAGGCAGAGGTGAAGGTGGAGCTGGAGGCGGCGGAGTGAACCCATGGCTCGGCCTGCTGGCCGGTTTGTTCATAATCGCGGCGTCGGCGCTCGGATTCTGGCTGGGCGTACGCATGATGCGGAGCGCCGGCTGGCATTTCGAGGCGCGAGGGTCTGGGCGAGACCGGGCCTTGCGCGCAATTCTTGCTTTGACCGCGGTCTGGACCGGCGCGTGGGTTGCCGGATTTCGCTTTGGCGAGCCGCTCGAATGGTTCACGCCGATCCTCGGCTCCGGCATCGTTCTGGTGGTGATCTTTTTCGGATTTAAGAGGGCCTGATGTTCAAGAAGATCCTGGTCGCCAATCGCGGCGAGATCGCGTGCCGCGTGATGCGCACCGCCAAGAAGATGGGGATCGCCACGGTGGCGGTCTATTCGGATGCTGATGCGCGCGCGCCGCACGTGCTGATGGCGGACGAGGCGGTGCGGCTCGGGCCGGCGCCGGCGGCGGAGAGCTATCTCAAGGCCGAGTTGATCCTGCTCGCCGCGCAGCAGACCGGGGCGGACTGCATCCATCCCGGCTATGGGTTCCTCTCCGAGCGCGAGAGCTTCGCCAGGGCCTGTGCCGAGGCCGGGATCGCCTTTGTCGGGCCCCCGCCCAAAGCCATTGCGGCAATGGGAGACAAGATCGAGTCCAAGAAGCTCGCCAAGGCGGCGGGCGTGAACGTCGTGCCGGGCTTTGTCGGGGTGATCGAGGATACCGAGCATGCCGTGCGCATCTCGAACGAGATCGGCTATCCGGTGATGATGAAGGCCTCGGCCGGCGGCGGCGGCAAGGGCATGCGGCTGGCCTGGAGCGAGACCGATGTGCGCGAAGGCTTCGAGGCGACGAAGCGCGAAGGCCTGGCGAGCTTCGGCGACGATCGGGTGTTCATCGAGAAATTCATCGAAAGCCCGCGCCATATCGAGATCCAGGTGCTGGGCGACCAGCATGGCAACATCGTCTATCTGGGCGAGCGCGAATGCTCGATCCAGCGCCGCCACCAGAAAGTGGTCGAGGAGGCGCCGTCGCCCTTCGTCTCGCCGGAGATGCGCAGGGCGATGGGGGAGCAGGCCGTCGCGCTGGCGCGGGCCGTGGGCTATTTCAGCGCCGGCACGGTCGAGCTGATCGTCTCGGGCGCCGACAAGAGCGGCGCGGGATTCTACTTCCTCGAGATGAACACGCGGCTCCAGGTGGAGCATCCCGTGACCGAGGCGGTGACCGGCATCGACCTGGTCGAACAGATGATCCGCGTCGCGGCCGGCGAGAAGCTGGCCTTCGCCCAAGACGATGTGAAGCTCACCGGCTGGGCGATCGAGAACCGCGTCTATGCCGAGGATCCCTATCGCGGCTTCCTGCCCTCCACGGGCCGGCTGGTGCGCTATCGTCCGCCGGCGAGCGAGGAGACGCCTTATGGCGGCCCGGGCACCCATGGCGACCATGGCTATGTCCGGGTCGATGACGGCGTGACCGAGGGCAGCGAGATCTCGATGTTCTACGATCCGATGATCGCCAAGCTGATCACCTGGGGCGAGACGCGCGACGAGGCGGCGGACCTGCAGGTGGCGGCGCTCGACCGGTTCCGGATCGACGGGATCGGCCACAATATCGATTTCCTCTCGGCGCTGATGCAGCATCCGCGCTTCCGCTCGGGCGCGATCACCACCGGGTTCATCGCGGAGGAATATCCCGAGGGCTTCCATGGTGCGCCCGCGTCGGATGCGCTGAAGCGCAGGCTGGCGGTGATCGCCGCGGCGATCGACTTGCAACGCGCCGAGCGGGCGGCCTGCATCTCCGGCCAGCTCGCGGCGCACCAGCCGATCCCGGGCGAACGGGTGGTGACGCTCGGCGGCGAACGGTTCGCGATCTCGGCCGATGCCGGCCGGCTTTTCCTCGACGGCGTGGAAGTGGCGTTCGACAGCGACTGGCGGCTCGGCGACATCCAGCTCGATGCCGAGATCGATGGCGCGGTGCTCAGCGTCGCGGTGGATCGCAAGGGCGCGGCATGGCGGCTGACGGCGCATGGCGCATCGCACCTGGTCGAAGTCCATCCGCCGCATGTCGCGCAATATCGGCACCATATGATCGAGAAGGTCCCGCCCGACATGAGCCGGTTCCTGCTCGCGCCGATGCCGGGTCTGCTCACGCGGCTCCATGTCGCGCCCGGCGACAAGGTGGAGGCCGGCCAGCCGCTTGCCGTGGTGGAAGCGATGAAGATGGAGAACATCCTGCGCGCCGAGCGGGCGGGGGTGGTGAAGGCGGCGAATTTCGGGCCCGGCGACAGCCTGGCCGTGGACGCGGCGATCCTCGAGTTCGAATGACGAGCCAACCGGGTCGGGCGACGCCGCGGAACCAAACGCAGCGCCGCCCTTGTCCGGGTTGGGCACAAAGACTCCTCCGGGATGGCGGGGTCTTAGCCGCCCGAAGGGTTGCAGCAGCCTTTGCTAAAGGCCCGGACGGCGACGAAATGCGGGCGGGACCGGGGGCGCGGCAATTTGGCTGCGACGAACATGCCGCTTCGCGCGACCGGCTCGTTCGGGCAGGGGCCTGCGGTGCGGCGCTATTCCGGTCCCGACATTGCCGTCCGCACCGCGCGGACGATCGCCTCGGCCATGATCGCGGACGTCTCGGCGCCTTCGCCTGCCGTGGCGCGGGACGGATAGCCGAAATAGGCCTGGGGCCCGCCGGCCTCGCTGAAGGTGCTGGCGCCGGCGGCGAATGCAGTGACGAGGCTGGCCGGATTGTCGGCGAGCGCGGCGCGCGCGGGCTCGTCCACCAGATCGGGCCGATCGGCGAGGACCAGGCTGGTCTCGAACTGGCCGGCATGGCAGGCGCCCGACACGAACTCCTCGGTCAGTTCCGCCGCCAGCGCGCGCCGGGTGAAATCGGGATAGGCCAGAGGAAGTCCCAGCGCCACGACTTCCGCGGCCAATCCCCGCAGCATCGCGACATTGGCCGGATCGAAATGGCTGTTCGCCAGCGCCAGGCAAGCGAAACCCTGTGCCTTGAGGCTGGCGGCAATATCCAGGATCGCCGCCCGCGCCGTGGCTTCGCCGATCGAGATGGTGCCGGGGAATTCGGCGGCATAATGGGCGGGGGCATAAGCGAGGGCGGGCAGCACGAAACCGTGCATGCCCTGGCCTTCGAGCAGCGCGGCCGCGCGCCGCGCCATGCCTTCGGAGATGATCACGTCGGTGCACAGCGGCAGATGCGGCCCATGTGCCTCCACGGCGCCGAGCGGCAGGATCGCCACCACCGGCACGCCGCTCGCCAGTGCCGCCCGCACGCGCGTCCAGGGTTGGTCGCCGAGCATCATCGCCAGATCTCCCGCAGCTTCTTGCGGTCCATCTTGTCGCGGTCGTTCCGGGGAAGGGGATCGGGCGAGAAGAAGACGCGGTGCGGCACCTTGTAATGGGCAAGGCGCGCCCGCGCAAAGCCCAGCAGATCCGCCTGCAGCGCCTCGCTCGCCGGCGCATCTTCCCGCGGCACGATGACTACCACCGGTTTCTCCAGGCCATTGGCATCGGCACGGCCGAACACACAGCATTCGAGCACGGCGGGGTGCTCGCTCAGGCATCCCTCCACTTCGAGCGGGCTGACATAGATGCCGCCGCTCTTGATCATGTCGTCGCCGCGGCCCTCATAATACCAATAGCCCTCGGGATCGCGCCGGAAGAGATCGCCGCTGACGATCGCGCCGCCGCCCAGGTGGCGCTTCGACTTGGCATAGTCGCCATGATAGTAGAGCGCTGCGGAATCCCCGCGGATGCGCAGCACTCCGATCTCGCCGCCGGCGATCGGCATGCCGGCATCGTCGAGCAGATCGGCCGCATAGCCGGGCACCAGCTTGCCGAGGCTGCCGGGGCGGATGTCGCCGGGGCGGTTGCTGATATAGATGTGGAAGCTCTCGGCGCTGCCGATCCCGTCGATGATCGGTACGCCGAAACGGGCATTCCAGCGCTCGTGGAGCTCGCGCGGCAATGCCTCGCCGGCGCTCCACATCATCCGGATGCTCGACAGGTCCGGCGCGCGCGCCTCCGCCTCCAGCATCTTGTTGATGAGCGTGGGCACGTTGGTGAGCACCGTCGGGCGATGGCGCTCGATCAGCGCGAAGAGATTGTCCGGCGTCGGCTGCTCGCGGAACAGGATCGCGGTGGCGCCCACCGCGAAGGGGAACATCAGGTTGGTGCCGGTGGCATAGCCGAAATAGAGCCGCGGGCCCGACAGGGTGATGTCGTTCTCCGTCATGCCGATGAAGCGCCTGGCATAGACTTCGGTGTTGTAGGCGAAGTGGAAATGGCAATGGACGGCACCCTTGCTCTGCCCGGTGGTGCCGCTGGTGAAGAGCCATACCGCCGGATCGTCCTTGCGCGTCGGCCAGGGCGGCGGCGCGGCGGGGGTGGAGGCGGCGATCCAGGCGTCGAAGCCGGGAAGGCCGGGCGCCTCGCCGACCAGGATCACCGCGTTCGGATCCCGGCAGTGGCGGGCCTGCGCGCGCGCCGCCTGGAATGCCTCCAGGCTCGTCTCGTCGATGAAGGCGAATTGCGGCTTCACATAGCCGAGATAATAGGAATAGTCGGCGGCCGGCAGCATGGGGTTGATCTGGGTGACGACCGCGCCCGCCTTGAGCGCGCCGAACCAGGCATAGACGAATTCGGGGCAGTCGCGCATGCACAACAGCACGCGCTGCTCGGGCAGCAGGCCCGATGCGAGGAGCCGCTCGGCGACCTGCGTCACCCTGGCGGCCACTTCGTCATAAGTGATCGCCTGGCCCTCGAACAGCAGGGCGGTCTTCGACCCGCGCCCGGCGGCTATGTTCGCGAACACGAAATAGTCGGCCATGTTGAAGCTGTCGGGAAAGACCGGTGTCTCGTCCGTCGTCACGCCTGTCGTCATTCTCTCCGCGTCCATCCTGTGGCCATCGTCATCGATGTGCCGGAACTGCCCGGATCATTGGGAAGCCGGCGGCTCTCGTCAATCGCGCTGACCTGGCATAGGATCGCGCCGTCACTTCCCGGCCGGCGCAACCTGCCTTTCTGGCAGGCAACGGCGGGGACACGTCTCGTTCATTCCGCGGCGTCCACAGGCGCCGCCAGTATCAACGGGAGTTTGAAATGATTTTCTCGCATCGGGCCGGTCGGGCCGCGATTGGCCTCCTTGCCCTGGCTTCGGCGGGCGCAACCGCCGCGGTGGCCGCACCCGCGCCGCAACGAGCCGGCACGGCCGCCCTGGCCGCCCATCATTGGGATCTGGTGGCATGGAGCGGGCGGAAGCTTCCGGAGGGGAGGCCGCTCCGGCTGGACTTCGACGCCGGCCGCCACAGCTTCTCCGCGGACACGGGATGCAATCGCGCCGGCGGTGCCTATCGGGTGAAGGGCCGGACGATCCGGTTCGGCGACGGCAAGGGCGGATTCGCAAGCACCCTGATGGCATGTCCCGAGCCCGGGATGGCGACCGAGCGCGCCTATGTCGCCATCCTCGGGGCCGTCCGCTCCTATCGGATCGACGGCGACCGCCTCGTCCTGCGGACCGCGAGGGGCGCCACGCTGACCTATCGCGCCGCGCACAAGCCGGCCGCCAACGCGCCGCGCAAGTTCCTCTACGTCTCGGCCGAGACCAAGCCGTGCATGGGCGTTGCGCCGATGACCTGCCTCCAGGTGCGCACCAAGGAAAGCGATCCCTGGCAGCTCCATTATGGCGGCATCGTCGGCTTCGAACCGCAGCCGGGGATCGAGTATCGCATCCGGATCATCGAGGAGAATCTCGCCAATCCGCCGGCGGATGCGTCCTCGATCCGCTGGACTCTCGATCAGGTGGTCGAGCAGCGGGTAATCAAGCGCCGATAGGGCATGGCCCGCACCCTTGCCTCGCCGGCGAGGGTGCGGTCATCGCGGCAGCGGCACGCCCGGGTCGGGCGCATGCCAGCCGCCGCCGATCGCCTGGACCAGCGAGACGGCGGCGACCTGCCGGTTGACGACGGCGAGGATATCCGTGTTGCGTGCCGCCAGCGCGGTGTTCTGCGCGACGATCACGCTCGAATAGGCGACGGTGCCCGCGCCATATTGGTTGCGCGCGATACGCTCGGCCGCATTGGCGGCGGTGGCGGCGGCCGCACGCTCGGTCGCGACGGTATCGAGCACGCGCACGGCGGCGAGCTGGTCCTCCACCTGCTGAAAGGCAGTGAGCACGGCCTGGCGATAGCTCGCCACCGTCTGGGCATATTGCGCGCGCGCCTGATCCACCTTGGCCGTACGCGCGCCGAAATCGAGCAGCGTCAGCGCGCCGGTGAGCCCCAGCGACCAGGCACTGCTCGCCACCCCGAACAACGCGCCCAGCGCCGAGGATTGCTGCCCGATCTGGCCGGTGAGCCCGATCGTCGGGAAGAAGGCGGCGCGCTGGACGCCGATATTGGCATTGGCCGCCGCCACGCCGCGCTCGGCCGAGGCGATGTCGGGCCGGCGTTCGAGCAGTTCGGCGGGCAGGATGGCGGGAACTTCGGGCACCGCGCGGTTCCAGGTCGCGGCCGGCGCGATCGAGAAGCTCGATGGATTTTCCCCCACCAGCACCGCGATCGCATGTTCGAGCAGCGCGCGCTGGCGCACCAGGTCGGCGGCATCGCCGCGTGCGTTGCGCAGGGCGGTCTCCGCCTGCAGCACGTCCGCGCGCGCTGATACGCCGGCATTGTAGAGGTTGGTCGTGATGGTCAGCGCGCGCTCATAGTCCACCACCGTGGCGTCGAGCGCGGCCTTCTGCGCCTCGATGCCGCGCAGCTGGACATAGTCGAGCGCCAGCTCGGCCTGGGCCGAGAGCGTGGCATTGGCGAGATCGGCTGCGCTCGCCTGCGCCTGTGCCCGCGCCTGCGACACGGTATTGCCGATCTTGCCCCAGAGGTCCGGCTCCCAGCTGGCCTGGAGGCCGAGCTGGATCGAGCCCGCGGGCTTGATGCTGCTGTTCGCCGCCAGGCCCCCGCTATCGTTCGCATTGGTTTGCAGGCTGACCGTGGGGAGCGCGGCGGCGCGCTGCTCGCGCACCAGCGCCCGGGCCGCGTCATAGGTGGCCTTGGCCGCCGCGAGATTCTGGTTGGAGACGATCACCCGCCGCTCGAGATCGTCGAGCACGGGATCGCCGAACATCGTCCACCATTCGCCCTTGGCCAGGGCATCCGAAGGGGTGGCGGGGCGCCAGCCCGGCGCTTCCTTGAAGCTGGCGGGGACGGTGGCGATGCCCGGCCGCGCATAGGGGGGGGCCAGGTTGCACCCGGAGAGCAGCGCCGCGGCGAGCGCGGGCATGGCGAGCAGGGGGCGGGTTCGGGTCATGCGGGCTCCAGTCCGGGCTCGTCCGGGCCATGGCGCGCGAGCAGGCGTTCGTGCGGGCTGCGGCGGCGGAACCGGTCGAGGGCGAGGAACACCACCGGCGTGGTGAACAGGGTGAGGAATTGCGCGGCGACCAGCCCGCCGACGATCGCGACGCCCAGCGGCTGGCGCAGCTCGGCCCCTTCGCCGAAGCCGATCGCCAGCGGCAGCGCGCCGAGCGCCGCCGCGAGCGTGGTCATCACGATCGGACGGAAGCGCTGCAGCGCCGCCTCGCGGATCGCGTCGACAGGGGCGAGGCCGCGGCCGCGCTCGGCGTCCAGCGCGAAGTCGATGATCAGGATCGCGTTCTTCTTGACGATGCCGATCAGCAGGATGATCGCGATAAGCCCGATCACGTCGAGCTGCATCCCCGCCAGCATCAGCGCCACGACGGCGCCGACGCCTGCCGAGGGAATGGTCGAGAGGATGGTGATCGGATGGATCGCGCTCTCGTAGAGGATGCCGAGCACCAGATAGATGGCGACGAGCGCGGCGAGGATCAGTAGCGGCATCGATCCCATGGACTGCTGGAGCAGCTGGGCATTGCCCGCAAAGCCGCCATGCACGGTGGCGGGCAGCCCGGCGCCGCGCTGGATGGCGATGAGTCGCTCCGCCGCCTGGCCGAGCGTGACGCCGTTGGGCAGGTTGAACGACACCGTGGCCGAAGGCTCGCCGCCCTGATGGTTCACCACCGCCGGCGTCGAATTGTTCTGCCAGCGCGCAATGGTGGAGATCGGCACGATGGTTGCGGGGGTGGTGTTCACTGCGTTGCCGGTCGAGGCGTCGCGGCCGGCGCCGGTGGTGGATACCGGCGCGGAGCCGGTCGCCGCCGCGCTGCTGCCTCCGGCAGGCACATAGGTGCCGTTCAGCGCCTCGGGCGAGGTGCTGAACTCGGGCGCGACGCCCAGCACGACATGATATTGGTTGAGCCCCGAATAGAGCGTCACTGCCTGGCGCTGGCCAAAGGCGTCGTACAGGGCGTTGTCGATCGCCTGGTTGGTGATCCCCAGCCGCGCCGCGGCGACGCGGTCGACCGTGAGATAGGTCTCCGACCCGCCGTCCTGCTGGTCGATATCGACATCGGTGAAGGTCTGGGGCTCGCGCTTCATCAGGTCGACGAGCTTGGTGCCCGCCGCGCGCAGCGTGACGGGGTCGTTGGCCTGCAGCGTGTACTGATAGCTGCTGTTCGCGCTGCGCCCGCCGGTCTGCAGGTCCTGCACGGGATTGAGGAAGGCCGTGACGCCGGTGATGCGGCCGAGCTGGGGGCGCAGCCGGTTGATCACGGTGCGAGCCGGATCGCGCTTGCCCTGCTTCAGCATGATGAACAGGAACGCGCCGCCCGTACGCGATCCGCCGGTAAAGGCCACGACATCGGCCACCGCCGGATCGCGTTTCACCATGCCCACGATCTGAACGAGACGGGACTGCACCGCGGAAAAGGACATGCTCTGGTCGACATGCACGCCGCCCATCAGCGAGCCGGTATCCTGTTCGGGGAACAGGCCCTTGGGCGCCTGGACGATCAGCGCCACGTTGAGCGCCACCGTCGCGGCGAGCAGCGCCAGCGTGATGCCGCGATGCGCCAGGGCGCGGTCCAGCCCGTGGGAGTAGCGCGTGCGCACATGCTCGAAGCCGCGCTCGAACCATTGCGCGAAGCGCGGCGTGCGCTCCTCGCCGCGCAGCAGCAGCGCGGCGAGCATCGGGGTGGCGGTGAGCGAGATCACCAGGCTGATCGCGACCGCCACCGACATGGTCACCGCGAACTCGCGGAACAGCCGCCCGACCACCCCGCCCATGAACAGCAGCGGGATGAACACCGCGATCAGGCTCGCCGAGATCGAGAGCACGGTGAAGCCGACTTCGCGGGCGCCGGTGAGCGCCGCCTGCACCGGCTTCATCCCGCGCTCGATATGGCGGGCGATGTTCTCCACGACGACGATGGCGTCGTCGACGACGAAGCCGGTCGCCACGGTGAGCGCCATCAGCGAGAGGTTGTTGAGCGAGAAGCCCAGCATGTAGATCACCGCCACCGTGCCGAGCAGTGAAGTGAGCACCGCCATGGCGGGCACCAGCGTGGCGCGCAGCGAGCGCAGGAACAGGCTCACCACTCCCACCACCAGCAGCGTGGCGATCAGCAAGGTGATCTCCACTTCGCGCAGCGAGGCGCGGATCGTGGTGGTACGATCGCTGGCCAGGTGCAGCTTCACATCGGCGGGGATCGATGCCTGGAGCCGGGGGAGGGCCGCCTTCACGGCGTTCACCGTCGCGACGATGTTGGCGCCCGGCTGGCGGGTGATCACCACCATCACCGCGCGCTGGCCGTTGAACAGGCCCATGGTGCGCACGTCCTCGGGCCCGTCATGGACATTGGCGATGTCCTCGAGCCGCACCAGCGTTCCGTTGCGGCTGGCGACGGGCAGGTCGCGGAAATCCTCGGCGCGCACGCCTGGGGTGTCGGCATAGATCTGCCAGGCCAGCCCGGCTCCCTCGATCAGGCCGCGCGGGCGGTTGGCGGCGCTGGCCGACAGGGCGGCGCGCACATCCTCCAGCGGGATGCCGTAGCGCGCCACCGCGAGCGGATTGACGTCGACCCGCACCGAAGGGAGCGCCGCGCCGCCCAGCTCGACATCGCCCACGCCCTCTACCTGGAGCAGCCGCTGCTGCACGATCGCCGAGACCGTGTCGAAGATCTCGGCCGGGCTGCGCCGGTCCGAAGTGAGCGCCAGGATCATGATCGGCGCGTCGGCGGGATTGACCTTGCGATAGGTGGGGTTGGTGCGCAGCGTCGAGGGCAGGTCGGCACGCGCCGCGTTGATCGCCGCCTGCACGTCGCGCGCGGCGCCGTCGATGTCGCGGCCAAGGTCGAACTGCAGCGTGATCCGCGTCGATCCGGTGGAGGAGGCGGACGTCATCTGCGTCACCCCCGCGATCGTGCCCAGCCGCTTCTCCAGCGGAGCGGCGACGCTGGAGGCCATGTTCGACGGGCTGGCGCCGCTCAGCGTGGCGGTGACGCTGATCGTCGGCAGGTCGATCTGCGGCAGGGGAGATACCGGGATCGAGAGCGTCGCCGCCACGCCGGCCAGCATCAGCCCCAGCGTCAGCAGCAGCGTGCCGACCGGCCGGCGGATGAAGGGGGCGGAGAGGTTCATGCCGCCGCCGGAGCCTCCGCAGGCGGCGGGCGCCGCCCGAAACGGGCTCCCAGCCGCTCGAATGCCAGGAAGATCACCGGCGTGGTGAACAGGGTGAGCAGCTGGCTGACGATCAGGCCGCCGGCGATGGCGAGGCCGAGCGGCTGGCGCAGCTCGGAGCCCATGCCGGATCCGAAGATCATCGGCAGCGCGGCGAACAGCGCAGCGAAGGTGGTCATCAGGATCGGGCGGAAGCGCAGCCGGGCCGCCTGGCGGATCGCGGCATCGGCCTCCATCCCTTCCTCGCGCTGGGCCCGGATCGCGAAGTCGATCATCATGATCGCGTTCTTCTTGACGATGCCGATCAGCAGCACGATGCCGATGATCCCGATCACGCCCAGCCCTTCGCCCGACAGGATCAGCGCGAGCAGCGCGCCGACTGCGGCGGCGGGCAGGGTGGAGAGGATGGTCAGCGGGTGGATGAAGCTCTCATAGAGCACGCCCAGCACGATATAGACGATCACCACCGCCGCCAGGATCAGCCAGAATTCGTTGCCGAGCGAGCTGCGGAACGCCTCCGCAGCGCCCTGGAAATGGGTATCGAGCGACGTGGGCACGCCGATCCTGGCCTCCACCCGCGCGACGGCGTCCACCGCGGCGCCCAGCGAGACGCCCGGCGCCGGATCGAAGCCGATCGTCGCGGCCGGGAACTGGCCGACACGGGTGATGAGCAGCGGCGCGGTGCCCTTGTCGAAGCGCGCCACGGTGCCGAGCGGGACCGAGCTGCCGCTCGATGTGGGGACATAGAGGCTGTTCAGCGCATCCGGCGAGGTGAGCATGCCCGGCTGGCTCTCCAGGATCACGCGATACTGGCTGGCGGCGGTGAAGATCGTCGAGACGATCCGCTGGCCGAACGCGTCGTAGAGTGCGCTGTCGATCGTCGAGGCGCTGATCCCCAGCCGCCCGGCGCTCTCGCGGTCGATGATGACCGTCACCGCGCGGCCCTGGTCGAGCACGTCGGACGTGACGTTGGCGAGCGCCGGCTCGCGGCGCAGAGCGGCGGTCAGCCGCTGCGCCCATTGGTTCACTTGCGCCTGGTTCGCACCCTGGAGCGCGAAGCGGTAGCGCGTCGGCCCGCCCTCCGAATCGATGGTGAGGTCCTGGACCGGACGGAAATAGACCTGCACGCCGGGAATGCCGCGGGCGCGCTCCGCCAGCCGCTCGAGCAGCGCGGCCTGGCTGCCGCGCTCGGACTGGGGCTTGAGGTTGATCAGCATCCGCCCCTGGTTGAGCGACGGATTGACGCCATCCACGCCGACATTGCCGCTCAGGCTGTCCACGTCCGGATCGCGCAGCACCGCGTCGGCCACCTGGGTCTGGATCGCCTGCATCCGTGCGAACGATGCTTCCTGCGGGCCGATCACCACGGCCTGGAGCTGGCCGGTATCCTGTTCGGGGAACAGCCCCTTCGGAATGGCGAAGGCGAGCAGGGCAGTGAGCGCCAGCGTGCCGGCGAAGAGCAGCAGCACCAGCCGCTGGCGCTCGAGTACCCAGGCGAGGCCGCGGGCATAGCCGTGCGCCACCCGGTCGAACGTCGCGAGCGACCAGCGGACCGGCGCGATCAGCCGCTCCTCCGATTCGCGCCGCAGCCAGCGGCCCGAGAGCATCGGCACCAGGGTGAGCGCGACGCCGGCCGAGATCACGATCGTCACCGACAATGTCACCGCGAATTCGCGGAAGAGCCGGCCGACCACGTCCCCCATGAACAGCAGCGGCACCAGCGCGGCGATCAGGCTGACGGTGAGCGAAACGATGGTGAAGCCGATCTCGCCTGATCCCTTGAGCGCGGCCTGGAGCGGCGTGTCGCCTTCCTCGATATGGCGCTGGATGTTCTCGATGACGACGATCGCGTCGTCGACGACGAAGCCCGCGGCGATCGTCATCGCCATCAGCGTGAGATTGTTGATCGAATAGCCGAGCTGATACATCGCGGCAAAGGCGCCGACGAGCGATAGCGGCACGGCGAGGCTGGCGACGAAGGTGGCGCGCGGGCTGCCCAGGAACAGGAACATCGCCAGCGTCACCAGCACGACCGCGAAGGCCAGCTCCATCTGCACGTCCGCCACCGAGGCACGGATGCCGGCGGTGCGATCGGTGAGCAGCGTCACATGGACGTCGGGCGGAAGCTGCGCCTCGAGCCCGGGCAAGGTCGCCTTGATCGCGTCCACCGTGGCGATCACGTTGGCGCCGGGCTGGCGCTGGACGTCGACGATCACCGCCGGCGTGCGGTTCATCCAGGCGGCGAGGCGCACATTCTCGGTGGAATCGACCACGTTGGCGACGTCGCTCAGCTTGACCGGCGCATTGTTGCGCCAGGAGACGATCAGGTCGCGATATTCCTGTGCGGTGCCGAGCTGGTCGTTGCCGTCGATCGACCAGGAGCGCGTGGGGCCGTCGAAGCTGCCCTTGGCGGCATTGGCGTTGGCGGCGGCGATTGCCGTGCGCAGCGTCTCGCTCGAGAGCCCGTACGATGCCAGCGCCTGGACATTGGCCTGGATGCGCACCGCGGGCCGCTGGCCGCCCGAGAGCGTGACCAGGCCGACCCCGCTCATCTGGGCGATCTTGGCGGCAAGGCGCTGGTCGGCCAGGTCCTCGATCTGGGCCAGGGTGCGGGTGCGCGAGGTGAGGCCGAGCGTCACGATCGGCGCGTCGGCGGGATTGACCTTGGCGTAGATGGGCGGGGCGGGCAGGTCCGATGGGAGCAGTGTGCCCGCCGCGTTGATCGCCGCCTGCACTTCCTGCTCCGCCACGTCGAGCGACAGGTCGAGCTTGAACTGGAGCGTGATGACCGAGGCGCCGGCGGAGGATTGCGACGACATCCGCGCCAGCCCCGCCATCTGGCCGAACTGGCGCTCGAGCGGACTGGTGACGGTGAGCGCCATCACGTCCGGGCTGGCGCCGGGATAGAGGGTGCGCACCTCGATCGTCGGGTAATCGACTTCGGGCAGCGCCGACAGCGGCAGCACCCGATAGGCGACCAGCCCGGCGAGCAGCACCGCCACCGCCAGCAGCGTGGTCGCCACCGGCCGCAGGATGAAGACGTGCCAGGGGCCCGCCCGCTCGACTGGGCCGGGCTGTTCGTCCGCGCTCACTGGTCCGCGCCGTGCCGGTGCCTGTGCCCGCCGCCGGGCTGGCCGGTGCCCCCGCTGCCGCCGCCAGCACCCTGCTTGCCCGGCAGCGAGACGCGGGCGCCGTCATCCAGGGTATCGGCGCCGTCGGTTACCACCGCCGCGCCTTGGGGGAGCCCGCTCGCCACGATGATGCTGGTGCCGTCGCTCGGCCCCAGCTTCACCAGGGTGAGCTTCACGGTGCGATCGGGCTGGATCACGAAGACGAAATCGCCATTCGCGCCGTGCCGCACCGAGTTGACGGGCACGGCGAGCCCCTGGTGCACGGTGCCGATCTCGGCCGAGACATTGACGAACTGGCTGGGGAAGAGCGCGCCGCCGCCATTGCCGAAGCGCGCCTTCGCCTTCACCGTGCCGCTGGTCGGGTCGATCTGGTTGTCGAGCGTCAGGAAGCGGCCCTGGGCGAGCGTGGTGGCCCCCGTGGAATCGGTGGCGCTGACGGGCATGTCGCCGCCGCTGGCCAGCCGCGCCTGCAGCGTCGCGATCTGGTTCTGCGGCAGGGAGAAGGTCACGTCGATCGGGTCGATCTGGGTGATCACTGCGAGCCCGGTGGTGTCCGAGGGCGTCACGTAATTGCCGATATCGACCTGGCGCAGGCCGATCCGTCCACTCACCGGCGCGCGGATCGAGGTATAGGCGAGGTTGAGCGCGGCCGTGCCGATCGCCGCGCGGTCGGCGCCGATCGTGCCGTCGAGCTGCTTGAGCGTCGCCGCCTGGGTCTCGACCTGCTGGCGTGCGATCGAATCCTGGGCAAGCAGTCCCTGGTAGCGCTTCAGATCGGTCGCCGCCATGTCGCGCTGGGCGAGGTCGCGGGCAAGGTTGGCGCGCGCCTGGGCCAGGGCGAGCTTGTAGGGGCGGGGGTCGATCTGGGCGATCAGCTGCCCCTTCGTCACCATCTGCCCTTCGGTGAAGTGCAGGCTGAACAGCGTGCCGGCGATCTGGGTGCGCACCGTGGCGGTGGTCAGCGGCTGGACGGTGCCGATCGCCGCCAGCCGGATCGGCATATCGATCCGCCCGACATGCGCGACGCCGACCGTGATCGGCTGGCCCGCGCCGCGGTGCCGCCCGCCCGAACTGCCTTCGCGGGAGGCGCTCCATCGCCAGGCAGCGAAAATGACCAGGAGAAGGACAAGGACGATGCCGATGGCGCGCCAGCGGGGCGAGGTCAGCTTGAAGCCTGTCACCAGCGCACCTTTCGTGCTGTCAGGTTGTTCCGGGGATATTAGACGCGCAATGCAACTGCGGGTCTAGGTGCAAATATGTATCAAAATTGGGAAGGTTCGGAAGCTGTTCGGATGTTGATTTTCCGGCAATTTCCTCCGGATCGGAACTATTCCGTCGGCGATTATGTCGCAATTTTTCTCGCGGCGCGGGGCGTGCATGCCATTTGCCGACACATGGGGCGCCCGGAGAAACCGAACGTGCCGGCCGGGCGGTGCGCAGGACGTAAATTACGCTATTCGCCATGACCCGCGCTCGCGTGGAAATTCGCGCGTTCGCGAGCGCCATGGCGAGCAGTGTCGACAGAAGGACCCCCGTGCGGCGCGACGATCGTCCGGGTGCTAACTATCCTGATAATACGGATTTTGCCGAGGTCGCGAATCGACGATAGTTTAATCCGCCTTGTAATAATCTGCCGCTTGCCGAGAGAAATTCTCGTGGAACCTCAATAGCGAGGTAAGGTAAATGGCGATCGATACTGGCAAGATTTTCGTTCCCGCCCGCCGGACTGCCCGTCTGTGCGTTGTGGCAAGCGCGCTGGTGGCTGCTCCGCCGGCATTTTCCTCCACGCAGGGTACGCTGGGCGCCACTTCGACGGGTTCGGTCAGCATCACCGCAAGCGTCGCGAACCGCGCGCAGATCACCGGCCTGACGGACATATCCTTCTCGGCCGTCGATCCGGCCACCGCCGCGACCAGCGCGCAGAGCGACTGCGTGTGGAGCAACACGGCGACCAAGGGATACAGCATCACCGCGACCGGCAGCGGCACCAGCGGGGCGTTCACGCTCGCCAACGGCTCGCTGACCGTGCCCTATTCGGTGCAATGGGCGGCGAGCACCGGGCAGACCAGCGGCAGCGCGCTGACCGCGGGAACCGCGCTCGGGGGGCTGACCACGACCGCCGCCAACCCGACCTGCAGCACCGGCGCAGCGACGACTTCGAGCCTCATCGTCTCGATCTCCGCGCCGAACCTGCAGGGGATGGAGGCGGGAGTCAGCTATACGGGCACGCTGACCCTGCTGGTGACGCCGCAATAGCCCCCGGGCGATCAGGAAGGGTTCGGCCATGCAGGGTCGCTCCCATTCCCGATCCACGGCGGCGGGGGTGCTCGCAACGCTCCTCCTGGCGGCGATGCCGGTGCCGGCCTTCGCCCAGAACGTGCAGATAACCCAGCTGAGCGACGTGTCGTTCGGCGCGATCACGAATGTCGGCATCGATCAGGTCCGGAGCCAGTCGGTGTGCGCCTATAGCGGGCTGCTGGGCGGCCGCTATTCGCTGACGGCGACCGGTTCCGGCGCCGGCGGCGCGTTCACGCTCTCCAACGGGGCGAGCGTGCTTCCCTATGAAGTCCAGTGGAACACCTCCGCCGGGCAGAGCTCGGGCACCAATCTCGTATCGGGCGCGGCACTGACCGGGCAGACGGTGCTGTTGAGCTGCCCGCTTCTTCAGGTCACCAATTCGAGCCTCATCATCATCCTGCGCGGTGCCGCGCTGACCACGGCCACCGCCGGGAATTATAGCGGCACGCTCACGATCATGCTCGCGGCGAACTGATGCGGATGCGCCGCGCGATCGGCGTTGCGCTGCTCTCGCTGCTTGCCGCGGCGGGCATCGGTGCCATTCCCTCGGCGGCGGCGCAGGGCAACCGGCAGGCCGGCGGCGTCGAGGGGCGCGCGCCCTCGCCGGCAGATCCGGCCAGGCCCGTGATGGTGACGGCCGCGATGCCGAGCGACTTCGCCGACCTCGCCCAGGCGCAGAGGCTCGTCGCCGATGTCTTCTTCGGCGGCGTCCGGATCGGGCAGTTCGACATCGAGGCGAAGCCCGGAGAGGTTCGCTTCGCCCGCCCCGAAAGCGTCGTCGCGGCGATACCGAATGTCGCCGATGCCGGGGCCGTCACGCATGCCCTGACCGGCGCGCTGGATGCGAACGCCCGGTTCCTGTGCGCGGACACGTCCAGCCCTTGCGAGACTCCGCACCCCGAAGCGGCCGCGATCGTGTTCGATCCGCGGCGCTTCCGCATCGACCTCTATCTGAACGCGAATCTGCTGGCGATCCGTGCGGCGACCGTCGATCGCTTCCTCCAGCCCTATAGCAAGGGCCTCTCGTTCGTCGACGTCGTGGGCGGCGCCATCGCGGGCGGCGACGGGCAGGCGGTCAATTACAACATCTATAACCGCGCGATCATCGGCGCTGGAAATACCCGCTTGATTTCAGAGGCTTCGGTTTCGTCGGGGCGGGGCCTCGACGTCGATACGCTCGCGGTTCAGCGCGACAGCCCCGGCACGCGGTACAGCGGGGGGCTGTTCTACGCGCCCGGCGCCGATCTGGTCGGGCGCAGGCGCATTCTCGGCGTCGGCATCGCTTCCCAGTTCGACACGCGTGCCGATCGGATGCAGCTGTTCGGCAGCCCGCTCGTCGTCTTCCTCGGCCAGCGATCGCGCGTGGATATCTATGTCGAGGGCCGCCTGGTGAGCTCCCAGAGCTTCGAGGCCGGCAACCAGACGCTCGACACCGCCGCACTTCCGGACGGCTCCTATCCGGTCGAGCTCCGCGTTCAGGAGGCGAGCGGGGCGACGCGCACCGAGCGGCGCTTCTTCACCAAGAGCACTGCCATCGCCCCGGTCGGGCATCTTGCCTTCTTCGCCAATGCGGGCCTGCTGGCCGTGGATCGCAAGGACAAGTGGCTGTCGGTCTCGCACGTGCCCCTGCTGACGGCGGGGCTGGCGGGGCGCGCCGGCCCCACCATCGCCTGGGACGCGACCGTGATGCTGACCGATCGCAAGGCGCTGAGCGAAGTCGGCGTGACCTATCTCGCGCCCAATTTCCAGACTCGCCTCGCGGTACTGGGCTCGAGCGCGGGCGACTATGGCATTGTCGGGCAGGCCGGTTCGACGACGGGCGGCGCGTTCGGCTATAATTTCGACCTGCGCTATGTTCACAGCCGCGATCGGGCACCGTTGATCCCGCTCGCCGACTATGTCTATGACAATTTCTCGTCGCCTAACCCTGTTATCCAAGGTTTTCAGGGGGCTAGCGCAAGCTTTGCCCAAGCGATCGGAAATATCTCCTACTATGTCGGCGGCGGGCAGATCGGCGTCAGCGCCTATCTGCGGCATGACGAAGGACGCCCCACATCCTATGCGATCGGCCCATCGGTGCGATGGACGGTATTGCGGCGACGGCAGTTCCAGCTGACCTTCAACGGCACATATGCCGCGACGAACCATGGGAAATCCGTGGCATTTAGCCTTCAGTTTCAAGTATTTCGTCCAAGATCCTCATTCAGTGTGCAAACTGGTTTCCAAACCGGCCTCGGCGAGCGGCAGCGGCGGCTCGACGATGTCGAGGAAGTGTCGGCCTCGATCCATCGCAGCGGCGTTCTGGGCGGCGAATTCGATGCAGCGGGCACCGTCCAGCATAGCGGCGACGGCACGGTGCTCCAGGCTTCCGCCAGCGAGCGCAATGCCACGGGCTTCGCCTCGGCGAGCGTGGTCCACCGGATCGGGGGCACGGGCAGCGCCAGCCAATATGCCCTGACCGCACAGACTTCGCTCGCCGCGGGCGGAGGGATCTTCCACATCGGCGCGCGCGACCAGAATGACAGCGTGATCAGCGTGCGGGTGCGCGGCACTGCCCGCAACGCGCGCTTCGTGGTGCTGGTCGATGACGCGCCCCGCGGCGAACTCGCCGCCGGCGAGCATCTGAACCTGGCGGTCACGCCCTATCGGCGTTACAAGGTCAGGATCCGTCCGGCCGGCAGCGAACTGGTCAGTTTCGACGCGCAGACCCGATCGGTCGACGTCTATCCGGGGACCGTCGCGGTGCTGGACTGGAAGGCGAACGCGGTCCTGGCGATGTTCGGGCGGCTGACCTGGCCCGATGGCAGCCCGGTCGCCAATGCCGATATCGTCACGGACGGGGCCATCGCCGCGAGCGACATGCGGGGCTATTTCCAGTTGCAGGCGCCGGGCGATGCGCAAATCGTCGTGCACGCAACCGACGGCCGGACATGCCGGGCGAAGCTCAGCGCGAAACCATCGCAGAACGAATATTCCGCAATCGGAGACGTCCCATGCAGACCCTGACGCGTTTTCTCACCAGCACGCGCATCCTTGCGGCCGCAGCGTCCATCGGGCTCCTCGCCCTGCCTGCCAGGGCGGGGATCGTGCTCAGCCAGGCCGTGGTCGATATCCTGCCCTCGGGTGCGATCGCGCAGGACATCGACATATGGAACGACGGGACCGAAGTCTCCTATGTGACGGTCGAGCCCGCCGAGATCGTGTCTCCCGGCCACCCGGGCGAAACCAGGACGCCGATCACCGATCCTGGCGCGGGCGGGTTGCTCGTCACCCCGCAACGGCTGATCCTCCAGCCAGGCGAGCACAAGCTCATCCGCATCGCGGCGATCGTGCCGCGCGGGGCGACGGACCGGATCTACCGCGTCGCCGTCAAGCCGGTCGCGGGGCCCGTCAGTGCGCCGGTCACCGCGCTGAAGCTGCTGATAGGCTATGACGTGCTCGTCATCTATCGTCCCGCGCAGCCGACGGTGAAAGTCGTCGGGGAGCGTAACGGCAACGTGCTGACCCTCCGCAATGCCGGCAACAGCAATGTCGAGATCTATGAAGGAAAGCAGTGCGATCCCGCGCGTCCGGCAGTGTGCGTGACGCTGCCTGCGAAGCGGCTCTATGCCGGGCAGGTCTGGCAGCAGACGCTGACCATGGCCGGTCCGGTCGACTATCGGATCGCGCAGGGGCCGCAGAGCATGCAGCAGCGGTTCTGAACGGGAACCCGGGGCGTGCAGGATGGCAGGCGCGGCATATTTCAGCCGCTGGTGACCCCTACGAGAATCGAACTCGTGTTTTCGCCGTGAGAGGGCGACGTCCTGACCGCTAGACGAAGGGGCCGTTAGCGCTGCGGAAGCGGGCAATTACGGGGCAGCTGCATGCCCGTCAAGCGCCTTCCGGGGGCAGGGGCAATTTTATTTCGCGATCGGTGGCCTCACCCCGCGACCGGCAGGCGCAGCGCGCCGTCCGGCTCGTAATGCACTTCGCTGTACGCCGTCACCGCGACCAGCGGCAGCCGGGCATAGAGGTGCGGGAACAGCTGGCCGCCACGCGAGGGCTCCCAGCGCACCGCATCGCCCATGGCCTCCAGATCGACGGCGGCAAGCCACAGGCCGGCCTGGCCGGCGAAATGCTTGCCCAGCGTCTCCTCCACCTGCGCAGCGGTGGAGAGGTGGATATAGCCGTCCGCCAGGTCGATGGGCGCGCCCTCGAACACGCCTTCATGCTCCAGGACGTGCATCTGATCCGCAGTAAGGATCTTGTAGGCGATATTGTCGGCCATGGCGTTTCCTGAGCCTTGCTGCGCCCCGGCAAAGGCCGGGACCCGGTCTCGACGCAGCGAGTGAGGTGCGTCAACCTCTCGAGCGACATTGCAACCGGACCCCGGCCTTCGCCGGGGCGCAGTCATGCCAATACGGTCCTACTGCCCGTCCTCGGGCCCTTGTGCGAGATCCTCGCCGGTGGTGCCGTCGGGGGTCGGGTCGCCGGCGATGGGGCCATCGCCCAGCTCCGCCTCGGCATCGCCTTCGCTTTCCTCGATCCGCGCGGCGGAGACGACATGCTCGTTGTCCGCGACGTTGAACAGGCGCACGCCGGCCGAGCCGCGGCCGATCACGCGCAGGTCGCCCAGCGACATGCGGATCATCTTGGCCTGGTCGGTGACCAGCATCAGCTGATGCCCCTTGCTCGCCGGGAAGCTTGCCACCACCGGGCCGTTGCGGCCGATATTGTCGATATTGGTAATGCCCTGGCCGCCGCGGCCGGTGCGCCGATACTCATAGGCCGAGCTCAGCTTGCCATAGCCATTGGCGCAGACGGTGAGGATGAACTGCTCGCGGTTCTTGAGCTCCTCGAAGCGATCGGCCGCCAGGTCGGGCTCGCCTTCCTTCTCGGCCTTCCACGGCGCGAAGCGGAGATAGGCCTCGCGCTCCTCGCTGGTGGTGCCGACGCGGTGGAGGATCGACAGCGAGATGACTTCGTCGCCCGTCGCCAGCTTCATGCCGCGCACGCCGGTGGAGTTGCGGCTCTGGAATTCGCGAACGTCGTCGGCGGCGAAGCGGATGGCCTTGCCCTGGCGGGTGGCGAGCAGCACGTCGTCGCCCTCGTCGAGCAGCGCCACGCCGATCAGCCGGTCATCGGCGTCCTCGCCTTCGAACTTCATCGCGATCTTGCCGTTCGAGGGCACGTTGTTGAACGCGTCCATCGAATTGCGGCGCGCCGAGCCCTTGGCGGTGGCGAACATCACATGGAGCTTGCCCCACTCGCTCTCATCCTCGGGCAGCGGCAGCACGGTGGAGATCGTCTCGCCCGCCGCCAGCGGCAGGATGTTGATCATCGGCCGCCCGCGCGTGGCCGGGCCGCCCTCGGGCAGCTTCCAGACCTTCATGCGATAGACCTTGCCCAGGGTCGAGAAGAACAGCACCGGCGTGTGCGTCGAGGTGACGAACAGCTCGGTAACGGCATCCTCGTCCTTGGTGGCCATGCCGGCGCGGCCCTTGCCGCCGCGATTCTGGGCGCGGAACGTGTCGAGGCTGGTGCGCTTGATGTAACCCTGCACGGTCACGGTGACGACCATGTCCTCGCGCTCGATCAGATCCTCGTCCTCGATGCCGTCGGCGGCCGGAGCGATCTCGGTGCGGCGCGGCGTGGCGTAGAGGGCGCGGACCGTGGTCAGCTCCTCCACCATCACTTCGTAGAGCTTGGCGCGGTTGCCCAGGATCTCGAGCAACTCGGCGATCGAATCGGCCAGTTCCTTCAGCTCGTCGCCGATCTCGTCGCGGCCGAGCGCGGTGAGGCGATGGAGGCGCAGGTCGAGGATCGCCCGGACCTGGGCGTCGCTCAGGCGATAGACGTCGCCGGTGATCTCGGTTTCCACCGCCTCGACCAGCTTGATGTACTGGGCGATCTCCGCGATCGGCCATTCGCGCGCGAGCAGCTTGTCGCGGGCATCGGCCGGGCTCGACGAACCGCGGATGATGCGGACGACTTCGTCGAGATTGGTGACCGCGATCACCAGGCCGAGCAAGATGTGGGCGCGCTCGCGGGCCTTGGCCAGCTCGAACTTCGAGCGGCGGGTGATGACCTCCTCGCGGAACTTGACGAAGGCCTGGATGATGTCCTGCAGGTTGAGCAGTTCCGGGCGGCCGCCGCGGATCGCCAGCATGTTGGCCGGGAAGCTCGACTGGGCGGGCGTATTCCGCCAGACCTGATTGAGCACGACCTCGGGCGTAGCGTCGCGCTTCAGGTCGATGACGATGCGAACGCCCTCGCGCGACGATTCGTCGCGGATGTCGCTGACGCCTTCGATGCGCTTGTCCTTGGCGGCTTCGGCGATCTTCTCGACCAGCGCGTTCTTGCCCTGCTGGTAGGGGATTTCGGTGAGCACGATCGAACGGCGGTCGCCGCGCTGCTCGAACTCGTGGCGCGAGCGCACGATGATCGAGCCGCGGCCCGTCTGATAGGCATTGCGGCAGCCCGAGCGGCCGAGGATCAGCGCGCCGGTCGGGAAGTCCGGGCCGGGGACGATCTCCATCAGCTCCTCGAGCGTGAGCAACTCGCGCTGGCCGAGCATGCTCTTGATGTGCTCGAGGCAGGCATCGACCACTTCGCCCAGATTGTGCGGCGGGATGTTGGTCGCCATGCCGACCGCGATGCCGCCGGCGCCGTTGACCAGCAGGTTGGGGAAGCGGGCGGGGAGGACCGCGGGCTCGCTCTCCGAACCGTCATAGTTCGGGACGAAGTCGACTGTGTCCTTCTCGATATCGTCGAGCAGCGCCGAGGCGACCTTGGCGAGGCGCGCTTCGGTATAGCGCATCGCGGCGGGCGGATCGGGGTCCATCGAGCCGAAATTGCCCTGGCCGTCGATCAGCGGCACCCGCATCGCCCAATCCTGGGCCATGCGCGCCATCGCGTCGTAGATCGAGCTGTCGCCGTGCGGGTGGTATTTACCCATCACGTCGCCGACCAGGCGGGCCGACTTGCGATAGGCGCGGCCGGCGACATAGCCGCCTTCCTGCGCGGCGTAGAGGATGCGGCGGTGGACCGGCTTCAGACCGTCGCGAACGTCCGGGAGCGCGCGCGCCACGATCACGCTCATCGCGTAATCGAGGTAGCTCGTCTTCATCTCGTCGACGATCGAGATCGGCGTAATGTCGGAGGGGTCGTCGGCGAGGATGGTCTCGTCGGTCAAAGGATCACGCTTTCGGGTTCTTGAGTGTGTCGTACGGCTCTAACGATGCCGATGCATCCTGCCAACCCCGCGCCCGCGCGCGCCCGCGTGAGGAGCGGAAACCCGTGGATAAGTCGCGCCCGAGGCGAAGGGGTTGACTCTAAGTCTACCTAGATAGATTTATTGTCCCATGGTTCGGAACCGTTCACTTTCGCCCGCAGCTCGCAACCTTCTCGCCATCCTGCTGGAGGCGGGGGAGAATTGGTCGCACGGCTATGCGCTGGGCCGGGCGGCCGGAATAAAATCGGGCACGCTCTATCCGCTGCTGATCCGGCTGGAGGGGCAGGGGCATCTCGAAGCGCAGTGGCAGCCGCCGAGCGAGCCAGGGCGGCCGGCGCGGCACGCTTACCGGCTCAGCGCGGACGGCCGGGCCTTTGCGCGCGAGCTGCTGCGCGGCGTGGCACCGGCGCTGGCGGGGAAGCCGGCATGATCCGCCTGCTGGCGATGGCGCTCGTCGACCTTGCCGCGGCGCTGCTGCCCGCGCGGCTTGGTCATTGGGGCGAGGCGATGCGACGCGAGACCGGAGAGATTGCGGCGTCGGCGGAAGCCCTCCGCTTCGCGTTCGGTTGTCTGCGGGGCGCGATCGGCGAGGCGATGCGGGTTCATGGAGGAGACGGGGCGATGTGGCGTGGAAGAGGGCGGGTGGGGTTTTGCGCGATCGGCGCGACCGGATTGGGGATCGCGTACATGGCGATCGGCGGTGCGCCGTTCGGCTATCCGCTGCGTAACCTCGCGGCGCTGCTGATCGGCTTCCTTGCTGTCGGGATCGTCATGCACCTGCCGCGCACGCGGCTGCTCGCGGCGGGACCGGTCCTGCTTGCGCTCGGGCTGTTCTTGCTCGCAGCCAGCCTGCTCGGCGTCTCGAACGAGGGTGCAACGCGCTGGATCTCGATCTACGGGCTCAGCATCCAGCCGAGCCTCGTCCTGGTGCCGGTGCTGGCGATCGGCTTCGCCGCCGTGCGGGACCGGCTTTCGACGCTGGGCGTAATCGCTGCGGCGGGCGCGCTGGCGCTGCAGCCCGACCGGGCGATGGCGGGCGCGCTCGCCGCCGGACTCGCCGCGCTGGCACTGGTCCGCCCCGAGCGGAAGGTTTGGCTGGCACTGCTGGCAGCCAGTGCCGGTTCGGTCGCCACGCTGCTCCAGCCAGACGTGCAGCCGGCCATGCCCTTTGTCGACCAGATCCTGTTCACTGCCTTCGCCGTCCACCCGCTCGCCGGGCTGATGGTGGTGGCGGGATCGCTGCTGTCGCTGGTGCCGGCGCGTGCCAGGTGGCGTCGCGATCCGGGCTACGCAGTGTTCGGGGCGCTGTGGCTGGCGATCGTGCTGGCGGCGGCGCTGGGCAATTATCCGACGCCGCTGGTCGGCTATGGCGGGAGCGCGATCGTCGGCTATCTGCTGAGCATGCTAGGCCTGCCCAAGGCGATCGGCGCTACGGACGGGGTGGCGGACCTGCCGCGGCGGGAAGCGGAGCACGGGGTGCTGCGAACGAGCATCGCTTGAGAAGCTGGCCGGCGGCGGAACGGGAGGAGGGCGCTCCGCCGCCGGCACTTGGGGGATGGGGCTGTGCCGGCCCAGTCCCCTAAGGCATCGCTTGGCTCAGTGCTTCGTCGTGCCGGTGTGCGGCAGGCGGATCACATATTGGCCATCGGCCTCGATGCCGGTGCTGTCGTCTTCCACCTCGCTGGTCACCAGCTTGCCGAGGTTCGCGAGCGCGCCGAGCATGCCGAAGTCGGCGCTGAACGGGCGGCCGCGCGGATCGCGGCGCGGCGCGGGCCGCGCGTTCCGCGGGTCGCGGCGGCGCGGTGGCGGCGCCATCCGCGCCATTCGGTCGGCGACCGAGGCGGCGTCGCTCGCCCGGCCGAATTCGCGCCACACGACCTGGAATCCTACCGGCACTTCGCTCCACTCGCCGCCTTCGGGGCGGACCAGGTCGCGGCCGCAATGGTGGCAGACCGCGAAGTCGAGCCCCTGGTTGTGATGATGGATGGTGCCGGCGGCATGGCCCATCACGCTGCAACGGATACGCATCTCACTACACTCCCTTGGATCTGCTGCCGCGCATCCGCAGGCGAAATTCGGCCAGGGCGCGGAAATGCTCGTCGCCGCTTTCGAGGGCGAGCGCCGGGTTCCATATCTCGAAACTGTCGCCGGCGCCGACGAACAGGGCGAGGTCGCCGATGCGGCCCAGATGGCGCATCGCAGCCGGGATGCGCAGCCCCTTGGCGTCGCGTCGCATCCGTTCGGAAAGGCCGAAGGTGTCGCGCATCCGGCGATAATGGTCGCGGGCCTCCGCGCCCTGTTCCTCCTCGGCCAGGCGACGGCGCTCGGCACGCTCGGCGAGCGTGGCAAGGTGCGCGCGGTCATAGCCGACCAGGCAGCTGTCCGCCTGGTGCTTGGCGACGATGATCTCGGGGCTGGCTTCGGGAGGCAGCGCGGCTGCGAGAAAGGCCGGGACGGCGACGCTGCCGTCCGCATCGACCTCGCAGAGCTCGCTACCATGGTAAAGGGCATTCATGGGCATCGACTCGTCAGAAAGGGGTGATTCTGTTCTGGTAAGTCACTGAAACCACATATGGTTTCCTTGCTTGCCTTATGTTTGCCATAATAACGCCTAATTCTGATCCGCCGATGAACCGTTCCGTTTCGTCGGCGAAATGTTTATTGCCGTTAACCATGATGTGAACGATTGGTAATGAAGCCGCCATTCAGGAGAGCACCCGTCCGAGTCCGCGCGTAGGGAAGAATCCTGAGCCCAAGGACTTGAAAATTGTGGACAACGCTCTCCGCGGGTGGCGCTGCCGAGAGCGGCTCCCTACACTTGGGTCATGCATTCCGGCTTCGTTCCGCTTCGGGTCTTCTCGTCCTTCACCATGCTGGAGGGCGCGATCGAGCCGAAGGCGATCGCCAAGCGTGCGAAGGAACTGGGTTTTCCGGCGGTCGCGGTGGCGGATCGCAACGGTCTCTACGCCTCGATGAGCTTCGGCGATGCCTGCATCAAGTCGGGTATCCAGCCGATCATCGGCACGTTGCTGGCGGTCAAGCGGCCCGACATGCCGGACGGTGTCGCGGCGCCGATCGACTGGCTCGCGCTCTATGCGCAGGACGAAGCCGGCTATCTGAACCTGTGCGACCTCGTCTCGATGGCGCATCTCGATCGCCCGGTCGAGGAGGATGCGCACATACCCTTCGACGCGCTGGAAGGGCGGACCGAGGGGTTGCTCTGCCTCACTGCCGGTCGCGAGGGGGCGCTGGCGCGGCTCTATGCCGAACAGCAGGACATGGCGGCGGATTCCTATGCGCGCCGGCTCGAGGCGCTGTTCCCCGAGCGGCTCTATGTCGAGATCGTCCGCCGGCTCGACGAAGTGGAGGGCCGGGCCGAGCCCAAGCTGCTCAACCTCGCCTATGACCGGAACCTGCCGCTGGTCGCGACCAACCCGAGCTGCTTCGCCGAACCGACCTTCCATGAGGCGCATGACGCGATGCTGTGCATCGCCAACAGCTCCTATGTGGCTTCCGACGATCGCCCGCGCTCCTCGCCCGATGCGTGGATGAAGCCCGCGAACGAGATGAAGAGCCTGTTCGCGGACCTGCCCGAGGCCGTCGCCAACACGCTCGTCGTCGCCCAGCGCTGCGCCTATGCCGCGCCGAAGCGCAAGCCGATCCTGCCCAGCCTGGCCGGCGACCGCGAAGGCGAGGCGGCGATGCTGCGCGAGCGTTCGTGGCAGGGGCTGGCGAAGCGGCTGGAAAGGGCCGGCATCACCGATCCGGCCGAGCGCGAAGTCTATGACAAGCGGCTGCAGTTCGAGCTCGACGTCATCATCCAGATGGGCTTTCCGGGCTATTTCCTGATCGTCGCCGACTTCATCCAATGGGCAAAGGCGCACGACATCCCCGTGGGGCCGGGCCGCGGCTCGGGCGCGGGCTCGGCGGTCGCCTGGGCGCTGACCATCACCGATCTCGATCCGCTGAAGCTCGGCCTGCTCTTCGAGCGCTTCCTCAATCCGGAACGCGTCTCGATGCCCGACTTCGACATCGATTTCTGCGAAACCCGGCGTGGCGAGGTGATCCGCTACGTGCAGCAGAAATACGGCGCCGATCACGTCGCGCAGATCATCACCTTCGGTACGATGAAGGCGCGCGCGGTGGTCAAGAACGTCGGCCGCGTGCTGCAGATGAGCTATGGCCAGATCGACCGCCTGGCCAAGCAGATCCCGAACCACCCGACCGATCCCTGGACGCTGGAGCGCACGCTGAACGGCGTCGGCGAGTTCCTTGCCGAGTATAACGCGCACAAGGACATCAAATATCTGGTCGACCTCTCGATGCGGCTCGAGGGGCTGCCGAGCCACTCGTCGACGCACGCCGCCGGCGTGGTGATCGGCGACCGGCCGCTGTCGCAGCTCGTGCCGCTCTATCGCGACCCCCGCTCGGACATGCCGGTCACCCAGTTCGACATGAAATATGTCGAAGGCGCGGGTCTGGTGAAGTTCGACTTTCTCGGCCTCAAGACGCTGTCGGTGCTGAAAAAGGCAGTCGAGCTGCTCTCCGACCGCGGCATCGACGTCGATCTGGATGCGCTCGCCTGGGACGACACCGAAGTATACGACCTGCTCCAGCGCGGCGACACGGTGGGCGTGTTCCAGCTGGAATCGGAGGGCATGCGGCGCACGCTGACGGCGGTGCGCCCGACGAATTTCGGCGACATCATCGCGCTCGTCTCGCTCTATCGCCCCGGCCCGATGGACAACATCCCGAGCTTCGGCCACCGCAAGGGCGGGCGCGAGGAGATCGTCTATCCGCACGACCTGCTCGAGCCGATCCTGAACGAGACCTATGGGATCTTCGTCTATCAGGAGCAGGTGATGCAGGCCGCCCAGATCCTGGCTGGCTACAGCCTGGGCGGCGCGGACATGCTCCGCCGCGCGATGGGCAAGAAGATCAAGGCGGAGATGGATGCCCAGCGCGAGACCTTCGTGAAGGGCTGTGCCGAGCATAACGGGATCAAGCCGGCCAAGGCCAACGAGCTGTTCGACCTGATCGACAAGTTCGCCGGCTATGGCTTCAACAAGTCGCACGCCGCCGCCTATGCGCTGCTCGCCTATCAGACGGCCTGGCTCAAGGCGCACCATCCGCACGAATTCTTCGCCGCCTCGATGGCGTACGACATCCACCAGACCGACAAGCTGGCGATCTTCGCCGACGACATGAAGCGGCTGGGCGTCGCCTGCCTGGGGCCGGAGATCAATTGCAGCCAGGCGGACTTCTTCGTCGAGAAGACCGAGGACGGCCTCGCGGTGCGCTATGCGCTGGGCGCGCTGAAGGGCGTGGGCGAGCGCGCGATGGAGCTGCTGGTCGAGGAGCGCGAGGAGCGCGGCGCGTTCAAGTCGCTCGACGATTTCGCCAAGCGCGTCGACCCCCGGCTGCTCAACAAGCGCCAGGTCGAGACGCTGGCGGGGGCGGGGGCATTCGATGCGCTCGACGACAATCGCGCCGGGGTGTTCGCCGCGGCGGAGACGATCCTGGCAGTCGCGCAGCGCACCTGGTCGAACAAGACCAGTGGGCAGGGCGGCCTGTTCGGCGAATCCGAGCCGAGCGGCGGCGCGATCCAGCTACCGCAGAGCGCGCACTGGTCGCTGGCCGATCGGATCGGGGCCGAGCGCGACGCCTTCGGCTATTATTTCTCCGCGCACCCGCTCGACCGTTTCCAGCATCTCGCCAAGAGCTTCGGCGCGCGCGAGATCGCGACCCTGGGCGAATTGGACATCCCCGCCGGCGCGCGTGTCGGCGCGACGATCGCGGCGCTGGTCGAGGATTGCCGGCCGCGTACCTCCGCACGCGGCAACCGCTATCTGATGGCGACGATCTCGGACAAATCGGCGCAGACGCTGGCGACCTGCTTCGAAGACAGCGCCGCCAAGGACCTGGAGGATTGCGCCCGCGCCGGCGGTTGCGCGGTGCTGACCGTCGAGCTCGACAAGCGCCCGGGCGAGGATACGCCGCGCGTCTCGATCAAGCGCGTCCAGCCCTTCGAGGGGCTGGCCAACACGGCGCGGCTGGTGCTCGACGTCGCGATCGACGACGTCCGCGCCGTGCCGGTGCTCGCCGGCATCATCGGCGACCAGCGCGGCGGACGCGGCGAGGTGCTGGTGCGCGTGTGCATTCCGGGCGGCGAGGCCGAACTGGTGCTGGGCCGCGACTTCCGGCTGGACGGCGAGCTTGCCCAGAAGATCGAGAATGTGCCGGGCGTTCGCTGGGCGACGCTCAAGAGCGCGGCGGCGAAGCTGGCCGAGGCGGCTTAGTCCGCCCTGCTCCCCTCCCTTCCAGGGAGGGGAATGCGCATGCGGTGTCCGACATCCTTCCTTACATTCCCCGCTCTCGACACCCGCGCGCTTCGCGGGTTACGCTCTCGAAAAATCGGTATGGAGAGCCGGATGCTTGGAGGAATGCAGGATTTCGAGCTGCGCGTCACGACGCTGCTCGATCACGCCGCGCGCGAGCATTGGGGGCGCGAGATCGTCACCCGCTGGGCGGATGGCAGCGAGACGCGCACCACCTGGGCCGGCATCGCCCGCGATGCCCGCAAGCTGGCCCAGGCGCTGGAGCGGCTCGGCGTGCGGAAGGGCGACCGGGTCGCCACGCTGGCGATGAACCATGGCCGCCACCTCGTTACCTGGTACGGCGCCGCCGGCATGGGCGGGTTGGTCCACACGATCAATCCGCGCCTGTTCGAGGATCAGCTGGTCTTCATCGGCAACCATGCCGAGGACAAGGTGCTGTTCTACGATCGCGCCTTCGCGCCGCTGGTCGAGCGATTGAAGCCGCACTGGAAGACGATCGAGCATTATTATTGCTTCGACAGCGACGGGCCGGACGGGTTCGAGGCGCTGCTGGCCGCCGAGGACGGCAATTACAGCTGGGTGACGGGCAGCGAGCGCGAGCCCTGCATGATCTGCTACACCAGTGGCACCACCGGCAATCCCAAGGGCGTGACCTATACCCACCGATCGAGCGTGATCCACGCCCTTGCCGAAATGCAGCCCGACGTGTTCGACCTTTCGGCCCGGGCGGTGGCGATGCCGATCGTGCCGATGTTCCATGCGGTCGGCTGGGGCCTGCCCTGGGCGGGCGCCGCGGCGGGGATCAAGTTCGTCTTCTCGGCGGTCAACGATCCGCTGGTTCTGTGCGAACTGATGAACCGCGAGAAGGTGACGCATACCGCCGGCGTGCCCACCGTCTGGTTCGCGATGTTCCAGCACATGGACGCCACCGGCGAGGAGCCGGCGTTCCTCAAGATCGTCACCATCGGCGGGTCGGCAGCGCCGCGCGCGATGATCGAGCGGCTGATGAAGATGGGCATCCGCGTGAACCATGCCTGGGGCATGACCGAGACGAGCCCGATCGGCACGATGGGCGCGCCCTCGTGGAACTGGGACGAACTCAGCTTCGAGCAGCAGGTCGATCAGGTCTGCAAGCAGGGCAAGGTTCCCTATGGCGTCGAACTGCGCGTGGTGGACGACGAGGGCCGGGTGCAGCCGCGCGACGGCAAGAGCTCGGGCCGGCTGCAGGTGCGCGGGCCGTGGATCGTCGAACGCTATTTCAAGGCGGACGAGTCCGCAGTCGATGCCGACAACTGGTTCGACACGGGCGACGTGTCGGTCCTCTATCCGGACGGCACGATGCAGATCACCGATCGCGCCAAGGACGTGATCAAGTCGGGCGGCGAGTGGATCAGCTCGGTCGATCTGGAAAATGCCGCGGTCGGCTGCGCGGGCGTGGCCGAAGCGGCGGCGATCGGCGTGCATCACCCCAAATGGGAGGAGCGGCCGATCCTGCTCGTGGTCCGCAAGCCGGGCAGCGAAGTGACGGCGGAGGCGGTGCAGGCACATCTCGCGCAGCACGTCGCCAAATGGTGGCTGCCCGACGAGGTGCTCTTCGTCGAGAGCCTGCCGCACACCGCCACGGGCAAGCTGCTCAAGACCGCGATCCGGGAACAATATAAGGATTTCAAGCTGGCCGCGGCCTGAGAATGCCGCCCCTCCCCCCGGAAAGGGGAAGCGGCCTGTCTTCTCACATTCCGGCGAACGCTGCCGTGACTTCTCCGGCCTTGGCATCCTTGAAGCGGGCGCAGTTGCGGATACCCTCCACTGCGCGATCCAGTCCAAGCGTGCTGCCGCCTTCGGCCCGCAGCTTGGCGTCGACCGTGTCGGCCGCCGCGAGCGAGCATTGCGCCTTGAACATCTCCGCCGAACGGCCCGAGAAGATGCCGCCGCCGCCGGTCAGCTTCGAGAATTCGTCGAAATGGGCGAGCATATATTCGAGCGCCGCGTCGCGGGTGTCGGCGTCCTTCAGGAATAGCGACGCCCCGAACAGCCGCTGGCGCGGCTTGTAGCGGGGATCGTTGAACTCGGTGAAATACCATTTCGCGACATCGGCATTGCCCGAAGAGGCGATGGCGCGAAACGCTGCCTCGCGCAGGTCCGGTGCCTTGCCCGCCAGTGCCATTTCGGCGAGCGTCCTGGCGAAGGGCACGCCGCGATCCTGGACGGTAATGGCCAGCGCCAGCGGCAGGAAGGCATCGTCGAGCGCATGGGCGTCGCCGGCGAGCCGCGCGTCGGCGGCGGCGGCCAGCCTGGCGCGCAACACGGGGTCATGACCATTGTCCGCCACGAAGCCGACCAGCTGCTCGCGCAGCTCGACGGTGTCGGCGTTGTCGTTCGCATGCGCGCCGGGCTTCGGATCGAAGCCGATCTTCGCCAGCATCGGGCCATAGATGTCGACGAACAGCTTGCGATAGGCGGGCAGCGCCGCGGCGCCGATCAGCCCGCGATCGCGCAGGCCGGCGAGCCGGGTGCCGTTGTCGAGCTGCATCTTGGTCTTGGGATGGCGGGCCATCGCGCGGGCGAGCGCGACGAGCTGCGCGGTGTTCGCCTTGCCGGCATAGAAGCTCGCCCACAGGCTGTCGTCCACCGCCAGCGCCTCGCCGGTCGGCAGGGTGGGGGCAGCGGCAATCAGCGAATCCCAGTCGGCGGGATCGAGGTCGAAGCGATAATAGCCCCAGCCGCCCGCATTGGGGACGAGCGTGCCCGTGCCGTTGGCGACGACCGGCGCGCTCGGCTTGTCCAGCAGCGTGCAGTTCCTGGCATCGCCCTGGCGGATGCAGAGCGGGATGATCCACTGCTCGGCGGGCGCATTGGTGCCGAAATAGGCGAAGCGCTGCTGGCTGGCGGTGAGCACGCCATTGGCGCGGTGGAAGGTCACCACCGGCACGCCCTGCTGGTCGACGAAGCTCCGCAGCGATTCGAGCACGCGCGGATCGTGCGCGGCGTCGGCCAGCGAAGCAAAGAACTGGTCGGTGGTCGCGTTGCCATATTTGTGGCGCGACATGTGCAGGCGCACGCCGTCGCGGAACTTCTCGTCGCCCATATAGCCGGCGATCATGCCGACGACCTGGCCGCCCTTGCCATAGGTGATCTGATCGAACGCCGCGTCGATATCCGCATCGTTGCTGATCTTCTGGTGGATCGGGCGGCCGGCGACCAGGGCGTCGAGGTCCATCGCCTCGAAACCCTCGGAGATGGCGTCGACGCCGATGTCGAGGTCCGGGCGCCATTCGTTGCCGATGCGATAGCCCATCCAGTTGGCGAAGCTTTCGTTCAGCCAGATATCATCCCACCAGGCCGGCGTGACCAGATCGCCGAACCATTGGTGCGAAAGCTCGTGCGCCACGACCATGCCGAAGGTCTGCTTGCTCGACGTGGCATCGTCCTCGTCGACGAACAGGATGCCGTCGCCATAGATGTCGGCCCCTGCATTCTCCATCGCGCCCGGCATCACCGGCGAGCCGATCTGGTCGAGCTTGGGGAAGGGGAAGGCCTGACCGAAATATTTCTCGAGCAGCGCGACGATCGGGCCCGAATTGTCGAGCGCGAACTGCATCCGGCCCTTGTAGGGCTGGGTGCCGACGATGCGCAGCGGCAGCGGCGTCTTGCGCTCGGGCGTGGGCGCCACCTTGGCGCCGAGGGTCGAGAAGGGGCCGACGACGAAGGCGACCAGATAGGTCGGCAGCGGCTTGGTGGCGATGAAGCGGTGCCTGACCAGTTCGCCGACCTTGGCCGGCTTGCCCGTTTCCGGTGCGTTGCTCAGCGCGACGAAGCCCGGCTTGGTGGTCAGCGACACGGTGAAGGGAGTCTTGAAGCCCGGCTCGTCGAAGCCAGGAAAGGCCGCGCGCGCATCGATTGACTCGAACTGGGTCCAGCTGTACCAGCTGCCGGCCACCTCGATGCGATAGGGCCCCGAAGCGCCGGTGCCGAAGGCCGCGTCATAGTCGAACTTCAGCGTCAGCTTCCCCGGCTGCACCGTCTTGCCGAAGTCGATCTGGGCGAGGCCATGGGGGCTCTTCTGGGTGAAGCCGAGCGGGATCTCCTTGCCCGCGACCACCGCCACCGCCTTGGTGACGTTGAGGTTGCGGCCGTGCATCCATACCGTCTGGGCAGCCCGGTTGAGCTGCACGTCGATCTCGGCGTGGCCGCCGAAGCGCGGCTTTTCGGGAACGATCGTCAGGTCGAGCCGATAGGCGAGGGGAGTCACCGTGTCCGGCAGCTTGCCGGTAGGCTGGACGTCCTGGGCATTTGCGACGGCGGGAAGCGTGAGGGCGAAAGCGAAGGCAAGCGCGCGCATGAAGGGTCCTTATGATCTGGCACTTGGCCTAGGCCCGCTGCCTGGCAGGTGCAATCGGCCACATGTTTCTGTTCGACTACTGTATGTTTCCATATTGTGTCTGCATCGTGGACGGCTATGGTGCGCGCAGGTCTCAGACCACCGGGCGGCGTTTGGATCCCTCTTTCCGCTGCCCGGTCCTAACTTAGGGGCCACCTGCCTTCGCGCGGTGGCCACCATTTTCCTCGCCGGCAGGCTGCACTAGGCCATTGCGCAGCGGCGCGGCTCCGATATGGTAGCGCTATCATAGTGCATCGACATGGCGCATCGACATGGCGCCTGGACGCAAGAGGGAGAGGGGATATGGGCCTGATCGTGCGCCTGGCGGCGCTGGTCCTGTTGCTGGGCGCCGCGGCGGCGCCGGGCGAGCGCTGGGTGACGGCCTGGGCCACGTCGCAGATGATCCCGGGCAACAATGCGCTGCCGACGGAGGATCTGAAGGACGCCACGCTGCGCCAGGTGGTGCGCATCCAGATCGCCGGCACCCGGCTGCGCGTGCGCTTCACCAACGCCTATGGCACCCAGCCGCTGCGCCTCGGCGCGGCGACGATTGCGCGGGCGGCCGACCCCGCCTCGCCGCGGATCGATGCCGCGAGCCTGGTGGCGCTGCGCTTCGGCGGGGCGAGGAGCGTCACCATTCCGGCGGGTGCGGATTACTGGTCCGATCCGGTCGCGCTGCCGGTGCAGGCGGGCGCGGACCTGGCGATCACGCTCTATCTGCCCGATGCCCCGGCACAGCAGACCGGCCATCCGGGCTCGCGCGCGACCAGCTATTATCTCCATGGCGACCATGTGCGCGATCCGGACCTGCCGAGCGCCGGCAAGGTCGATCGCTGGGTGCAGATCGGCGCGATCGAGACGGTGTCGGCCAAGGCGTCGGCGGTGGTGATCCTCGGCGATTCGATCACCGATGGCTATGGCGTGCCTGCCAACAGCAACCAGCGCTGGACCGACGCGCTCCAGCTGCGCCTGCGCGCCACGCCGGCGCTTGCCGACATGGCAGTGCTCAACGCCGGCATCGGCGGCAACCGGCTGCTCAACGACGGGCTCGGCCCCAATGCGCTCGCCCGGTTCGACCGCGAGGTGCTGAGCTATCCGGGGGTCACCCATCTCGTGATCCTGGAGGGCGTCAACGATCTCGGCACGCTCACCCGCGACGCCCCGGCCACGCCCGATGCGCACGCTGCGCTCGTGGAGGGGATGATCGGTGCCTATCGCCAGATGGTCGCCCGCGCCCGCGCGCGCGGGATCAAGGCGATCGGCGCGACGATCCTGCCCTATGGCGGCTCGGCCTATTACCATCCGGATGCGCAGAACGAGGCCGATCGCGCCGCGGTGAACGCCTGGATTCGCGCGCCCGGCAATTTCGACGGCGTGATCGACCTCGACGCCGCGCTCCGCGATCCCGCCGCGCCGACCCGGCTGCGCAAGGAATATGACAATGATGGGCTCCATCCCTCGATGGACGGCTATCGCGCGATGGCCGATGCGGTGCCGCTGTCGCTGTTCTCCGACAAGGTGAAGGATGCGGGCAGGGTGGCCGCCGCGCCGGTGGGGCCCGCGCCGATGATCGCCTTCACCTTCGACGATCTCCCCGCTCACGCGCCCCTGCCCGAAGGACAGAGCCGGGCCGGCATTGCCGAGCAGGTCATCGCCGCGCTGAAGGCCGGCGGGGCGCCGGCGATGGGCTTCGTCAACGGCGTGCAGCTCGAGCGCGAACCGGCCTCGGCGCCGGTGCTCGGCAAATGGCGCGCGGCGGGACTGACGCTGGGCAACCATGGCTGGAGCCATGCCAATCTCGACCAGCTGAGCGATGCGCAATTCCTGGCGGAGCTGGAGAAGAACGAACCGATCCTCGCGGCCAGGATGGGTGCTGCCGACTGGCGCTGGTTCCGCTATCCCTTCCTCTCCGAGGCCGCGACCGACCCCGCACGCCGCGCGCGCATCCGCAAGCTGCTGGCGGAGCGGGGCTACAAGGTCGCCACGGTGACGATGGATTTCTCCGACTGGGCCTATAACGACGCCTATGCCCGCTGCGTGGCCAGGGGCGACGACGACGCGATCCTGAAGATGGAGCACGCCTGGCTGGGCACCGCCGCGGTCCAGGCCGATCGTGCCCGCGCGATGAGCCAGGCGCTCTACGGCCGCGACATCCCCTATGTACTGCTCCTGCACCTGGGCGCGTTCGACGCACGCATGATGCCGCAACTGATCGCCCTCTATCGCGAAAAGGGCTATCGGTTCGTCTCGATCGACGAGGCGGAGCGCGACCCCTATTATGCATCCGAGGTGAACCCGGAACTCGTACCACAGCCCCAGGGACTGAACGGCGCGGTGGCGGCCAGGGGGCTGAAGGAACCGCCGGCGCCGGCGCTGCTGCCGCTGGAGACGATGTGCCGCTAGGAAGGCGCTAGAACAGCTCCCCCTGCGCCCCCCTGGGCGGCCGGAACAGGTCCGTCCGCAGTCGCAGCACTTCCCGGTCCAGCCCATGGCGTTTCGCCGCCATCCGGAACCGCGTCCGCAGCAGTTCCGCCCAGGGCCCCTGGCCCCGGAAGCGCGTGTGGAAATCGGGGTCGTTGTCCCTGCCGCCGCGGATCGACTGGATCGTCGCCATCACCTTGCCGGCGCGATCGGGGAAATGCGCATCGAGCCAGGCGCGGAACAGCGGCGCGACTTCGTGCGGCAGCCGGACCGGCAGGAAGAAGGCGGTGCGCGCGCCGGCTTCGGCGGCGCGCTCCAGTATGCGCTCGATCTCGTGATCGGTCACCTGCGGGATCACCGGCGCCAGCGAGACGAACACCGGCACCCCCGCATCGGCCAGCTGCCGCATCGCGGCCAGCCGCTTCTCGGGATGCGGGGCGCGGGGCTCCACCGTCATCGCGATCCTCGGGTCGAGCGAAGTGACCGAGATCATCACCGCCGCCAAGCCCTTTCTGGCCATCGGCGCGAGCAGGTCGAGGTCGCGCGTTACCCGGTTGGACTTGGTGGTGATCGTCAGCGGATGATCCTGTTCGGCCAGCACTTCGATGCAGCCGCGCGTGATCCGCCACTCGGCCTCGATCGGCTGATAGGGATCGGTGTTGGTCCCGAAGGCGATCGGCCGGCAGACATAGCCGCGCTTGCCCAGTTCCGCGCGCAGCAGCGCGGGCGCATCGGGCTTGGCGAACAACCTGCTCTCGAAATCGAGCCCCGGCGACAGGTCGAGATAGGCATGGGTCGGCCGGGCGAAGCAATAGATGCAGCCATGCTCGCAGCCGCGATAGGGGTTGATCGAGCGATCGAAGGCAATGTCGGGCGATTGGTTGCGGGTGATGATCGTCCGTGCCCGCTCCACCGTCACGGTGGTCCGCAGCGGCGGCGGGGCGTCGTCCAGCGCCGCGCGCGCATCCAGCCAGTCGCCGTCCGCTTCGCGCGCGGGCAGGTTGAAGCGGCTGCTTTCCTGGTTGAGGGTGGCGCCGCGCACCGGACGATTCTTCGCCATTGCCAAAGCCTAGGCGCAGGATTAGAACAGATCAAGAACATTGGAGGCGAACATGGCACGAATCAGTTATCTCGAACTGCCCGCGAAGGATGTGGCCGGCACCCGCGATTTCTACGCCAGGGCGTTTGACTGGCAATTCACCGACTTTGCCCCGCATTACGCAGCGACCACCACCGGCGACACCGATCTGGGCATCAACGGCTCCGGCGACCAGCCGATCCCGCTGCTGCTGCCGATCGTGGAGGTGAAGGACCTCGAGGCGGCATTCGAGAGCGTGACGGGCGCGGGCGGCGAGATCACCGTGCCGATCTTCGCGTTTCCGGGCGGTCGTCGCTTCCATTTCCGCGATCCGGCGGGGAGTGAACTCGGCGTGTTCGTCAACGAGCCGGAATGATTGCCGCGCCGCGGCGCCGTGATAGGATAGGGGCCCTGGGGAAGTTCCTCCCGGCAGCGGCCGTGGATTTCCCGCCTGGGAACCGAAGGAAGAGGGGGAGTGATGGGCAAGGCTTTGATCGCGGTCGCATTGGCGGCCGGCCTGTGGGCGATGCCGGCGGCGGCGCAGAAGGGCGATCCGGCGCGGATGGTCGACATCGCGCATCCCGAGGAAGTGGTGAAGCTGCTCCAGAGCGAAGGCTACAAGGCCGAACTGAAGAAGCATGAGGACAGCGGCGAGCCCTATATCAGCAGTGCGGCCAACGGATCCCCTTTCACCATCGAATTCTATGATTGCGGCACCGCCAAGGGCTGCACGTCGATGCAGTTCTTCTCCTGGTACAAGAAGAAGCCCTGGTATGATGCCGGGCTGGCCAATCGCTGGAACGCCAAGAAGCGTTTCCTGCGCATCGTGATCGACAAGGACGGCGACCTTTCCACCTGGATGGACGCCACCACCATCGGCAAGGTGAGCTATGCGAATTTCGCCGACACGATCGACTGGTGGTCGTCGATGACCGGCGACCTGTTCACCTTCCTCGACGAGGAGGAGAAGGCGGCCGGGGGGAAGAAATAGGGTGCCGTTCCCTCCCATCCGGGAGGAGCGGGGTCGCATCGGGATGCAACGCTTCGGTTCCGCGGCGGCTACCCATCCAATTGTGCCGAGACTGGGGCCCGGCCTTCGTCGGGGAATGGCGTGTGCCTATCGCTCCCCCAGCCGCGGCAGCAGCTCGACGAAGTTGCAGGGCTTGTGGCGGATGTCGAGCTGGGTTGCCAGGATGCCGTCCCAGGCATCGGTGACTGCGCCGGTCGAGCCGGGCAGGGCGAAGACATAGGTGCCGCGCGCCACGCAAGCCGTGGCGCGCGACTGGATCGTGGACGTGCCGATCGACTGATAGCTGAGCCAGCGGAACAGCTCGCCGAAACCCGGTATCTCCTTGTCCTGGACGCGGGCGAGCGCCTCGGGCGTCACGTCGCGGCCGGTCACGCCGGTGCCGCCGGTGGTGAGGATCACCTCCACCTGCGGATCGTCGATCCAGGCGTGGAGCCGGGCGACGATCGCATCCGCATCGTCGGTCACGATCATGCGGTCCGCCAGCACATGCCCGGCGGCAGTCAGCCGCTCGACCAGCCGGTCGCCCGAGCGATCGTCGGCCATGGTCCGCGTGTCGGAGACCGTGAGCACCGCGATCCGCACCGGGCGGAACGCGATGGCTTCATCGATTGGCATTGCCGTCCTGATGGAAGGCGAGCTTGCGCATGTTGAGCTTGACTGCGGCCGGACCCTGCATGCCGGGGAATTTCGGCCACATGCCCTGCGCCAGCGCCTCGCGGCTGCTCGATTTCCGGCCTTCCTGGTTCTCGTACATCCAATAGTTGCGCAGCACGGTCATCACATAGCCGCGCGTCTCCCAATAGGGGATGCTCTCGATGTAGAGCAGCGGATCGCCGCCATCCTTGATCATCGCGTTCCAGTTGGCGACCGGAGTGGGGCCGGCATTGTAGGAGGCGATCACCTTGGGCAGCAGCCCGCCGGTAAAGGGCTGGTCGCGCAGCTGCTCGAGATAGGACTGGCCGATCTCCATGTTGACCGAAGGCTTGGTCAGGTCGCTGGCGGCATAGGTCCTGCCGTTGCGCCGGCCGATATCGATCGCCGCGCCGGTCTTCACCTGCATCAGGCCCATCGCGCCGGCCGCGCTGCGGATCTCCGAGTTGAAGCGCGATTCCTGGAGCGTGTGGGCGAACACCAGCGCCTTGTCGACGCGCCAGCCGCCGGCCGGGGTCCAGTTCGGCGCCGGATAGCGCGCGGCGGTGAGCGGCTGGGTGCCCTGCGGGCAATTGTGGGTGAGCCAGAGCTGGGTGGAGGGCAGGCTCAGCCGGCCGGCCAGGCGGGTGAGGGCGAGATGTTCGGAAGGGTTGCCGATCTTGGCCTGGTAGCGCAGCACCTCGTCGGCCAGGCCGTCCTCGTCGATCTCGACCAGCGCGGCGGCGACGCGCACGTTCGGGCGGCGCTCCAGCGCGCGCCAGTCCTCGGCGACGAACTTCTCGCCCTTGCCGGGCTTGTCCTCGATGCCGAGCGCCGATTTGGCGAGCAGGCCATAGAAGGTCTCGCCATATTGCGTGGCGGCGCGCAGCTTCGTCGCCACCCTGTCCGGGCGGCCGCATGCCATTTCGGCGCGCGAGCCCCAATAAAGGCCGGCGGAGCGCAGCTCGGTATCGGCGGCGCGGGTGGCGACGCGTTCGAAGGCGGCGGTGGCGCCGCTGCAGTCCTGCTCGCGCCAGGCGGCGAGCCCGGCGACCCAATCGGCCTGGGGCGCCCAGTCGCCCGCGCCGTCCTGTGCCTTGGCGGCGACGCGGCGGGCATTGCCGTCGTCTCCGGCGACGTAATAGATCCAGGCGACCTTCTGCTGCCACTCCGTCCTGGCCTCGGGCGTCAGGTCTGCCTCGAACCTGGCGACCACGCCTTCGGCCTCGGCGCCCTGATCGGCCTTCACATAGGGCTGGATGGCGAGCGCGATCTCGGTGGCGGCGGTGTCGCTCTTGATCGAGCGGGCGCGCTGGCGGACAGGCGCGCCGTCATACCAGATCAGCCGCGCCGCCGCCGGGATGGCGGGGGTGGCCGCGGCGCCGCGCGTCCTGGCCATGCGGCTGAGCTGGTCGGCCTGGGGCAGTTCGGGCGCATCGCCGATCAACTGGAGCAGCGGGGCGAGCTCGACCTTGGGCGAGTTCTTCGCAGTGTAGAGCTCGGCGCGCGCGATCGCATGGAGCGGGCCCGGCTTCATCGAATCGAGCTGGAGCTGCGCATCCTGCCAGCGCTGGGCGTGGATCGCGGCGAACACCTTGCGATATCCGGCCTTCTGGTCCGAATCGAGCTGATCGGGAATGCCGTCGCCTTCGCGCGGGGCGGGGGCAGCGACGCCGTCGTCGGCGGTGTTGGCACCGTCCGCGCCCGGAAGGTCGGCGGCATGGGCGAGCGCCGGCGACGCAAGCAACGCGGCGGCAAACAGGATACGCATGGTCACAGGCTCCCCCGGGTCAACAGCAACAGGTGCTTCCAGGCTTCGCTTTTGGCGGCGGGGCGCTCCAGCAGGAAACGCGGGTGCAGGCTCGCCACTGCCTGTGTTTTTCCGCCGAAATGGTTAACATCGACTAAACCATTGGCCGATGCGCCGTCGTTCGCCTCGGCCACGACACGGCTCGCCGCCTGGCCCAGGATCAGCAGCCTGGCGGGCTGGAGCAGCTTCAGATGATGCTTGGCGATCTCGATCAGCCGGCCCTCCTGGTCGGGCGGGATGCGCCCGGCCAGCGGACGGGCGACGGCGAGCGACAGGAAATAGACCGAATCGCGAGCGATTCCCGCGGCAGTCAGCATGCGCGAGAACAGCTTTCCGGCCGCGCCATCGGCCAGGAGCGCGTCCTGATCGTCGCCTTCGGGCATGTCGGTGAGCACCACCAGCGCGGCATCCGCGGGGCCGCCGGGGCCGATCCGCGGAGTCAGCCAGGCGGCTTCGGGGACGGTCTCGCCGGTGCGCCAGGCCGTGAAGGCGGCAAGCGTATCGGGCAGGGTTTCGGGCTGGGGCGACGTTACGGCAGCCTGTGCCGGCTGCACCGGGGCGGGCCGCGCGAGCCAGTCGCGAGCCTCCTCTTCCTGAAGGGTTTCGACCCCCGCGTCGCGCCACCATTCGAGCGCGCTCGCCAGGGTACGCCCCCAATCCGCTGTGTACTCGCCTCCCACGCTGCCTAAGAGTCATGCCTTGACGGGCGGGTCAATCTGCCTTCATCGACCAAGGGACAGGACGTTGCCAGCATGCGACGACAAGCGATGCGGCGGGTGCCAGGCCAAGATTATGAAGGATGCGATGATGAGCGAACGGGAGTCGATGCCCTATGACGTCGTGATCGTCGGCGCAGGCCCCGCGGGCCTTTCGGCGGCGATCCGGCTGAAGCAGCTGGCCGGGGAGGCGGGCAGCGAGCTTTCGGTGTGCATCCTCGAAAAGGGCTCGGAGGTGGGCGCCCATATCCTCTCCGGCGCGGTGATCGACCCCAGGGCGCTGGACGAGCTGCTGCCGAGCTGGCGCGACGATGGCTGCCCGCTGGCGGCCACGCCGGTGACCGAGAATCACCACTGGGTGCTCAGCGAGAAGGGCAAGTCGGGCTTTCCCGAGTTCATCACGCCGCCGTTCCTGCACAACAAGGGCACCTATACCGGCTCGCTCGGCAATCTCTGCCGCTGGCTGGCCGACAAGGCGCAGGAAATGGGCGTCGAGATCTTCCCGGGCTTTGCCGCGGCCGAGATCCTCTATCACGACAATGGCAGCGTGAAGGGCGTCGCCACCGGCGACATGGGCGTGGCGCGCGACGGCGAGCACAAGCCCGACTATCAGCCGGGCCTCGAGCTGCACGCCAAATACACGTTCTTTGCCGAGGGCTGTCGCGGCCACCTGACCAAGCAGCTGATCCGCAACTTCGCGCTCGATGCGGACAGCCAGCCGCAGATCTACGGCATCGGCATCAAGGAGCTTTGGGACATCGATCCCGCCCATCACGTGCCGGGCCGCGTGATCCACACCCAGGGCTGGCCGCTGACCGACGGCGCCAATGGCGGCGGCTTCCTCTATCACCAGGCGGACGGGCAGGTCGCGCTCGGCTTCGTCACCTGGCTCAGCTACAAGAACCCCTATCTCTCGCCCTTCCAGGAGATGCAGCGCTGGAAGACCCATCCGGAGATCGCGGCGATCCTGAAGGGCGGCAAGCGCGTTTCCTATGGCGCGCGTGCCATTTCGGACGGCGGCTTCCAGTCGGTGCCCAAGCTGGTCGCGCCCGGCGCTGCCCTGATCGGCGACGCGGCGGGCTTCCTCAACGTGCCGCGCATCAAGGGCACGCACACGTCGATGAAGAGCGGCATGATGGCGGCGGAAGCGGCCTTCGCCGCGGTCGGCGCCGGGCGCGAGGCGGACGAACTGGCCGCCTATCCCGAAGCCTATGAGAAGAGCTGGGTCTACAAGGAGCTGCGCGGCGTGCGCAACGTGGCGCCGCTGGTCAAGAAGTTCGGCGACACCTGGGGCACGCTGCTCGCCGGCGCGGCGATGTGGATGGAGCTGCTCGGCCTGCGCTGGCCCTTCACCATGAAGCACAAGCCCGACAATGAGGGCCTGTGGCACGCATCGGTGGCGCCGAAGATCGACTATCCCAAGCCCGATGGCGTGCTCACCTTCGATCGCCTCACCTCGGTGTTCATCTCGAATACCAATCACGAGGAGGACCAGCCCGTCCATCTGACGCTGAAGGATCCGGAAATCCCGATCGGCTACAATCTTCCGGTGTACGCCGAGCCGGCCCAGCGCTACTGTCCGGCGGGTGTGTACGAAGTGGTCGGCGAAGGCGACGATCTGCGCTTCCAGATCAACGCGCAGAATTGCGTCCACTGCAAGACGTGCGACATCAAGGATCCCACGCAGAACATCAACTGGGTGGTCCCCGAAGGGGGGGGCGGACCCAATTATCCGAACATGTAGCCTCGCGCTCGCGCTGCTGGCGGCGCTGCCCGCCACGGCGCAGCGGGCCGCGCCGCCGAACGAGCTGCGCGACTATGCCCGTGCCCGTGCCGCCGATGCGGCGGGCGAGCCGGTGCTCGCCGCCGCCGGCTATGCCCGCACGCTCGCCGCCGTGCCCGACGATCCGGTGCTGGCGATGCGCGCCTATCGCCAGGGTCTGGCGGCCGGCGACTTCGCCCTCGCCACCCGCGCCGCCGCCGTGCTGGTCAAGGCCGGCACCGCGCCGCCCGATACCGACCTGCTCGCCTTCGCCGTCGCGCTGCACGGCAAGGACCGGCTCGGCGCCGAAAGGGCACTGGAGCGGCTCGCGCGCGCGCAGCTCGACTTCATGGTGCCCGTGCTCGGCGCCTGGCTCGCGGTCGATCGCGGCCAGGACCCGTTGCCGCTGCTCGACACCGCGCGGGGAAATCCGCTCGCATCCCGTTTTGCCGGCCGCAATCGCGCGCTGCTGCTGATCGCCTCGGGCAAGGCCGATCAGGGCCTGTTCGCGCTCGCCGCCGCGCGCGGCACCGAAGACGCGTCGGACCGGCGGATCGATGCCGGTATCGCGCTGCTCCGCACCGGCAAGGGCGACCAGGCGCGGTTCGTCCTCGGCGATCTTGCCGGCGCCTCCCCGGCCTGGCGCAAGCGCGAGGCGAAGGCCGGCAGGCCCGGTGCCGCTTTCGGTGCCGCGCACGTCTTCCTCAGCCTCGCCAGCGACCTGGGCAGCGAGGATATCGCCCCGCTCTCGATCCTGCTCGCCCGTGCGGCGCTGCTGCTCGATCCGCAGGAGGAGCGGGCGCGGCTGCGGCTTGCCGACGCCCTGTCGCGCAGCGACGCGACCGACCTGGCGCTGGCGACGCTGGCCGCGATCGCTGCCGACAGCCCGTTCGCGCGCGGCGCCGCTGCCGGCCGGATCGCCGCGCTCCGCCGCGCCGGCCGCCTGCCCGAGGCGCTCGCGGATGCCCGGGCGCTGGCCGCGCCGGCAGGGGCAAGCGCGCAGGAGATCCGCGACTATGGCGAGCTGCTGTTCCAGGTCGAGCGCTATGCCGATGCGGCCGACGCCTTCGCCCGGGCGATTGCGCGGACGGGCGGCGATGGCGGTTGGGAGCTCCACTATCTGCACGGCGCCGCGCTCGATCGCGCCGGCCGCTGGGACGCGGCGCTGCCCGAGCTCCAGCGCGCCGTCCAGCTTGCGCCCGAGGAGCCCGAAGCGCTGACCTGGCTCGGCAATGCCCAGGTCGAGCGCGGCGTCGACCTGCCCGCGGCCCAGGCGCTGCTCGAGCGTGCCAGCAAGCTGAAGCCCGACGATCCCGAAATCACCGACTCGCTCGGCCGCGCCTATTATGCCGACGGCCAGCTGGCCAAGGCAGTGCCGCTGCTCGAAGCGGCGGTGCGCGCCGATCCGGGCGGCGCCCGCGCCAACGAGCATCTGGGCGACGCCTATTGGAAGCTCGGCCGCCGGGTGGAGGCGCGCTACGCCTGGCGCGCCGCCCAAGTGACCGCCGACGAGGGCGATGTTGCCCGGCTCAAGGCCAAGCTCGCCGACGGGCTGACGCAATGATCGTCGAGACCGCGAAGGCCAAGCTCAACCTGGCGCTGCACGTGCGCGCCCGGCGGGCGGATGGCTATCACGAGCTGGAGACGCTGTTCGCCTTTGTCGAGCATGGCGACATCGTCAGCGCAACGCGCGCCGAGGCCGACAGCTTCATGCTCGCCGGCCCCTTCGCCGGGGTGCTCGCCGGGGAGGGCGGCAATCTCGTTACCCGCGCGGCCGCGGAATTCGCCCGCGAATTCGGCCATGGCGCGCACGCGATCACGCTCGACAAGCGTCTGCCCGTCGCCTCGGGCATCGGCGGCGGCTCGGCCGATGCGGCGGCGACGCTGCGGGCGCTGGGGCGGCTGCACGGCATCTCGGTGGCGGACATGTTCCCCATCGCCGCCGCGCTGGGCTCGGACGTCCCGGCCTGCCTTCATGGCGTCACTGCGATCGGGCGGGGCAGGGGCGAGCGGCTGGAGCCGGTTCCCGGCCTGCCGGGCACGCCGGTGCTGCTGGTCAATCCGGGCGTCGCCGTCTCCACTGCCGAGGTGTTTCGCCGCTGGGACGGCGTCGATCGCGGGCCGCTTCCGGCCGATCCGCGCGCGGGCCGCAACGATCTCGAGCCGCCGGCCCGGGCGATTGCGCCGGTGATCGACGATGTGCTGGACGCATTGGCGGGTGCGCCGGGGGCGGGGCTGGTGCGCATGTCCGGCTCCGGCGCAACCTGCTTCGCGCTGTTCGACGGCGAGGCGAGCCGCGATGCGGCGGCGGCGGCGCTGGCCGGCCGGGGCTGGTGGACGCTGTCGACCCGGTTGACCTGATTTCCCGGGGCTTGCCTGGCGCCCCTCGCCATTAACCATGCTCGCACACCCGGTCTTTCCCCTTTTCGGCCTATGCCATGGCCAGCGGATCGACTGCCGGGAGCAGAACGTCTGTCGGTGGCGCGGGCGAAAGCCCGCCCCATCCCCTTGACAGCGCCGCCCCATTCGGGCCGATCCGCGCCATGATCCATCTCACCCGCAACGGCCATGTCGCCACCATCGCGCTCGCCCGGCCCGAGGCGAAGAACGCGCTCCCCACCGCGGCCTGGCAGGCACTGGCCGCCGCGGCGCGCGATGTCGGCGATGCCCGCGCCGTGATCCTCAGGTCCGACGTGCCCGGCATCTTCTCCGCCGGCGCCGATATCCGCGAGTTCGAGCAGCTCCAGGCCGATCCGGCGCTGCGCACCCGTTTCCGCCAGGCCATGCGCGAGGGGATCGAGGCGATCGCCGCGCTGCCCATGCCGGTGATCGCCGCGGTCGATGGCGGCTGCTTCGGCGCGGCGGTGGCGCTGATCCTCGCCGCCGATATCCGCATCGCCGGCGCCCAGGCCGAATTCGCGATCACGCCCGCCCGGCTGGGGATCGGCTATCCGCGCGAGGACGTCGCCCGGCTGGAGGCGCAGGTGGGGCGGGGCATGGCTGCGCTGCTGCTCTTCACCGGCGACAAGCTGCGGCCCGACGAGGTCCACAAGATCGGGCTGGTCGAGCTCAAGACCCGCAAGGCGATCGAGACCGCCACCGCCATGGCGAACGCGATCGCCGGCAACGCCCCTCGGGCGGTCAGGCTGCTCAAGCGCACCCTGGGCGGCGAACAGACCGACCGCGACTTCGAGGACGCGTTCGGCGGCCCCGAATTCGCCGAGGGCCTTGCCGCCTTCCGCGCGCGCCGGAGCCCCAACTGGTGAGCGCCGCCGAGATCCTGGAAGGCAGTGCCCGGGGCGTGCTCCTGTTGTGCGACCACGCCTCCAGCGCCGTGCCGGCGGACATCGATCTCGGCATCGATCCCGCGCTGCTCGACAATCACATCGCCATCGATATCGGCGCCGCCGCCGTCACGCGCGCGCTGGCGGCCCGGCTCGGCTGCCCGGCGATCCTTGCCACGGTCTCGCGGCTGGTGATCGACCTGCATCGCGAACCCGATCATATCGGCCTCATCCCGCACCGGAGCGACGGCCATCCGATCCCCGGCAACGAAACGGTCGACCGGGCCGGGCGCATCGCCCGTTTCCATGCGCCCTATCACCGCGTGCTTCGCGACCATGTCCGCGCCCAGCGGCCCAGGCTGATCCTCTCGATCCACAGCTTCACGCCTTGCCTGGAACATGGCGGCACCGATCGGCCCTGGCAGGTGGGCGTGCTCTACAACCGCGATGTCCGCGCCGCGCATCCGACGGTCGCCTTCTTCCGGGAGCACGGCTTCGTCACCGGTGACAACGAGCCCTATTCGGGCCGGCTGCTGAACGCGACGCTAAACCGCCATGCCGAGGGGCAGGGCATCCCCTCGGTCGCGATCGAGATCCGCAACGACCTGATCCGCGATGATGCCGGGGTGGCGGAGTGGGCGGCGGTGCTGGCGGCGCTGGCGGGGCATTTGCTCCGATAGCCGTCATCCCCGCGAAAGCGGGGGCGACGGCAGATGGGAGGCCGGGCACAGGCGCGCTTCTACCCCCGCCATAAAAAGTTTGCGCAATAGTCTTGCGTAAAACCGCCTTCTCGCGACATAGGCTTGCGCATCATGACCCAGCGATTCGACAAGTCCAAGCTCCCCAGCCGCTATGTTTCCGTCGGCGTGGAGAGTGCCCCGCACCGCAGCTACTATTACGCCATGGGCCTCACCGAGGAGGAGATCGCCCGGCCGTTCGTCGGCATCGCCTCGGCGGGCAATGACAGCGCGCCGTGCAACACCACGCTCGATCAGCAGGCGGACTGGTGCCGCCAGGGCGTGAACGCGGGCGGCGGCATGCCCCGTCGCTTCAACACCATCACCGTGACCGACGGCATCGCCATGGGGCACCAGGGGATGAAGTCCTCGCTGGTGAGCCGCGAAGTCATCGCCGACTCGGTCGAGCTGTCGGTCCGCGGCCATTGCTACGACGCGCTCGTCACCTTCGCGGGGTGCGACAAGTCGCTTCCCGGCATGATGATGGCGATGCTCCGCCTCAACGTGCCGTCGATCTTCGTCTATGGCGGCTCGATCCTGCCGGGCCGCTGGCACGACCGCGACCTGACGGTGATCGACGTGTTCGAAGTCGTCGGCCGCTATGCCGCCGGCAAATGCCCGCTCTCGGAAGTCACCGAGATCGAGAAGGCTGCCTGTCCGGGGCATGGCGCCTGTGGCGGCCAATATACCGCCAACACCATGGCCTGCGTTGCCGAGGCGATCGGCTTGTCCTTGCCAAACAGCAATATGGCTCCGGCTCCTTACAAGTCGCGTGAAGAGATCGCGGTCGCGGCGGGCCGCCAGGTGATGGAACTGATCGCCCGCAACATCCGCCCGCGCGACATCTGCACGCGGGAGGCGTTCGAGAACGCCGCTCGCATCGTCGCCGCGACGGGCGGGTCCACCAACGGCGCGCTGCACTTGCCGGCGATGGCCAATGAGGCGGGCATTGCGTTCGACCTGTTCGACGTTGCCGAGATCTTCAAGACCACGCCCTATGTCGCCGACCTGAAGCCCGGCGGCCGCTATGTCGCCCGCGACATGCACGAGGCGGGTGGCATCTACATGCTGATGAAGACGCTGGCGGCGGAGGGCTTCCTCCACCTCGACTGCCTGACGGTGACGGGGAAGACGCTGGGCGAGAATATCGACGAGGTCACCTGGAACCCCGATCAGAAGGTCATCTACGACGCCAGGACGCCGATCACGCCCACCGGCGGCGTGGTCGGGCTGCGCGGCTCGCTGGCGCCGGAGGGCGCGATCGTGAAGGTCGCGGGGATGAAGCGGCTCCAGTTCACCGGCACGGCCAAGGTGTTCGAGCGCGAGGAGGATGCCTTTGCCGCGGTCGAGGCGAATGCGATCGAGGAGGGGACGGTCGTCGTCATCCGCTATGAAGGGCCCAAGGGCGGTCCCGGCATGCGCGAGATGCTGTCGACCACCGCGGCCCTCTATGGCCAGGGGCTGGGCGAGAAGGTGGCGCTGATCACCGACGGCCGTTTCTCGGGCGGCACGCGCGGTTTCTGCATCGGCCATGTCGGGCCCGAGGCGGCCGATGGCGGCCCGATCGCCCTGGTCGAGGATGGCGACGAGATCAGCATCGATGCCGAGGCCGGCACCGTGGACCTCAACGTGCCCGAGGACGTGCTCGCCGAACGCCGCGCCAGATGGCGGCCGCGCGCGAACGATTACCAGTCCGGCGCGCTCTGGCGCTTTTCCCGGAATGTCGGCCCTGCCTATAAGGGAGCGGTAACGCACCCGGGAGCCAGCGCCGAAACCCATGTCTTCGCGGATATCTAGACCAGGTCCTTCTCTCTCCCCGGGGGCCGGGGGCGGCGCGCAACGGGCATTTCCGCTGGCTGCGCTCGCCCTCCTCGCCGCCTGCAACACCCAGGTCCGCGACAAGGCGGCGGAGGCCCGCAACCAGGTCCAGGCGGAGAAGCGGGAGAAGGCGGAGGGCCGCATCGAATGCGCCCCGCCCGGTGCCGAGGCCTTTTCCTTCGCCTGCACGATCGATCGGGTCCAGTCGCAGGACGGGCTGTTCCTTACCCTGCGCCATCCCGATGGCGGGTTCCGCCGCCTGCTCGTCACTACCGACGGGCGCGGGGTGGTCGCCGCCGATGGTGCCGAGAAGGCCGTGGTGACGCCGCTTGCCCCGAACCTGATCGAAGTCGCGATCGGCGGCGCGCGCTATCGCTTGCCCGCTACGGTGCGCGGGCCGAGGGCAGGGCAATGATCCCGCCCGGCGCACCGATCGTCACCGCTGCCCGGATGCGCGCCGCCGAGGAGGCGCTGTTCCGGCGCGAACCCCAGCTGGACGTGATGGAGCGTGCCGGCGCCGCCGTGGCGGGCGCGGTGGCGCGCTTCGCCCGGGGCAGCCCGATCCTCGTCCTGGCCGGGCCCGGCAACAATGGCGGCGATGCCTATGCCGCCGCGCGCCTGCTGAAGGCAGCCGGCCATGACGTCGCGGTCGCCGCCTGTGGCGAGCCCGGCACGCCTGCCGCGCGGGCGATGCTGGAGCGCTGGGGCGGGGACGTGGGCGCGCTCTACCAGGCCCGGCCGCGCCCGGTGCTGGTCGACGGGTTGTTCGGCACCGGCCTCACCCGCCCGCTCGAGCGCGGCATCGCGCCGGTCCTGGCCGAGCTGGTCGCCGCCGCTCGCTTCTCCCTCGCGATCGACTTGCCCTCGGGCCTGGCCACCGACAGCGGCGCCGATCTGGGCGCGCCGCGCGGGATCGGCGCGACGCTGGCGCTGGGCGCGCTCAAGCCCGCGCATCTCCTCGATGCCGGGCTAGAACGCTGCGGACAGGTCCTGCTCGCCGATATCGGCATCCCGGTGGAGAGCGACTGGCGCACCGTTGCCCGGCCGAAGCTGACGGCTCCGGGGCCGCGTGCCCATAAGTACAGCCGCGGCCTGGTCGTAGTGGTCGAGGGCGACATGCCCGGCGCCGCCCGGCTCGCCGCCCATGCCGCCATGGCGGGCGGCGCCGGCTACACGATCCTCGCCTGTCGCGACGAGGGCGGCGGCGGTCCCGACGCGCTGGTGCGCCACAGGATCGCGAATGGCGACGATCTGGCCGATTTCCTTACCGAGAAGCGTATCGGGGGAATCCTGATCGGCCCCGGACTGGGCCGCGATCGCCGCGCCGAAGGGCTGCTAAAGGCCGCGCTGAACGCCGATCTTCCCTTGATCCTCGATGGTGACGCGCTGACCTTGCTGGGAAAATCCGCTGCCGCCTGGCTGCAGCGCCGCACCGCCGCGACCTGGCTCACGCCCCATGCGGGCGAGTTCGGCCGGATGTTCGAAGGCAATGGCGACAAGATCGTGCAAACTATTGCAGCAGCGTCGGAATCTCGAACGACCATAGTCCACAAGGGCGCCGATACGGTGATCGCCACGCCCCGCGGCGAGGCCCGTGTGCTCGCCCGGGCTTCGTCCTGGCTCTCCACCGCAGGCACCGGCGACGTGCTTGCCGGCACGCTTGCCGCGCAAGTTGCTGCGGGCAATAAGGACGCTGCCGAAACAGCGGTTTGGCTCCATGCCCGTGCGGCGGCTCTTGCGGGGCCGGCTTTCATCGCCGATGCGCTGCCGATGCATCTTTCCCAGGCGATCTCCGAATGTCTCTGAGCGAAGTCCTCCGCGTCGCGGGGCGCGGCGAGGGCGTCACCGCCGATGGCCGCTACGTGCCCCTTGCCGCGCCCGGCGACCGGATCGGCGCCGATGGCGCTATCCTCCCCGGTCCGCACCATCGCGAGCCGCCCTGCCGCCATTTCCCGGAATGCGGCGGCTGCCAGCTCCAGCATCTCGACGATGCGGCGTGGAGCGGTTTCATCGTCGACCGGATCGCCGGCGCGCTCGCCCAGCACAAGCTCGAGACCGAGATCCGCACGCCCCAGCTGTCGCCGCCGCGCACTCGCCGCCGCGCCACGCTCCATGCCGAACGCCGCGGCCGCCAGGTCCATATCGGCTTCACCGCGCAGGGCAGCCACGCGCTGATCGACCTGCAGGAATGCCATGTCCTCGCCCCCGAACTGTTCGCGCTGCTTGCGCCGCTTCGGGGCCTGCTCGCCGCGATGCTGCCGGCGTCGCGGCGGATCAACATCCATCTCGCCAGGGCCGACCAGGGCGTGGACCTGCTGCTCGACGGGCTGGAGGCCGAGGGGCTGGCCGCCGCCGAGGCGATCACTGCCTTCGCCCAGCGCCACCAGCTCGCCCGCTTCGCGATGGACGAGGGGCTGGGCCCCACCGCGCGCTGGGAGCCGGACCCCGTCACCATCACGCTCGGCGGCGTCGCCGTGCCATTCCCGCCGGCCAACTTCCTCCAGGCGACGGCCGAGGGCGAGACGGCGCTGGTCTCCGCGGCCCGCGAGATCGTCGGCAATGCCGGCACTGTCGCGGATCTGTTCGCCGGGCTTGGCACCTTCACCTTCGCCTTTCCCAAGGCCAAGGTCTATGCGGCCGAAGCGGCGCGCGACTCGATCCTGTCGCTCAAGGCCGCTGCGGCACAGGCCCGCCGGCTGGTCTTCGCCGACCATCGCGACCTGTTCCGCCGCCCGGTGACCGGCGCCGATCTCGACAAGTTCGAAGCGCTGGTCCTCGATCCTCCGCGCGCCGGCGCACGGGAGCAGGTGGCCGAGATTGCCAAGGCGCGAACCCCTCTTATCGCCTATGTTTCCTGTAACCCCAGTACGTTCGCGCGTGATGCGCAGACATTATGCGAGGGTGGCTACGCCCTGGACTGGATTCAGCCGGTCGGCCAGTTCCGTTGGTCGACCCATGTCGAGCTGGCAGCGCGGTTCAGCCGGCAGGGGTAATCCGCCCATGCGCGGGAGGGGCTTCAGGGATAGTCGGCCCTGAGGAAGAACAGCCCGTCCGACGGTGCGTTGAGGCCCAGCGCCGCGCGGTCGCGGGCTTCCAGCGCCGCGCGCATGTCGTCGGGGCTCCAGCGCCCCTGGCCGACCAGCACCAGGCACCCCACCATCGAGCGCACCTGATGGTGGAGGAAGGAGCGGGCCGAGGCGAACACGCTGATCCGCTCGCCATCCTGCACCACGTCGAGCCGGTCGAGCGTGCGCAAGGGGCTGTCGGCCTGGCAATGGACCGAGCGGAAGGTAGTGAAGTCGTGTCGACCCACCAGCCGGGCCGCGCCCTGTGCCATCAGCCCCGCATCGAGCGGCGGGATCACCCGCCAGGCAAGGCCCTTCTCCCAGGTGAGCGGCGCCCGCCGTGTCGAGATTCGATACTCATAATGGCGTGCAACGCACGAGAAACGCGCGTGCCAGTCATCCGCGACTTCGGCGCAATCGAGAATCGCCACCGGATTGGGCCGCACGCGGGCATTGAGCGCTTCCATCAGCCGGAAGGCCGCAATCGGCTTGTCGATATCGATGTGCGCCCGCATGGCGAGCGCATGGACGCCCGCATCGGTGCGCCCCGCCGCCTGCACCGAGGCGCGCTCGCCGGTGACGGCAAAGGCGGCCTCCTCGATCGCCTGCTGCACGCTCGGACCATGGTCCTGTCGCTGCCAGCCCATGAAGGGCCGCCCGTCGAACTCCACCGTAAGCGCGAACCGCGTCAAAGCCGGGTACCCGGAGGAACGGGAAAGCCGCGCAGCAGCTCGGTTACCGTCATGACGCCACGGCCCGCGCGTTGCACGGTATCCGGCCGGATGGCGCCGTCTCCGCAGCCGATCGCGAGTTGGGCGTCCAGGACGAGGCCCGGCGTAGTGCGGTAGTGGATATCGCCGGGATTTTCGGAGCTGCTCTGGATATGGGCAGTCAGCACCTTGATGCGTTCGCCGGCATGTTCGAACCATGCCCCCGGTGCGGGGTTGAACGCCCGGACATGGCGATCGACCTGCCGGGCGCCGACGCTCCAATCGATCCGCGCTTCGGATTTGTCGATCTTGGCGGCATAGGTCACGCCTTCCGCCGCCTGGGGTTGCGGCGGATAGCGCGCGATGTCGTCGAGTACCCGCACCATCAGCTTGGCGCCCAGCAGCGAAAGCCGGCGAGAGATCGCGCCGCTGCTATCCTGGGCGCCGATGGGAATCCGCTCCTCCAGCCGTACCGGACCGGTATCGAGCCCCGCTTCCATCTGCATGATGCCGACGCCGGTCTCGTCATCCCCGGCCAGGATCGCCCGCTGGATCGGCGCGGCGCCACGCCATCTCGGCAGCAGCGAGCCATGGATGTTGAGGCAGCCATGCCTTGGCGCATCGAGCAGTGCCTGAGGCAGGATCAGGCCATAGGCGGCGACCACCGCCACATCCGCCTCCAGCGCGGCGAAGGCCGCGATCGCCTCCGGTTCCTTCCGGAAGGAGAGCGGCGTGCGCACGTCGATCCCCAGTTCCTCGGCCCGGGCATGCACCGGCGAAGGCGTCAGCGCCTTGCCCCGCCGCCCGCCGGCGCGCGGCGGCTGGCTGTAGGCCGCCACGACGTCGTGCCCGGCCTCGACCAGCGCATCGAGCGCCGGCACCGCGAAATCCGGGGTTCCCATGAATATCACTCGCATGGGCGGGTCTCTAGCTGCCCAGCACCTTCCCGTCATCCCTGCCTTGGCGGGGACGAGGGCGGAAGTGCCGCGGGACAACGGCATGGTTTCCTTTCTGTTCCTGCATGGCTACATCTCCATCCATGGCATCTCCCGAGATCGAAGCGCTCACCCAGGCCCTGTCGCGACTTCCCGGCCTCGGCCCCCGTTCGGCGCGCCGCGCGGTGCTTCACTTGCTCAAGAAGCGCGAGACGGCGCTCGATCCGCTGCTCTCGGCGCTGGGCGCGGTGAGCCGCAACCTGGCCACCTGCGGGATCTGCGGCAATGTCGACACGTCGGACCCTTGCCAGATCTGCGCCGATCCGCGCCGCGACACGCGCGCGCTTTGCGTGGTCGAGGAAGTGGCGGACCTGTGGGCGCTCGATCGCTCGCGGCTGTTCCCGGGCCGTTTCCATGTGCTTGGCGGGCGCCTCTCGGCCCTGGAGGGAGTCCGGCCCGAGGATCTGCGCATCGACAGGCTGGTCGCCCGGATCGCCGCAGGGGGGATCGACGAAGTGGTGCTCGCGATGAACGCCACGCTCGAGGGCCAGACCACCGCCCATTACATCGCCGAGCGGATCGAGACCTATCCGGTGCGCGTCACCCAGCTCGCCCATGGCCTGCCGGTGGGCGGCGAGCTCGACTATCTCGACGAAGGCACGCTGGCCCAGGCGTTGCGAGCGCGACGGCCGGTAGCCTGAAATCCGTTCGCGCGAACCAAATCTTGCGACATGCGCCCCGTCGGCCTAAATTGGGCCAATGGCCATTCTACCCATTGTCGAAGTACCCGATCCGCGCCTGCGCCTCATCTCCGAACCCGTTGCGGAGGTGACCGACGAGTTGCGCGACCTGATCGCGGACATGTTCGACACCATGTACGACGCGCCCGGCATCGGCCTTGCCGCCATCCAGGTGGGCGTGCCCAAGCGCGTGATCGTCATGGACCTGCAGGAGCGCGAGGACGAGGAAGGCAAGCCGATCCGCGAGCCGCGCGTCTTCATCAACCCCGAGATCCTCGATCCGGCCGAGGAACAGTCCGTCTATACCGAGGGATGCCTGTCGATCCCCGAGCAGTTCGCCGATGTCGAGCGCCCCGCGCGCTGCCGGGTGAAGTGGCTGGACGAGAAGGGCGCCGCGCATGACGAGGTGTTCGAGGGCCTGCTCGCCACCTGCATCCAGCACGAGATGGACCATCTTCAGGGCATCGTCTTCATCGACCATCTGTCGCGCCTGAAGCGCGACATGATCCTCAAGAAGCTTGCCAAGGCACGCAAGGCCGCCGCCTGAGCCCGGTCGGGGGCGGCGGTGCACGCCCTCGAAATTCCCGCTGTCCTATGCGTAGCGTTCGGTATATGTTCCGCGCGCGGGCGCCCGCATGCGCGCCTGTCGTGACTTTAGTGACCTTTCGGGAGGCGAGGCTTGGATCTGTTGGCGGTTCTGATTGCGGTTGCCGCGCTCGTGACGGGGCTCGGCCTCGGCATGTTCCTGGGCGGGCGTCCGGCGGCGCAGATGCGCGCGGAGCGCGATGCCCGCGAGGCGGAGTTCAAGGCCGCCGCCGCCGATCTCGGCCGCGCCCAGATCGAGCTGGCCAGCCTCAAGGCCGAGACCAGCGGCATGGAGAGCCGCTTCGCCGAGCTGGCGCACCGCATCCTCGGCGAATCGCAGAAGAGCTTCCTCGAGCGCGCCGATCAGCGCTTCGCCCAGGCGGGGGAGAGCAACGAAGCGAAGATGAAGGCGCTGCTCGCCCCGGTGCAGGAGACGCTCACGCGCTACCAGCAGGGCCTGAGCGAAGTCGAGAAAGAGCGGGTAGGCAGCTATCAGGCGCTGCGCGAGGCGGTGCAGCAGCTCCATGCCGGCCACACCCAGGTGCGCGACGAGACCGCCAAGCTGGTCAATGCGCTGCGCGCCAGCCCCAAGGCGCGCGGCCGCTGGGGCGAGCAGAGCCTGCGCAACGTGCTCGAACAGGCCGGCCTGTCGCAGCACGCCGATTTCCAGACCGAGGTTTCGGTGAACACCGAGGACGGGCGGCTGCGCCCCGACGTGATCGTGCGCCTGCCCGGCGGCAAGAAGCTGATCATCGACGCGAAATGCTCGCTGAACGCGTTCCTCGACGCCAGCGAGGCGCATGAGGAGGGCAGCCGCGCCGCCCATCTCGCCGCGCATGCCGCCGCGATCCGCCGGCATGCCGAGCAGCTCGGCTCGAAAAACTATTGGGCGCAGTTCGGCGACGCGGCCGACTATGTGATCCTCTACATTCCCGGCGAGCATTTCCTGACCGCGGCGCTGGAGCAGGACGATGCGCTGTGGGAATGGGCGTTCGAGCGCCGCGTGCTGCTCGCCACGCCCACCAACCTCGTCGCGATCGCCCGCACCGTCGCCAGCGTCTGGCGCCAGGAGAAGCTGGCCGAGGAAGCCGCCGAGATCGCCCGGCTCGGCAAGGAGCTGCACTCGCGGCTTGCCACCATGGGCGGCCATGTCGCCCGGATGGGCCGCAACCTCGAACAGGCGACGGGTGCCTATAATGCGATGGTCGGCAGCCTGGAGAGCCAGGTGATGACTCAGGCCAAGCGTTTCGAGGCGCTGGAAGTGTCGAGCGGCACCAAGGAGATCGAGCCGCTGCCGATGGTCGAGAGCGCGCCGCGCCCGCTCACCAAGCTGGTGGCGGGCCCGGACGCGGCGGAAGCGGCCGAATAGCCCGGGCGATCGCTCAGGGCCGGGTGCGGGCCAGGGTCATGGTGCGGCCGCGGGCGCCGGTGAGCACCAGCTTGCCGGCGCGGTTGCCCGACACGCTCAGGCGCTCGCCGAGCAGGCCGAGAATGGCCTGTTCCTGCAGGTTCCGGCCGCGATCGACACAGGCCATCTTCGTGCTGGCCACGCCGCCGGTGCTGAGCCGGCCGCGCGCGAAATCATAGCTGCCGGTGAAACGGTTGCAGCTCGCATTGCCCGAGATGCGGCCCTGGTCGAACGCGACCATCGGGCTGGTGCCGCGCAGCACCGGCCGGCCGTTCAGCGCTTCGATCCGCCAGTTGCCGTCGATCACGCTGGCGCTGACCCGGGGCTCGCCGCCGCAGCCCTTGAAGGTGCGGCCGTCCACCGTGACCGTCACCGTGTCGGGATAGACGCGGTCGCTCATCCCGTCGCTGCACTGGCGGTGGTTGGTGTTCACGTCGATCCGGCGGGTCTGCCAGATCTCGCCGGCAAAGCCGTGGATCACCCTGGGCGTGGGGACGCTGACCGTGGGCCGGCCCGGCGCCTCGAAGCGCATGGTCCGCGCGCCGATGGTCAGGCTCCAGAAGGGCTCGGTGCCCGAAGCGCGATACTCGCCCTGGGCCTGGGCGGCGGCGGGCGGGGCGGTCAGCGCGATCAGGCTGGCGGCGGCGATCGTCGAAATGCGCATGGTCTCACTCCTCTTCGCCGCGGGAAATGCGCGGACCGGGCTGAACGCTCCATGGCCGTAACGATTATCGGAGGTTCAGCTTCGTTGCTGGCCGAGCACTTCATAGGCCATTACCGCGGTGGCCACGGCGGCGTTCAGGCTGTCCGCCCTGCCGAGCATGGGGATTTTGACCAGCAGGTCGCAGGCCTCGGCCATGAAGCCGGGCATGCCCTGTGCCTCGTTGCCGGTGAGCAGGAAGGTCGGCGCCTCGTAGCGGGGCGCGCGATAGTCGTGCTCGGTGTCGAGGCTGAGGCCCACCAGCTGGCCGGGGGCCTTGCGCAGCCAGACCAGGAAATCGCCCCAGCTCGCCCGTGCCACCGGCACGGTGAACAGCGCGCCCATGCTCGCGCGCACGGCCTCCACCGAGAAGGGGTCGACACAGTCGTCGATCAGGATCAGCCCGCCGGCGCCCACCGCATCGGCGGTGCGCAGGATCGTGCCCATATTGCCCGGATCGCGCAGCCGCTCGGCGACCAGCCAGATGCCCGACCGGCTCCGGTCGAGATCCGCCAGCGTCACGGCGAAGTCGGGATAGACGCCCACCACCGCGCCGGGATTGTCCTTGCCCGAGAGCTTGGAGAGGATGTCGGCATTGGTCTCGATCGCCCAGCCGCCCGCGGCCTCGGTGGCGGCGATCAGCGTTCGGACCAGTGCGTGGCCGGCCATGTCCTTCGAAAAGAACAGATATTGCGGAACGCGCCCAGCCTCGTGCGCTTCGGTGAGGATGCGCAGGCCCTCGGCGAGGAACAGGCCTTCCTCGCGGCGGTGCTTCTTGTCGCGCAGGTTGCGGACGCGCTTGATGAGGGGATTGGAAAAGGCGGTTATCTCGCGAGGCATCGGCGATGCCCTAATGCCAATTTCCGCCCGAGGCTATTCCTCGTTGAACCGCGCCTCGACCAGCGCGACCAGCGCCTGGACCGCGCCGTCGGCGCCATCCCCCTCGGCGCTGATGGAGATGGTATCGCCCTTGGCGGCGCCCAGCATCATCAGGTCGAGGATCGACGTGCCGGAAGCGGTGTTGCCGTCCTTCTCGACGGTGAGTTCGACCGGCTGGGCGGTGGCGAGCGTCACGAAGGCCATGCTGGCGCGCGCGTGCAGGCCGCGCTTGTTCTCGATCGTGACCATACGGATGCAGCGGTTCAAGCGGCGGCCTCTCCCAGCACTTCGGATGCGATCGTGATGTATTTCCGGCCTGCGTCGCGTGCCGCGGCCACCGCTTCGGTGACCTTCATGGTCTTGCGCGCGCTGCCCAGACGGATCAGCATCGGCAGGTTGATCCCGGCGATCACTTCGACCCGGCCCGCTTCCATCAGCGAAATGGCGAGGTTCGACGGGGTACCGCCGAACAGGTCGCTCAGCACGATCACGCCCCGGCCCGAATCGACGCTCTTGATCGCCGCGGCGATATCCGCGCGGCGACCTTCCATATCGTCCTCGGGCCCGATGCAGATCGAGGCGACCTGCTCCTGCTTGCCCACTACATGCTCCATCGCGACTACGAACTCCTCCGCGAGTCGTCCGTGCGTCACGAGCACCAAACCGATCATCTCAAACTCCGCCCCCTGCCGTGGTCACCGGGGCCCCCTCCAGCGAGTCCTGCGGCGCGGTCTTCGTATCACGATGCGTCACCGTGGGCGAAAAACCCGCGCCGCGCAACCGCGCGGCCATCCGTTCGGCGACATGCACCGAACGGTGACGGCCTCCGGTGCATCCGAACGCTATCGTAACATACGCCTTTCCCTCGGCCTGGTAGCGCGGGAGCAGCAGGAGCAGCAGCGACTCGATCTGCGCCATCGCCGCCGGATAGGCCGGGTCGGCCGCGATATAGGCGGCGACCTTGGGATCCTTGCCGGTGCCGGGGCGCAACGCCGGATCCCAGTGCGGATTACGCAGGAAGCGCATGTCGAACACCAGGTCGGCATCGCGCGGGAGCCCGCGGGCGAAGCCGAACGAGACGACCGAGAGGATCGTGTCGCTCAGGCCGGCGCCCGAGAAAGTGGTCCGGATCTGCTGGGCGAGTTCGTTGGCGCTGAGATCCGTCGTGTCGATCAGCCGGTTCGCCCAACTCCGGAGCGGGGTGAGCAGTTCGCGCTCGTGCGCGATGCCGTCCTGTGCAGGGCGATCCTGGGCCATGGGATGGCGGCGGCGCGTCTCCGAGTAGCGCCGCTCCAGCTCGGCGCCCGAGCATTCGAGGAACAGCGTGCCGACGTCATGGCCGTGCTCCTCGCGCAGCTTCTTGATGCGGCGGACGATGTTCTCCGGATCGAAGCCGCGCGTCTGGGTGCCGATGCCGATGGCCAGCGGCCGATCATCGTCGGCGTCGCCCGGCGCAGTATCGAGCAGGCGGTTGAGCAGCAGCAGGGGCAGGTTGTCGACGGTCTCCCAGCCGAGATCCTCGAGCGTGCGCAATACCGTCGACTTGCCGGCGCCGGACATGCCGGTGACGAGCAGGATCTGCTTCGGGCGCTTGCTCGTCACGCGAACGCCTTCAGCGCATATTCGATCTTGATCGGTGCGGCCGGCTCGCTGGGGGCAAGCGCGATCACGGGCACGTCCACGCCGGCGATGCGCTGGCTGCGCCGATCCTCGGGCAGGCGCGGCGCCGTGTCGAGCACCACCGCGATCAGCGCCACCGGCACTTCGGCGAGGCAGGGCAGCTCCACCGAGCCGATGCCGCGAATCTCCACGCGGCCGGCAGTGCCCGTCGGTGCCGTGCCGAGCAGCTCGGCGCCGCGGCGCACGCAGACGGTGCGCGTATCGGCCACCAGGGTGGCGCCGCGATCCAGCAGGCGGAGCAGCAGGTCGGTGCGCTGGGCCTCGTCGCGTGCCTCGATCAGCACGCCGCGGCCGCCGATCGCCACGCAGGCGCCCAGAATCGCTTCCGAGGACAGCTCCGCCATCAATTGCGTCCCGTCAGTGGCAGTCGCACCACGAATCGCGCCCCGCTCAATCGATCCTCCCGCGATTCGACTGAAATGCTCCCCTGATGGCCCTCGACGATCGTGCGGGCGATGGCAAGCCCCAGGCCGGAATGCTGGCCGAATGCCTCGTCCTGCGGGCGCACCGAATGAAAGCGGCGGAAGATGTTCTCGCGTGCCTCTTCGGGTACGCCGGACCCCTCGTCCTCCACCCGGATGGTGAGATAATCCTCGTCGCTCGAAGCCGAGATCGCGATCAGGCTCCTGGGCGGCGAGAAGGAGATGGCGTTCTCGATCAGGTTCTCGAACACGCGTTCCAGCCGCGCGCCTTCGCCGAGCACCGTGAGCTCGACGCCCGGCCCGCGATCGAAGGCGATGCGGATGCCGTTCGGGATGCCGCGCGCTTCGCGCTGGTCGAGCAGCGCCTGGATCATCGCGCCGATATCGACCGGCTCGAAGGTGGCGCGGCTGAGCTGGGCGTCGAGCCGGGAAGCCTCCGAGATGTCGGTGATCAGCCGGTCCAGGCGGAACACGTCGTCGCGCACGATTTCGAGCAGCTGGTCGCGATGCTCCTTCTTCTTCACCGCCGCCATGCCGTCCACCGCGGAGCGCAGCGAGGCGAGGGGGTTCTTCAGCTCGTGGGTGACGTCCGCCGCAAAGGCCTCGGTCGCGTCGATCCGCGCGCGCAGCGCCTGGGTCATGTCGGACAGTGCGCGGGCGAGCAGGCCGATCTCGTCGCTGCGATCGGGCAGGCGGGGCACCACCACTTCGCGCGCGCGCCCCAGCCGCACCCGGATCGCGGCGCGCGCGAGCAGGCGCAGCGGCCGCACGATCGTGCGCGCCAGGAACAGCGACAGCAGGATCGAGAAGACCGAGACGAACAGCAGGACCATGCCCAGGCGGAAGCGCTCGGCCCGCACCGTCTGGGTAATGTCGCGCGCGTTCACCGTGGTCATCACCACGCCCAGCTCGGTGATCGGCGCGGCGGCGGTGATCACCGGGGTGCGATCGGGCGCGCGCCAGACCGTCGCGGGAGTGCCATGCGCGGAGAGGGCCGTGCGCACGTCCGGCCAGTCGAGCCCCTGGTCCGCCGGGCGCTCGCGATAGAGCGGCGCGCGGTCGGCCCCCGCCACCGTGTCGATCACGGCATCGAGGAAGCGCGCCGCTTCCAGCCCCCAGGGATCCTTGTCCGGATCGCGCAGCACCACGTTGCGCAGGCCCAGCGCCTTGCTGTCCGAGAGCAGTTTCCCCTTCTCGTCGAACAGGCGGATGCGCGTGCCCGTGTCGCGCGCCAGGCTGAGCACCAGCAGGTCGCGGCGTTTCGCGTCCTTGGCGGAAGCGAGGGCCTGGGCGATCAGCCGCACCTCTCGGCCTGCCTGCTCCACCCGGCTGTCGACGATCCGGCTGCGATAGGAATCGAGATAGGAGAAGCCGCCGCCCAGCAGCGCCAGCGCGAAGATGTTCACCGCGAGGATGCGCGGCGTCAGGCTGACCCGATTGGACCATTTGAGCGCGAGGTCGCGCTCGTCCCTATTCGTCCGAGAACCGGTAGCCCGCGCCATATAATGTCTCGATGGCGTCGAACTGCGAATCGACCTGCCGGAACTTGCGGCGCACGCGCTTGATGTGGCTGTCGATGGTGCGGTCATCGACATAGATGTCGTCCTGATAGGCGGCATCCATCAGCTGGTTGCGGGTCTTCACGATGCCCGGGCGCTGCGCCAGCGTCTCCAGGATCAGGAACTCGGTGACGGTCAGCGTCACGTTGATGCCGTTCCAGGTCACGCGGTGGCGCGCCGGGTCCATGGTGAGCCGGCCGCGCTCCAGCGCCTCGGCGGTCACTTCCTCGCCGCCCTCGGCGCTCGGCTGCGTGGCCTCGGTACGGCGCAGGATCGCGCGGATCCGCGCGATCAGCAGGCGCTGGCTGAACGGCTTGGCGATATAGTCGTCCGCGCCCATCGCCAGGCCCAGCGCCTCGTCCAGCTCGTCATCCTTGCTCGTGAGGAAGATCACCGGGATCGTGCTCTTCTCGCGCAGCCGGCGGAGCAGCTCGAGCCCGTCCATCTTCGGCATCTTGATGTCGAGCACCGCCAGGTCGGGCGGATTGTCGATCAGTGCCTTCAGCGCACTCTCGCCGTCCGAATAGACGCGCGTGAGGAAACCCTCGGTCTGCAACGCGATCGAGACGGAGGTGAGGATGTTGCGGTCGTCGTCGACCAACGCGATCGTTGCGGTCATGCTTGTGTGGCACTCGGGTCCATTGAATCCGTGGCGTAACCGAAAGTTCTTTGCCGCTCAATCGGCTGACAACGTTTACTCGGGTTGACCCCCGTCCGGCTGAGGTTCAAGGCCGCGCAATATTATTGCACCGGAGGGCAACAATCCGGGCAAGCACTTGGAGACGGAGGCCAATTTGACCGAGCGCACCCCGCGCCATGGTCTCGATGCGATGGGCATCGGGACGGACGCCGATATCATCTGGAACCTGGAGACCGCGCAGCTCGTCGAGCACGCCGTGCGCCGCGGCGAGGGCAAGCTGGCCAAGGACGGTCCGCTGGTCGTCACCACGGGCAAGCACACCGGCCGTTCGGCCAAGGACAAGTTCATCGTCCGCGACGCCGCCACCGAGGACAGTGTCTGGTGGGGCAAGGTCAACAAGGAGATGAGCCCGGCGCATTTCGCTGCGCTCAAGGCCGATTTCCTTGCCGCGCTGGCGGATCGCGACACGCTGTTCGTGCAGGATCTCCATGGCGGCTCGCAGGCCGAGCACCGCGTCAACGTGCGCGTGATCAACGAGCTGGCCTGGCACAATCTGTTCATCCGCACGATGCTGGTCCGTCCGCCGGCCGGAGACCTTGCCGGCTTCGTGCCCGAGTATACGATCGTCGACCTGCCCAGCTTCCGCGCCGATCCGGAGCGCCATGGCTGTCGCAGCGAGACGGTGATCGCGGTGAGCTTCACCGAGAAGCTGATCCTGATCGGCGGCACCGCCTATGCCGGCGAGATGAAGAAGAGCGTCTTCGGGCTCCTCAACTATCTGCTGCCCCAGGACGGCATCATGCCGATGCACTGTTCGGCGAACATCGGCGCGGACGGCGATACCGCGGTGTTCTTCGGCCTGTCCGGCACCGGCAAGACCACGCTTTCGGCCGATGCCTCGCGCACGCTGATCGGCGACGACGAGCATGGCTGGTCGGACACCGCCGTGTTCAATTTCGAGGGCGGCTGCTACGCCAAGATGATCAACCTCTCGGCCGAGGCCGAGCCCGAGATCTTCGCGACGACCAGGCGCTTCGGCACGGTGCTCGAGAATGTGGTGATGGACGAGGAGAGCCGCGCCCTCGATCTCGCGGACAACAGCCTCGCCGAGAACAGCCGCGGTGCCTATCCGATCGACTTCATTCCCAACACCTCCGAGCGGAATCTCGGCCCGGTGCCGCGCAACATCATCTTCCTGACCGCGGATGCCTTCGGCGTGATGCCGCCGATCGCCAAACTGACGCCCGATCAGGCGATGTATCACTTCCTCTCGGGCTACACCGCCAAGGTGGCTGGCACCGAGATCGGCGTGACCGAGCCCGAGGCGACCTTCTCCACCTGCTTCGGCGCCGCCTTCATGCCGCGCCATCCGGCGGTCTATGGCAATCTGCTCAAGGAGCGGATCGCGAAGGGCGGCGTGGATTGCTGGCTGGTCAACACCGGCTGGAGCGGCGGCCGCGCCACCGATCCGGGCATCAAGCGCATGCCGATCCGCGTGACGCGGGCATTGCTCAACGCCGCGCTCGACGGCAGCCTGGCCCAGGCCGAGTTCCGCAGGGATCCCAATTTCGGCTTCATGGTGCCGGTCACGGTGCCGGGGGTGGACGGCGCGATCCTCGATCCGCGTGCCGCCTGGGCGAACAAGGCGGATTATGATGCGACCGCCGGCAGGCTGGTCGACCAGTTCGTCGAGAATTTCGCCCAGTTCGCCGACCATGTCGATGCGGGCGTGCGCGAGGCGGCGCCCAAGGTTACCGCCTGAGCGCGATCCGTTCCGGCGGCTGTGGGCGGGCGCTTCAACCTGTGCTAAATTGCTCCCGTTCCGATCACTCGTAACGGGAGCAACAGCATGAGCATTCTCGACGGCATTCTCGGCCAGGTTTCGCAGAACGTGGACGTGGCCAATCTCGCCTCCAAGGTCGGGCTTTCGCCCGAGCATGTCGAGCAGGCGGTGCAGGCGCTCGCCAAGTTCCACCCGATGGACACCGATACCGCCGAGGGCGCCGCCTCGGAGACCGGCCTGCCGGTGGAGAAGCTCCAGGAGATCATCGGCCATATCGGTGGCGAGGGTTCGCTCGGCCGCTTCTCGCAGCTGATGCAGGAAGGTGGCGAGGGCGTGCTCGGCCAGCTCGGCGGCCTGGCCTCCGGCCTGTTCGGCACCAAGAGCTGATATCCGCGCGGGCTCGCCCGGCGGGTGGCCGGGCGAGCCTCGCGTTTCAGCGTATCGCCGGCAGGATATGGTCCGGCACGTATTTCTCCTGGGGCACGTACGTTACCTTGTCCCCGTAATTGCCGCCGAAGATCGCCACCACGAGGTCGAGCTTCGGCACGACCATCACCACCTGGCCGCCATTGCCAGCCGCGAAGAAGGCCGGCAGCTTCCCGCCCTGCCAGGGAAAGTCGATCCCCCACCAGAGATAGCCATAGTGCAGCCCGCGCAGCTCGCCGCTCGGCGCGGTGGAGCGTCGCGCCCAGTCGGCGCTCAGGATGCGCTTGCCCTGCCAGGTGCCGCCGTCGAGCATCAGCTGACCCAGCTTCATGAAATCGCGCGGTCGGAACTGCGCGCCGCCGCCCATATAGGGCTCGCCGGTCGGCTGCAGGTTGAGGGCATAGGGCCCGAACTGCATCGGCCGGGCGATCAGCCGATCGAAACTCTGCTCCAGCGGCTCGCCGGTAACCCGTGCCAGCACGCCGCCGGCAAGGTTGGGATTGGTGCTGCAATAGACGCGGCTCGCACCCGGTGGCGCGACCATCGGCAGATCGAGAGCATAGCGATACCAGTCGGGCTGGGCCTCCTGATCCTGCATCACGTCCTCGTTGCCCGGCGCCTTGGGGTCGCGATCGTCGCAGTGGAAGCCCGATGCCATGCCGAGCAGGTCGCCCAGCGTCATCGCCCGCTTGCGCGGATCGAGATCGGCGGGGAGCGTCTTCTCCATCGTCGCATAGACCGGCGTTTCCGGCCCGATCCGCGTGCCCTGCTGCATTGCCGCGCCGACCAGCACGGAGGTGAGGCTCTTCGCCGCCGAGCGCGTGTCGTGCAGGGCGTCGCCGTCCGTGCCGTGGAGATACTCCTCCAGCACCAGCTTCCCGTGCCGGGCGATCAGCACGGCATGGATATCCTGGGCGTGAACCGAGTCGATCGGCTGGTCGATCAGCATCTGGACGAAGCGCTCGATCGCCGCGCGGTCGATCCCTTCCGCCGCCAGCGTGGAGACCGGCCAGCCGTCCTGCTTCGGCAGTGGCGGGCGATAGGCATAGGGTGCCGTGAGTCCGGGGCGGGGATAGAAATCGCTCAGCGCCCCCGCCGGCTCGAAATCATAGCTGTTGCCGCGCCCGGGAATGGCGATCGAGAGCAGTCGGTTGCCGGCATCGAAGTTGCCGGTGGCGATCTCCACTTCCTCGGTTGCGCCGCCGGGCTTGCCGAGCAGCCGCACATGGCCGTCCTTCAGCTCGATATGCCTGAGGTCGACATTGCGCCCGATGTTGCGGTCCGGATTGCGCAGGAACACGCCGAGCCGCCCGTCCGCCTCGCGGTCGATCTTCAGGTAGAGCGTGAAGCTCTCGTCGAGCGGCCGCACCTCGCCGCGCCACAGCGACGGGCCGGCGGCGGCGAGCACCACCGGAGTCGCATAGCGCATCCCGCCGGTGACGCTCCGGGGCTGGATCCAATGGCCGCGGATGCGGTTGCCTTCGATTCGCCCGCGAAAGCCGCCCAGTTCGCCCGCCAGCGCGAAGCGCAGCGTGTCGCCCGCCTGCGTCACCGTCGCCTCGCGTCCGGCGATCTCGGCGCGCCAGCCCGACGCTTCCTGGACCAGGGTGAGCGTGCCGCGCACATCCGGGCCGAAGCGCTTCTTCGCCGCCCAGAGCCCGGTGATATCCTGTTTCGCATCCTGCGCGGCGAGAGGAGCGGGGAGGGTCATTGCCGAGGCCAACAGGACGGAGAGGAGGACGGAACGCATCGAAACCCTTTCATCGGTTGCGTCAGCCGCTTTGCGCCGACGGCACGCCACCGTCTTGTATCCGCGCAACTTCCCGCCGCCAGCGCGCCGGCGTTGCGCGAAAGGCTTCGCGAAAGGCGTGGCTCAGATGCGCCTGGTCGACAAAGCCGGCGGCACAGGCCACTTCGGCCAGCGAGGCGGTGCCGCCCCCCAGCATCGCTGCCGCCCGTTCCAGCCGCCGCCCGCGCAGCAATTCGCCCGGCGTGCAATGGAGATAGCGGCGAAAGACGCGGGCGAGGTGCACCGGGTGGACCCCCGCCTCGCGGGCAAGGTCGGCGACGCATAGTTCCGGGTCGTCCGCGGTGAAGCTCATCTCGAACACCCGGCGCAGCCAGGAAGGCGGCCTGGCGGCACGTCGCGCCTCGTCGGACGCGAGCGGCTGCACGCTGGCGACCAGCTGGTGCGCCCGCCCGTCAAAGGCGAGGGGAGTGGGGGCCGCCCGGTCGAACTGGGCCGCGACGGCATGCGCCGTCCAGATCGCATAGGGATCGAGCACCCGCACCGCCGGACCTTCGCCGCGTTCATATCCGCCCGAGATGGCGAGGAAGCTGCCCTGGCCTTCGTGGAACCGGTCGCGGTGCGTCGTGCCGGGCGGGTTGAACACCAGCAGCGGCGTGCGCGATACCGGCGGCGCATCCCTGGCCGAGGACTTGTACCCGCCGGAGAGGACGAGCACGAAATGCGCCTCGTCATGCGTGTGCGTCTCGACCTCGTGCTCGGGTGCCGTGGCGGCAAGGCGATGATAGGTGAAGCCGCCGATCGCGCGATAGGCGGGACCGTCGCCCCAGAATTCATGCCGCGCCCGCCGCAACGCCACCGTTCCCGACCTCTTGTGGTTCGCCGGCTGTACTAGTTGTGTAATACTCTTCGATCAACTGCCAGCGCGATTCCTGCGCCGGCGGCATAGGCGAGGAAGTCGAGCCATTCGAAGCTCCCGCCGAGCACCACCGCGACGACCCGGATGGCGCGTATTCCGAGCAGGTCGAGGATATGGATCGCTTGGCCGAGTTCGATCAGCGCGCCGATCCCGAACGCCGTGGCCGCGGCGGGCAGGGGCCGGATCGGCAGCACCGCGCGCAGCCCGCAATGGACCAGGATCACCGCCAGCACGTCGCCCAGATACGGCCGGATGAAGCGATCGCGGGCGTAGAGCGCGATCGCCACCTCGATCGCGAGCAGCAGCGCCGCGACGGCCGCGTGGCCTGGGCGCCAGACCATCAGCTGCCGCGATACATGCGGATCAGCGCGGCACGGGCGCGAACGATGGCGCGCATCAGCCCTTCCGCTCGGCGACGTGCCGATCGATCACATGCCCCAGCACGGTCATCGGCACATTGCCGCCCAGCACCACCGCATCGTTGAACGCGCGGAAGTCGTAGCGCTCGCCCAGCGCCGCCCTGGCATGGTCGCGCAGGCGATTGATCTCGCTATGCCCCACCTTGTAGCCGCATGCCTGGCCCGGCCAGGAGCAATAGCGATCGACCTCGCCCGAGACTTCCTCCACCGAGGAGCCGTTGGCGGTGACGAACCAGTCGATCGCCTGTTGCCGCGTCCAGCGCTTGGCGTGGAGGCCGGTATCGACGACCAGCCGGCAGGCCCGGAAGCCGAGCGACTGGAGGTAGCCGAGCTTCTCCGCCGGATTCTCGGCATAGACACCCAGCTCGTCGGCCAGCTGCTCGGCATAGAGCGCCCAGCCTTCCGAATAGGCGTTGAAGGCCAGGATCGAGCGGATCAGCGGCATCCTGTTGGCATATTCGCCTTGCCAGACATGGCCCGGGATGGCCTCGTGATAGGCGAGATCGGGCAGGCTGAAGCGCGTGTGCAGGCTGGTGGTGCGCAGGTTGATCCAGAATTTGCCCGGGATCGTCCCGTCGATCGAGCCCGCACCGCCATAGGCGCCGGGCGCGCCGGGCTCCTCCTCGGGCGGCAGCCGCTTCACTTCGACATTGCCCTTCACCAGCGTGTGGAAGGCCTGGGGCATGCGGCTGCGGATATCCGCGACGCGCTCGTTGAGGAATTTGAGGATCTCGGCGCGACCCGGATCGCCCTCGGGGAAGGCGAAGCGCGGATCCCTGGCCAGCGCCTCCATCCGTGCGCCGACCGAACCCTGCGAATAGCCCTGCTTCTTCAGGATGGCGTCCATCTCGGACTGGATCTTCGCCAATTGCTCGATGCCCATCCGGTGGACTTCGTCCGGCGTCATCGTCGTCGTGGTGCCCGCGCTCAGTGCCCAGGCATAATAGGCGTCCCCGTCCTTGAACTTCCACACGCCGGCATCGCCGGTCGCGCGGGCGCGGTGCTTCTGCAGCTCGGCGATCTGCCGGTCGAGCGCGGGCGCGAGCTTGTCCCTGGCGAGCAGCCAGGCCCGCTCGCCGAAATCGCCATCCATGCCAGCGGTGCGATTGGCAACCGAGGTGACTACGCCCCAGCCGGCGGGATCGCCGCTACGGGCCAGCCTGATCTGCTTCAGGCACTTGTCGAGCAGGAAGTCGGGCGCGATCACGCCTCTGGCCGCGGCGCGCTTCAGCCGTTCGGTTTCGCCGTCCACCTGCTCGGCATAGCTTTCCAGCCGGTCGAGATAGGCTTCGCCGTCTTCGGGCGTCGCAATCTGGTGATCGCTGTCGAGCATGCGTGGCAAGTCGAGGAACGCGCCGACATTCTGCACCACCACATAGGGGGTGTTGCGCCAGCTGCCCGTGGCCACGTCGCCATAGCCGAAGGCGAAGCCCTTGAGTGCGTTGGAGAAACTCGCCTGGATCACGTCGACATGGGTCCGCATCGCCGGGCTCAGCGCGTTCATGTCGAGCCTGGCCAGGTCGGCCAGCCCCTTTCTCAGGTTCGCCGCGATCTTCGCCTGGCCCTTGACCGAGCGGTCCGTCAACTGGTGCTTCAGGTTCGCCCGCTTGTCCTTGTCGACGCCCAGCGTGGTTGCCGTCTCGGGATAATCGCGCAGCATCTGCTCGGCGATCCGGTCGATCAGCGCCTGGGCCGGCGCGTCATTGTCGGCCAGCAGGGCGCGGGCCCCGGCGGGCGCGCCGGCGAACGCGAGCGTCGAGCCTGCGCCAAGCAGCAATTGGCGGCGAGTGGTGTTCATTCGGAATTCCTCGAAGCGAAAATCTTCAGGCCGGTTCGACGTCGAGCGAACCGCTCCGCGCGCCGGTGATGCGGACATGCGCGCCGGCCGGGGTATCCGGGCCGTTGGCGAGCCATTCGCCGTCGCCCACCTTCACTCGGCCCTGGCCGGCGACGATGGGCTCGACCACGGTGACCACCTGGCCGATCAGCCGGGCGACGCGGTCGTTGAGCAGCGGATCCTCGCTCGGCACCGGATTGGTGCGATACCAGCGCCGCCCGACCGCCACGGCCGCTGCCGAGGCTCCCGCGAACAGGAACACCTCGAACACCAGGTCGAACGCCGGTACGAGCAGGGTGACGATGCCGGTCACCGCAGCTCCCGCAGCGATGAAGACCAGGAAGACGCCCGGCACGAGCAGCTCGGCGATGGCGAGCAGCGCGGCGAGGATCAGCCAGGCCAAGCCCGGCACGGCGAGCAGTTGGTCGAAGTTCATCTCAACTCTCCTGGGGTCCGAACGGCCGCGGGCGCGACGGTGCCGGCGGCGCGGGCGGACGCGGCGCGCCGCCATTGCCGCTGCCGCCCAGCGCGTCGCGCGCCAGCTCGCCGATGCCGCCCAGCGTGCCGATCAGCTGCGTCGCTTCGACCGGGAACAGGATGGTCTTGGCATTGGGCGAAGTGGCGAACTTGCCCACGGCTTCCACATATTTCTGCGCGATGAAGTAGTTGAGCGACTGGCTCGAGCCCGCCTCGATCGCGTCCGAGACGAGCTGGGTCGCCTTGGCCTCGGCCTCGGCCGAGCGCTCGCGCGCCTCGGCGTCGCGGAAGGCCGCTTCGCGCCGGCCCTCGGCCTCGAGGATCTTGGACTGTTTCTGGCCCTCGGCGCGCAGGATTTCCGAGGCGCGGGTGCCCTCGGCCTCCAGGATGTTGGCGCGCTTCTCGCGCTCGGCCTTCATCTGGCGGCCCATCGCGTTGACGATGTCGGCGGGCGGGCGGATGTCCTTGATCTCGACGCGCGTGATCTTGACGCCCCAGGGCGTCGTCGCATGATCCACCACCGAGAGCAGCCGCGCGTTGATCTCGTCGCGCTTCGACAGCGTTTCGTCCAGGTCCATCGAGCCCATCACGGTGCGCAGGTTGGTCGTGGTGAGCTGGAGGAGGGCGATATAGAGGTCCGACACCTCATAGGCCGCCTTGGCCGCGTCGAGGACCTGGAAGAACACCACGCCGTCGGTGGAGATCATCGCATTGTCCTTGGTGATGATCTCCTGGCCGGGAATGTCGATCACCTGCTCCATCATGTTCACGCGCCGGCCGACCCGGTAGAAAAAGGCCGGATAGAAGTTGAAGCCCGGCGTCGCGACCGTGGTGAAGCGGCCGAAATGCTCGATCGTGTACTGATAGCCCTGGCGGACGATCGTGACGCTGGAGAAGAGATAGAGCACGACCACCGCCGCCACCGCGCCCAGAAAGACATTGAGTACGAGCATTCCGACTCCCCCAAAAGAACCTGGCCCGAAAGAACGCGGTCCAGAAGAATGTGGCCCTCGCCAATCCGTTCCTTGCTAGCATAGAGAAGGGGTATGATCACAGCCCGTCTCGCACCGCGCACCGCCCTGTTCCTTCCGGCATCGAACCCGCGCGCGATCGAGAAGGCACGGGAGCTTCCCGCCGACCTCGTGATCCTCGATCTGGAAGACGCGGTGAAGGACGCGGACAAGGCACAGGCCCGCCTCGCCGCGGTGGCGGCGGTGGCCGAAGGGTTCGGCTCGCGGCTCGCCGCGATCCGCCTGAACGGAATCGGATCGGGCGAGTATCCGGAAGATGTCGCCGCCGTGGCGTCGTCCGCCGCCGATTTCGCAGTGCTGCCCAAGGCCGAGGGGGCCGCCGAGGTCGCCCAGGTGGCGCGTGCGCTCGGCAAGCCGCTGCTGGCGATGATCGAGACTCCGCTCGGTGTGCTCGCCGCCGCCGCGATCGCCGCGGTACCGGGCGTGGCCGGCCTGATCGCCGGCACCAACGACCTTGCCGCCACGCTCCGCCTGCCGCCGTCGAGCGGCCGCGCGCAGATGTCGGTCGCGTTGCAGACGATCGTCCTCGCTGCCCGCGCCGGCGGGGTCTGGACGCTGGACGGCGTGTTCAATCGGCTCGACGATGCCGAGGGCCTGGCGGCGGAGTGCCGCGAGGGGAGGGCGCTGGGCTTCGACGGCAAGTCGCTGATCCATCCCGGCCAGCTTGCCATCGCCGCCCGCGCCTTCGGTCCGAGCGAGGCCGAGATCGCCGATGCCCGCGCGCTGATCGCGGCGGCGACGGGAGGGGCCGAGCGGTATGAGGGGCGGATGATCGAGGCGATGCATGTCGACCAGGCACGGGCCCTGCTCGAGCGCGCCGCCGATCGGACCACTACGGAACATTTCGGAGCCTGAAGCCGGCCGGGTTGGGCGGAGAGCCTCTATGATGACCTTATGCCCGGCCTGCCCATATTGCATCGTGACCTGCTCGCCGCGCTCGACGAGATCGAGTCGCTCCTCGCCCAGCCTGAGCTCGATCAGCTGCGGCTGTCGCGCGTCCGCCTCTATATCTCCAGGGTCAACGGCGAGCGCCGCAACACGGTCGACGCGCTTTGCCTGGCACGCGAGCGCCAGGCCGGCGGCGTCATCGCCCAGCAATTCGCGGCGCTGCGCCAGTCGAACATCGACACGAGCATCGAATATACGATGCATGTCGGCGCCTGGGGCCTGCGCGAGATCGCGGAGGACTGGCCGGCCTATTGCCGCGCCTCCACGGCGCTTGTCCGCAGCCTCCGCCAGCAGATCGCGATCGAGCAGGCCCTGTTGTGCATGACGCCGGATGATGCCGACCCCCTAGCGCTTTCCGACCCTCGCGGTTACATGGGCCGCCAACTTCCGAATCAGGACATTGGCGCACCCCATGGACATCCCCCTCGGCCTCACCTTCGATGACGTTCTCCTCTATCCGGGAGAATCCGAAGTCCTGCCGAGCATGGCCGATACCCGCACACGGGTGACCCGCGGCCTTTCGCTCAACATTCCGATCCTCTCCTCGGCGATGGATACCGTCACCGAAGCCGATATGGCGATCGTGATGGCCCAGCTGGGCGGGATCGGCGTGCTCCATCGCAATCTCGACATCGAAGAGCAGGTGGAGGCGGTCCGCGCGGTGAAGCGTTTCGAGAGCGGCATGGTCGTCAATCCGATCACCATCGCCCCCAACGGCACGCTGGCCGAGGCCCGCGCGCTGATGGCGCAGCACAAGATCAGCGGCGTGCCGGTGGTCGAGGCGAGCGGCAGGCTCGCCGGCATCCTCACCAATCGGGACGTCCGCTTCGCCGAGCGCCCCGACCAGCTCGTTTCCGAACTGATGACGCATGAGAACCTCGTCACCGTTCGTGCCGGGGTTGCCCAGGAAGAGGCGCGCCGCCTGCTCCATTCCCGCCGGATCGAGAAGCTGCTGGTGGTGGACGACGCCTATCGCTGCGTCGGCCTGATCACGGTGAAGGACATCGAGAAGGCGGTGAACTATCCCGCCGCCACCAAGGATGCCGCCGGCCGCCTGTGCGTCGCCGCGGCCTCGACCGTGGGCGACAAGGGCTTCGCACGCACCGAGGCGCTGGTCGATGCCGAGGTCGACCTGATCGTGATCGACACCGCGCACGGCCACAACAAGGACGTATCGCGCGCCGTCGAGCGCGTGAAGAAGCTGTCCAACCGGGTCCAGGTGATCGCAGGCAACATCGCCACCGCCGAAGCGGCCAAGGCGTTGATCCACGCCGGCGCGGACGGCGTGAAGGTCGGCATCGGGCCGGGCTCGATCTGCACGACCCGCGTGGTCGCCGGTGTCGGCGTGCCGCAGCTCACGGCGGTGATGGATGCCGCCAACGAAGCTGCGAAGCACGACGTGCCGGTGGTCGCCGATGGCGGCATCCGCACCTCGGGCGACGTCGCCAAGGCGATTGCCGCCGGCGCCTCGAGCGCGATGATCGGCTCGCTGCTGGCGGGCACCGAGGAAGCGCCCGGCGAGACGTTCCTGTATCAGGGCCGTGCCTATAAATCCTATCGCGGCATGGGCTCGGTCGGCGCGATGGCGCGGGGCTCGGCCGATCGCTATTTCCAGCAGGACGTGAAGGACCAGCTCAAGCTCGTTCCCGAAGGCATCGAGGGCCAGGTGCCGTACAAGGGCCCGGCGCGCGACGTGATCCACCAGCTGGTCGGCGGCGTGAAGGCCTCGATGGGCTATGTCGGCGCGGGCACGATCCCCGAATTCCAGCGGAAGGCGCGCTTCGTGCGGATCACCAATGCGGGCCTGCGCGAGAGCCATGTCCATGACGTGACGATCACGCGGGAAGCGCCGAACTACCCGACCCGCTGAGCGACGGTTCCCGATCTAAGACGGGTGGGTAGGTCGGCTCGGCCGAAGTGATTGCGTGCGCTTGGTAATTCGCTATCCATCGGGATAGTGCCAAGTTTCGATCGCGCCCGGCTGCTGCCGGGCTACGCCCCTTTTCGCCCGCTCAGTGCAGCGTCCGAGATACCCGCCAACCCCGTTTCGGAGCATCGTCTACCCCCATCGGCCGGCTTCTCCACGATGCAGTTGTGGGGTGCGCTCGGGCTGAGCGTGGCGATCTGTGCCGTGCTGCTGTGGAAGGCGGAACTCCGGGTGGACCTGCTGCGGCCAGGCAATGCGCCCTATCTCGTCGGGCTCGCGCTCACCTTCGCGGTTCGACCCGCGCTTGCCAGAACCGGCTTCCGCTGGGCGAAGCCGGCATCCGATAGCGCGGACTATTTCGGCCTGTTCACGGCGATGGCGCTGACCGGAGCGGTGAGCTCCTATCCCCTGGCCGCGTTGTCGCAGGGCTTTGCCGATGCCCCGCTCCAGCGGATCGACGAGGCGCTGCACTTCCACTGGCTTGCCTGGTACGAGACGGTGGCCGCCCGCCCCAGCCTCCAGCGGCTCGGCGTGGCTGCCTATCAGTGCATCTATTTGATTCCGGCCGTGCTCCTCGTGGCCTTCGCGATTCGAGGCGAGCGGCGCGAGGCGCACCGCTTCCTTGCCGGCTTCTGGCTGGCCGCGCTGATCACGCTGAGCCTCTACCTGCTGATGCCCGCCGTCGGCCCTTTGACATATCTCTGGAAGGGTCCGATCCCCTATATGCCGACCAGCGCGATCTGGCAGGAGCAGCTGATTCCGGCGTTGCGCGCCCACCAGGTCGGGCTGGTCAACCTTGACGAGCTGCGCGGCCTGGTCTCGGCGCCGAGCTTCCATACCGCCTCCGGCGTTCTCTACATCGCCGCTGCCTGGCGCTGCGGTCGCCTGCGCTGGCCGCTGATCCTTCTCACCCTCGCGATGCTGCTGGCGACTCCGATCGAGGGGACGCACTATCTGTCGGATATGATCATCGGGGCCGCGGTGGCGCTGGCGGCGCTGGCGGCGGCGGCGAGGCTGGTGGAGCGGTTCGGAGCGGCGCACTGAACGGGCATGGCGTCAGCGCCTGCGATAGGCGTACATGCTTGTCTCGTAGGGAAAGGCGATCTCGCCCCCGCCGGCCAGTTCGGGCGTTCGGGCGATGAACGCCCGGATGTCGCGCTCGACCTCGTCGCGTTGTTCCGCGGGAAGCCCGGCGATGAAACTCACCGAAAGCGTGCGCCTGAGCACCACCTGCTCGGCGGTGCCGATATGGGCGTTGCGGACATGGCGCTCGTCGACCGGTTCGAAACCGGGCGCGGGGAAGACGCTGCGCCATGCGCCGGTGCGATAGCGCGGGGTGTCGCCTTCATGGCGGTTGGTGATTTCGGAAAGCGCCGCGACCCAGGGCACCCCCTCGTCGCGGCCGTTCCAGATCAGGCCGAGCATCCCGCCCGACACCAGCACCCGGTGCATTTCCGCCAGTGCCGCGGGCGTGGCAAACCAGTGGAAGGCCTGCGCGCAGACCATGGCATCGACCGAGGCATCGGGAAGCGGGATCGCCTCGGCGGTTCCGGCCAGCGCCTCCACGTCGGGATGGGCGCGGACCAACTGCTCCCGCATCTCGGCGATCGGCTCGACGGCAACGATGTCTCCGCCGGCTTCCCGCAGCACCGGGATGAACTTTCCGGTGCCGGCACCAACCTCGAGCACCCGGCTGCCCGGGCCGATGTGCAGAACCTCGCGCAGCCAGGCGAGCGCTTCGGGCGGATAGCCCGGCCGGCCGGCGGCATAGTCCCGCGCACCCCGGTGATATCCCCTTGACTGTTCGTGGACCCGCATCGCGCCAGCTCCTTGTCCCGCATCGTCACCGTCAACGCGCCGGCCGACCCGCCGGGCCCGCGCCGATCAGGAAAGCCAGGCATTCGGCACCGCCCTTCGCAAGCGGCCCGGTTGTCCGCCGCGCAGGTTCGCGGGCGGCGATAGGAGCGGGAGGCAGGAGCGGGCGGCCCCGCTCAGCCCCCATAGCCGATCCGCACCGCGCCCGCAGCCTCGGCCGCCACTCGTCGCGCCGTATCGGTATCGCTTGCCAGGGCGAGCGCCACGCCCATTCGCCGATAGGGTCGCGAATTCGGCTTGCCGAAGATGCGCACGTCCACCTCGCCGCCCGGCACGGCCAGCGCCTCGGCCAGCCCCGCATAGGACAGCGCCTCCGAAGCCCGGTCCGCCAGGATCACGGCGCTCGCCGAAGGTCCGCGCAGCGCGATCGACGGGATCGGCAGGCCCATCACCGCCCGTGCGTGCAGGTCGAACTCGCTTAGGTTCTGCGAGATCGAGGTCACCATGCCGGTGTCATGGGGGCGGGGCGACAGTTCGGAGAAGATCACCTCTTCGCCCTTCACGAAGAACTCCACGCCGAAGATGCCATAGCCGCCCAGATCGTCGACGACCTTGCGGGCCATGTCCTGCGCATCTGCGATGGCGGAGGCCGACATGGCGGCGGGTTGCCAGCTCTCCTGATAGTCGCCGCGCTCCTGGCGGTGGCCGATCGGCGGGCAGAAGAGCACGCCGGCACGCGTGCGGATCGTCAGCAGCGTGATCTCATAGTCGAAGTCGACGAACTCCTCGACTATCACGCGCTTGCGGTCGCCGCGCATATTGGCCACGGCATAGTCCCAGGCCGCTTCCAGCGCACCCGCCTCGCGCACCGTGCTCTGGCCCTTGCCCGAAGAGGACATGACCGGCTTGATCACGCAGGGCAGTCCGGTGTGCCCGGCCCCGGCCAGCACTTCCTCCAGGCTTTCGGCGTACCGGTATCGGGACGTGCGCAGGCCCAGCTCGACGGCGGCGACCTCGCGGATGCCGTCGCGGTTCATCGTCATCATTGTCGCGCGAGCGGAGGGGACGATGGCGAAGCCCTCCGCCTCCAGCTCGGCGAGCACTTCGGTGCGGATCGCCTCCACTTCGGGCACGACATAGTCCGGCCGGTGCTTCTCCACCGCCGCGCGCAGCAGCGCGCCGTCGAGCATCGGGAACACTTCGAAATCGTCCGCCACCTGCATCGCGGGTGCACCCGCATAGGCATCGCACGCGATCACCTGGGCGCCCAGCCGCTTGGCGGAGATCGCGAATTCGCGGCCAAGCTCGCCCGAACCGAGGAGCAGGATCTTCGCCGTGAATGCCATATGCTTGCCCTTGCGATCGGAGGATGCCCGCGTCCCTGGCCGGATAGGGGCGGATTGTCGAGATTTCGCTGTCAAAACAGGAAATGTTCTGCTTGTGCGGGAAGGATGCGTGGCACGATCTTCCCCATTTCCGTTCGCTCGTGCACCCGTTCGGCGAGTTTGATGGCGTGAACCCCGCGGCACGGCTCCAGGCTGCCATCGACCTGCTCGACAAGATCATCGCCGCCGCCCGCGACCAGGGTGGATCGGCCGATACGATCATCGCCCGCTGGTTCGGCGAACGCCGCTATGCCGGCTCCAAGGATCGTCGGGCCATTCGCGCGCTGGTCTATGACGCGATCCGCATGCTCGGCGAGCGCCCGGAGAGCGGCCGCGCCGCCATGCTGGCGCTGGTCCGGCGCCAGCCCGAACTGGCCGCACTGTTCGACGGATCGCCCTATGGTCCCGCGTCGATCGCGCCCGATGAACCCGTCGCCGCGGCGGGCGTGCTGCCGGCCTGGCTGGCCGAGGCTTTCGCCCTGTCCGGCCTGGATGCCGATGAGCAGGCGGCGCTGCTCGAGCGCGCGCCGCTCGATATCCGGGTCAACACGCTCAAGGCCGACCCGGCGGCGATCCAGGCCGAGATCCCCGGCGCCGTGCCGCTGCCGTGCCTGTCCGCCGGCCTGCGGGTGCCGTCGGATGCGGCTGTCGAGCAGCTGCCCGCCTATAAGGAGGGCCGGCTCGAAGTGCAGGACGCCGGCAGCCAGTTCGTCAGCCTGGCGGCGGGGGTGGAGCGCGGGCAGCACGTCATCGACCTGTGTGCCGGCGGCGGCGGCAAGACCCTCGCACTGGCCGCAGCGATGGCGAACCATGGTTCGATCCTCGCCTGCGATATCGATCGCCCGCGGCTTTCGCGGCTGATGCCCCGTGCCGAGCGGGCGGGGGTGTCTATCGCCGAGACACGCCTCCTCAACCCGAACCAGGAGGCGGCGATGCTCGCCGACCAGACCGGCCGTGCGGATGCGGTGCTGATCGATGCGCCTTGCTCCGGCACCGGCACTTGGCGTCGCAATCCCGAGGCGCGCTGGCGGCTTACGCCGCAGCGCCTGGATCGTTATGTCGCGACTCAGGCCGCATTGCTCGATATCGGCGCCGATCTTGTGCGCCCCGGCGGCGTGCTCGTGCACGTCGTCTGCTCGCTGCTCGATGCGGAAGGTGCGGGTCAGGCCCAGGCGTTCCTCGACCGGCATCCGGGCTGGAGCGCCCAGCCGCCGTCGCTGGGCGCCGGCACGCCGCATGGCCCGGGACTGCGCTTCACCCCGCTTGCGGACTCGACCGATGGCTTTTTTGTCGCGAGTATGCGCCGGCCATGATAGCGACGGGGCAGATTTCGGAGAATGTGATGCGTTTCACTGCGATTGGGGCGGCCGGTGCGTTGCTGCTGCTGTCGGTTTCCACCTCGCTGATGGCGCAGCGTGCAGACAACCAGATCGATCCGCGTTCGATGGAACTCGTCAGGCAGGGCCGCGCGGCGCTGGCAGCCGGCAATGTCGACGGCGCGGGCGATGCGCTGGAGAGCGCCCTGGCGGTGGATCCACGCAATCGCGAAGCCTATCTCGTCCTCGCCGAGATCGCCCGCAAGAACAGCCTGCCGGGCAAGGCGATCCGGCTCTATCGCGAGGCGCTGAGCCTCGAGCCGAACGATACCGCGGCGCTGCGCGGCCAGGGCGAGGCGATGGTCGCCAAGGGTGCGATGGAGCGCGCCAAGGAGAATCTGGCCAAGATCGAGAAGCTTTGCGCCAAGGCATGTGCCGACGCGACTCAGCTCTCGGCGGCGATCGCCAAGGGGCCGCCGGTCACCACCGCCCAGGCCGAGCCCGTGCCGGCGCCGAGCGCCACGCCGACGGCCAAGCCCTGATCCCGCTTGCCCAGGCCCCGATCCGGCCTGCAATATGGGATTTCGCCTGTCGGGTTGCCCCGGCGGGCCGTGCCGGCGCCGCCCGCTCCTTGAGGGGTTCAACCCAGGATACGGGCCAGCGCGACGAATTCCGCGACGGTCACCGTCTCGGCGCGACGGCTTGAATCGATACCCAGCGACTCCATCGCCGCCAGCGCGCCGGGCACGCCCTTCAGGCTCTGGCGCAGCATCTTGCGGCGCTGGCCGAAGGCGGCGGCGGTGAGCGTCTCCAGCGTCTTCAGCCGCACGCCCTCCGGCGACGCGCCGGGGGTGATGTGGACGACGGCCGACATCACCTTGGGCGGCGGGGTGAAGGCCGAGCGGTGGACGTTCATCGCGATCTTCGGAGTGGAGCGCCACTGGGCGAGTACCGCCAGCCGGCCATAATGTTCGGTGCCGGGGCCGGCGACGATCCGCTCGGCGACTTCCTTCTGGAACATCAGCGTCAGGCTGGCCCACCAGGGCGCCCATTCGGCCGAGAGCCAGCCCACAAGCAGCGCCGTGCCGACATTATAGGGCAGGTTGGCGACGACATGGGGCTTGCCCTGGAACAGCGCAGGCGCGTCCACTTCCAGCGCATCGCCTTCGATGACGCGGAGCTTGCCCGGAAAATAGGTGTCGAGTTCCTCCAGCGCGGGAATGCAACGCCGGTCCCGTTCCACCGCGGTGACGCTGGCCCCGCCCTGGAGCAGCGCGCGCGTGAGGCCGCCGGGGCCGGGGCCGACCTCGAACACTTCGGCGCCTTCGAGCCTGCCCGGCACCTTGGCGATGCGGGCAAGGAGCTGGTGGTCGAACAGGAAATTCTGGCCCAGCGCCTTGCTCGCGCTGAGACCATATTTGCCGATGACTTCCCGGAGAGGCGGAAGCTCGGTCACGCCGCGGCTTCGGCCCGGCGCTGCGTGGCGCTGGCGGCCATCTTGATCGCGGCGATCATCGCCCCGGGATTGGCAGCGTCGGTGCCGGCGATGCCGAAGGCCGTGCCATGGTCGGGCGAGGTGCGGACGATGGGCAGGCCGAGGGTGATGTTCACCCCTTCGTCGAAGTGCAGCGTCTTGATCGGGATCAGCGCCTGGTCGTGCGTCGGGCAGAGCGCGGCATCATAGCCGGCCCGGGCACGCGCATGGAACATCGCATCGGCGGCGAAGGGTCCGATCGCGTCGATGCCTTCCTCGCGCAGCCGGGCGATGGCGGGCTGGAGCACGTCGATCTCCTCGCGCCCGATCTCCCCGCTTTCGCCGGCATGGGGGTTGAGGCCGGCAAAGGCGAGCCGGGGGCGCTCGATGCCGAAATTGCGCAGCAGCCCGCGTGCGGTGACGCGCGCCTTGGTGAGCACCAGGTCGATGGTGAGCAGTTCGGGCACCCGGGCCAGCGGCTCGTGCACCGTGATCGGCACCACTCGCAGCGTGGGGCCGGCGAGCATCATCACGGCGTTCTCGGGCGCGATGCCGCAACGTTCGGCGACGAATTCGGTCTGGCCGGGATGCGTGAAGCCGATCTTGTAGAGCTGGACCTTCGATACCGGGCCGGTCACCACGCCGCCGGCCGCGCCGGCATTGGCGAGGCCCACCGCCAGTTCGAGCGACTGGAGCGCCGCCTTCGCGCTGGCCTCGTCGGGGCTGCCCGGGGTGACTTCGCAGGTGTCGCTTACCGCAAGCACCGGAAGCGCGTCCCCGAAGGCGCCCGCTGCTTCGTCCGGATTGTTGATGCGGGCGACCGGACCGTCCCACACGCGTTCGACGGCGGCGGGACAGCCGATGGCAAAGAAGGGCGCGAGCGAGTGGAGCTCCCGCGCCTTCCATGCCTTGGCTGTGATCTCGGGGCCGATTCCGGCCGAATCGCCCATCGATATGGCGAGCGGCCGGGTCACTTCAGCGATATTCGATGAGCGCGTCGCGCCGCAGATCGCGGAGCATGCGCTGCGCACGCAGATTGGTCCGCTTGTCGGATTCGCCGTCCTGGATCTGCTCGATCGAGGGAAGGCCCGGGGGCGGCGGATCGTCGCGGCCGCACACGACGAGGACGCGCACGCCATCCTCGATCGTGCCGAAGGGCTGGGTTACCTGGCCCACCTGCAGCGGCAGGATGATCTGCTGGAGCGCGGGCGGCAGGTCGCCGATCACCACGCCGTCCTTCTCCACCACTTCGGCGTTCTGCGCGGCAGCGACGTTGGACGCATCGCCGCAGCCCTTGATCGCCTGGGTCGCCGCGGCGAACTGGCCGGCACGCGCCGTGGCCTGCGCCTCGTTCGTGCCCTTGGGGAAGTTGATGGTGATCTGGCGCAGCGAGAGCTTGGCACCGCGCGGGTCGGCCATGCCCACCTTGCGCTTGTCGGCGAGATAGACGACCGAGAAACCCGTGGTGAGCGGGATGGGGCCGGCGACCTGGCCGGGCTGCATTTCTTCGACGGCCTTGGCCATCTCGTCCGGCAGGATGCCCGGGGCGAGGCGGACCCAGCCGAGATCGCCGCCCTGGCCCTTGGTCGAGCTCTCCGAATAGGTCTTGGCGAGATAGTCGAACGGCGCGCCTTCCTTCATCTGCTGGATGATGCGCTGCATGCCCGCATAGACTTCCTGCTTACGGTCGTCGGTCGCGTTCATGTAGATTTCGTAGACGTGATATTCCTCGCTGCCCTGCGCGGCCTTGAGGCGGTCGAGAATGGCCTTGGCCTCCTCGTCGCTCACGTTGATGTCCACCTTGCGGCGCAGCAGGCGGCTCCAGGCGACTTCGCCCTCGACCTGCTTGCGCATCGTGCGCTCCGAAGCGCCGGCCTGGCGCAGGAAGGCGCGCATCTGCTCCGGCGTCTTCTGGAGACGGCGGGCAACCGAAGCGAAGCTTTGGTCGATCTCCTTGGAGTCGACGGTGATCTCATTGGCCTTGGCTTCCTGGATCTGCAGCGTCTCGTCGATCAGCTGGCGCAGGATCATCATGCGATACTGATCGCGCTCTTCCGGCTTCAGGTTGAGCTTGTTGAGCGCGATGATCAGGTTGAGCCGCTGATCGACGTCGGTGCCGGTCAGCACCGTGTCGTTCACGATCGCCGTGGGTTTGCGGACGTTCGGATCGGCCTTGCCGAACAGCTTGAGATCGCGGGGAAGATCGAGCTGGGCGGCGAGCGCCGCTTCCTGATCTTCCTGCGTCGGCGGCGGCGGTGCCGGCGCGTGCGGGGCGGTCTGCGCCATGGCGGCGGATGCCAGGCTGGAGATCGCGAGCGCCAGAACGGACGAGCGACCTGCGCGGATCGCCTTGGTAACACCAATGTTCACGTGAATCCGTACCCTCAAATCTGCCGGAAGCGTGGCGCTTACTGGCCAATTGTGCCTGAACTTAGGCTTACCGGCGGTTCCCCTCTGTCGCCGAGCCTAGCGCCCGAGATTCTTGAACGCCAGCGTGAACAGATAGGAATTGCCGCGCGACGCATCGCCGGTGGTGGCATAGTCGCGCTTCCAGGTGAAGCCCAGCCTGAGGCAATCATCCTCATAGGTGATGCCGACGCGGTGGCGCACCGGCTCGAACCCGTCGGCGAGCGAAGTCGGGTCTTCCTTGCGATCCGTGAGATCGACCAGCGTCGAGCCCGAGATCGACCAGAAGCGCGCGATCTGGACGCGGGCGCCGAGCCGCAGTTCCTCGCGGTCCTGCAGGTCCTCCAGCGACGCGTTGATGTTGCGGTTGAGGCGTAGATAGCCGAGCTGGACATAAGTCGCCCGCGAGCCGAGCGTCATGTCGACTTCGTTGCGGCGGAAGGCGAGGTTGTCCTTGTCGAGCCGGTAGCGGTGCGTGAAGCTGACGAAGTCGCGGAAGCGGATCACCGTGCGGCCGACGATGTCGGACACCCGGTCGGTCAGTCCCGTCCCGTCGGGGAACAGCGTGGGGCGCGACGAGATGCGGTAGCTCTGGCCGATATTCGCGTCGATCGAGAAGCCTGGCAGGTAGAGCGCGTAGTCCATGCCCCAGGTGAAGCGGGTCGAATCCTCGAACCGGTCATAGCCGGGGAAACGGTTGAGCGCGAAGAGGTTCGAATCCTCCAGGTCCACCGCGCGGGCGTCTTCGTTGGGGACTTCCAGATTGGCGATCTTGGGCGAGGCGACGACCTGGAAGCGGGGCGTGATCCGCTGGGTACCGCCGAACAGGCTGCCGATCAGCGGCCATTTCACGTCCACCGCCGCGGCGGCGATGCCGCGGGTGTGGAAGCCATCCTCGCCGCGATAGCTGACCACGCTGGTCAGGTTCGTGTGCGACGCGTTGTAGAGATCGCCCCGGGCATAGGCGGTCAGGGTCACTTCCTGGCCCCAGTTGGTCAGGCGGCGCAGGTCCCAGCGGGCGCTGGCGAAGGCGCGTTGCGAATCCTGCCCGTCCGACCGGCCGATCGCCAGGGTGTTGAGCTGGAATTCGAAACGTCCGCCCACCAGCCCGTCGTCCATGCGGCGGCGATAGTCGATCTCGGGCAGGGCATAGGGCTGCAGGCCCTGGCGGTCGCCGACCCGAAGCGTCTGCACCACCCAGGCGTTGATCGAGAAATAGCTATCTGCATCAATGCGTTCTACGCGAATATTGTTACGCAACCTGTCGTCGCGCGAAATATCGTAGCGACGCAGGAAGGTGCGGTCGGTGGTCAGGCGCAGCGAGGCGCTGGCGCTCCAGGCCGGATCGAGCTGGAAATTGCCGACCGCGTCGAGATAGCCGCGGAAATCGTTCTTCGAGGTGGCCGGAGTGACGGGAACCGTCAGATCGTCCGCCCGGCGGCTATAGGTGCCATAGGCGCTGAGGCGGAAGGCGCCGAGCGAATTCAGCTCGCGATAATCGGCCTGCAGCACCGGCAGCACGTTGGTGTAGATACGCGGCGTGATCGTCAGGTCGCGATTGGGCGCGAAGCTGAGATAATAGGGCAGCGCGAACTGGAAGCCGTTGGTGCGGTTGTAGCGCAGGTCGGGCGACAGGATGCCGCTGGCGCTCTGGCCGCCCACCGGGTGCGAGAAGACCGGCAGCGGGATCGTCGCGAAGCCGAACACCGAGACACGGGCGCCTGTGTAGCGCAGCCGCTTCTTGTCGGGTTCGTAGACCACGCGGTCGGCAGTGACCTTCCAGGTCGGCTCCTTGGGGCATCCTTCCGAATCGCTCACCGCGCAGGGCGTGTAGGCGGCATTGTGAACGGTGAAGCTGCCGTCCTCGTGGCGCTCGCCACGCTGGGCGGCGACACGGCCGCCCGCGTCGAGCACCACCAGCATGTTCTGGACGACGCCGTCCTTCAGGGTATCGGTCAGCTCGATCCTGTCGCCATAGGCGCTGTCGCCCTGCGGATTGACCAGGACGACATTGCCCTCGGCCACCACCTGGCCGGACTTGCGGTTCCACACCACCTTGTCGGCGCGCAGCCGCTCGCTGCGGCGATAGAGGCGCACGTCGCCGGTGGCGGTCACCACGTCCTGCTCATTGTCGTATTCGAGCTGGTCGGCGGTGAACTGGATCTGGTCCTCGCCCTCGGGAAGCGCCGTCGGCGAAGGGGGCGGCGGCTCGACCGCGGGAGTCTGCAGGTCGGGGGCCGCAGCCGGGGTGGGGGCGCCCCGAGTCGGCTCGGTCTGCGTCTGCGCGCGCGCCTCGGCCGCCAGGCACAGGCCAAGCGCGGCCGACAGCAGCAAGGCCTTGCGCGTCACTTCGATTCCCACCTTTGCTTCAACTCCCGTGCACGCGGCTTCCACCGCCCTATCGCAGCGGTTGCGCCACCGCAACGTCACGTGCGTTGGCCCGAACGCACGGAAGCGCTAACAGGAGCCATGCAGGTCGACTTCTACCATCTGACGCAGCTTCCCCTGGAACGCGCGCTGCCCCGCATCGCCGAACGGGTGATCGAGAGCGGCGGGCGGCTGCTGATCGTGGCGGCCGAGGCGAGCCAGCGCGCCCGGCTCGACCAGCTGCTCTGGACCTATGCGCCCGAAAGCTTCCTGCCCCATGGCCAGGCCGGCGGGCCCGACGACGACCGCCAGCCGGTGCTGATCGCGGCCGAGGCCGGCGCCCCGGCCAACGGCGCGCGCAACGTTGCGCTGGCCGACGGCATATGGCGCGAGGAGGCGCTGGGTTTCGACCGGGTCTTCCACTTCTTCGACGAGGAGCGGATCGCCGAGGCGCGCATCGCCTGGAAGGCGCTGGCCGACCGCGAGGGCGTGGAGCGCAACTATTGGAAGCAGAACGCAGAGGGGCGCTGGGAAAGGGCGGCCTGAGTTCCGGATATTCCGGACACCTGGGACCGCCCGCGGGCAATCGCGCAATCTTCACGGTTCAAGGGGCTCCGGAAGGAACAATTGCGGAACATCGCGCCGCAGGACCGGCCCGGCGCGGCAGGAGCGCTTGCATCGCGCGCCGCCGGGGACTAGGGAGCCGCGACTTTTCCACAACTTCAAAAGCAGGAGCCGCACGGCCATGGCCGCGAACCGGACCTTTTCGATCATCAAGCCCGATGCCACCCGCCGCAACCTCACCGGTGCGGTCACCAAGATGCTGGAGGAGGCCGGCCTGCGCGTCGTCGCTTCCAAGCGCATCCAGATGAGCCGCGAGCAGGCCGAGGGCTTCTACGGCGTCCATCGCGAGCGCCCCTTCTTCAACGACCTGGTCGAGTTCATGATCTCGGGCCCGGTCGTCGTGCAGGTGCTCGAGGGCGAGAACGCCGTGCAGCGCAACCGCGACATCATGGGCGCCACCAACCCGGCCAATGCCGATGCCGGCACCATTCGCAAGGAACTGGCCGAATCGATCGAGGCGAACTCGGTGCACGGTTCGGACTCGGACGAGAATGCCGCGATCGAGATCGATTTCTTCTTCAAGCCGGAAGAGATCGTCGGCTGATCGCCGGGTTTCTACACCGATCTGGATGCGAAAGGCCGGGGTGGAAGCCCCGGCCTTTTTCGTTTCGGGACGCGTATGGACTGGCGTGACGGAAGCGGCCGATGCTCCCCCTAGCGCATGGCGAGGTGGCCGCAGCCGCGCATCTGGCTGGTGCCCGGCACCACCCCCTCGGCCGTCACCGATACGCTGTGCAGGAAGCTGGCGCCCGCATCGTCCTTGCAGGGCTCGCGCTTGATCTCGACGATCACCGGCCGGAGCGCGCCGCCCGCCCGCATCTCGCCGCTCAGGACGATCAGCGTGCTCGGCGCGTCCGCCGGCTGGCCGCGATAGAACAGCTTGAAATCGCTGCGCTGCGAACCGCTGGCCCAGACAAGGCTGGCGTCATGGGCGCCCCCGCCCGTGGAGGTGATGTCGATGCTCCAGCCTTCGCCGCCGCCGTTGAAGGCCGGGACCGGGCTCAGCCCGCCGCCGCGGACCTCCGGCGCCGGTCCGGATGTCGAAGTCGATTGGGTGCAGCCGGCCAGGGCCAGCATCGTCATGGCGATCATCGCGCGCATTTTCGCAAATCCTCCCTTGGTTGTTTCCCGAAGCTGCAAACGCGAAACGGGGGCCGCGGTTGCCGCAGGGCCATCGATTGCAACGCCGGCCCTCGCTATCATGATCGGGCGACGAGCAGGCAAGAAGGGGGGTGCTACCGGGATGAGGAAGCTTGGAATGGCGGCGGCGCTGATATCGGCCGTCCTGTCTTCGAATGCCGGGGCCGCGGTGCTGCACCCCAAGGTGGTGATCCTGGGATATTTCGAGACGAGCAAGGCCTATGGCGAGAAGGGCTATTGGGGCGATGCCGACAAGCCGGGCGAGCTGCATCACTGGATCGAGGGCCTGAACCTCAAGCGGCGGCTGCCGGTGAAGGGCGCGTTCAACCCCGTTTGGGCCAATGCCGACGGATCGATCATCGCAATGAAGATCGGGCCCAACAGCCTGCACCCCGCCGTGAACCTGATGGCGCTGGGCCTGGATGCGAATTTCGACCTTTCGCGCTCCTACTGGCTGATCAACGGCATTGCGGGCACTTCGCCGGAGACGGGAACCATCGGCGACCTGATCTGGACGGATTTCGTCGTCAACGGCGACGTCGCCCATGAGATCGATGCCCGCGAGATCCCCGCCGACTGGCCGGAAGGATATTTCCCCGCCGGCAGGACCGGGCCCTATCCCGAGCCGCGGGTGGCGGCCGGCTCGCCGGAGGACGTCCGCGGCTGGACCGGCCCGTTCCGCACGAACCGCGCGCGGACGGTCACCATGCTCAACGCGTCGCTTGCCCGCTGGGCGTATCGGCTGACCGTTCGCGTCGCGCTTCCGGACAATGCCGGGATGCGGGCCGTTCGGGAGGAATATGACCAGGCCCGGGCCCGGTCGGCGCCGGAAGTCGCGATCGGATCGACGCTTTCGTCCGAGACCTTCTGGCTGGGCGGCCGGCTGGACGCATGGGCGCGCCGCTGGGTCGCCTACATGACCGACGGCCGCGGAACGTTCCGCACCACCGAGACCAACGATGCCGGGGCGATGGTGGCGCTGTCGGCGCTGGGCCGGGCAGGGCGGGTCGACCCCGACCGGGTGTTGCTGCTCCGCGCGGCGAGCAATTTCGACATGCCGCCCAGGGGCGTGCCCGCGTCGGAGCAACTCGTGCGGGAGGGGCCGCAATCCTTTGCCGGCTATCTGCCGGCGCTGGACGGCCTGTATCGCGTCGGCGCGCCGGTGGTGCACGAGATCGTCCGCGGCTGGCCGACCTATTCCAAGACGCCTCCGAAATGAGCGCGCGAGGGCGGTGAGGCCGCCGGGGATCAGCTGCGCGGCAGGGTGATCGTCGCCACCAGGCCGCCGCCCTCGCGATTGGCGAGGCTGATCTCGCCGCTCGCGTCGCGAACGATGGCGCGGGCCAGCGCGAGGCCGAGGCCGGCGCCGCCGGTCTCGCGGTTGCGCGATTCCTCGAGGCGGGTGAAGGGATCGAAGACCTTCTCCAGCTTCTCCGGCGGGATGCCCGGGCCGCGGTCGCAGACTTCGATCGCGACGCGCTGATCGCCCGGGCGCAGATGGACCTCGGCGCCACCGCCATATTTGACGGCGTTCTCGATCAGGTTGCGCACCGCGCGGCGCATCAGCGCGGGGCGCAGGTGCATGCGCAGCCGCGGAGCTTCCTCGAAGGTCACGTCCCGGCCGAGATCGCGGAAATCCTCGACCACTGCGTCGATCAGCGCGGACAGGTCGACATCGGTCGGCGGCTCGCTCGGGCGGCCGAGCCTGGCGAGGCTGAGGATGTCGTCGAGCGTGCGGTTCATCTCGTCGATCGTGTCGGCCATGCGGGCGCGGTCGTCCTCGTCTTCCACCGATTCGATGCGGACGCGCAGCGCGGCGAGCGGCGTGCGCAGGTCATGCCCGATCGCCCCGAGCATGCGGTCCTTCTCGTCGAGCATGCCCGTCACGCGGGTGCTGAGCGCGTTATAGGCGGCGATCACCGCCCGCACGTCGCTGGGGCCGCTCTCCTCGACCGGGCGGGCGCCGTCGCCGGGATGGAAATCGCGCGCGGCAGTGGCGAGCTTGCGCAGCGGACGGGCGATGCGGTGGCCGGCCCAGAGCACGGGCAGGAGCACGACGATATAGAGGATGAGCGTCTGCGCCAGCAGCTGCCAGATCAGGGCACGCTCCGAGCGTGGCCAGGCCGAACTGAGCGAGAGCCAGCCCCTGCCGGGAAGCTCGACCGCGACCATCAGCTCGGCGCCCATGCGGCGAAGGCGTTCGGCGCGGGCGGGGTCCATGCGCTTCAGGAGCGGGCGGCTGCCGTCGATCGGGCGGACCACGGCGATGACCTGGCCGACGGCGACGCCGCCATCGGTAAGCCCGCGGCGAAAGTCGCGCTCGATGTCGCTGCGGCGGGTGAGCTCGGCGGGGATCGGGTTGGCCGGGCCGAAATCGACGCGCCCGCGCAGCTGGCGGCGTCCCTCGTGCCCGTCATGCCCGCTGCGGCGATCGGCCATGCCCGGCGCGTCCGGGCGCGGGTTCACCGGCGCGCCGAGCCGCTCGGCGGCGTCGATCAGCCGGGTGACGGTGGGGACGATCACCTGGGCGAAGCGCGCGTTCTGGCGCTCGCGGACGAGGAAACCGAAATTGATCGCCTGGGCGACGAACAGCGCGACCGCGACGAGCAGCGCGATCTGGCCGGGAAGCGAGCGGGGAAAGAGGCGAATGCGCCCGATCAAAGCCGGGTCACTTCGGCCGCCAGCGTATAGCCGCCGCCCCAGACGGTCTTGATGATCGCCGGGTTGCGGGGGTCGGGTTCGATCTTCTTGCGCAGCCGGCTGACCTGGTTGTCGATCGCGCGGTCGAAGGCGGCTGCCTCGCGGCCCTGGGTCAGGTCGAGCAGCTGGTCGCGGGTCAGCACCGCGCGGGGACGGGTGACCAGCGCGTGGAGCAGGCTGTATTCGCCGGTGGAAAGCGGAACCGAGACGCCCTCGCGGTCGACCAGGGCGCGCTCGCCGGTCTTGAGCACCCAGCCGGCAAAGGCGAAGCTGCCCGCGTCGGGCGCGTGCTGGCGGATGCCGCCGGCCTGGAGCCGGCGCAGGACCACCTTGATGCGGGCCGCGAGCTCGCGCGGGGAAAAGGGCTTCACGACATAATCGTCGGCGCCCATTTCGAGGCCGACGATCCGGTCGGTCTCCTCGCCCCGGGCCGTGAGCAGGATCACCGGCGTGTCGCTGCTCTCGCGGATGTGGCGGCAGAGCGACAGGCCGTCCTCGCCGGGCATCATGATGTCGAGCACCACCAGATCGATGGCATAGGCGGCCATGCGGGCGCGGGCGCCCTCGGCATCGCCGGCCTGCGTGATCCGGAACCCCTGTTTGGTGAGATACTGGGCGAGCGGCTCGCGGATCGAGCGTTCGTCCTCGACGAGCAGGAGGTGCGGCGTGTCCGGCATGTCGGGTTCGTAAGTCATGGGCATGCCGCAAGACAAGGGGTGCCCGGGCGGGTGAGGAGGCGAACCCGCCCGGGCCAGATCGGGCGGGCTCAGTTGCTCTCCGAGCCGCCCGGCGGGGGACCGCGACGTTCCATCCGCGCGCGCATCGCCGCGAACTCGGCCTGATCGATCTTGCCGTCGTGATTGGTGTCGAGCCGGTCGAAGCGGCGCTCGGCCTGGGCCTGCATGTCGGCAAGCGTCATGTCGCCGGCCATGCCGCGGCCGCCGCCGCCGCCGGGGCGCGCGGCGGCGCGCTCTTCCGCGCTGACCTTGCCGTCATGGTTGGCGTCGAGCCGCGCGAAGCGGGCGGCGACATCGGCCTGGAACTCTTCCTTGGTGATCACGCCGTCGTGATTGGCGTCGAGCCGGTCGAACATGCCGCCGCCGGGCGGGGGCGGGGCCGGCGGGGCGTCCTGCGCGAAGGCGGGGGCGGCCAGCAGCGTCGCGCCGAAGGCGGCGGCGAGGGCGAACTTCTTCATCGGGGATCGAACTCCTGTGCATCCGGGGGGTGTGGCCCCGACAGGATCCGGTTCTGGACAGCAGCTGTCGCACGGGTTTGTCATGCGCCCGGGAAACTGTCGCAAATTGTCTCAGCCGAAGATGGCGACTCCCTGCATCGCCTCGGCGACGGGCTCGCCCGCCGCGTTCCAGATCGCCATGCGCTGGGTGGAATAGCCGTGATGCGCGGTGTCGGCGGCGGCGTGGAGCAACCACCAGCCATCGGTGGTGCGGGGCTCGGCGGTCTGGAAATTGATCTGCCAGTTCAGCGAACTGAGCGGCGTGCGGCGTTCCTCGATCAGCTTGAAGGCCGCGGGCGGCAGCGCATCGCCGATCGCCATCAGCTCGACAAACGGGTGGAGGCCGTCGAACGCGCGCAGCCGGGCCCAGCGCAGCCATTCGGCCGGGCGGGTGCCCTCGCGATGGTCCTGGAAGTTGAAGTTGCCGGTGAAGAAATCCTCGGGGCCCGTATAGAGTTCGGCGTCCGCCGCCGGCGGCGGCACGGGCGCGCGTGCCGCCGTGTCATGGGCGAGCGCCGAGGCAAGCGGTGCCATGAACACGAAGGTGGCGCGCAGGCCCAGCCCCGCTTCCGAGGCGACGTCGGACTGGAGGAAGGCGGCGTTGCGGCCGCGCCGCAGCCGGGTGGCGGTAACGCGGACTTCCCCGGCGAGCGGGCCGATAAAGGCGATCTGGGCCGAGCGGAGCGGCGGCAGGTCGGCCTCGGCTTCGAGCGCGGCCTGGAGCGCGAGCGCGGCGGAAAGGCCGCCATAGGCGGTGCGCCCCTGCATCCAGTCGGCGGGCACGGCCGTGGTGAAGCCGCCGTCGGTGCGCACGGCGCCGGCCAATATGTCCGCGAGCGGCGTCATGCCGCGGCGTACCGGTCGCGCAGCTCGCGCTTGAGGACCTTGCCGATCGCATTGCGCGGCAGTTCGTCGAGCTTGACCAGGTCGGCCAGGCGCTGGGTCTTGCCGACCCGGGCGTTGAACCAGGCGAGGACCTCCGCCGGGTCGCCGGGGCCGGTGAAGAAGCCGACCGGCGTCTCGCCCCATTGCTCGGAAGGGATGCCGACCACTGCGCAATCCGCCACGCCGGGGTGTGCGCCCAGCTCCGCCTCGAGGTCCGAGGGATAGATGTTGAACCCGCCCGAGATGATCAGGTCCTTCTTGCGGTCCATCAGGATCAGGAAGCCGTCCTCGTCGAAGCGGCCGACATCGCCGTGGCGGATGTAGCGATTGCCCTCGGCGTCGTGCCAGGTGGCGTCGCGCGTCGCCTCGGCGCGGCCGTGATAGCCGCTCATCATCGCGCCCGAGCGGCCGACCACTTCGCCCATCTCGCCCTGGGGCACTTCGTTGCCCGCCTCGTCGATCAGCCGGATGTCCTGCCCCGGCAGCGGGGTGCCGACGGTGTGGAGCTTGGTGGGGTGCATGTTGCAGAGCAGCGCAGTGGTGCCGCCGCCCTCGGTCATGCCGTAATATTCGACGAGCAGGCCCGGCCAGCGGGCGAGCACATCGGCCTTGAGCGCGGCCGAGAAGGGCGCGCTGGTGCAGGTCTTGAGGACGAAGGCGGAGAGGTCGAAGCTGTCGAAATCGGGCAGCGCCATGATCCGCTGATACTGGACGGGCACGAGCATCGCATGGGTGGCGCGGTGCTTCGCCGCCTGCGACACGAAGGTGCGCGCGTCGAACTTGCCGAGCAGCACCGCCGTGCCGCCCCAGGCGATCGTCGGGATGAAGCTGACCAGCGTGGTGTTCGAATAGAGCGGGGTGGCAATCATCGTCACCGCATTGGCGAAACCGCCGGGCGCGCGGGCGATGTGGATCCAGCGCATCGCCTGGGGCTGGACGATGCCCTTGGGCACGCCGGTGGTGCCGGAGCTGTAGATGATGTTGAACGGATCGTCCGGCCCGACCTCGACCGGTACGGGCCTGCTGCCCTCGGGCGCTAGGAAGGCGTGGAAGGCGATGCCGGCATCGCCGTCGTCCAGCGCCACGCGCTGCGCCGCGACCGTCGCGTCGCCCAGCGCCCTTGCCCCGGTGGCATCGAGGAACAGGACCTTCGCGCCGCAATCGGCGATCATCGCGGCGAGTTGCGCCGGCGTGGCCGAAGGCTGGAGCGGCGTGGGGACGCAGCCGACCCGCAGCGCGCCGAAAAAGGCGCAGGCATATTCGATCGAGGGCGCCCCCAGGATCGCGACCGCTTCGTTCCTGGCCAGCCCCTCGCGCTGGAGCGCCGCGGCGACGCGGTCGAGCATCGCATCGAGCGCGGCATAGCCGATCGACCGATCCTCGCAGATCATCGCCGGCTTGTCCGGCCGCTCCTCCGCATGGCCGCGGATCAGATCGGACAATGTGGCGAATTCGCCGGCGAGCATCGCTTCGGTACGCATAGCTTCTCCCCCGTTCCCGGCACGCCTAGAAGAGCGCCGGGACGAAGGCCATACGCATTCTTCGAAAAAATGCCTATTCGCTCGGTTGCGGCTCCCCGGCGGGGGCGGGGCGCATGTGCACGAACAGCGCGATGATCAGCGCGGCGCAGGCCATCAGCGTACCGGCGACGAGGAAGGCGGCGCCGTCGAAGCCGCGATGCGAGCCGGCCGCCAGCGCCTGGGTGGCGATCAGCGGGCCGAGGATCGCCGCGACATTGTTCATGCTCGAGATGCCGCCTTGCAGCGCCCCCTGATGCGAGGCGCCGACCATGCCCGACAAGGTGCCGTTGAGCGCCGGATAGGCGAAGGCCCCGAAGGCGCCGACCAGGAAGAAGGCATAGACCTGCCAGCCCTGCTGGATGAAGGCATAGGAGAAGAGCGTGAACGAGGCGGCGCAGAGCGCGATCAGCGCCGCCCCGCGCTCGCCGAACCGCTTGATCACTCGCCCGGTGAGCAGCGCCTGCACCAGCACGGTGAGGAACCCGACATAGGCGAGCGACCAGCCGATCGCCGTCGCATCCCAGCCGAAGCGGATCGCGGCCCAGAACGACCAGGTGGAGGGATAGACGGTGCCGGCGAGCTGCCAGAAGAACCAGGCGAGCAGCAGCGGCCCGGCATTGCCGGCATGGAAGAGCGGGCGGAAGGCGCCGATGATGTGCGCGTCGGACCAGCGGAAGGGCCGGCGATTCTCCTTCGCCAGCGTCTCCGGCAGGAAGAAGAACATCACCACCGCGTTCAGCGCGGCGCAGATCGCGGCGATCAGGAAGGGCGCGCGCAGGCCGAGCACCGAGCTGATCCCGCCCAGCGCCGGGCCGAGGATGAAGCCGACGCCGAACGCCGCGCCGACCAGCCCGAACACCGCGCTGCGCTTCTCGGGCGGCGTCACGTCGGCGATCACCGCGCTCGCCGGCCCGAAAGTGGCGCCCGCGATGCCGGCGATGACTCGGCCGACGAACAGCCAGGCGAGGCTGGGCGCGGCGGCCATCAGCGCATAGTCGATCGCGAAGGCGACCATCGACAGGATCAGCACCGGGCGGCGGCCATAGCGATCGCCCAGATTGCCGAGCACCGGGCCGGCGAAGAAGCCGGCGATGGCGAAGGCGGCGAGCATCCAGCCGGCGATGCGGGTGGCGGCGTCGAGCTCGACATGCCCCAGCTCGGTGACGAGTGCGGGCAGCACCGGCATGACGATGCCGAAGCCGATCACGTCGATGAGCACGGCGATCAGCACGATCGGCACCGCGCGATGTTCGAACTTCATGATTATCCCCTTTTCCGGCCCCTTAGCAGAGGCGGGCATTCCCGCCACGCGCAATATCTTTGGAACATAATGGGAACAATGCCGCCGTGGCAAGTGGCGGTCATGAAGGATGGCCGGGAATGGCGGAGGGGCGGCGCGCGCGACGATGGAATGGCTTGACGCCCGCGTAGCCGTACCGCAAATTCGAAACGACAAGAACATCCGGAGTAGAGTGATGGCCACGGCCCCCGATATCGACGCCCCGGCGAATCCCCTGGATGCGTTCCGCGCCGAGGCCCGCGCATGGATCGCGGCCAATTTCCCGCCCGCCCTGAAGGGCAAGGACAATGCGATGTCCGCGATCGAGGGGCCACACGAGAATTCGCCCGAGGAAGCCGCCTGGCAGCAGGCGATGGGCGACAAGGGCTGGGGCGTGCCGACCTGGCCCAGGGAATATGGCGGCGGCGGCCTGAGCCGGGCCGAGGCGCGGATCCTCCAGGAAGAGATGCAGCGCGCGGGCGCCTGGAACCCGATCGGCGGCATGGGCGTGATGATGTTCGGCCCGACCCTGCTCGAATATGGCTCGGAGGAGCAGAAGCGCGCGCATATCCCGGCGATCGCCAAGGGGCTGGTGCGCTGGTGCCAGGGCTATTCGGAGCCGGGCGCGGGATCGGACCTCGCCTCGCTCCAGACCTTTGCCGAGGACCATGGCGACCATTATGTCGTCAACGGCCAGAAGACCTGGACCAGCGGCGGGCAATGGGCGGACAAATGCTTCATGCTGGTCCGCACGGACAAGACGAAGAAGCATGAGGGCATCACCTTCCTGCTGGTCGACATGGACACGCCGGGCGTGGAAGTGAAGCCGATCCGGCTGATCTCGGGCAGCTCGCCCTTTTGCGAGACGTTCTTCACCGATGTGAAGGTGCCCAAGGCCAACCGGGTGGGCCAGGAAGGCGAGGGCTGGACGATCGGCAAGCGGCTGCTCCAGCACGAGCGCTCCAGCCTGTCGGGCGGCGGATCGGCGGCAGGGCGGATGTTTGCCGGCGCCTCGCTGGGGCAGATCGCGAAGAAACATGTCGGCGTGGATGCCGAGGGGCGGATCGCGGACGCCGATTTGCGCGGCCGGATCGCCCGGCACGAGATGGACCTGCGCAGCTTCATGCTGACGCTGCGGCGCACCGCGCTGGAGGCCAAGTCCAACCAGGGGCCGAGCGCCGCCACTTCGATCATGAAGAATGTCGGCGCGCGGATCATGCAGGAACGCTCGGAGCTGCTGATCGAGATCCGCGGGCTGGCCGGCCTCGGCTGGGACGGCGACGGGTTCGAGGAAGACGCGATCAAGGACGTGCGCAGCTGGCTCTTCGGCAAGGCGGTGTCGATCTATGGCGGCTCGACCGAGATCCAGAACAACGTGATCGCCAAGCGCATCCTGGGGATGCTGGACCATCAATAGTTGCTCCCTCTCCCCTTCGGGGGAGAGGGCCGGGGAGAGGGGGAGAGCGCGGGTGGCATGCCCCTCTCCCCGACCCTCTCCCCGCAAGCGGAGAGAGGGAGTTTCATGGCAATCCTGACCGAAGAACAGACGATGCTGCGCGACATGGCGCGCGAATGGGCGGACAACGAGGCCCCCGTCACTGCGTTTCGCAAGATGCGCGATGCCGCCCCGGCCGCCGGCTATGACGCGGAGATGTGGCGGGCCCAGGCCGAGATGGGCTGGGCCGGCATCCTGGTGCCCGAGGCGCAGGGCGGGGCGGGGATGGGCTATGTCTCGCTGGGCCTGGTGCTCGAGCAGCTCGGCCGCAACCTGGTCGCGACGCCGCTCGCCGCCACTGCGGCGGCGACCAGCGCGATCCTGATGGGCGGATCGGAAGCGCAGAAGGCCGAATGGCTGCCGAGGATCGCGGCGGGCGCGCTGGTTGCCACGCTGGCGATCGACGAGGGCCCGCGTTTCGATCCATCGAAGATCGCGACGAAAGTGGAAGGCGGCAAGCTCAGCGGCGTGAAGGCCTTCGTGCCCGAGGGCGACAGCGCGCAGCTGTTCGTGGTGGCGGCGACGGACGGGCTGTATCTCGTCTCGGGCGATGCCGGCGTGACGCGGTCGCCGCGTCACCTGACCGACGCGCGCAGCCATGCGCAGGTGACGTTCGACCGCGCGCCGGCCGAGGCGCTGGGCGGCGGCGCGGAGCTGATCGCGCAGGTGGCGGACCGAGCGGCGGCGGCGAGTGCGGCGGAGATGCTCGGCATGGCCGAGAGCGCCTTTGCCCAGACCAACGACTATCTGAAGACGCGGGTGCAGTTCGGGCAGGTGCTGGCGAGCTTCCAGGCGCTGCAGCATCGCATGGCGAAGATGTTCACCGAGCTCGAGCTGTGCCGCTCGGCGGTGGAGGGCGCGCTGGAGGCGATCGACAGCGGGCGCGCGAACGTGGCGCAGGAAGCGAGCCTGGCCAAGGCGGTGGCGAACGAGACGCTGCACCTGGTCAGCCGCGAGATGATCCAGCTGCACGGCGGCATCGGCATGACCGACGAGCATGACGCGGGCTTCTACCTGAAGCGCGCGCGGGTGCTGGAGGCGCAATGGGGCAATGCCGCCTGGCACCGCGACCGGTTCGCCCGGCTGAACGGATATTGAGGCGCGCCGGCGACATTTCCGATCGTCGCTATTCTCATGGGTCCCGCGCCGTCATTCCCGCGGAAGTGGGGATCCAGAGGCATGAAGGGCATCGCTCTGCCACTCCGGATCCCCGCCTTCGCGGGATGACGGCTTGGAGCTGACGAACCGCGTAGAAATGACGGGCCGGCATTCGAAGATCGATTCGGCCAAGCGGTGGAGACATAAGCCAGCAATATATGACATTTGCGCAACACTGCTGAGTTAGTCCCCTTTTGCAACCTTTGTTCTGCTTGACGTCCCTCCGGGACCTGTCAGTATTCGAGGATAGGGTATGGAGCCGGCAAAGTGCTCTGGCCCGTGGTGGGAGAGATGATGATGATGCGGTTACGCCTTTTGTCGTGCGTTGCTGTTCCTGCGCTCAGCTTTGCTCTGGCGGCCCCTGCCTTCGCGCAGGACGCCCAGACGCCGGCCGACGCGACTGCCCAGAACCAGGCCGAGCAGAACACGGGAACACGCGATCCCAACGAGATCGTCGTCACCGCCCAGGGCCGCGCCCAGGTGCTCGCCGACGTGCCGCTCGCCGTCTCGGCAGTGACCGCCACCCAGCTCGAGCGCACCGGCGCCAACGACATTCGCGCGCTCAACCAGGTCGCCCCCTCGCTGCTCGTCTCCTCGACCGGCAGCGATGCCAACACTTCCGCCCGCATCCGCGGCGTCGGCACGGTGGGCGACAATCCCGGCCTGGAAAGCTCGGTCGCGACCTTCATCGACGGCGTCTACCGCTCGCGCACCGGCCTGGGCCTGAACGATCTGGGCGAGATCGAGCGCATCGAAGTGCTGCGCGGGCCGCAGGGCACGCTGGGCGGGCGCAACGCCTCGGCCGGCATGCTCAGCGTCACCACCAAGGGGCCGGAGTTCACCTTTGGCGGCATGGCCGAGGCGACCTATGGCAATTACGACGCGTGGCGCCTGCAGGGCGCGGTGACGGGGCCGCTCTCCGAGCAGGTCGCGTTCCGCCTCGACGGGCTCTATTCGAAGCGCGACGGCTTCTATCACGATGTGAATACCGGGCGGGACATCAACAATCGCGACCGCTATCTCGTCCGCGGCCAGCTGCTGTTCCAGCCGAGCTCCGATCTCTCCGTCCGGCTGATCGGCGACTATAGCTATCGCAAGGAGGATTGCTGCGCCGCCGTCTATGCGACCGCCGACGTGTCGCAGGCCAATGCCTATGTCTCGCCGACCAATCCCGGGCTGATCGCACCGGGCACGCCGGTGGCGACGGTGCTGACCGGGATCACGGGCACGACCTTCGCGCAGTATTTCCCGGGCTACAACAACGCCTATTCGCGCCGCATCGCGACCAGCGCCAACCGCTCCTATACCGGCAAGACCAAGGACTGGGGTTTTTCGGGCGAGGTCAACTGGAACCTGGGCGGCGTCGAGCTGACGTCGATCACCGCCTATCGCAACTATGACAACACCCAGGCGGCCGATGCCGATTACGGCCTGGCCGACATCCTCTATTTCGGCCCGAAGAGCGGCCGCCAGTTCAAGACCTTCACGCAGGAGCTGCGCTTCCACGGCGAGGCGTTCGGCGGCAAGCTCGACTGGCTGGTGGGCGGCTATTACGCACACGAGGACCTGGACACGAAGAGCGAGCTGAAGTTCGGCAACGATTATGGCCGGTTCGCCGCCTGCCGCATCGTCTATGGCTCGTTCAGCGCCTTCTACAATCCGAACAATGTCGGCTGCCTGACGCCCACCGGCGTCGCGGTGCTGAGCAACACGCTCGGGCCGCTCGGCGCGGCAGGCGCGGCGATGGTCGGCGGGCTGCAGCGGCTCGACACCGTGCGCAACGTCGGCGACGACACGGCGAATTTCGACCAGACCAGCTCGAACTTCGCCTTCTTCACGCACAATATCTTTCACGTCACCAGCAACGTGGATCTGACGGTGGGCCTGCGCTACACCAACGAGACCAAGAAGCTGAACGCGAACTTCAACAATACCAACACGATATGCCCGGTGCAGCAGGCGAATCTGCTGCCCTTCATGGGCGTGCCCGCCCTGGCGCCGCTCGCGGGCGGCATCATCACGCTGAGCTGCCAGGGCGGCTCGTCCTCGGCGCTCAACGGGCTGACGCTGAACGACCAGCGCAAGGAGAACAAGTTCACCGGCACCGCGATCCTTTCGTGGAAGCCGGTCGACAACATCCTGCTCTATGCAAGCTATTCGCGCGGCTACAAGGCCGGCGGCTTCAACCTCGATCGCTCGGCCTTCAAGAACCCGAACCCGGCCCAGCCGCTGCCGATCTTCCCGATCAGCCTGGCCAATGCCGGCTATTATGCCGATGTGCTCCAGTTCGAGGAGGAGACGGTCACCGCCTATGAAGCGGGCATGAAGCTCTCGACCCGGGGCTTCAACCTGAACGTCGCCGGCTTCCGCCAGGAATTCAGCAACTTCCAGCTGAACACGTTCAACGGCACGGTGTACCTGGTCCAGAACATCAATGGCTGCAAGGTCGACCTGGGCGGTGGCGATCGCGACCTGAGCGCCACGACCGGCGCCTGCCCGTCGAACCAGATCAAGCCGGGCGTGGTCTCGACCGGTTTCGAAGTCGAAATGGGCATGTCGCCGGTGCGCGACCTGAACTTCAACTTCGGCGTGACCTATGCCAAGACCAAATATGCCAACAACCTGGTCGGCTCCGGGAGCGGCGCGCCGCTCGATCCGGCGCTGCGCCTGCTGCCGGGCCAGCTCCTCTCGAACGCACCCGAATGGGTGGTGACGAGCTCGGCGGGCTGGACGCCGTCGCTGGGCGGATCGCTGCGCGGCCTGCTCTATGTCGATGCCCGCCTGGCGGATCGCTACAACACCGGCTCGGACCTGTTCCCGCAGAAGGAGCAGCAGAGCTTCGTGGTGGTCAATGGCCGTATCGGCATCAGCGGCAACGACCAGCTCTGGGCGCTGGAGTTCTGGGTCCAGAACGCGACCAAGGCCAATTACATGCAGGTTGGCTTCAGCTCGCCCTTCCAGGCGGTGAGCACCACGCCGACGCCGGGCTATCCGGGCGGGTCGCAGATCTTCTCGGCCTATCTCGCCGAGCCGCGGACCTATGGCATCACGCTGCGTTCGCGCTTCTGACGCCTGAGGGAGGGATCGGGACGGGCCCGCGGAGCGATCCGCGGGCCCGTTTCGCTGTTTCAGACGCGGTTCAGCCGGCAGGCCGGAGAACGGCATCGATTCTGGAGAAATGGCCCATGCGCTCGTTCCTGCTGCCCATCCTTGCCTTCCTCGCGTCGGCGGCGCCGGCATCGGCCCTTGCCCAGGCGGCGCCAGCGGGCGAATGCGCCGTCAGCGTCCGGTTCGGCAGCTATGCGATGGGAATCGACGGGCCCGCCTTCGAACGGGTGCGGGCGCTGCTCGCGCGCGATCGCGGCGTGCGCGCGGTGGACGAGCAGCATTGGGGGCGGGAAGGGGAGACGACGCTCTGCGTGCGGACGCGCCGGGCGGGCGACGCGCGGCGGCTGTTCGGGCGCGTGAAGGCGGCGCTGCCCGCCAAGCCGCGCGGACCGATCACGGTGGAGACGCGCGGCGGGCTGCGCTTCGAGGCGCCGCGACAGCGAAACGGCTAGATCGTGCACAATCGTGCGCGTTGACTCGCATAATTATGCACGATATTGCCGATTCATGCTTGTTGATCTCCCCAATGCGCGGCGCGATGCGATTGCCGCGCGCCTTGCCGATGGGCAGCCGGTTTCGGCTGGCGCCCTGGCCGCCGAGTTCGAGGTTTCGGAAGATGCGATCCGGCGTGATCTGCGTGCCCTGGCTGCCGAGGGAAAGTGCCGGCGCGTCTATGGCGGCGCGCTGCCCATTTCACCGATCTCGGCCCCGATGGCGGCGCGGATCGAGGGCGACCAGGGGCATAAGCGTGCGCTGGCCCGCGCTGCCGCGACGACGATCCGGCCGGGCGAGTTCCTGTTCCTCGACAGCGGCAGCACCAACCTTGCCCTGGTCGAATTCCTGCCCGAAGACAATGACCTGACCATCGCGACCAATTCGATCGACATCGCCGCGGCGGCGCTGCGGCGGCAGGACCTGAAGCTGATCGTCCTGGGTGGCGAGGCCGATCCGATCATCGGCGGCTGCGTCGATGCCGTGGCGCTGCAGGCGCTGGTGCAGATGCGCTTCGACCGCGCATTCATCGGCGCCTGCTCGGTGTCGGAGGAGGGGGTGGGAGCAGCGCAGCTCGCCGATGCGACCTTCAAGCGTAGCGTCATTGCCCGGGCCGAGCGCACGGTGGTGCTGATCGCCAACGACAAGCTTGACCGCGCCGCGCCGCACCAGGTCGCAGCGCTTGGCCAGATCGACATGCTGGTAGTCGAGGCGAGCGCCTCCGCCGCGCAACGCGCTTCGCTCGATGCGGCGGGGTGCCGCGCCATCCTCGTCGCCGATCCCGCCTGAACCTGCCGGAGCATCCCATGATTTCCGCCGATCGCCCGGCCACGCGGCTGGCCACTCGTCTATCCTTCCTGGTCGCCGGGTTCGGGATCTCCTGCTGGGCGCCGCTGGTGCCCTTTGCCAAGCAGCGCCTTCACATCGATGCTGCGATGCTTGGCATGCTGCTGCTCTGCATCGGCATCGGCTCCATCGCAGCGATGCTGGCAACCGGGCCGCTCAGCGCGCGCTATGGCGGCAAGCCGGTGATCGTGACGAGCGGCATTGCGCTTGCGCTGATCCTGCCGCTGCTGACGATCGCCGCTACGCCCGTCGCGCTTGGCGGCGCGCTGCTGCTGTTCGGTGCCGCGCTCGGCTCGCTCGATGTGGCAATGAACGTGCATGCGGTGGAAGTGGAACGCGCGGCGAAACAGCCGCTGATGTCCGGATTTCATGCGTTGTTCAGTATCGGGGGCTTTGCCGGTGCCGGGCTGATGACGATCTTCCTGTCGTTCAAGATGAGCGCGCTCGCCGGCAGCCTGGTGTGCGCGGGGATCATGCTGGCGGCGATGCTGGTCGCCTGGCCGCGATTGCTGCCGGCAATGACAGGCGAGGACGGGCCGCTGTTCGTGTGGCCGCACGGCGTGGTGGTGCTGCTGGCGGTGCTCGCCATGGCAACCTTTCTTGCCGAAGGTGCGATGCTCGATTGGAGCGCGCTGCTGATCACCCAGATGGGACTGGTCGGCGCGACGCAAGGCGGCCTGGGCTATATCCTGTTCGCGATTGCGATGACGAGCGGGCGATTGCTGGGGGACAGGCTCACGGCACGCCTGGGCGATTATCGCACCTTGCTCGGCGGCGGCGTGATTGCAGTTGCAGGATTCCTGGTGCTGCTGAGCGTGCCGGTCGCACCGATCGCGTTGGCGGGGTTCCTGCTGATCGGGCTGGGCGCGTCAAACATCGTGCCGGTGCTGTTCCGCATTGCGGGGGCGCAGGCCCATATGCCGCCGGCATTGGCGATCGGAGCGATCACCACGCTTGGCTATGCCGGAATCCTTGCCGGGCCCGCGGCGATCGGCGTGGTGGCGGAGGCGATCGGGCTGCGGGCCGCTTTCTGGATGCTGGCGGTGCTGTTGCTGCTGGTCCCCTTTACCGCCCGGCGGACGGCGCGGGCGGCCAGTTCGGGCTGAAGCGATGGCGGTGCCTCGCAAAGGAGCTATTGCGACTAGCTTGCAATAGCATCTCCTCGCTGCTAGCGGCTCCCGCGAACAGGCCGGCCCGTGGCGGCACGGCGAAACTCCTGGGGGTCTCCTACATGGCCGTGCGCGCGCGCCCTTCGCTGCTTTCCTTGCCGTTGCTGACGCTCGCCGCGACCCTGCCGCAGGTCGCCCATGCCCAGCAGGCGGAACCGCGAAAGGATGCGGACGCTTCCGAGGAGATCGTCGTCACGGCGGCGCGCACGGTGCTCCCGCCCAACGCGCTGCCGCTCACCATCGACGTGATCGACAAGCAGCGGCTCGACCAGCAGATCGCGATCTCGGGATCGGTGACCGATGCGGTGGCGAACCTCACCCCGTCCTTCTCGCCGACGCGCCAGAAGCTGTCCGGTGCGGGCGAGACGCTGCGCGGGCGCTCGCCGCTCTATGCGATCAACGGCATCCCGCAATCGACGCCGATGCGCGACGGCAGCCGCGACGGCTTCACCATCGACGGCTTCTTCGTCGACCGGGTCGAGCTGATCTATGGCTCCAACGCGCTGCAGGGGATCGGCGGCACCGGCGGCATCGTCAACCAGGTGACGGTGGGTGCGCCGAAGACCGAGGGGATCAGCGGGCGCGTGCTGCTGCAGGGGACCGCGGACAACGACTTCCGAAGCGACGGCATCGGCGGCAAGGCCGCGGGGCTGGTGCAATGGAAGTCCGGCCGCTTCGACGCGAGCTTCGGCGCCGCCTATGAGAAGCGGGGCGTCTTCTACGACGGCGACGGGCGCCGCGTCGGGCTGAACCTCACCCAGGGCGAGACGCAGGATTCGACCACGGTCTCGCTGTTCTCGCGCATCGGCTACCAGCTGGGCGATACCGGCCGGATCGACCTGATCGCCAGCCGTTTCGAGCTGAAGGGCGGTGGCAACTATGTCGCGGTGCCGGGCAACCGCGCCACCGGCCTGCCGACCAGCGCGATCCGCGGCGACGCCCCGGGCAAGCCGGCGGCGAGCCGCACCGAGAGCGTGGCGCTGACCTATACCGATACGGCGCTGGGCGGCGGCAACTTCGTCGGCCAGATCTTCTTCAACCGCACGCACGACCGGTTCGGCGGCGAGATCGCGCCGATCGCGACCTTCCAGGACCCAAGGCTCGACCCGGCCGAGAAGCTGTTCGACCAGTCCGAGAACCGCTCGCGCAAGCTGGGCGCCAAGCTGAGCTATGAGCGCGCGGTGCCCGGCTTCGAGGCGCTGACCGCGACCTTGGGCTTCGACGCGCTGATCGACAAGACGGAGCAGCGGCTGATCGCCACCGGCCGCGTGTGGGTGCCGCCCAGCGACTTCCGCAGCCTGGCGCCCTTCGCCCAGGCGAACCTCAAGCTGTTCGGCGGCAAGCTGCGCCTGGCCGGCGGCGCGCGCTACGAGAATGTCGCGATCAGGATCGACGATTACTACACGCTCGCCTCGACCACCTATGTCGCGCCCAACAAGGCGACCTATGGCGGCGTCGCGGTGGCCGGCGGCAAGCCGAAGTTCGAGGACCTGCTGTTCAACGGCGGCGTGATCGTGGAGCCGGTCGCCGGCATCCGCGCCTATGCGAGCTATGCCGAGGGCTTCACCGTGCCCGACATCGGCCGCATCACCCGGGCGATCAAGGTGCCCGGCGTCGACCTGGACCATTATCTCGACATCTCGCCGATCGTCTCGAACAACCGCGAGATCGGCGTGGAAGTGAAGCGCGGCCCGCTCGACGGCTCGGTCACCTATTTCTGGTCGTCGAGCGACAAGGGGCAGCTGCTGATCGCGCGCGCGAGCGGGATATTCGACGTGCAGCGCCAGCGCGTGGAGATCCAGGGGCTCGAGGTCAATCTGGGCGTGAAGCTGCCGGTGCCGGGGCTGAAGGCGAGCATCGGCTATGCGCATCTGAGCGGCCGCTACGACGCGGACGCGGTGCCCGACGGCAAGGTCGACACTGACCTCGACGGGACCAACATCTCGCCCGATCGCATCAACCTGGCCGCGGACTATGCCAGCGGGCCGTTCAGCGCGCGCGTGCAGACGCAATTCTACCTGTCGCGCCGCTTCGACGGCAAGGCGCGGGCGATCGACGATGCCAATCCGCTGCACCCGCAGAAGCTGTTCATGAACGATTTCGGCGGCTATGTGCTGACCGACGCCTATGTCCGCTACCAGACCAGGCTGGGCGGGCTGAGCCTCAGCGTCACCAATCTGTTCGACAAGATGTACATCGACTATAGCTCCGACACGCGCCTGCCCAACGACAACACGGTGTTCTATGCCGGGCGCGGGCGCACCTTCACGCTGGGCTGGGACTATCGCTTCTGATGCGGCGCGGCGCGATGCACTGGCTGGACCTGGTCCATCGCTGGACGGGCGGAGTGCTCGGCCTGGTGCTGGCGATCATGGGGCTGACCGGCGCGATCCTGGTCCATGAGGAGAGCTGGCTGGCGCTCACCCTGCCGCATGCGGTGGACGTGCGCGTGGCGGACGAAGGCGCGATCGCGGAGACCACGGCGAGGCTGATGGCGGCCGAACCGGCCGCGCAGAGCATCGTCTATGCCGACGATCGCTTCGGGCTGCACCAGCTGCGCCTGGCCAAGGGCGCGGGCGCCTATGCCGACCAGGCCGGCAATGTGGTGACGCGCTGGGACAGCCAATGGAGCCGCCCGGAACTGTGGCTGTTCGACCTGCACCACCATCTCTTCACCGGCGATGTCGGCGAGACGGTGATCGGCATTGCTGGGCTCGCGGCGATATTGTTCGTGATCACCGGCACGATCCTGTGGTGGCGGACGCGCAGGACCTTCAGGTTCCGGCTCTGGCCCAAGCGGCTGAGCCGGCCGATGATCGTGATGCAGCACCGCGACCTGGGGATCGTGGTGGCGCCGCTGCTGCTGCTGTCGGCGGTGACCGGCACGATGATGATCTTCAAGCCCTTCGCCGCGATAATCACTGCGCCCTTCTCCTCGCCTGCGGCCGATGCGGCGGCGATGAAGCCGCCTCGCACGAAGAGCGGTCCGCTCGCGGCGCATCCCGACTGGCGGGCGATCGTGGCGGCGGCGCATGCGCGCTTCCCCGATGCGCAGATCCGCATCCTCTCGCTGCCGCGCAAGGCCGGTGACCCGATCCTGGTGCGGATGCGGCGGGCGGGCGAGTGGCTGCCCAATGGCCGCTCGAACATCTGGTTCGATGCTGCCGACGGGCACGTGCTGGGATCGATCGACGCGCTGGCGCTGCCCAGGGGTGCGCAGATCTTCAACGGCGCCTATCCGGTGCACGCCGCCAAGGTGGGCGGGTTGTTCTACCGGCTGCTGCTCACCGTATCGGGGCTGGCGATGCTGCTGCTCGGCAGCCTGGCGGTGTGGAGCTTCTGGTTCAAGCGGCCCGGGATGAAGGGGCGGCGGCCCTAGCGGCAGTCTTCTTCAACGACCCTTGCGAGGTCGGTGATCGTATTCGGGGACTTTTGGAGCAGCGCCTCGAAAAAACCCTGCTTGTCGGGGATGATGGCGTGATCTGCCTCGGCCAGGGCCGAAAGGGCGAGATCGGACATTTCCGCGTTCCTGCCCTGATCGGTGCTGACCCCGATCAGCGAAGCGCGCATCGCCGCCACGCCGACGAGGATTGCACCGTGCTTCTCCATATCGGTAGCACAATAATAGGATAGAACGGATCTCATCAGTTCGCGGAAGGAAAGATCCTGAACGGATTTGGGGAAGGAGTCCGCTGCGAGCAGATCGGTGATCTCCGCCTTGATGGCCATGGCGGCCTTCGCCGCTTCCGGAAAGGGCGAGTCATCGGTCAGTTCGAACCGAGCGAGCTGCCAGCCAAGATTCAGCCCGAATCGCAGTTTCTCGCGCGCGACATAGGCCAAGGGTACGCTGTTCGATTTGGTCGCCACCTTGCGTGGCCAGATCTTCGCATAGCCGAGCAAGACCATGGCCAGCAGGGCAGGGCCAATGATCTTCAAGTTGATGGCGTGCGATTTGATCTCCGGAACCTTGGCGATGCCGAAATCGGCGCCGGCCAGATAGGGGGACAGAAATAGGAGCACGGAAATCGCAAATATCGTGTGTCGTGCACCGTCGGGGAGCCCCAAATTCTCATAGGTGCTTATCTTCGGCATGATGGCTCCCCCGCTGCGCTACTTCCCAGTGCTTGCCATGACTGGGCTGGTTCGCATGCTTATGCCATCAGCACCCGATCGTCGAACAGGCCGAATGCGATCGTCGAGGCATAGAAGGCCACTGCGCGCTCGCGCGGCATGGTGCTGGCCCATTTGCGCATGTCGAACGCGGCGTTCTGGAGCGCCATCAGCGTCTGCGAGGCGACCAGCGGGTCGATCGCGCGGATCGAACCCTGGGCGATGCCATCCGACAGCATGCCGGCGAAGCGGCGCGCGATGCGGTTGGAGCGGTCGATCATCGTCGAGCGGACCTGGGGCGGCAGGCCCGAGAGCGCGGTGGTGCGCAGCAGCGGGCCACGCTCGCTGAACTGATAGTCGAGCAGCGTGGCGATCGTGCTCTCCAGCTGCTCCCAATGCGTGCCGCCCGCATTCTCGGCCAGGCGCTGGGCGTCGGCGATGATGTCGAAGCTGCGCTTGTAGCAGGCGATGACCAGCTCGTCCTTGGCGTCGAGATGGTGGTAGAAGCTGCCCTTGGTGACGTTGAGCTCGCTGGCGATCTTCTGGACCGAGGCGCCGCGATAGCCGAGCTCGTTGATCAGCCGCGTGGCGGCGAGCAGGAAGGCCTCGCGGCCCGGCTCGGGCTCGTCATGCTCGATGTCGAGCATTGCGGGCGTCCAGGCTTCGCCCGGGGCGGCGATGCCGGTGCGGAACACGTCCATCAGGCGCGCCTCGACACGCGGATATTCGTCCACCTCGTAGCGCGGCAGCCAGGCGGTGAGCCAGAAGGTGTTCTCGAGCAGCACGTGCGCACGGGCGCCGTGGAGGTCGGTCTCGGCCCGGCTGGCGGCGGGGCCCCAGAGCGCGCGCGTCTTGCGGAACACGTCGCGCCAGCGGTCGAGCAGCTCGCGCTTGATCGGGTCTTCCATGGCGCGCAGGTCGGACAGGATGGCGAAGTCGCGCTCGGCGCCGCGGCGGATGCGCGCGAGCCGTTCCATGTTGATGTTGAGGTAGCGCGCCACCCGGGCCTCGGGCGTGGGCTCGCGCGCGGCATCTTCGAGCATCGCCTCCAGCCGGTCGAGCGTCTGCTCGAAGGCGGCGGCGGCAAGGTCTTCCTTGCGCTTGAAATAATAGGTTACGGACGTGGTATTGAGGCCGACGCGGCGGGCCACGTCGGCGAAGGTCATGCCCTTGGCGCTCTGCTCGTTGATCGCGTCCGCGGCCGCGGCGAGGATCGCATCCCGCTTGGCCTGGAAGCGTTTCGTCGCGCTTGCGATTTCGACTTTCCCCGGTGCATTCATTGCAACCAGTCTAACGGATTTGGTGTGAAGCCAAAGCGTTTTTTCGAATCGCCGTTGTGCCGATTTTCGCGCCGGCCCGACTTTACCGAATATCCGGTATGCTCTACTCCGGTCTTTGAAACTGAAATCGGAGAGGATGCGCCATGGATTTCACGCTGAGCGAGCGCGAGACCTATTTCCGCGACCGGGTGAAGGCGTTCATCGACGCGCGCATCCGGCCCCGCGACGGCGAGTATCGCGCCCAGCAGAAGGAGGGCGATCGCTGGAAGGTGCTGCCGGTGATCGAGGAAGTGAAGGCCGAGGCCAAGGCTGCGGGTCTGTGGAACTTCTTCATGCCGCCGCATTCGGGCCAGGCCCATGTCGACGACAGCTTCGAGTTTCGCGGCACGCAGCTGACCAACCTGGAATATGCGCTTTGTGCCGAGGAGATGGGGCGGCTCGGCTGGGCGTCCGAGTGCTTCAACTGCTCGGCCCCGGACACCGGCAATATGGAAGTCCTCCACCGCTACGGCACGCGGGCGCAGAAGGATCGGTGGCTCGCGCCGCTGATGGAGGGCGATATCCGCTCGGCCTTTCTGATGACCGAGCCGGCGGTGGCGAGCTCGGATGCGACCAACATCCAGACCAGCATGGCGCGCGACGGCGATCATTATGTGATCAACGGGCGGAAATGGTGGAGCTCGGGCGTGGGCGACCCGCGGTGCGCCGTCTCGATCGTGATGGGCAAGACCGATACCGGCGCCGCCAAGCACGCCCAGCAGAGCATGATCCTGGTACCGATGGATGCCCCGGGCGTGAAGATCGAACGGATGCTTTCGGTTTTCGGGTATGATCATGCGCCGCATGGGCATGGCGAAGTGGTGCTCGAGAATGTCCGCGTGCCGGCCGAGAACGTGCTGCTCGGCGAAGGGCGCGGCTTCGAGATCGCGCAGGGGCGGCTCGGGCCGGGGCGGATCCACCATTGCATGCGGACGATCGGCGTGGCGGAAGAGGCGATCGAGGCGATGGCCAGGCGGCTCGTCAGCCGCGTGGCCTTTGGCAAGCGCATCTCGGACCATTCGATCTGGGAGCAGCGCATCGCCCGCGCCCGCATCGACATCGAGATGACGCGGCTGCTCTGCCTGAAGGCGGCGGATATGATGGACAAGGCGGGCAACAAGGCAGCCCAGCTCGAGATCGCGATGATCAAGGTGCAGGCGCCGCAAATGGCGCTGCAGATCATCGACGACGCGATCCAGGCGCATGGCGGGGCCGGCGTCTCGGGCGATTTCGCGCTGGCGCACGACTGGGCGGGCATCCGCACGCTGCGCCTGGCGGACGGGCCGGACGAAGTGCATTGCCGGGCGATCGCGCGCAACGAGTTCGGGAAGTATGCGGACTTCAAGGCGGACCGGGCTTCGTCGGGTGAGATTGGGGTGAGCCGATAATTCGTCGTCATCCCCGCGCAGGCGGGGATCCTGAGTCGCTGGCGAGACGGAAGAGAAACCCTGGATCCTCGCCTGCGCGGGGATGACGGTTGAGGGGAGTAGGATGAAGGCTGCAGTCCTCTACGAAGCGGGCAAGCCGCTCGAGATCACCGATGTCAACGTGTCCAAGCCGGGCCCGCGCGAAGTGCTGATCCGCACCGCGGCGGTGGGCGTGTGCCGATCGGACCTGCACTTCGTCGACGGCGCCTTCCCGCATCCGGTGCCGACGGTGCCGGGGCATGAGGCGGCGGGGGTGATCGAGGCGGTCGGCAGCGACGTCGCGCACCTGAAGGTGGGCGATCACGTCATCACCTTCTTCACTGCGTTCTGCGGCAGCTGCGAGATGTGCGTGACCGGGCGGCCCTCGCTCTGCGTGGATCCCTCCACCCGGCGCCCGGCCGATGCCGAGCCGCGGCTGTCGCTCGGCGACGGGACCGCGCTGGCGCCGTTCCTCAACCTTTCCGCCTTTGCCGAGCAGATGCTGGTGCACGAAAATGCCTGTGTGGCGATCTCGAAGGAGATGCCGCTGGACCGCGCGGCCTTGCTCGGCTGCGCGGTGATCACCGGCGCGGGCTCGGTGTTCAACGACAGCCGGGTGCGCCCCGGCGAGAGCGTCGCCGTGATCGGTGCGGGCGGCATCGGGCTGGCGGCGATCAACGCAGCGAAGATTGCGGGCGCCGGAATGATCCTGGCGATCGACCCGGTGGCGGAGAAGCGCGAACTGGCGCTGAAGCTGGGCGCGACGCATGCGCTGGACGCGATGGCCGACGGGCTGGCCAAGGACGTGCTCAAGCGGACCGGCGGCGGCGTCCATTATGCGATCGAGGCGGTCGGCCGGCCGAACACCGCCGAGCTGGCCTGGAACATCCTGCGCCGCGGCGGCACCGCGACGATCCTGGGGATGATCGCGCCGGGACAGAGCGTGAGCCTGTCCGGGCCGACCTTCCTGACCGGCAAGAAGATCCAGGGTTCGCTGCTGGGCAGCACGCGCTTCCCGATCGACATGCCGCGGCTGGTGCAGATGTATCTCGACGGGCTGCTCGACCTGGACACCATGGTCGCCGAGCGGATCGGGCTGGGCGAGGTGAACGAAGCGCTCGACAAGCTGCGCAAGGGCGACAGCGTGCGCTCGGTGATCGAATTCGCATGAGCGACCTGGACGAAGCCCGGCTGGCGGATTGGCTGGCCGCGAATGTCGCCGGGTTCGCCGGGCCGATCGCGGTGACCAAGTTCCCGGGTGGGCAGAGCAACCCGACCTATCGGATCGATGCCGGCGCGAGCGCCTATGTGCTGCGGCGCAAGCCGTTCGGGCCGATCCTCCCCTCCGCGCATGCGGTGGAGCGCGAATATGCGCTGATCGCGGCGCTGCACCCGACCGGATTCCCGGTCGCCCGGCCCTATGGGCTCTGCGAGGATCCCGGGGTGCTCGGCGCCCCCTTCTACATCATGGAGATGGTGGAGGGGCGGACCTTGTGGGACGGCGCGCTGCCCGGCATGGCGCCGGCGGAGCGGACCGCCCATTACGAAGCGATCGTCGACACGCTCGCGGCGCTGCATGCGGTGGAGTATGAGGCGGTAGGCCTGGGCGGCTATGGCAGGCCCGGCAATTATTTCGCGCGGCAGGTCGAGCGCTGGTCGAAACAATATCGGATGAGCCAGACCGACGACCTGCCGGAGGTGGAGCGGCTGATCGAATGGTTGCCGCGCACCGTGCCGGAGCAGACGCGCACCAGCATCGTCCATGGCGACTTCCGCATCGACAACATGATCTTCGCGCCCGAGGGGCCAAGGATATCGGCGGTGCTCGACTGGGAATTGTCGACGCTGGGCGATCCGCTGGCGGACTTCTCCTATTTCCTGATGAGCTGGGTTACCGAACCGGAGGGCCGATCCGGGGTAAAGGGGCTGACGGGCCCCGGGACGGGCATCCCGACGATCGAGCAGGTGGTCGCGCGCTACTGCGCCGCAACGGGGCGCGACGGAGTGCCCGACCTCAACTGGTATTTCGCCTATAACCTCTTCCGGCTGACCGGCATCGTGCAGGGAATCAAGAAGCGGATGATCGACGGCAACGCCTCCAGCGCCCAGGCGGCGGCGACGGTGGAGCGGCTTCCCGGCCTGGTGGCGGCTGCATGGCATTTCGCACGGGAGGCGGGGGCTTAGCACCGTCGTCGCGCCAAGACGCCGTCATCCCCGTCTTCGCAGGGACGACGAAACACCGGGGAATGGATATGCGCGGATTGTTCGACCTGACCGGCAAGGTGGCGATCGTCACCGGATCCTCGCGCGGGATCGGCAGGGCATCGGCGGAGGCGCTGGCCGGGCACGGCGCGAAGGTGGTGATCTCCAGCCGCAGGCAGGATGCGTGCGACGAGGTGGCGGCCGCGCTCAACGCAACGCACGGCGAGGGAACCGCGCTGGCGGTGGCGGCGAGCATCTCCGACAAGGCGGCGCTCCGGCATCTCGTCGACGAGACCCGGCGGGTATTCGGCCGGATCGACGTGCTGGTCTGCAACGCGGCGTCCAACCCCTATTACGGGCCGCTCGAGGGGATCGCGGACGACCAGTTCCGCAAGATCCTCGACAACAACATCCTCTCCAACCACTGGCTGATCCAGCTCGTGGCGCCGGAGATGCGGGCGCGGCGCGAGGGATCGATCGTCATCGTCTCGTCGATCGGCGGCCTGCGCGGATCGCCGGTGATCGGGGCGTACAACGTCTCCAAGGCGGCGGACCTGCAGCTGGCGCGCAACTACGCAGTGGAGTTCGGGCCGGACAATGTGCGGGTGAACTGCATCGCGCCGGGCCTGATCCGGACCGATTTCGCCCGGGCGCTGTGGGAAGATCCCGAGCGGGCCAGCGCGACCAACGCGACCACGCCGCTGCGCCGCATCGGCGAGCCGGAGGAGATTGCCGGTGCGGTGGTGTATCTGGCGAGCCGGGCCAGCGCGTTCATGACCGGGCAGGTGATGGTGATCGACGGGGGCGTGACGATCTGATGCGCGCGACGTCTGATGGTGGAGAGTTTAAGATGCAGTTCGAAGGCAAGGTTGCGATCGTCACCGGCGCCGGCTCGGGGATCGGGCGGGCGACGGCGCGGGCATTTGCCGAGGCGGGCGCCCGGGTGGTCGCGGCGGATCTGAGCGCCTCGGTCGACGAGACGGTGGCCGGCCGCGAGGGGATGATCGCGGTGCGCATGGATGCAGGCGACGAGGCCGATGTCGAGCACCTGGTTGCCACTGCGATCGACAGGTTCGGCGGGCTCGACATCTTCTATGCCAATGCCGGCATCTCGGGCGGTGCCACGGGCATCTTCGACACGTCGGTGGAGCTGTGGAGCGAAGTGCTGCGCGTGAACCTGATCGGCCCGGCGCTGGCGATCAAGCATGCGGGCCCGCGGATCGTGGAGCGCGGCGGCGGGGCCATCATCTGCACGGCCAGCGTGGCCGGGCTGCGATCGGGCGCCGGCGGCCCGGCCTATTCGGCGAGCAAGGCCGGCGTGATCAACCTGGTCCAGACCGCCGCGCAGCAATTCGCGGGATCGGGCGTGCGGGTGAACGCGATCTGCCCGGGGCTGATCGAGACGGGGATGACGCAGCGCGCGTTCGATTATGCGCGCGAGAACGGCAAGGAAGACAAGCTCGGGCGCTTGAACCCGCTGCGCCGCGCCGGCGTGCCGGAAGAGATCGCCCGCGTGGCGCTGTTCCTGGCGAGCGACGCGGCAAGCTATGTCAACGGCCAAGCCTGGGTAGTGGATGGCGGGCTTTCGTCGAGCCACCCGGTGACGCGGCAGGAATTCGGCAAGCCGGCCTTCTGATTGACTTGGGGCGGGCCGCTTCGCAATCTCCCGAGCAACAGAGGGAGAGCGGGCATGAACATGAAATGGCTGTTGGCGGCATTCTCACTGATATCGGTCGGGCCGGCCTTCGCGCAGCAGGCGGTCGAGGCCACGAGTGCGCAGGAGATCGTGGTGACCGGCTCGCGGCGCGAGGCGGACGATTATTCGGATACCATGCCGATCATCACTCTGCGCCGCACGGCCGACTTCGCGGTGCAGGAAGTGCGGGTCGCCGGCGACACGCGCGAGGCGGGCAAGCGCCGCGACGAGATCTATGCGATGATCCGGGGCGCGATCGACCTGGCCGGCAGATATGACGTGGAACTGGCGACGGGCGAATATGTCGTCGAGCCGCTGACCGTGGCCAACTACCGGAACCTCCCCTTGTCGAACGACGGGCGGCCGGACACCGACAAGACGGTGTTCCTGGTCAAGACGCGCCTCGCGCCCGGTGTCGACGCCAAGACCGCGCTCGACCGGATTACGCGCTTTCTCAAGGCGGTGCCGAGCGTCGGCCGGGCGGAGATGACCGAAAAGGGGGATCTCACCCTCTCGGTGGTCAATCCCGACCAGTATCGCCCGCAGATCATCGGGCTGATCGCAGCGGATGCCGAGGCGACGGCGGCGAAGTTCGGCACGGGCTATGGCGTGGAAGTGCGTGGCCTGGACCGGCCGGTCGAATGGGCGCGGGCCAGCCTGACCGAGGTGTTCCTGTATCTGCCCAGCGCCTATGTGGTGCGGCCGAAGAACTAGAGCGCGACGCTGCCGCTGAACACCGGCACGCAGCGGCCGGCGACGCTGGCGCGGATGCCCCCGGGCGCACGCCAGGCGCGGACGGCAAGGTTGCTCGGACGGCCCATCTCCACGCCCTGGCGGATTTCGAAACGGGCTGTCTCCGCGTCGCCGAGCGACAGCAGCAGGGCGCCGAGCGTGGCGTTGGCGCTGCCGGTCGCGGGGTCCTCCCAGGTGCCGCTGAGCGGGGAGAACATGCGGGCACGGACGCGATTGCCCTCGCGGGCATAGAGGAAGATCGAGAGGCGCGCGGCGCTGTCGCGCTCCGCATCGGCGAGACGCTGATAGGCAGCGATGTCGGGCCGGGCGAGGCCGAGCGCCTCTTCGGTCACTTCGACGAAGACGAAATCCACGCCCAGGCTGGCGCGCGTGGGAACATGCGTGGTGGTGACCAGGTCCGCTGTGTCGAGGCCGAGACAGGCAGCGACATCCGCCACCGGAAGCGTGCCGAGCAGCTGGAGCGGCTGGGGCGCATCGATCTCGGCACCGAGCGCACGGCCCGCATCGTCGCGCGCGATGCGGACTTCGACCAGCCCGGCGATCTCCTCGAAGCGGAGCGTGTCGCCGGCGTCGGGGCGCAGGCCCGCAAGGACGAAACCGGTGCCGACATTGGGGTGGCCGGCAAAGGGCATCTCGGCGGTGCGATGGAAGATGCGGACGCGGGCGGTGTGGGCCGGATCGGCAGGGGGCAGGACGAAGGTCGTCTCGCTATAGTTCATTTCGGCGGCCAGCGCCTGCATCTCGGCATCGGTCATGCCCCGAGCATCGGTGAACACGGCGAGCGGATTGCCGCCGAAGCGCGTATCGGTGAACACGTCGAGCGTGACATAGGCGAAGTGGCGCGGGGCGGTTTCCATGCTCCGCGATCTAATGCTTCCTGGCTCAGGCGCAATTGGGATCGGCGACGGAATTGCCGGTGGCGCGGAACAGGCCGTCCTTGCCCTGGGCCACTTCGATCGGTTTCACGCTGAAATAGCTGCCGCCGTTCAGCGCGCGATCGAGGATGCAGAGCTTCATCGCCTTGTCGCTGCGATCGAGGATGCTGACGCGGAAGGTCCAGCTCTTGTCGGCGGCGTCGAGCACCGCGGCATTGCCGTCACGCACCACGCTGGTGAAGCCATAATCGGCGAAGGTGCGCAGGCCGTCCCTGCGGCGCGGGGCGGTGGAATTGGGGAAGGAAGTGAGGTCGAGCCGGGCGGCGATCGCCACAGGATCGGCCGCATCGGCGGTCACCAGCGCCAGGTCCTGCGCGACCAGTGCCGCCAGCAGCATGCCGATTGCCATTTCCGAAACTCCCGCCATGGCGCCTCCGCTCCCAACGCCTGGGCGGAAGGAGGCGTTCCGGAGGCGGGCGATCCATATGTTCTTGATACGTTCGCGTCGGGGCGTTATCCCGGCCGGACGGGAGAAGGGGCATGGCATTGGAGGTAGGCGGCGTGGCGTGTGGCGAAGACCTGTCCGCGCGCGAGTTCGGCGACGCCGACTTGGCGGGAATGCGGTTCGAGAACTGCGTGCTGCGCGATGTCCGGCTGACTGGGACCTGCCTGCAGGACGCGCGGTTCCGCGATTGCCGGATCATCCGGTGCCGCTTCGCCAATGTCGATCTGCGCGATGCCGATTTCGAGAATTGCAGCTTCGCCGACGATGCCGGGCATGTCGGGGTTCAGTTCGCCTTCTCGCAGCTCGACCAGGCGCGGTTCGAGCGTTGCGACCTGTCCTTCGCCCGGATCGAGCGATCGAGCCTCCATGCCGGCCAGCTCCGGGGCTGCAACCTGCGGGGTGCGGTCTTCCAGAAAGTGGATTTCGGCCATGCGCTGGGGCGCCGGCTGGTGAAATGGGCCGGCACGATCGCCGATTGCAATCTGGAGCTCGCCGATCTGAGCGAGCTGCGCATGCCCGATTGCACGCTGACCGGCTCGCGGCTCCGCGAAGCGCTGCTGTTCGATGCCGAGCTGGAGGGCGCGGACCTGCGTGGCTGCGATTTCACCAATGCCCAGCTCGCCGGCGCGAAGCTTGCGCGGGCCGATCTGCGCGGGGGAGACCTGGCCGGGATGGTGCTGCGGGAGCTCGGCAGCGTCGAAGGAATGATGGTCTCCGCCGACCAGCAATTCGCCCTGCTCACGGCGCTGGGCGTCGACGTGCACCCCTAAGGGGGGTCAGTCCTTGACGCGGACGAGCCCCTCCTGCGCCACGCTGGCGACGAGGCGGCCGTCGCGCGCATAGATGCGCCCGCGGTTGAAGCCGCGCGCATGGCCGGCCCAGGGGCTGTCGGTAGTGTAGAGCAGCCATTCGTCGAAGCGGAACGGCTCGTGCAGCCAGACGGCATGATCGAGGCTGGCGGTCTGCACCCCGCCGTTCATCCAGCTGACGCCGTGTGGCAGCATGCAGGTGCCGAGCAGCGTCATGTCGGTGGCGTAGGTCAGCATCGCGCGGTGGAGCGCGGGATCGTCGGGCAGGGGCGCCACGACGCGGAACCAGCTGTGCTGGACGGGCGCGCTCTTCACCGGCTTGAACCAGTTGCGCGGGTTGACCGGGCGAATCTCGATCGGCCGTGCGCGCAGGAAGAAGCGGCGGAACTTCTCCGGAACCTCGTCGCGGATCGCCTCGCGCAGGTCGCGCTCGGAAACGAGGCTGTCCGGATCGGGTACGTCGGGCATGTCGAACTGATGGTGCAGGCCGTCGGCGGGCAGCTGGAAGCTCGCGGTCATGTTGAGGATCGGCTGGCCGCCCTGCATCGCGATGATCCGCCGATTGGCGAAGCTGCGCCCGTCGAAATCGCGCACGACGCGGTAGATGATCGGGTGGTTCTCGTCGCCCGGGCGCATGAAATAGGCGTGGAGCGAATGGGCGAGCTTGTCGTCCTCGACCGAGCGCTGCGCGGCCTGGAGCGCCTGGGCGACCACCTGGCCGCCGAACACCCGGCCGACGCCGCCGGGCTGGCGGGGCCCGCGATACAGATCGGTGTCGATGCGCTCGACGTCGAGCAGCCGGGTAAGCTGGTCGACCAGCGCCTGAGGTTCGGTGGCGCGTTCGGAGATGTCGTCAGCCATTCTTCCCTCCGTCATCCCCGCAAGGGCGGGGGTGCAGAGTCACGCAGGGCGTCGCTCTGTCGTCCTGGATCCCCGCCTTTGCGGGGGTGACGGGGAGGGAGGGGGCGTGGGGGGCCATCAATACCCCGCGCTTTCCGCCAGCGCATTGGCGTGGAAATTACTGTCGCCGAACATCTCGGCGAGGATGCGGGCGCGCTTCATGAAGAAGCCGATGTCGAATTCGTCGGTCATGCCGATGCCCCCGTGCATCTGGACACCCTCCTGCACGGCGAGCGTGGTGGCAAGCCCCGTCATCGCCTTGGCGACCGCGACGGCCTCCGCGGCGGCGGCGGCGTATTCCGGGCCGGCATCGAGCAACTGCTGCGCCTTGAGCACGGCGGCGCGGGCGACTTCCATTTCGCTGTAGAGATGCGCGGCGCGATGCTGGAGCGCCTGGAAGCTGCCGATGGCGACGCCGAACTGCTTGCGCTCGCGCAGGTACGACACGGTCATGTCCATGGCACCGCCGCCGACGCCGATCATCTCGGCCGAGGCACCGGTGCGGCCGGCGGCGAGCAGGCGGGCAAGCGGGCCGTCGCCCTGGTCGACTTCGCCGATCACCGCGTCGGCATCGACTTCGACGCCATCGAACTGAAGGCGGGCGGCGATGCTGGAGTCCGCCAGGCGCTGGGGGGTGGCGGTGAGGCCCTGGGCATCGCCGGCAACGGTGAACAAAGTGGTGCCGTTGCCGGTGCGGGCGGCGACGAGCAGCAGGTCGGCGACATGGCCGTTCGTCACGAACTGCTTGGCGCCGGTGAGGCGGAAGCCATTGCCTGCGCGCTCGGCCTGCATTGCGATCCTGCCGTCATGCTTGGCGCCTTCGTCGATCGCCAGCGCGGCGACGGTCTCGCCGGCGAGGATGCCTGGATACCAGGCCCGAGCGGCGGCGCTGCCCTTCAGCGCCTCGACCGCCGCCACTGCGGTAGCAAGGAAGGGAGAGGGCGAGAGGTTGCGGCCGATCTCCTCGAGCACCACGCCCGCCTCGACATGGCCGAGGCCGAGGCCGCCATCCGCTTCGGGGATCAGGATGCCGGCGAAGCCCATCTCGGCGAACTGCTTCCACAGCGTGCGCGAGAAGCCGGCGGTGTCATCGGCATCGCGCAGCGCGCGCATATGGGCGATCGGGGCCTCCGAGGCGATGAAATCCTTCGCAGTGTCGCGGAGCATCGTCTGGTCGTCGTTGAGGTAGAGGGGCATTTGAGTTCCTTTCTCCCTCTCTCCGCTCGCGGGGAGAGGGGCGGGGAGAGGGGGAAGGTGGCGTTCATGCCCCTATCCCCGGCTCTCTCCCCTGAAGGGGGGAGAGAGCTAGGACGGCAGGTCCAGGATCCGCTTGGCGATGATGTTGAGCTGGATCTCGCTGGTGCCGCCTTCGATCGAATTGGCCTTGGTGCGCAGCCAGGTCCGGGCGGCGGCGCCCTGGTGGCTGGCGTCGCTTTCCCATTCCAGCGCATCCGATCCCCCGGCGGCCATCTGCAACTCGTGCCGGGCCTTGTTCAGCTCGGTGCCGTAATATTTCATCATCGAAGGCTGGGCTGGATGCGCCTTGCCGGCCTTCAGCTCGTCGATGAACTTCTCCGACATCGCGGTGAACGCCTTGGAGCGCACCTGGAACAGCGCGATCTGGGCGCGCAGGATCGGGTCCGCGCCCTTGCGCGCAGCCTCGACCAGCGGGTCCTTGCCCGTACCGCCCAGGCCGAAGCCCGAGATCATCTCGCGCTCATGGCCGAGCAGATATTTGGCGACGTCCCAGCCCTTGTTCAGCTCGCCAAGCAGATTGGCCTTGGGCACTTCGACATTGTCGAAGAAGGTCTCGCAAAAGGGCGAATTGCCGCTGATCAGCAGGATCGGCTTGGTGCTGACGCCGGGCGAGGCCATGTCGAACAGCAGGAAGCTGATGCCGGCCTGCTTGACGCGCTTGTCGGTGCGGACGAGGCAGAAGATCCAGTCGGCCTTGTCGGCATAGCTGGTCCACACCTTCTGGCCATTGACCAGGAAGCGATCTCCCTTGTCCTCCGCCGAAGTTTGCAGGCCGGCGAGGTCCGAGCCGGCATTGGGTTCGCTATAGCCCTGGCACCAGCGGATTTCGCCGCGCGCGATCTTCGGGAGATGTTCGAGCTTCTGCGCCTCGGTGCCGTATTTCAGCAGCGCCGGGCCGAGCATCGAGATGCCGAAGGAGTTGAGCGGATTGCGCGCCTTGATCCGCTTCAGCTCCTCGCGAAGGATCTTGGTCTCGGCCGCGCTCAGGCCGCCGCCGCCATATTCGCTGGGCCAGTCGGGCACGGTCCAGCCGCGTGCCGCCATGCGATCGAGCCAGACCTTCTGGTCGGGATGCGCATATTCGGGATTGCGGCCGCCCCAGGTGGTCTCCCTGTCCGACGTGGGCGGGGTGCGCATCTCGGCCGGGCAATTGGCTTCGAGCCAGGCGCGGGTTTCGGCGCGGAATTGGTCGAGGTCTTCGCTCATTTTCTTCTCCAAAGCCCTCTCCCGCCTGCGGGAGAGGGTTGGGTGAGGGTGAATGGGTGCCTCAGGCGGTTCGCTCGCCGCTCTCTCGCACCCTCACCCCGGCCCTCTCCCGCAAGCGGGAGAGGGAGATCTTGCTCACTTGTTGAACTTCTCGCCCTTCTCCGCCTTCTCGCGGAGCAGCGGGGCGACTTCGAAGCCGTATTTCTCAAGGCCCTCGACGATCTTCTTGAGGCCCTCGGTATCGGCCCAGAACATCGGGCCGCCGCGATACGGGGGCCAGCCATAGCCATAGACCCAGACCACATCGATGTCGCTTGCGCGCTGGGCCATCTTCTCGGCGAGGATCAGCGCGCCTTCGTTGACCATGGTGTAGAGCGTGCGGACGACGATCTCCTCCTCGGTGATCTCGTGCTGCGGCACGCCCAGCTTCTCGCGCCATTCGGCGATCAGCTCGGCGACGCGCGGCGAGTTCGAGGGGTTCCGCTTCTCGTCATAATCGTAGAAGCCGGCGTTCTTCTTCTGGCCCCAGCGGCCCTCGGCGGCGAGCGCGTCGCGGATGTTCTCGATCCGGTTCGGGTCGCGGTGCCAGCCAATGTCGACACCGGCGAGATCGGCCATCTGGAACGGGCCCATCGGCATGCCGAAGGCGACATGGACCTTGTCGATCTGCTCGGGCGTGGCGCCTTCGAGCAGCATCTTGTTCGCCTCGATCTGGCGCGGCATCAGCATGCGGTTGCCGATGAAGCCGTAGCAGACACCGGCGATGACGGCGACCTTCCTGATCTTCTTCGACACGGCCATCGCAGTGGCGAGCACGTCGTCGGCGGTCTTGGCGCCGCGGACGATCTCGAGCAGCTTCATCACATTGGCCGGCGAGAAGAAGTGCAGGCCGAGCACGTCCTGCGGGCGGCTGGTCGCGGCGGCGATCTCGTCGATGTTCAGATAGCTGGTGTTCGAGGCGAGGATGGCGCCCGGCTTGGCTACTTGATCGAGCTTGCCGAAGATCTCCTTCTTGACGTCCATATTCTCATAGACGGCCTCGATGATCAGGTCGCATTCGCCGAGCGCGCCGAAATCGAGCGTCGGGTTGAGCAGGCCCATCGCGCCTTCCACCTGCTCGGCGGTCATCCGGCCCTTGGCGGCGGTCGCCTCGTAATTCTTGCGCATCACGCCGGTGCCGCGGTCGAGCGCATCCTGCGCCATCTCGACGATGGTGACCGGAATGCCCGCCGACAGGAAGTTCATCGAGATGCCGCCGCCCATCGTGCCGGCGCCGATCACGCCGACGCGCTTGATGTCGCGCAGCGCGATGTCCTCGGCGATGCCGTCGATCTTCGCCGCCTTGCGCTCGGCGAAGAAGATGTGGCGCAGCGCCGCCGACTGGGTGCCCATGATCAGCTTCATGAAGCCCATGCGCTCGGCCTGGACGCCCTCGGCATAGGGCTTGCCCGCGGTCTGCTCGATCAGGTCCATGATCGTGTTCGGTGCGTCCATGCCGCGGAAGCGCTTGGCGTTCTTGGCGCGGAAGCCCTCGAACACTGCCGGATCGACGGTGACCGGGCGCTCGGACGAGCGCGACACGGGCTTGCCGATCACTTCCTGGGCGAAGGCGACGGCATCGGCGAGGAGATTGCCCTCGGTCGCGAGGCGATCGACCAGGCCGGCGGCCTTGGCCTGCTCGGCCGAGATCGGATCGCCCTTGGTCGCCATTTCGAGCGCGACCTCGACGCCCGCGACGCGCGGCATGCGCTGGGTGCCGCCGGCGCCGGGCAGGATGCCGAGCTTGACTTCGGGCAGGCCGAACTTCGCCGAGGGGACGGCGATGCGATAGTGCGAGGCAAGGGCGACTTCGCAGCCGCCGCCAAGCGCGGTGCCATGGACGGCGGCGATCACCGGCTTGTCGAGCGCTTCGATCTCGTCGACCAGCACGGGGAGCGAGGGCTCCTGCATCGGCTTGCCGAACTCGGTGATGTCGGCGCCGGCGAAGAAGGTCTTGCCGGCGCAGGTGATGACGACGGCCTTGATGCCGTCATCGCCCTTGGCTTCCTGGATGCCCGCCTGGATGCCCTGGCGGACCGCCGCGCCCAGCGCGTTCACCGGCGGATTGTCCGAAGTGATGATCAGGACGTCGCCCTGGCGAGTGGTGGTGATGGGGGAGGTCATTGCTTGCTTCTCCGATTTATCTCTTGTCCGTCATCCCCGCGAAGGCGGGGATCCGGGGTCACAAACTTTGTCGGCCTTGGCTCTGGATCCCCGCCTTCGCGGGGATGACGAGGAAAGGGCGGGCAGGGCACTTCAATCCGCCAGTGCCGAATAGATCAGCGTCTTCAGCTCGCGCCGGATCGGGTAGAGCATGGACGGGGAAAGCTGCGTCATGAAGACCATCGAGAGCCGCTCGACGGGATCGATGAAGAAGGCGGTCGAGAACATCCCGCCCCAATAATATTCGCCGGGCGAGCCGGGCATCATCGCCTTGGCCGGATCCATGGTGATCGCGAAACCCAGGCCGAAGCCGGTGCCGGCATTGGTGGTCTCGCTGAACAGCGACTTGGACATGGCGTGCAGGTCCGAGCCGCCGGGCAGATGGTTGACCGTCATCAGCTCGATCGTCTTGCGGCTGACCAGCCGGACGCCGTCCAGCTCGCCCCTGTTCAGGAAGAAGGTGCAGAAGCGGTGATAGTCGAGCGCCGTGGAGACGAGCCCGCCGCCGCCCGAGACCAGGCGCGGCTCCCTCGACCAGGCGCTTTCGGCCCCGCGATCGTACATCACCCGGCCCTTGCCCTGGACCATCGCCCAGCAATCGGCGAGGCGATCGATCTTGTCCGCCGGGACGGTGAAGCCGGTGTCGTGCATGCCGAGCGGCACGAAGATGCGTTGCGCGAAGAAGTCGCCCAGCTTCGTGCCCGAGACGCGCTCGACCACGGCGCCGAGCACGTCGGTGGAGACCGAATAATTCCATTCGGCGCCCGGCGAGAATTCGAGCGGAATGCCGCCCAGCGCCGCGACGAATTCGTCGAGCGTCAGGTTGCCGTGCCAGTTCTCGATCTTGCCCTCGCGATAGGCTGCGTCGACATTGGTGCGGTTCTGGAAGCTGTAGGTGAGGCCCGAAGTGTGGCGGAGCAGGTCCACCATGCGCATCGGCTCGTCGGTGGGCAGGGTCTGGAACGGCACGCCGCCACCCCCCGCCTTGAACACGCCCAGCCCCTTCAGCTCGGGCAGGACGTGGTGGACGGGCGTGTCGAGCGCGACCAGCCCTTCCTCGACCAGCATCATGAAGGCGAGGCTGGTGACCGGCTTGGTCATCGAGGCGATGCGGAAGATCGTGGTTTCGTCCACCGGCGCGCCGCCCTCGCGGGCCGCGCCCTGATGCGAGAAATGCACGATCTCGCCGCCGCGCGCGATCAGCAGCTGCGCGTGCGGGAGCTTGCCCGAGTCGAGATAGCGAGTCTTCAGGTACGGATCGATCCGGGCCAGCCGGGCCGCGTCGAAACCCTGGTTTTCGGGCTTGGCAATCGTCATGCGGCTGGCATACCTCTCATTCGAAACCAGTGACTCGCATCTTGGCGCGGATGCGGTTCCCCTATTGCCTTGAGCGCGCGATGAATCAACACTAACGTTGTTTACGGTACGGCATCCGGTGCCAAACCCAACATTCTAGAAACATAACGCACATAGATTGGAGAGAATCGCCTTGGCCCCCGAACCGATCGTCCCGCTCGACCCCAATTGGCCGGCGATGTCGCTGGCGCAGGTGAAGGCCGCGCTTACCGCGCCGGGCGCGCGCTTCGAGATGGACGAGGTGGACATTCGCGGCGTGCCGACGCGGATCTGGAAGAACGCGCCGCCCACGCTCGGCGTGCTCCAGCAGCTGGTGCGGCTCTATGGCGACCGCGTCTTCACCATCTATGAGGACGAGCGGGTCACCTATGACGCGAACTACCGCGCGGTCTGCCACCTCGCGCAATGGTTGACCGAGATGGGGGTGGGGAAGGGAGACCGCGTCGCGCTGGCGATGCGCAACCTGCCCGAATGGCCGACGATCTTCTTCGCGGCGACCAGCCTGGGCGCGATCATCGTGCCGCTCAATGCATGGTGGACGGGCGGCGAGCTCGAATATGGGCTGAAGGACTCGGGCGCGAAGATCCTCTTCGTCGATGCCGAGCGGCATGCGCGGCTGAAGGATTGCTACGCGCAGCTGCCCGCGCTGGAGCGCGTGGTGGTGAGCCGCTGCGACGAGGAGCTGGGGGGCAACGCCAGCCGCCTGGAGGTGCTGATCGGCACGCGGAAGGACTGGGCCGGCCTGCCCGACATTCCCTTCCCGCAGGTGGCGGTCTCGCCCGAGGACGATGCGACGATCTTCTACACCAGCGGCACGACGGGAAACCCCAAGGGCGCGCTGGGCACGCACCGCAACATCTGCACCAACATCCTGTCGAGCGGATACAGCGCGGCGCGCGCGATGCTGCGCCGGGGCGAGGTGCCGCCGGCGGTGATCCCGCACAAGGTGGGCCTGCTGGTGATCCCGCTGTTCCACGTCACGGCGTGCAGCGCCGCCCTGATGACCGGCATCGCGACGGGGCAGACCATATTGTTCATGCGCCGCTGGGACGCCGAGCAGGCGATGGGGCTGATCGAGCGCGAGAAGGTGACCTTCACCGGTGGCGTGCCGACGATCGCCTGGCAGCTGCTCGAGCATCCGGCGCGCGAAAAATACGATCTCTCCAGCCTGGAGGCGATCTCCTATGGCGGCGCGCCCTCGGCCCCGGAGCTGGTGAAGCGCATCTATGAGGAATTCGGGGCGCTGCCCGGCAATGGCTGGGGCATGACCGAGACGATGGCGACGGTAACCCAGCATAGCGGCGAGGACTATCTCACTCGGCCGACCAGCGCGGGCCAGCCGGTGGCGACCGCAGACCTCAAGATCATGACCGTCGAGGGCGATCGCGAGCTTCCCGTCGGGGAAGTGGGCGAGCTCTGGGCCAGGGGGCCGATGATCGTGAAGGGCTATTGGGGCAAGCCCGAGGCGACCGCGGAGACCTTTGTCGACGGCTGGGTGCGCACCGGCGACCTGGCCAGGCTCGACGAGGAAGGTTTCCTCTATATCGTCGATCGGGCCAAGGACATCGTGATCCGCGGCGGCGAGAACATCTATTCGAGCGAAGTGGAGGACGTGCTCTACGCCTTTCCCGGGGTGATGGACGCGGCGCTGATCGGCGTGCCGCACAAGATCCTGGGCGAGGAGCCGGTGGCGGTGGTCCATATGGCGCCGGGCGCCAGCGCGAGCGAGGCGGAACTCCAGGGCTTCGTCCGCGAGCGGCTGGCCGCGTTCAAGGTGCCGGTGCAGGTGCGCTTCGCGGCCGATACGCTGCCCCGCAACGCCAATGGCAAGATCCTGAAGAAGGACCTGCGGGCGTTGTTCGTCGGAGAGACCACCGCCTGAGGCGCAATGGCGCTGGCGGAAGGAGCGGCGCTTGCTAGGATCGGCATCCGAAGGGAGACACCCGATGCATTCCGATCGCCGCGCGTTCCTGGGGCTCGCCGCCGCCGCCATGGCCATGCCGCCGCTGGCCCGGGCGGCAAGGTGGCAGTCGGCCCCGGTCTTTCCTCCGGCCGATGCGCGCAGCGTCTGGCTGGTCGGCGATTCCGCGCCTCCGGACCCGGTCGCCATGTCGGCGCGACTGGCGGCGCTGGCCGGCAGCGGATCGGTGCGCGACGGCTATCTCAACGGCGGCGCGGTCGAGGCGCTGGAAAGGGCCTTTGCGGCCTATCTCGGCAAGGAGGCCTGCGCCTTCTTCCCGACGGGCACGCTCGCCAACAATGTCGCACTGCGGGTGCTGTGCGGCGAGGCGCCGCATGCGCTCTGCCAGTATGACAGCCATCTCTATCGCGACGAGAGCAACATGGCGCAGCGGCTGGCGGGCATCAACCTGGTGCCCCTGGGCGCAGGGCGCGTGGCGCCGACGCAGGAGGAACTGGTCGCGGCGTTCGATGCCGCCGAGAAGGGCCCCTATGCGCTCAAGGTCGGCGCGATCTCGCTGGAGAGTCCCGTGCGGCGGCTCGACGGGCAGCTGATCCCGCCGAAGCGCATCGCCGAGATCGCGGCGCTGGCGGCGGCGCATGGCACGCGCATGCACCTCGACGCGGCGCGGCTGCTGCTTGCGCCGCCTTCGCTCGACCGCAAGGCGTATGTGGCGCCGTTCGAGACGGTCTATGTCTCGCTCTACAAATATCTGGGTGCGCCGTTTGGCGCGGTGCTGGCCGGGCCGGCGGCGACGATCGCCAAGGCGCGCGAATGGCGGCACCTCTATGGCGGGCTGATCTATCAGGGCTGGGCACCGGCCCTGCTTGCGCTCGACGGGCTGCAACGCTTTCCCGAGAGCATCGCCACGGCGCATGGCGCCGCCGAAACGCTGTTCGCGGCGCTGGAGCATGGCGGCAAGGTGAAGCGCGTGCCGAATCCGGATGCCTCGAACATCTACCGGCTGGAGATGCCGCAGGCACTTGCCGAAGCGGCGTTCGAGCGCGGCCGTGCCGCCGGCGTGCGGATCGGGCGATGGGAGAAGGGGTCGATCCCGTTCTTCGTCAACGAGACGCTGCTGCGCCGCCCGGTGGAGGAATATGTGCGGGTGTTCCTGGGGTAGGTTGCCGCCTCGCCGCCCCCCGTCGCTATCCCGGCTGGGCCACCGTCATCCCCGCCTTCGCGGGCGCGACGACCGAAGTGACTGCGCTTCTCCACCCGGCGAGGCGGGCCTCGCGCCTGTCCGGCTCCAGCCTCGGCTCGAAGGTCAGCCCCGCGCCGCGCATCCGGGCCGCTTCCTCGAGGTCCGCGAACATCCCGCAGCCCACGCCCGCCAGCATCGCGGCGCCCAGCGCGGTGGTCTCGGCGAAATCGGGGCGGTCCACCGGGATGGCGAGGATGTCGGCCAGATCCTGGGCGATCCAGTCGTTGGTGACCATGCCGCCGTCGATCCGCAGGCGCGACCAGTCGGCGCCGTCGGCAGCGAAGGCGGCCTTCAGGTCGTGGCTCTGGTGCGCCATCGCCTCCAGCGCAGCGCGGACGATATGGGCACGGGTAGCGGCAAAGCTGAGACCCGAGATCGCGGCGCGGGCTTCCGGTTCCCACCAGGGCGCGCCAAGGCCGCTAAGGGCGGGGACGAGGTATACGCCGCCATTGTCCTTGACCGAGCGGGCCAGCGCCTCGGTCTCCTGCGCGGTTTCGATCAGCTTCACCGAATCGCGCAGCCACTGGACCAGGCTGCCCGCGACGAATACCGAACCCTCGATCGCATAGGTGCGCCGCCCGCCAAGCTGCCAGAGCACGGTGGCGAGCAGGCGGTTCCTGGAGGAGGGCGGGGTGCCGCCGGCGTTGGTCAGCACGAAGGCGCCGGTGCCATAGGTCGCCTTGGTGTCGCCGCGCTCGAGACAGGCCTGGCCGATCGTCGCGGCCTGCTGATCGCCGGCCAGGCCGCAGATCGGGATTTCGCCGCCGAACAATCTGGTGGTGCCGAACCTGCCGGCGCAATCGACGATCTCCGGCAGCGCGTCGCGCGGCGCGGAGAACATGTCGAGCAGCCCGTCGCTCCATCCGCCGGAGCCCAGCCCCATCAGGAGGGTGCGCGAAGCGTTGGTGGCATCGGTGACGTGCAGGCCGCCGGTGAGCTTCCACACCAGCCAGCTCTCGATCGTGCCGATGGCGAGGCGATTGCCGACGCCCTTCAATTGCGGCCAGTTGCGCATCGCCCAGGCGATCTTGGTGCCGGAGAAATAGGGATCGAGCAGCAGCCCGGTGCGCGCCTGGACGCCGGCTTCCTCGCCCGCTTCGCGCCAGGCCCGGCACATCGCGGCCGAGCGGCGGTCCTGCCAGACGATCGCCGGCGCCAGCGGCTCGCCGGTGGTCTTGTCCCAGAAGACGATGGTCTCGCGCTGGTTGGTGATGCCGATCGCGGCGATCGCCTGGGCGCCGCCGGCCTGCTGGACCATGGCCATCGCGCATTCGAGGGAGCGGCGCCAGATCTCGCCCGCATCATGCTCGACCAGGCCCGGGCCGGGATAATGCTGGGCAAGGTCGGCGCTGTGGCTGCCCAGGCACTTGCCCGACGGCGCGAACAACATCGCGCGCGTGGAGGTGGTGCCCTCGTCGATGACCAGTATGTGTTCGCCCATCCCGATCAGACTAGCCGGGATTACATCCGTTGCAATCCGCGCTAGGGTCGGCCGCGAAAGGGAAGGGCAGAAGTGAGCGATCGACCCGGCAGCATCGGCGGCGAACCCCTGGATGACGGCGCGTCGTCCGGATCGGCAAGGGTGCCCCTGCTGGGGCCATCGAGCCAGGAAAGCATGGGCGACGGCCAGAAGCGGGACCGGCTGATGGCGGCGCTGGCGCTCATGGCGGGCATCGGCCTGTTGCTGGCGCTGCCGTTCGCGCTGCAGGCGGGTGCGGTGTTCTTCCTGCCGCTCACCACCGCGCTGGTGATCGCGATCGCGCTGGTGCCCCTGCTCGAATGGCTGGAGCGCCACCGCGTGCCCGCGCCGATCGCGGCGTTCATCTGTGTGCTGCTGTTCCTGATCGCGGCGAATGTCGCGCTGGCCTCGATCGTGGTGCCGGCCTGGCAGTGGATCCGCGATCTTCCCGCCAAGATCCCGCAGATCCAGGAGAATCTGAAGCCGCTGATCGAGTTCTACGCCAACCTCGACAGTTTCGTGAACAAGACGGTGATGAACTTCGCCTCGGCGCCGATGAAGCAGCCCGAAGTGATGGCCGCCACGCCGCCGCGCTCGCTGATCGACCTGTTCGCCACCTCGGCTCCCTCGGCGCTGGTGGAGATGTTCTTCGCCATCCTCGTCATCTATTTCTTCCTGTCGGGCTGGACCCGGCTGCGGCGCAACGCGATCACCAGCCGCGCGAGCTTCGGCGGCGCGATGGCGACGGCGCGCGTGATCCAGGACGTGGTGGACGATACTTCGGCCTATCTGGGCACGATCACGCTGATCAACCTGACGCTGGGGCTGATCGTGGCGGGCGTGCTCTGGGCGATCGGCATGCCGACGCCGCTGATGTGGGGCGGCATCGTCGCGCTGCTCAACTATATCCCCTATTTCGGCCCGGTCTTCGCCGCGCTGCTGCTGGCCATGGGCGGACTGATGACCTTTCCGGACCTGGGCTGGGCATTCGTGCCGCCGATCGTGATGATCGCCTGCCACCTGATCGAGGCGAATGTGGTGACGCCGCTGATCGTGGGGCACCGGCTGACGATCAGCCCGATCATGATCCTGATCTCGCTGAGCTTCTGGGGCTGGGTGTGGGGCACCACCGGGGCGCTGCTCGCGGTGCCGCTGCTGATCATCATCCAGACGGTGGTGAACGCGGCGGGCAAGCCGGACATCGCCGGTTTTCTCTTCGAGCACGGGACCTTGGTGAACGATCCTGTGGATAATCGTCCGCTCCGGCGAAAAAGTCGCGACCAATCCGGTTGACACCCCCGAATCTCGCGTCTAGTGCCCGCCTCCTCGCTTCGAGAGAGCGGGTGTAGCTCAGTTGGTTAGAGCGCCGGCCTGTCACGCCGGAGGTCGCGGGTTCGAGCCCCGTCACTCGCGCCATTCCCCATTGCCGGACCGGAAAGGCGCCGCTCGTGCGGAGCCCGGGGGACCGATGCCGTGGCGACCATGGTCCATTCTCGTGCGCGGATGCGGGTGTAGCTCAGTTGGTTAGAGCGCCGGCCTGTCACGCCGGAGGTCGCGGGTTCGAGCCCCGTCACTCGCGCCATGCGCCTTCAGGCGCGGCGCCAGCGCCCGGTCTCCATCCAGCGCAGCACCCCGCCGAGCGGCAGGATCCAGACGATGCCCGTCACCACGTAGATCGGCAGCTGGGCGAGCACGTGCAGCTGCCCGATCCAGTGCGAGAAGCTCGCCACCAGGACGATCCACGCCAGAATCCAGGCGACGATGCCCAGTGCGCCCGCCGGCTTGCGCCAGCTCGGCGCTACGCCCCCGCGTGCCATGTCATGCCTTTCTCGGTTATCACGGCCTGGAGCGGCACGTCCCAGATGTCGGAGGGGACGGCCGGCACTTCCTGCATCGCCCAGGCGACGCCGACGCGCCAGGCATCGGGATAGCGGGCAAAGGCGCGGTCGTAATGCGCGGCGCCCTGGCCGAGGCGATTGAGGCGCGCGTCGAAACCGACAAGGGGCGTCAGGATCACGTCGGGCGCCACTTCCGGGCTGTCGGCGCGTGGCTGGCGCAGGCCGAACGGGCCGTCGGCCAGGGGCTCGCCCATCCGCCATGCCAGGAACCGGATCGGCGCGGCGCGATCGACGACGAAGGGGAGGGCGAGCGCGCAACCCTTCTCCGCGGCGGCGGCGGCGAGCTGGGTGGGGTCGGCTTCGCTGCCGATGGCGACATAGGTGGCGACGGTGGCCCCGGCGGCCAGGCGATCGACGAACGCCTCGGGCGCGAGGATCGCTTCGCTGGCTTCGATGGCGAAGGCGTCGCGCTCGGCGCGGAGCTGTGCCCGCAGGGCTAGCTTGTCGATCATGCCACGCTTCTAGGGGAGCGGTGGCGGGACCGCCATGGCCGTTTGCCAGAATATCCACTGACGCCCGTTACGTCAGGTGGGGACCATATGCCGCGGACCAGGATCCGCACAGGGACAGCCCCCATGGATGATGAATAGCCTCAGGGATAATTGCTATGGCTCGTACCGGGCAGTGCCCGCCATGGACGGATGTAGGGGCTTGAAGGCGCTCCCGCAACTACCCTCCTTGCGCCAGCGCCGCGAAAGCCGGGGGCGACGGAGGCACGAGGCCTATGCCTCGCTTGCATCCTCTTCGAGCGCCGCGGCAACGGCTTCCAGCCGATCGGCGATGCGCTCCAGCAGGACCGGCGAGACGCCCTCCGGCGGATTGCGTTCGGTCTCGTCGAGCAGGTCGGCGAGGATCAGCGCGAGATAGACGAGCGTGCGCTCGGCGTTCAGGCCGCCCGACGCGCGCAGGGCGGTGTCGGCATGGCGTTGCAGGATCGCTTCGAGGTGGCGAATATGCCCTTCGTCGCCTTCGCGGGTGGCGACCGAATAGCTGCGGCCCGCGACGGAGATGTCGATATCCGCCATCAGTCCTGCTCCGCCCCGGCTTCGCGCGCGATCAGCGCGTCGAGCGAACTCACCGCATCCTCGATGCGGGCGCGCAGCTTGGCGTGGCGCTGGGTGATCCGTTCGCAGGCATAGGCCCGCGCTGCGGCGGCTTTCTCGATGCGGACGAGGGCCTGTTCGATACGATCGGCGGGCGTACTTGCCATGCCGCAAGCGTTACGCACCCCATCCGAACCTAGCAACCCCTGAATGGCAACGCCTGCCGGGCGGGTTCGACGAGGCGGACCGGAGCCGCGCCGGCCCGAGTCCGCCCGCCCTTCGGGATGTCGAGGCGGTTGACGTGGCGGTCCAAGGTGACCAAAGGCGTCCGCGCCAGCATCAGGGGACTCCAAGTGACCGCAAGCTTCGCCGATTGCGCCAATGCCATCCGGGCATTGTCGATGGACGCCGTGGAGGCGGCCAATTCGGGGCATCCCGGCATGCCGATGGGCATGGCCGACGTGGCCACGGTGCTGTTCCAGGAGTATCTGAAGTTCGATCCGGCCGACCCGAAATGGGCGGACCGCGATCGTTTCGTGCTTTCGGCCGGGCACGGCTCGATGCTGCTCTATTCGACGCTCTATCTCGCCGGCTATGCGCAGCCGACGCTGCAGGACATTCGCGACTTCCGCCAGATCGGCAGCCCCTGCGCCGGCCATCCCGAGAATTTCGAGCTGCCGGGCGTGGAATGCACTACCGGCCCGCTCGGCCAGGGCTTTGCGATGGCGGTCGGCATGGCCGCTGCCGAGCGGCATTTGAACGCCATCTATGGCGACGGCCTGGTCGATCACCGCACCTGGGTGATCGCCGGCGACGGCTGCCTGATGGAAGGCATCAACCACGAGGCGGTCGGTCTTGCCGGGCATCTGAAGCTCGGCAAGCTGATCGTGCTGTGGGACGACAACAAGATCACGATCGACGGCGCGGTCTCGCTCTCGTCGAGCGAGGACATTCCCGCGCGCTACCGTGCCTCGGGCTGGCAGGTCGTCGAATGCGACGGCCATGACCGGGCGGACATTGCCCGCGCGATCGACGAAGCGCTTGCCAGCGCGCTGCCCTCGCTCGTCCAGTGTCGCACGGTGATCGGCAAGGGCGCGCCCAACAAGCAGGGCTCGTCCAAGGTGCACGGATCGCCGCTGGGCGCGGACGAAGTCGCCGCTGCCCGGCAGGCGCTGGGCTGGAACCACCCGGCCTTCGAGATTCCGGGCGATATCCGCGAGACTTGGCTGGCGGCGGGCAAGCGCGGCGCCGTGCCGCACGCCGCGTGGAAGCAGCGCCTCGCGGCGCATGAGGATCGCGCCGAGTTCGAGCGCCGGATGCGCGGCGAACTGCCGGCCTGGTTCTCGATGGCCGACCATATCCAGGGCCTGTTGGCCGCGCCGCAGAAGGTCGCGACCCGCAAGGCGAGCGAAATGGCGCTCGAGGCGATCAACGCGCAGATCCCCGACACCGTCGGCGGCTCGGCCGACCTGACCGGTTCGAACAACACGCTGACCAAGGGCCTGGGCACGTTCGGCGCGGACAACTACGCCAGCCGCTACGTCTATTACGGCATCCGCGAGTTCGGCATGTCGGCGGCGATGAACGGCATGGCGCTGCACGGCGGCGTGATCCCCTATGGCGGTACCTTCCTGGTCTTTGCCGACTATGCCCGCGCGGCGATCCGCCTCTCGGCCCTCCAGCAGGCGCGCGTCGTCTATGTGATGACGCACGATTCGATCGGCCTGGGCGAGGACGGCCCGACGCACCAGCCGGTGGAGCACCTGACCAGCCTGCGCCTGATCCCCAATCTCGACGTCTATCGCCCGTGCGACGTGGTCGAGACCGCCGAATGCTGGGAACTCGCGCTCCAGCGCCAGGACGGCCCGGGCCTGCTCGCGCTCAGCCGCCAGAACCTGCCGCAGCTGCGCACCGAGGCCGCCGAGAACCGCTCGGCGCGCGGCGGCTACGCCATTCGCGAGGCCGAGGCGCCGCGCCAGGTGGTGCTGATCGCCAGCGGCTCCGAAGTCGAGATCGCCGTCGCCGTGCGCGACGAACTGGAAGCCCAGGGCATCGGCGCCGATGTCGTCTCGATGCCGTGCTGGGAGCGCTTCGACGCGCAGGATGCGCAGTACAAGCGCGACCTGTTGCCGGCGCATGCGCTCAAGGTCTCGATCGAGGCCGGCGCGACGCTGGGCTGGGAGCGATATACCGGCTTGGACGGGCTGAATTTCGGCGTGGATGGATTCGGCGCCTCGGGCCCTTATCTGAAGCTCTACGAGCATTTCGGGCTCACCGCGGGAGCCATCGTGCCGCGGATCGTCGACAAGTTGAACGGAGAACAGGCATGACGAAGGTTGCGATCAACGGGTTCGGGCGCATCGGTCGACTGGTGGCGCGCGCGATCCTCGAGCGTCCCGACAGCGGGCTCGAGCTGGTCACGATCAACGACCTGGCCGATGCCAAGTCGAATGCGTGGCTGTTCTCGCGCGACAGCGTGCACGGCAAGTATCCGGGCACCGTCACCGCCGAGGGCGACGATCTGGTCATCGACGGCAAGCATATCAAGGTGACCAAGGAGCGCGACCCCGCCAACCTGCCGCACGCCGAGAATGGCGTGGAGCTGGTGCTGGAGTGCACGGGCTTCTTCACCGACCGCGCCTCGGCCCAGAAGCATATCGATGCCGGCGCCAGGAAGGTGCTGATCTCGGCTCCGGGCAAGAATGTCGACCTCACCGTCGTGTTCGGCGTGAACCACGACAAGCTCGAGGCCGGCCATGCGATCGTCTCGAACGCGTCGTGCACCACCAACTGCCTGGCGCCGGTCGCCAAGGTGCTGAACGACACGATCGGCATCGAGCGCGGCCTGATGACCACGGTCCACGCCTATACCAACGACCAGAAGATCCTCGACCAGATCCACCCGGACCTGCGCCGCGCCCGTGCCGCCGCGATGAGCATCATCCCGACCACCACCGGCGCCGCTCGCGCCGTGGCCGAGGTGCTGCCCGAGCTCAAGGGCAAGCTCGACGGCTCGGCGATCCGCGTTCCGGTTCCGGACGGCTCGCTGGTGGACCTGACCTTCACGCCGAAGCGCGACACCACCGTCGAGGAAGTGAACGCGGTGCTGAAGGCGGCGTCGGAGAGCGGCCCGCTCAAGGGCATCCTGTGGTATACGGACGAGCCGCTGGTCTCGATCGACATCGTCCACACTTCGGCCTCGTCGACCGTCGACAGCCTCGAGACCGCAGTGATCGACGGCAAGCTGGTGCGCGTCGTCAGCTGGTACGACAATGAATGGGGCTTCTCGAACCGCATGGTGGACACCGCCAGCGCGATGGCGAAGCTGACGGCCTGAGCCGTCATCCCGGCGAAAGTCGGGATCTCGTGAGGCACTCTGCTCGCTCCATCTCCTGAGGTCCCGGCTTTCGCCGGGATGACGGAGTTGGGGCGAGCGCTCGATTTGTGAGGACGATATGACCCGCCCCTTCAAGACGCTCGACGACATCTCCGAAGTCATGGGCGGCGACATCGCCGGCAAGCGCGTGCTGGTCCGCGAGGACCTGAACGTGCCGATGGCCGATGGCCAGGTGACCGACGACACCCGGCTGCGCGCCGCGGTGCAGACCGTCGCCGAGCTGGCGGACAAGGGCGCCAAGGTCGTGGTCCTCGCGCATTTCGGGCGCCCCAAGGGCCAGCGTAACCCGGAGATGAGCCTGTCGCTCGTCACCCGGCCGTTCAGCCATGTCCTCGGCCGCGAAGTGCGCTTCATCGACACCGACGGCGCGGCGGAGGCGATCGACGCGATGGGCGAGGGCGACATCGCCCTGCTGGAAAATACCCGCTTCGACGCCGGCGAAGAGAAGAACGCGCCCGAGATCGTCGAGGCGCTCGCCGCGCTGGGCGACCTCTATGTCAACGACGCCTTCTCGGCGGCGCACCGCGCCCATGCCTCGACCGAGGGGCTGGCGCACAAGCTGCCCGCATTCGCCGGCCGCCAGATGGAAGCCGAGCTCGACGCGCTCGACAAGGCGCTGGGCAATCCCGAGCATCCGGTGGCGGCGGTGGTCGGTGGCGCCAAGGTCTCGACCAAGCTCGACGTGCTCAAGCACCTGGTCGACAAGGTCGATCACCTGATCATCGGCGGCGGCATGGCCAACACCTTCCTCGCCGCGCGCGGCGTCGATGTGGGCAAGAGCCTGTGCGAGCACGACCTGACCGGCACCGCCGAGGAGATCCTCGACGCGGCCGATCGCGCGAACTGCACCGTGCATCTGCCCTATGACGTGGTGGTGGCGAAGGAATTCGCGGCCAACCCGCCGAGCCTGCGCACCGTCAACGTCCATGAAGTCGCGGCCGACGAGATGATCCTTGACATCGGCCCGGCGGCGACCGAGGCGCTGGCGGACGTGCTCAAGACCTGCCGCACCCTGGTGTGGAACGGCCCGCTCGGCGCCTTCGAGACGCCGCCGTTCGACGCGGCGACCATCAGCCTCGCCAAGACCGCGGCGGCGCTCACCAAGGAAGGCCAGCTCGTCTCGGTCGCCGGCGGCGGCGACACGGTGGCAGCGCTCAACCAGGCCGGCGTGGCGAGCGACTTCACCTTCGTGTCCACGGCGGGCGGCGCTTTCCTCGAATGGATGGAAGGCAAGGAGCTGCCGGGCGTCGCCGCGCTGCATCGTACGCGCGACTGAACGGGAAAGGGCGCCTGCCGGTGCCCCTATTCCATGTATTTTACGGGACTTCCGAAGGGATAGCACCAGAACGGCTATTATGCCCGGCAAGTACCGAGCCTGGTGACGATGCGCTGAGCGGCGCTATTTCGCCTTCTCGTTGAGCAGCGGCACCAGCAAGGTGTTGAGGCTCTCCAGCGTGAAGGCACCGGCCTTGGCATAGCGGACCACGCCGTTGCGATCGATCACGATATTGGTGGGCACCGCGCCTCCGAGCACGTCATAGGGGCCCTTGATCGAGCGGACCGGCTCGATGTGCATCACGTCGAACAGCTTCTTGAGCTGATAGGGCTTGAGCGAATCCTCGGTCGTGACCGCATAGACGCGGAGGCCGGCGTCCTTGCGCAGCTCGTAATAGCGATCGAGCGTCGGCAGTTCCGTGCGGCAGGGGACGCACCAAGTCGCCCAGAAATTGAGCACGACCACATTGCCGCGCAGTTCGTCGAACGAGATCTTGCCGCCATTGATCAGCCGCAAGGTGAATGGCGGTGCCGGCTGACCCTCCTTGACTGTCGCGAACATCGGCTGCGGGGCCGGTGCGGCACCGAGCAGTGCCAGCGGCAGCGCGGCGAGCGCCAGCCGCCTGGAAAGCGAAGAGATCCCCATGTTTCGTCCCCTGTTGCCCGGCTTCATGCTGTCGCGGGCAGGAGGAGGCGTCAAGCATGGCCCAGGGGCCCGTTCGTAGCCTTGCTGGAAAAGCCCGTGCGTGGCAGCGTTGTCAGGCTTTTCGCTTGCGAAACCGGGCGATAGGGGCTCGTTCAGCACTACACGAACAAGGGAAAATCCATGTCGATCACGCCCGCTGTCAAAGCCATCCTCGCCAATTACGAGTCCGACAATCCCGGCGTGAAGGCCAATCTCGCCCGCATCCTGATGCAGGGGAAGCTGGGCGGCACCGGCAAGCTGATCATCCTGCCGGTGGACCAGGGCTTCGAGCATGGCCCGGCGCGCAGCTTCGCGGTGAACCCCGCGGCCTATGATCCGCACTACCATTATCAGCTGGCGATCGACGCGGGCCTCAGCGCCTATGCCGCGCCGCTCGGCATGATCGAGGCCGGTGCGGACAGCTTCGCCGGCCAGATCCCGACCATCCTCAAGGTCAACAGCTCGAACAGCTGGGCGACCGCGATCGACCAGGCCGTCACCGGCGGCGTCGACGATGCGCTGCGGCTCGGCTGCTCGGCGATCGGCTTCACCATCTATCCGGGCGCCGACGACGTCTTCGGCATGATGGAGGAGATCAAGGAGCTGCGGGCGGAGGCTGCCTCGGTCGGTATCGCCACGGTGATCTGGTCCTACCCGCGCGGCGGCAAGCTCTCGAAGGACGGCGAGCTGGCGCTCGATGTCGGCGCCTATGCCGCGCACATGGCGGCGCTGCTCGGCGCGCACATCATCAAGGTGAAGCTGCCGAGCGCGCATATCGAGCAGAAGGAAGCGCAGAAGGTCTATGAGGGCACCGATTGGTCGGCGCAGTCGGACCGTGTGAAGCATGTGGCGCAGAGCTGCTTCGCCGGCCGCCGCATCGTCGTCTTCTCGGGCGGCGCGGCCAAGGGCGCCGACGCGGTCTACCAGGACGCGCGCGACATTCGCGACGGCGGCGGCAACGGCTCGATCATCGGCCGCAACACCTTCCAGCGCCCCCGCGACGAGGCGCTGGCGATGCTCGACAAGCTGGTGCGCATCTACAAGAACGAGGAATGATCGATCGCCGACCCGTGCCGGCCGGGCTCGCCATGGCGATGTTGGGCGGGCCCGCGCCGGCACGGGGAAGGCCGGTCGCGCTGCGCTAGGCCGGCCGCTGATCGCGGTGTTCGAACCCATGTCGAGACGCGGCCCGTGGGCGGCGTGCGGATAGCGGGCTAGCGGCGGGCGCAATCGAGACGAGGGAGCGAGGCATGACCCAGGATTGGACCGCAGTGGATGGCTATATCGCCGGCAAGCTGATCGGCGCGGACCCGGTGCTCGACGCCGCGCTTGCCGCCAATGCCGAGGGCGGGCTGCCGGCGATCGACGTATCGGCGGCGCAGGGCCGGATGCTCGAATTGTTCGCACGGATGACCGGCGCGCGCCGCATCCTCGAAGTGGGGACGCTGGGCGGCTATTCGACGATCTGCCTTGCCCGCGCCCTGCCCGAGGACGGGCAGCTGGTGACGCTCGAGCTCGATCCGCATCATGCCGAAGTGGCGCGGGCCAATCTGGCCCGGGCCGGGCTCGGCGATCGCTGCGAGGTGCGGGTCGGGCCGGCGGTGGAAACGCTCGCGGCGATGATTGCGGCGGGCGAGGGGCCGTTCGACCTCGTGTTCATCGATGCCGACAAGCCGGGCAACGTCGCCTATCTGGACGCCGCGCTGAAGCTCGCCCGGCCGGGCAGCGTGATCGTGGTCGACAATGTGGTCCGGGGCGGCGGGGTGCTCGACGCGGACAGCACCGATCGCAGCGTGATCGGCACCCGGGCGCTGTTCGACGCGGTCGCATCCGAGCCCCGCCTCGACGCCACCGCGATCCAGACGGTGGGCGACAAGGGCTGGGACGGCTTCCTGCTGGCAGTGGTGAAGCGCTGAAAGCTGGGCTAAGGCTCCAGCGATGATCGACCTGGATGAAGACGGCCTGCCGCCGCTCGACCCGAATTTCGCCGCGCAGTTCCAACAGGACGTGCGCCGCCCGCCCTGCCAGCTCTACCTGATCTCGCCGCTCGAGGTGGGGGGCTCCTTTCCGGAGCGATTGAAGCGCGCGCTCGGTGCTGGCGCCGTGGCGGCGTTCCAGTTTCGAGTGAAGGGCGTCGACCAGCACGAGGCCGCCCGCCTTGCCGAGCCTCTCCGGAAGATCTGCGCCGATGCCGATGTCGCCTTCATCGTCAACGACAGCGTGAGCCTGGCCAAGCGGCTGGGCGCCGACGGCGTGCATCTGGGCCAGGAGGACGGCGATCCGCGCGAGGCGCGCTCGGTGCTCGGCCCGCAGGTGCAGATCGGGGTGACGTGTCACGACAGCCGCCACCTGGCGATGGAAGCGGGTGAGGCGGGGGCGGATTATGTCGCGTTCGGCGCCTTCTACCCCACCGCCACCAAGGAGACCCGGCATCGGCCCGAGCCGGTGATCCTCAGCTGGTGGTCGGCGCTGTTCGAGCTGCCCTGCGTTGCGATCGGCGGCATCACGCCAGAGAACGCCGCGCCGCTGGTCAAGGCGGGCGCGGACTTCCTCGCGGTGTCCAATGCCGTGTGGGGCGGGGACGAGGAAGCCGCGGTGAAGGCGTTCGCCGAGATGCTGGCCTGACCCCATTCGTCGCCCCGGGGAAGAGCCGGGAAGGCGGAAACACTCGGAGTTCCAGCCGTTGTTCTTGCGGAACGTCATCTGCAGGAGCTTGTTTCGGTGCGGAAATTTCTCGGACTAGCAGCTTGTCTCGCCTGTGCCTCCGTCGGTCCCGCCGCGGCGGGGCAGGCGGGAACTTCCGGCAGGCCGCCGCTCGATCATTCGGTCCTGCATGCCCAGGTGATCCTCGATCATCTCGGCTTCTCGCCCGGCATTCTCGACGGGCGCGAGGGCCAGTCGCTCACGGCCGCGCTGAAGGGGTTCCAGGCCGCGCGCGGGCTGCCGGCCACCGGCAAGCTCGACCCGGCGACGCTGCGCGCGCTTGCGCCCTATGCCTCGCTGCGCCCGGTCCGTCGGCTGACGCTCGATGCCGACACGCTCCGGGGGCCGTATGTCAATCCGATTCCCAAGGACCCCGAGGAACAGGCGAAGCTGCCCTCGCTTGCCTATACGCGCCCGCTCGAGAAGCTGGCCGAGATGTTCCACACCACGCCCGAGGTGCTGGTGGAGCTCAATCCGGGCGGCGCCAGGATCGCACCGGGTGCGGAGTTCGTCTTCCCCAACGCGCTCCCGGCCTCGCGCGACTATCCGGCGGACATCAAGCCGGAATGGCGGCGGACGCTCGCCATGCTCAACGTCGAGGCCAAGGTGCCCGAGGCCGATCACATCGTGGTCGACAAGGGCGAGAAGGTGCTCAAGGTGTACGACAGGCGGGAACGCCTGGTCGCCCAGTTCAGCGCGACCATGGGCAGCGCGCACGATCCGCTGCCGATCGGCACCTGGAAGATCAACGGGGCGGACACCAATCCGAAATTCCATTACAACCCCAAGCTGTTCTGGGACGCGAAGAAGGGCAGTGACCCGGCGATGCTGCCGCCGGGACCGAACGGCCCGGTGGGGGTGGTGTGGCTGGACCTTTCCAAGGAGCATTACGGCATCCATGGCACGCCCGAACCGCAGCTGATCGGCCGCACCGAGAGCCATGGCTGCATCCGCTTGACCAACTGGGATGCGGCGCGGCTCGCACTGATGGTCAGGCCGGGCACCCGGGCGGTGTTCCGGGAATAGGAGCCATGCGGCTCTGGGCGAAGCGGGCCGGCTGGGGCCTGGGCGCATTGCTGGCGCTGCTGGCGATGGGGTTCCTGTCGCTGGTGCGGGTCACGGTGCAGCCCGCCGCGCCGATCGCCCTGCCGGAGCTTGCCGGGCCCCAGGACGCGGCCCCTGCCGGCTCGGGCGATTCCACCGAGCTGATCATTCCGGTGGAAGGCGTGACCGCGAGCCAGCTCCGCGACAGCTGGGGCCAGAGCCGCGGCAACGGATCGCGCGCGCATCATGCGATCGACATCATGGCCCCCCGGGGTACGCCGGTACTCGCCGCGGCATCGGGCACGGTCGAGAAGGTCTTCGACAGCGTGAACGGCGGGCACACCCTCTATATCCGCACCCGGGACGGTGCGACGATCCATTACTACGCGCATCTCGACAGCTGGCTGGTGGAGGAGAGGCAGCCGGTGCGCCAGGGCGAGCGCATCGCGGCGGTGGGCGATAGCGGCAGTGCGGCGGGCGGCGCGCCCCATCTCCACTTCGAGATCAAGCGCATGCGGCCGGGCGAGGGCTGGTGGCAGGGACAGAATGTCAATCCCTATCCGCTGCTGCGGAATGCCGGGCCGTGATCCGTCCTCTCGTCGGAAGCCGGGATCTCGTGCGGCAGATCGGACAGCATGCGGCACGAGACCCCGGCTTCCTCCGGCGCGGCCGGAGAAGGGCGGGGGTGGCTTGCCCAAGTCCTCGCGCGCGGCTAAAGGCGCCGGCTCAGCTCTTTCTCAGTTCCAGTAGGTCTTGACCATGAAGATCAGCGGCGTGGACATCCGTCCCGGCAACATCATCGAATATGAAGGCGGCATCTGGCGTGCCGTGAAGATCCAGCATACGCAGCCCGGCAAGGGCGGTGCGTACATGCAGGTCGAGCTCAAGAACCTGCGCGACGGCCGCAAGAACAACGTCCGCTTCCGCTCGGCGGAAACGGTGGAGCGGGTGCGCCTCGACACCAAGGATTTCCAGTTCCTGTACCCCGAGGGCGACAGCCTGGTGTTCATGGACAAGGAAACCTACGACCAGACCACGCTGCCGCGCGACCTGCTCGGCGATGCCGCCGCCTTCCTGCAGGACGGCATGGACGTGATCATGGAACTCTATGACGAAGAGGCGATCAGCGTGCAGCTGCCCGACACGATCGAAGCGACGATCGTCGAGGCGGATGCGGTGGTGAAGGGCCAGACGGCGTCGTCGTCGTACAAGCCGGCGGTGCTGGACAATGGCGTGCGCATCATGGTGCCGCCGCACATCGCCTCGGGCACGCGTATCGTCGTCGACGTGTACGAGCAGACCTACGTCCGCCGCGCGGACTGAAGCCCTCTCCCCTTGGGAGAAGGTTGGGTGAGGGCGGTATCGGACTGCCCTCGACCCGCATCCTCCCGTCGCTGACGCGATGGGCCCCGCCCTCTCCCGATGGGAGAGGGGTTTTGGAGCATTGACTTGGTTTCCCATTCCGGCCTCATCACCGTCATGGAGCGCGCCTGCCGCAAGGCAGGGCCCCGCCTGCGTCGCGACTTCAACGAAGTCCAGCACCTCCAGGTCAGCCGCAAGGGCCCGGCGGACTTCGTCAGCCTCGCCGACAAGCGCGCCGAAGACACGCTGATCGAGGAACTCCAGAAGGCGCGGCCGGACTGGGGCTTTCTGGTCGAGGAACGGGGCGAGATCGCCGGGGATCCGGACAAGCCGCGCTGGATCATCGATCCGCTCGACGGAACCAGCAACTTCCTGCACGGCATCCCGCATTTCTGCATTTCGATCGCGGTCGAGGATCCGCACGGCGCCCAGGGCAAGCCCGAGGTGACGCACGGCTATATCTACCAGCCGCTGACCGACGAGAGCTTCTGGTCGGAAAAGGGCCGTGGCGCCTGGCTCCAGGATCAGCGTCTGCGCGTTTCGGCGCGCCGTCATCTTGACGAAGCGCTGATCGCGACGGGCATTCCGTTCCTCGGCCATGGCGACTTTGCCGAATGGAGCCGCATCTTTGGCGCGGTGGCGCCCGAAGTAGCCGGTATCCGCCGGCTGGGCTCGGCGGCGCTCGACCTTGCCTGGGTCGCCGCGGGGCGGTTCGACGGTTTCTGGGAATCGAACCTCAAGCCCTGGGACGTGGCGGCGGGCATGCTGCTGATCCGCGAGGCGGGCGGCTTCGTGACCGATTATCGCGGGCAGGACCTGTCGCGCGAGCGCAACCAGTATCTCGCGGCCAACGACGTGCTGCATTCCAAGCTGCACAAGCTGGTGGCGAACTCGCTGCGCTGAGCGGCGGGTCGATATTTTCTCCGTCACCCCGCGAAGGCGGGGATGGCGGAGGCAGTTTCAAGGGCTTGCCTGGATTTCCGGTCTAGGGCCGGAGCGCCGTGGCCAGAAAGGCCACCATCCTGGGCCAGGCATCGGCGCGCGCCTTGGCGTTTGCCTCCGGCGTGCCGCCGCCGCGCGGGTCTGCACGCGGTTCCGCCGATCCGCCGCCCAGGTCGTGCCCGGCATCCGGATAGATCAGCGCCTGGGTCTCCAGTCCCTTCGCCTTGCGCGCCGCGACGATGTTGCGCGCCATCCGGCCCGAATTCCACAGGCGATCCGCATCGCCGGTGATCAGCATCAGGGCGCCGCGATATTCCTCGACCGGAATGCGGGCGGCGGCCTCGCGATCGGGGTGATCGGCGCGGCCATTCTCGTGGATGGCGCGCAGATCGGCGGCGGGCCCGGCCTGCAACCCCGCAACGAACCCGCGATAGGGCATGAAGGCGAGCGGCTTCCCGCCGAAGGAGAAGGAAGAGCGCGTGCCTTCCGCTTTCAGCATTTCCAGGCCCCAGCCTTCCCACACCAGGTCGGACGGCGTGTAGGCGACCACGGCGTCGATCCAGGGATAATGGCTGGCCGCGATCAAGGCGAACTCCGACCCCTTCGAGCCGGCGAACAGGCCGAATCGCTCGACATCGACGCCGGGGAACTTGGCCAGCGCCGCGCGGAGATCGGCAAGCTGGTCCACGCGGATGTCGATGAAGCTGCCCGGCAGGTCCGGGAACGCCGGTGCCGGGGCGAACTTGCCCCAGTTGGGCGAATAGTAGGGCAGGCTCACCGCGGCATAGCCGAGCCTTGCGAGGGTGGGGCCGAAGCGGCGGCCGGCTTCGTCGCCACCCTCGGCGCCGGGCAGGATCACCACCACCGGGCGGCGTGCCTCGCCGGCGATCCGATAGAGCCGCGCATGCGGGAAGCCCGCGATCTCGCGCTCGTCGAGCGCCGCCGCCTGTTTCGTCGCCGTGGCCGGTTGGGCGATGGCCGGGCAGGCCGCCATGGCCAGTCCGATTCCGAGCAGCAGATTCCGTGCGATCATGTGAAGAAACCCCCGTTCACAATATTTCACAATAGCTGGTGTATTGTGCATATAAGTCACCGGCTGGCAACCGGCGATTGTGCCGCTGCGGTGCGGTTTGCGCGGTGCCGGAGCCGCCCGGAGCGCCGTTTCGGAAGGCTTCGGGGACAAGGCATCCACAACCGGTTCTTCTTGCGAGTCATTCTCACCCGTCGAGGCGTTGCGTCCCGGGGAAGTGAGTCCTAGAAGCCCCCTCAGATTCCGCATCCGCGAGAAGAGAAGGCCCTTGGTCGACCTGTCACAATATCTGCCGATCCTGTTGTTCCTCGGGGTCGCTCTCGCGCTTTCCAGCGCCTTCGTGTTCCTGCCCATGCTGGTCAGCCGGCTGACGGGTTCGCACAAGCCGACCGAGGCCAAGCTCAGCGAGTATGAGTGCGGCTTCCCGGCCTTCGAGGATTCGCGCAGCCAGTTCGACGTGCGCTTCTACCTCGTCGCCATCCTGTTCATCATCTTCGATCTCGAAGCGGCGTTCCTGTACCCCTGGGCCGTCTCGGTCTTCTCGCTGGGCTGGACCGCCTGGATCTCGATGATGATCTTCATCGCCGAGCTCACGCTCGGCCTCGTCTACGCCTGGAAGAAGGGAGCGCTCGAATGGGAGTAGAACTCACCCCGTCGTCGTCGCCTTTGCCGGGCAGCGGCCTGATCGGCGCGCCGCCGCCGGGAACGCTCCCGGACGTCGGCTTCCTCAATGACATCAACGCCGAGATCGGCGACAAGGGCTTCCTGGTCACCTCGACCGAGGAACTGTTCCAATGGGCCCGCACCGGCTCGCTGTGGTGGATGACCTTCGGTCTCGCCTGCTGCGCGGTCGAGATGATCCACGTCAACATGCCGCGCTACGACATGGAGCGCTTCGGCGCCGCGCCGCGTGCGTCGCCGCGCCAGTCGGACGTGATGATCGTGGCCGGCACGCTGTGCAACAAGATGGCCCCGGCACTCCGCCGCGTCTACGACCAGATGTCGGAGCCGAAATACGTCATCTCGATGGGCAGCTGCGCCAATGGCGGCGGCTATTACCATTATAGCTACAGCGTCGTGCGCGGCTGCGACCGGATCGTGCCGGTGGACATCTATGTCCCGGGCTGCCCGCCGACCGCCGAGGCGCTGCTCTATGGCGTGATGCAGCTCCAGCGCAAGATCCGCCGCGTCGGGACGATCGAACGATGAGCGCGGTGAAGACCGCTGCGCCGCGCTTCGCTTCGAACGAAGGCGTGATCGAGGCGGCCGGGGCGGCGCTCGGCGGCATCCTGCTGTTCGCCGAGGACAGCGTGGGCGAAGTGAACCTGGTCCTCGACCGCGCCCGCCTGGTCGAGGGGCTCACGCTGCTGCGCGACACGCCGGGGCTGGAATATCAGCAGCTCATGGAGATCGCCGGCGTCGACTATCCGGACCGCGAGGAGCGGTTCGAAGTGGTCTATTGCCTGCTCAGCCTGACGCGGAACCACCGCATCAAGGTGAAGACCAGCACCGACGAGGAGAAGCCGGTTCCGTCCGTGACGGGGATCTGGCCGGTGGCGGGCTGGCTCGAGCGCGAAGTGTACGACATGTACGGCGTGCTCTTTTCGGGCAACACCGATCTGCGCCGCATCCTGACCGACTATGGTTTCGTCGGCCATCCGCAGCGCAAGGACTTCCCGCTGACCGGCTATGTCGAGCTGCGCTACTCGGAAGAGGCGAAGCGCGTGGTCTATGAGCCGGTGACGCTGGCCCAGGATTTCCGCAATTTCGACTTCATGAGCCCCTGGGAGGGCGCGAAATACGTGCTGCCGGGCGACGAGAAGGCGGCTGCCCCTGTGGCGCCTGCGCCCAAGCCGCAGCCCGAGGCCAAGGGCGCGCCGACACCGCTGACCGCGGACGAGACGGGCAAGCCCGCGCCCGCCGCCAAGCCGGCCAAGGCGAAGGTGACCAAGCCCAAGGCCAGCGACGGCACCGCCGATACCGGCGCCGGCAAGGCCGGTCCCGAGGCCGGCCCGGCGCCCGCCGATCCGGACCTGGTCAAGAAACCCCGCAAGCCGCGCGCGAAGAAGGCGCCGGAGGGTGAAGCGTAATGGCTGACTATCTCGACGAGATCGAAGGCGTCATCGACGGCGGCAAGCCGGAGAAGGGCGACACCGAGATCGCGAACTACACGATCAACTTCGGACCGCAGCACCCGGCGGCGCACGGCGTGCTGCGCCTGGTGACCGAGCTGGACGGCGAGATCATCGAGCGCATCGATCCGCATGTGGGCCTGCTCCACCGCGGCACCGAGAAGCTGATCGAGTACAAGACCTACACCCAGGCGCTGCCCTATTTCGACCGGCTCGACTATTGCTCGCCGCTGGGCATGGAATACAGCTTCGTGCTGGCGGTGGAGAAGCTGCTCGACCTCGAGGTTCCGCTGCGCGGCCAGTATCTGCGCGTGTTCTTCGCCGAGCTGACCCGCATCTGCAATCACATGCTGAACCTCGGCTCGCACGTGATGGACGTCGGCGCGATGACGCCGAACCTGTGGATGTTCGAGATCCGCGAAGACTGCCTGAACTTCCTGGAGCGCGCGTCGGGCGCGCGCATGCACTCGAACTGGTTCCGCGTCGGCGGCGTCCGCCAGGACGTGCCGCTCAAGCTGCTGACCGACATCGCGGAATGGCTCGACACGCGCCTGCCGCGCCTGTTCGGCGACGCGATCAGCCTGGTCGCCGAGAACCGCATCTTCAAGCAGCGCAATGTCGACATCGCGGTGGTGAGCCGCGAGGACGCGGTGGCCTGGGGCTTCTCCGGCCCGATGATCCGCGGCGCGGGCATCCCCTGGGACATCCGCAAGTCGCAGCCCTATGACGTGTACGACCGGGTCGAGTTCGACATCCCCGTCGGCACGCGCGGCGACTGCTATGACCGGTTCATGGTTCGCGTCGAGGAAGTCTATCAGTCCGCGCGCATCATGAAGCAGTGCCTCCAGCAGATGCCGGAGGGCCCGGTGCTCACCCTCGACCGCAAGATCGCGCCGCCGCGCCGCGGCGAGATGAAGCAGTCGATGGAAGCGCTGATCCACCACTTCAAGCTGTTCAGCGAAGGCTATCACGTGCCCGCGGGCGACGTGTATGTCGCGACGGAGAGCCCGAAGGGCGAGTTCGGCGTCTATCTGGTCTCGGACGGCAGCAACAAACCGTATCGCTGCAAGATCCGCCCCACCGCCTTCAGCCATCTCCAGGCGATGGACTTCATGTCGAAGGGCCACATGCTCGCCGACATCACCGCCATCCTGGGCGCGCTCGACATCGTGTTCGGGGAGTGCGACCGGTGATGGGCGGCGCGATCGGCCTCTTTCTGATGCTGGCCTTTTTCGCGGCGCAGGGCGGGGCGATTTTCGCCACGGCGTTCCTCTGCCTGCGTCGGCTCGGCGCGGACCAGCGGCTGAACCGGCTGCCGGCTATCATGGTCTCCTATGCGGTGTGGATCATGTTCACCCTCATCGGTTACTTCATGCTGGGTGGTGAAGGCGGCCTGATGGACGGCTTTGGCCTTGTCCTGATGCTTTGTGTCACGGCGCTGATCAGCGCGCTGGTCTATGCCGCCGTCTGGAGCTTCGTGCCTTCGCGTGAACGGGAGGGCTGTCATGGCTGACCGCATCGCGATCGCGCACGAGATGATCGCGCACTACAATGCGCAGGATGCCGATGCCTATGTGGCGCTGATGACCGACGGGGCCTGCGAGGCGGGCTATCGCGGCGCGGTGCTGCGCGAGGGCAGGGAAGGCGTGCGCTCGGGGCTGAAGGCGATGTTCGCCGAGTTCCCGCTGAACCGCGCCGATATCCTGGGCAGCTATGCGCTGGGCGACACCGTGGTGCTCCACGAGAAGGTCGCGCGTTCGCCCGAGAGCGAGCCCTTCGAGGTCATGTCGGTCTATTCCTTCGCGGACGGCCTGGTCGATCGGGTGGAGTTCATCCGATGAACCGCCGCACGCTCATGCTGCTCGCGATCGCCTTCACGGCGATGGCCGCCGGCCTGGTCCTGGTGCTGATGTTCCGGGTCTCGGGCAATGGCGAGCATCACAACAACAACGCCTTCGTGGCGCTGATCCCGGTGTACGCGGCGCTGATCCCGATTTTCATCGCGAGCCGCCGCCGTCGCAGCGCCTGTGAGAACGAGAAGAAGAATGGCTGACGCACCCCAACTCCCCGATGAAGCGGAGGTCCGCGCGCGCTGGAGCAATTTCCAGTGGACGCCGGAGAATGCCGTCAAGGCACAGGAAATCATGGGCCGCTATCCGGCGGGCCGGCAGCTCTCGTGCAGCATCCCCTATCTCGACCTGGCCCAGCGCCAGGTGGGCGCGGAGACCAACACCCAGGGCTGGCTGCCGATCCCGGCGATCGAGTTCGTCGCGCGCGAGCTCGGCGTGCCCTATATCCGCATCTTCGAGGTTGCGACCTTCTACACCATGTTCAACCTGGTGCCGGTCGGCCGCTATCACGTGCAGGTCTGCGGCACGACGCCGTGCATGCTGCGCGGCTCGGACGACGTGATGGCCGCCTGCAAGGCGCGCGGCATGAAGAAGGGCCATACCACCGAGGACGGGCTGTTCACGCTCACCGAGGTCGAGTGCATGGGCAATTGCTCCTCGGCGCCGATGGTCCAGATCAACGACGACAATTACGAGGATCTCGACTACGATCGCACGCTGGCGATCCTCGACGCGCTGGCGCGGGGCGAGAGCCCCAAGACGGGCACGCAGGAGCCCGGCCGCCACACCGTGGAGCCGCTCGGCGAGCCGACCAACCTGGCGGCGATGGAGACCGGGAACCACGATTATCGGGGGGAATGGTGATGAAGCCCGAGACCAAGAACCTCGTCTTCGTCATCCTCGCGATCATCGGCGGCATCGTCGTGCTCGGCTGGGCGCTGAAGATCGCCTTCAAGCTGGTCGGCATCGCAATCGTGCTCGGGCTCGCAGTGCTCGCGTACATTTTCATTCAGAACATGGTGGGGAAGGGCCGATAAATGCTCGCGGATAAGGACCGCATCTTCACCAATGTCTACGGCTTCCAGCCGTGGAACCTGCCGGCTGCCCAGAAGCGCGGCGATTGGGACAAGACCAAGGATCTGATGGCGATCGGACAGGACGCCATCATCGACAGGATCAAGGCGTCGGGCCTGCGCGGCCGCGGCGGCGCGGGCTTCCCGACCGGCATGAAGTGGAGCTTCATGCCCAAGGAACCGCGCCCGGATCGCCCGAACTTCCTGGTGATCAACGCCGACGAGTCCGAGCCGGGCTCGTGCAAGGACCGCGAGATCATCCGCCACGATCCGCACAAGCTGATCGAAGGCGCGCTGATCGCCGGCTTCGCGATGCGCGCGCGCGCGGCGTACATCTACATCCGCGGCGAATATATCCGCGAGGCCGAGACGCTCTTCGCGGCCGTGAAGGAAGCGTATGACGCCGGCCTGCTCGGCAAGAATGCGTGCAAGTCGGGCTATGACTTCGACGTGTTCGTCCATCGCGGCGCCGGCGCCTATATCTGCGGCGAAGAGACCGCGATGCTCGAGAGCCTAGAGGGCAAGAAGGGCCAGCCGCGCCTGAAGCCGCCCTTCCCGGCGGGCGCGGGCCTTTATGGCTGCCCGACCACGGTGAACAACGTCGAATCGATCGCGGTCGTGCCGACGATCCTGCGGCGCGGCCCGGAATGGTTCGCCAGCTTCGGCAACGAGAACAACAAGGGCACCAAGCTCTTCCAGATCTCGGGTCATGTGAACAAGCCGTGCGTGGTCGAGGAGGCCATGTCGATCCCGTTCCACGAGCTGATCGAGAAGCATTGCGGCGGCATCCGCGGCGGCTGGGACAACCTCCTCGCCGTCATCCCGGGCGGCTCCTCGGTGCCGCTGGTGCCGGCGGCGCAGATCAGGGATTGCCCGATGGACTTTGACGGCCTGCGCGCGCTCGGCTCGGGCCTGGGCACCGCGGCCGTGATCGTGATGGACAAGTCGACCGACATCGTCCGCGCGATCAGCCGGCTCAGCTACTTCTACAAGCATGAGAGCTGCGGCCAGTGCACGCCGTGCCGCGAAGGCACGGGCTGGATGTGGCGCGTGATGGAGCGGCTGCGCACCGGCGACGCCGACATCAGCGAGATCGACACGCTCCAGCAGGTCACCAAGCAGGTGGAGGGCCACACGATCTGCGCGCTCGGCGATGCCGCGGCGTGGCCGATCCAGGGCCTTATCCGCCATTTCCGTCCGGAGCTGGAGCGCCGGATCAACGAACGCCAGGCAGGTGCCGGCATGCAGGAGGCAGCGGAATGACCAAGGCCATGATGATGCTTGCGGCTTCGGCCGCGCTCGTCTGCGGTGCCGGCACTGCCGCCGCGCAGTCGCGCGGTTCGCAGGAAGACATCGCGCCGGGTGGTTTCGGCAACGATGTGGTCGCCGCGCGTCGCAGCACGCCGGCCGGCGAAGGGCCGGCGGTGTTCGGCAAATGCGCGGTCGATGCCGATCGCGCCGGTGCCACCGCGCTGCTCGACGCGAAGATCGGCAGCGGGGAATCGAAGAACGCTGCGAAGAAGCTGGCCGACAAGAAGACCAGTTGCGGCGCGATGATCGGCCGCGATCGCAGCGAGGAGATCGTTCGCGGCGCGATCGCCCGGCAGCTCTATACCGAGACCTATGCGGCTGCCCCGGCGCCGCTGACCAGCGAGCCGGCGCCCTTCCAGGGCAGCGGCGATCCGAGCCTCGTCCAGTACGACCTCGCCAGCTGCGCCGTGACGCGCGATCCGGTTGCGGCCGATGCGCTGGTCCGTGCGGCCGAGGGCTCGGCCGAGGAGCGGACGGCATTCCCGGCAGTGGTAGCCGCGGTCGGCCGCTGCACGCCGAACGGCGCCAAGATCGGCTTCAGCAAGGCGCAGCTCCGCGCCGGCGTCGCCGAGGGCCTGTGGGCCTATCGCAAGGGCATGGCCGCACGATGAGGCAGTGCCTCGCCCTGGCTGCAGCCCTTTGCGTCTTTGCGGGCGCGAGTGCGCACGCCCAGACGCCCTGGGGCGCCGACATGGGCCAGATGTCGGCCCAGGGCGATGTGCGCCTCCATCGGCCTGAAGAGGATGCCGCCTGGGCCGTCAGCACTGCCGGCGAGGCGCGGCTGCATGCGCTGGCCGCCTGTGCGGTGGCGAAGGAACCGCGCGACGCGGGCAAGATGGTCGCGCTCGGCTTTCCGGGCGAACGTCCTTCCGCAGAGGTGCTGGGCCTGTTCGCCGAAGCGAATTGCGGGGCGCGGGCGGAAGAGATCAGCGCCGGCGGGCGCTTCGTGCGCTGGGCGCTGATCGAGCAGCTCTATCTCGCCAGCCCGGCCGTGCCGGCGCCGGCCAATGCCGTGACGGACGGCGCGGCCAGCAGCAGCGCGCTCGGCGCCTGCGTGGCGGGGCGCGATCCGGCGGCCAGCGACGCGTTCGTGCGCAGCGCGCGGCGCTCGCCTGCCGAGGCGGCGGCCTTCAAGCGGATCGTGCCGGCGATCAACGCTTGCGCGGGCAAGAAGAAGTTGAACCTGAGCGGTGCCGAGATTCACGGCGTGCTCGCCGAGGGACTCTACAAGATGCGCGGTTCGGCCGCGCGGGGAACGAACTAGAATGCCGAAGCTAACCGTCGACGGAATCGAAGTGGAGGTGCCCGCGGGCGCCACCGTGCTCCAGGCCTGCGAGGCCGCGGGCAAGGAGATCCCGCGCTTCTGCTATCATGAGCGGCTGTCGATCGCCGGCAATTGCCGCATGTGCCTGGTCGAAGTGAAGCCCGGGCCGCCCAAGCCCCAGGCTTCGTGCGCGCTGCCCGCCGCCGACAACCAGGAGATCCGCACGGATTCGCCGATGGTGAAGGCCGCGCGCGAGGGCGTGATGGAGTTCCTGCTGATCAACCACCCGCTCGATTGCCCGATCTGCGATCAGGGCGGCGAGTGCGACCTGCAGGACCAGTCCGTCGCCTATGGCCGCGGCCACTCGCGCTACACCGAGAACAAGCGCGCGGTGACCGAGAAGTATATGGGTCCGATCATCAAGACGATCATGACCCGCTGCATCCAGTGCACCCGCTGCGTCCGCTTCGGCGAGGAAGTGGCCGGCGTGGAGGATATCGGCGCGATCTATCGCGGCGAGAACATGCAGATCACCACCTATCTGGAAAAGGCCTTCAAGAGCGAGCTTTCGGGCAACGCCGTCGACCTTTGTCCGGTGGGCGCGCTGACCCACAAGCCCGTCGCCTTCGAATATCGTTCGTGGGAGCTCAAGAAGAACCTGTCGATCGATGTGATGGACGCGGTCGGCACCAATATCCGGCTCGACAGTCGCGGCCGCCAGGTGATGCGCGTGCTTCCGCGCATCAACGAGGACGTGAACGAGGAGTGGGCGCACGACAAGACCCGCTATCATGTCGACGCGCTGGTCCGCCGCCGCCTCGACAAGCCCTATGTCCGCAAGGACGGCAAGCTGGTCGAAGCGAGCTGGGACGAAGCGTTCGACGCGATTGCCGCTGCCGCCAGCAAGGCCGGCGCGAGCGTCGCCGCGATCGCCGGCGACCTGGTCGATTGCGAGACGATGTATGCCGCCAAGGCGCTGGTGAAGGCGCTGGGCTCGGATCTGCTCGAAGGCCGCCAGACCGGCCTCGCCTATGACGTGTCGAACCTCGGCTCGGTGGCGTTCAACACGACGATCGCCGGCGTCGAGGACGCGGACGCGATCCTGCTGGTCGGCTCGAACCTCCGCTTCGAGGCACCGCTGATCAACACCCGCGTGCGCAAGGCGATCAAGAGGGGCGCCAAGGTCTTCGCGATCGGGCCGGAGACCGACCTGACCTACAAGGTCGAGTGGCTGGGCAACGACCTGTCGATCCTGGGCAAGCTGCCGGATCGTGCGGCAGAGGCGATCGACGCGGCGAAGAAGCCGGTGCTGATCGTCGGCCCGGGCGCGCTCAAGGAAGGGCAGGGCGCCACGCTGGCGATGGCCCAGGCTTTCCAGCGGCCCGCCACCGAAACCGAAGGCGCCTGGAACGGCTTCAACGTCGTCCACACCGCTGCCGCGCGCATGGGCGGGCTGATGCTCGGCTATGCGCAGAGGGGCGGCATTGCCGACATCGTCGCCGCTGCGCCGAAGCTCACTTTCTTCCTCGGCGCCGACGAAGTCGATTTCGACGCGTTCAAGGACAGCTTCAAGGTCTATATCGGCCATCATGGCGACAATGGCGCGCATCATGCGGACGTGATCCTGCCCGGCGCCACCTATGCCGAGAAGCCGGGCACCTATGTGAACCTGGAAGGCCGGGTGCAGCGCGCCGACCGGGCGGTGTTCGCTCCGGGCGACGCCCGCGAGGACTGGACGATCCTGCGCGCGCTGTCCGATCGCCTCGGCCACACGCTGCCGTTCGACAATTTCGAGCAACTGCGCGCCGAGATGGCGGGCGACGTGCCGGCGCTGGGCCGCGAAGGCCTGGCCGGCTATGATTTCGCGCCGCCCAAGCTGGCCGCCAAGGCCAAGGGCGAACTCGGCTATCCGATCGCCGATTTCTACCTCACCAACGCCATCTGCCGTGCGTCGCCGACGATGCAGCGCTGCTCGGCCGAGCTGATCCACGGCGAAGACTTCGCAGAGGCCGCAGAATGACTCCGTTTTTCCAATGGCTCGGCCTGCCCTTCGAATGGGCGTGGTTCGTGGCGACGATCGTCGGCATCCTGGTCATCGCGCTGCCGCTGATGCTCGCCGTGGCGATGATCATCTATGTCGACCGCAAGATCTGGGCGGCGATGGCGCTGCGCCGTGGCCCGAACGTGGTCGGCCCGCTCGGCCTGCTCCAGTCGTTCGCCGACGGCCTGAAGGTCTTCCTGCAGGAAACCATCATCCCGTCGGGCGCCAACAAGACTTTGTTCCTGCTCGCGCCGATCATCACCTTCACGGTGGCGCTGATCGTGTGGGCGGTGGTGCCGTTCCAGGCGGGCGTGGCGCTGTCGAACATCAATGTCGGCCTGCTCTACGTGCTCGCGGCCTCGTCGCTCGGCGTCTATGGCATCATCCTGGCGGGCTGGGCCTCGAACTCGAAATACCCGTTCTACTCGGCGATCCGCGCCGCGGCGCAGATGGTGAGCTATGAAGTCTCGATCGGCTTCGTGCTGATCTCGGTCGTGCTCTGGGCCGGCACCTTCAATGTCGGCGGCATCGTCGAGGCGCAGAAGGGGGCGGCGATCTTCGGCTGGGTCAACGGCTATTTCGCCAATCCGCTGCTGTTCCCGATGGCGGTGGTGTTCTTCATCTCGTCGCTGGCCGAGACGCAGCGCGCGCCGTTCGACCTGACCGAGGCCGAGAGCGAGCTCGTCGCGGGCTATCAGACCGAATATTCGTCGATGGCCTTCGCGCTCTACTGGCTGGGCGAATATGCCAACGTCATCCTGATGTGCGCGCTCAATGCGACGCTGTTCTGGGGCGGCTACCTGCCGCCGCTGGACATTCCGGTGCTCTATTACGTGCCGGGCATCATCTGGCTGCTCGCCAAGATGTGCTTCTTCTTCTTCTGCTTCAGCTGGGTGAAGGCCACGGTGCCCAGGTATCGCTACGACCAGCTGATGCGCCTGGGCTGGAAGATCTTCCTGCCGCTGTCGCTTCTCTTCGTGTTCCTGGTCTCCGGGTATCTGATGCTGATGCGAGTGGGACTCTGAGATGCTGATGCTCGCCGCGCTTCTGATGCAGGAGAAACCGCAGGATTCTCCCCTCGCGGTACCCGCGATGCCGATGACGAGCGGCGTGTCGAATCTCGATTGCAAGGTCTTGCTTCGCGATGGCGCGACGGTCGCCTTGACAGCCGATTTCGATCATGCGGCCCGTGCGATCCGATTTCGGTCGAAAGACCGAAGGTTGCCGTTGGGAGATGCGGCTATCCCGCTGCGCATCTATGCGGACTATTCCTCCTTCGAGGGCGGTGTGGCCACTGGAAAGCAATGGCTCAATTTCGAGACATCTCCCTTATCTCGATCCACGACCGTCACCCGGATAGAATTCAGGCTGGAATCCCGGCCGCCCAACGAGTGGCAGGGCGAATTGAACAGCCTTTACGGTCTAGCGATTTGCTACGCCAAACATTTGGATACCAAATGATGAACGTCGCCCATTTCATCCGCACCTGGACTCTCTGGGAGTTCGTGAAGGCGCACGCCCTGACCTTGAAGTATTTCTTCAAGCCCAAGGCGACGATCAACTATCCGTACGAGAAGAACCCGATCTCGCCCCGCTTCCGCGGCGAGCATGCGCTGCGCCGCTATCCCAATGGCGAAGAGCGCTGCATCGCGTGCAAGCTGTGCGAGGCGGTGTGCCCGGCGCTGGCGATCACGATCGAGGCCGAGCCGCGCGAGGACGGCAGCCGCCGCACCACGCGCTACGACATCGACATGACCAAGTGCATCTATTGCGGCCTGTGCCAGGAAGCCTGCCCGGTCGATGCGATCGTCGAGGGCCCGAACTTCGAGTTCGCCACCGAGAGCCGCGAGGAGCTGATCTACCAGAAGGAGAAGCTGCTCGAGAATGGCGACCGCTGGGAGCGCGCGATCGCCGCGAACCTTGCCGCCGATGCACCGTACCGTTAAGCGCACGCCAATCTACAGGGGCCATCCGATTCCGTGATCCAGCTTCTCGCCTTTTACCTGTTCGCATTCGTTGTGTGCGCCTCCGGCGCCATGACGATCCTGTCGCGCAACCCGGTCCATTCCGTCCTGTGGCTCATCCTGGCGTTCTTCAACGCCGCCGGCCTGATGGTGCTCGCCAATGCCGAGTTCATCGCGATGCTGCTCGTCATCGTCTATGTCGGCGCGGTCGCCGTGCTGTTCCTCTTCGTGGTCATGATGCTCAACATCGACTTTGCGGAGCTGCGCGCCGGGGTGATGCGCTATGCCGCGGTGGGCGTGGCGCTTGCCGTCGCGCTGGTCGCGGAGATCCTGATCGCGGTGGGCGCCTATAGCGCCGGTGCGCTCCAGCTCGGCCGCCGCGTCGCGCCGGTCGATGCCAAGGTGCCCAACATCGAGGCGATCGGCCAGCTTCTCTATTCCCGCTACCTGTTCGTGTTCGAAGGCGCCGGCCTGGTGCTGCTCGTCGCGATGATCGGCGCGATCGTGCTGACGCTGCGTCCGCGCACCGACGTCAAGCCGCAGAAGATCAGCCGCCAGGTCCAACGCCGCGCCAAGGACGCGACCCGCAACGTGAACCATCCCGTGGGGCAGGGGGTCGAGCTGTGATCACCCTTACGCACTATCTCGTCGTCAGCGCGATCCTGTTCACGCTGGGCGTGCTCGGCATCTTCATGAACCGCAAGAACCTCATCGTCATCCTGATGGCGATCGAGCTGATCCTGCTGTCCGTGAACCTCAACCTCGTGGCGTTCTCGAACGCCCTGGGAGACCTGGTGGGCCAGGTCTTCGCGATGTTCGTGCTCACCGTCGCTGCCGGTGAGGCCGCGATCGGTCTCGCCATTCTCGTTATCTACTTCCGCGGCCGCGGCACGATCTCGGTCGAAGACGTCAATCGGATGAAGGGCTGATGTCGGCGATCCATTTCATCGTATTCCTGCCGCTGCTCGCGGCAGTCGTGGCCGGGCTTGCCAACAAGTCCTTCGGCAGCACGTTCCCCAAGGTGATCACCACGGGGTCGCTGTTCATTGCCTGCGCGCTCTCCTGGCCGATCTTCCTTCAGTATCTCGGCGGCAGTGCCGAGCCGACGATCTCGCCGGTGTTCACCTGGATGCTGAGCGGTTCGATGCAGGTCGACTGGGCGCTGCGCGTCGACAGCCTGACCGCGGTGATGCTCGTGGTGGTGACCAGCGTCTCGGCGCTCGTCCACCTCTATAGCTGGGGCTATATGTCGGAGGAGCCGGATCAGCCGCGCTTCTTCGCCTACCTGTCGCTCTTCACCTTCGCGATGCTGATGCTCGTGACGGCCAACAACCTGGTCCAGATGTTCTTCGGCTGGGAAGGCGTGGGCCTGGCATCCTACCTCCTGATCGGCTTCTGGTTCCGCAAGCCGAGCGCGAACGCCGCCGCGATCAAGGCCTTCGTGGTCAATCGCGTGGGCGATCTCGGCTTCATGCTCGGCATCTTCGGCACCTTCCTGGTGTTCGGCACGATCGACATCCCGACGATCCTCGCCGCCGCGCCGAACATGCACGGCTCGACCATCGGCTTCCTGGGTCACCGCTTCGACACGATGACCGTGCTCTGCCTGCTGCTGTTCGTCGGCGCGATGGGCAAGTCGGCGCAGCTCGGCCTGCACACCTGGCTTCCGGACGCGATGGAAGGCCCGACCCCGGTGTCGGCGCTGATCCACGCCGCGACCATGGTGACCGCCGGCGTATTCATGGTCTGCCGCATGTCGCCGATGTTCGAGCAGAGCGCGGTCGCGCTGGGCGTGGTGACCTTTGTCGGCGCCGCGACCTGCTTCTTCGCCGCCACCGTCGGCACGACGCAGACCGACATCAAGCGCGTCATCGCCTATTCGACCTGCTCGCAGCTCGGCTACATGTTCTTCGCCGCCGGCGTCGGCGCGTACGGCGCGGCGATGTTCCACCTGTTCACGCACGCCTTCTTCAAGGCACTGCTGTTCCTGGGTGCCGGCTCGGTGATCCACGCGATGCACCATGAGCAGGACATGCGCTTCTATGGCGGCCTCAGAAAGCATATCCCGGTCACCTTCTGGACGATGCTGTTCGGCACGCTCGCCATCACCGGCGTCGGCATCCCCGGCATCTTCGGCAACACCGCGTTCGGCTTCGCCGGCTTCCACTCGAAGGACGCGATCATCGAGGCGAGCTATGCCGCGGGGCAGACCAGCGCCTTCTGGGTCGGCGTGTTCGTCGCGCTGCTCACCAGCTTCTACAGCTGGCGCCTGGTGTTCCTGACCTTCTACGGCAAGCCGCGCTGGGCGGGTTCGGAGCATATCCAGCACGCGGTCCACGATCATCACGGCCATGGCCATGACGATCATCACGACAGCGAAGCCGAAGCGAGCGACCATGCGCCGACCGCGGACGAGATCCTGCACGGCCACCATCCCGAGGGCACGGCGGGCTATCACCCGCACGAGAGCCCCTGGGTGATGCTGGTGCCGCTGGTGCTGCTGACGCTGGGCGCGATCTTCGCCGGCTTCGTCTTCCACGGCGCGTTCATCGAGCCGAGCGCGGGCGAAAGCTATTGGCGCGGTGCCATCGCCTTCAACGAGCATCTGATGCACGCGATGCACGAGGTGCCGGTATGGGTGAAGCTCAGCGCGACCTTCGCGATGCTGAGCGGCCTGGCCATCGCCTATGGCGCGTACATCGTGTCGCCGAGCTTCCCGGCGAAATTCGCCGAGGCGTTCCGCCCGCTGTACCTCTTCTCGCTCAACAAATGGTATTTCGACGAGCTCTACAACTTCCTGTTCGTGCGCCCCGCCTTCGCGATCGGCCGCCTGTTCTGGAAGAAGGGTGACGAAGCCACGATCGACCGGTTCGGCCCGAACGGTGCCGCCAAGGTCGTCCAGCTCGGCAGCTTCGGCGCTGCCCGGCTGCAATCCGGATATGTCTACGCCTATGCCTTCATCATGCTGATCGGCCTCACTGCCGCGCTGACCTGGGTGATCGCGCGATGAGCGGCTTCCCGATCCTCACCGTCATGCTGGCGGTGCCCGCGTTCGCCGCGGTCGCCTGCCTGTTCGTCAACGCGCAATCGGCCCGCTGGCTGGCGCTTGCCGCCACCTTTGTCGACCTCGCGCTCGGCATCCTGCTCTGGGCCAATTTCCAGACCGGCGACGGCGCTGCGCAGTGGCAGTTCGTCGAGCATGTCCGCCTGTTCGGCATCGGCGGCGCCGAGTTCGCCTGGGCGCTGGGCATCGACGGCTTCGCGCTGCTGCTGATCGTCCTCTCGGTCTTCCTGATGCCGATTTGCATCGGGGCGAGCTGGCGCTCGATCGAGAAGCGCGTGCCCGAATATATGGCGGCCTTCCTCGCCACCGAAGTGCTGATGATCGGCACTTTCGCGGCGCAGGACCTGATGCTGTTCTACGTCTTCTTCGAAGGCGGCCTGATCCCGATGTTCCTGATCATCGGCATCTGGGGCGGCGCCAATCGCATCTACGCGTCGTACAAGTTCTTCCTGTACACGCTGCTCGGCTCGCTGCTGATGCTGATCGCGATCCTCTACATGATCCTGACCACGGGCACGACGTCGATCCCGGCGCTGATGGCGCATGATTTCCCGCCGCATGTGCAGACATGGCTATGGCTGGCCTTCTTCGCCTCGTTCGCAGTGAAGATGCCGATGTGGCCGGTCCACACCTGGCTCCCCGACGCGCACGTGCAGGCGCCGACCGCCGGTTCGGTGATCCTGGCGGGCGTGCTGCTGAAGCTTGGCGGCTATGGCTTCCTGCGCTTCTCGCTGCCGATGTTCCCGGAGGCTTCGGCCCAGTTCATCTGGCTGGTCTTCGCCCTGTCGGCCGTCGCGGTGATCTACACGTCGCTGGTGGCGCTGGTGCAGAGCGACATGAAGAAGCTGATCGCCTATTCGTCGGTCGCGCACATGGCGATCGTCACCTTCGGCCTGTTCGCGTTCAACGCGCAGGGCGTCGAGGGCGCGATGATGGTGATGCTCGGTCACGGCGTGGTCTCGGGCGCGCTGTTCCTCTGCGTCGGCGTGATCTATGACCGGCTGCACACCCGCGAGATCGACCGCTATGGCGGCCTTGCGATCAACATGCCGCGCTATGCCGTGCTGTTCCTGCTGTTCACCATGGCCTCGGTCGGCCTGCCGGGCACCAGCAACTTCATCGGCGAGTTCCTGAGCCTTGCCGGCCTCTACCAGGTCTCGACGCTCTATGCGCTGCTGGGCACCACCGGCATCATCCTGGGTGCGGCGTACATGCTGTACCTGTACCGCCGGGTGGCATTCGGCGACCTGACCAAGGACGATGTGAAGGCGATGCCGGACCTCGACCTGCGCGAGTTCGTCATGCTCGGCGCGCTGGCCGCGGTGACGCTCTGGATGGGCGTCTATCCGGAGAGCTTCATGAAGCCGATGCGCGGCGACGTGCAGAAGCTGGTCGCGCGTCTCGAGCGCGCCGCGCCCGCCGGAGACTCGGCGCCGACCGTCGGCAAGCCCGCGCCTGCCGCCGCTGAACATGGCGAACACGCCGCTGCCCCTGCTGCGCACGCGCCCAAGGGCGCTCCGGCAGAAGCCTCCGCGCACGGGGAGGCGCACTAATGAACTATTCGTTGCAACTGATGATGGCGCTGCCCGAGCTGGTGCTCGCTATCGGCGCCGTCCTCCTCCTGCTCGTTGCCGCATGGGGCGGCGCCCAGTCGACCAAGCTGGTCAGCTGGACCGCGATCGCGGTGCTGGTCGGCGCGGGCATCGCGCTGGCCGGCCCGGCTTCGGCCGGGGGCGAGGCCTTTGGCGGCCTCTATCGTCCGGACATGTTCGCCGCCTTCGCCAAGGCGCTGATCTTCCTGGCCGCCGGCGTCTCGATCCTGATCGCGCCGCGCTTCTTCCAGCAGACTTCGGGCGACGATCTGCGCCCGGAATATCCGGTGCTGATCCTGCTCTCCGCGGTGGGCATGGGCATGATGGTCTCGGCGGGCGACCTGATGAGCCTCTATGTCGGCCTCGAGCTGCAGAGCCTCTCGGCCTATATCCTGGCGAGCTTCATGCGCCGCGACACGCGTTCGGCGGAAGCGGGCCTGAAATATTTCGTCCTCGGCGCGCTGGCTTCGGGCATCCTGCTCTACGGCATCTCGCTGGTCTATGGCTTCTCGGGCACGACGTTGTTCTCGGGGATCGCCGATGCCTATGCGTCGGGCGACCAGAAGATCGGGCTGCTGTTCGGCCTGGTGTTCGTCTTCTCGGGCCTTGCCTTCAAGATGTCGGCCGTGCCGTTCCACATGTGGACGCCGGACGTCTATGAAGGCGCGCCGACCCCGGTGACGGCCTTCTTCGCCTCGGCGCCCAAGGTCGCGGCGATCGCACTCGCCACGCGCGTGGCGATCGATGCGATGGGCCCGGCGATCGCCGACTGGCGCCAGATCGTGATCTTCGCTTCGCTGGCCTCGATCCTCTTCGGCTCGATCGCGGCGATCCGCCAGGAGAACATCAAGCGGCTGCTCGCCTATTCGTCGATCGCGAATGTCGGCTTCGCGCTGGTCGGCCTTGCCGCCGGCGGCGAGGCGGGCGTTTCGAGCGTGCTCTATTATGTCGCGATCTATGTGGTGATGACGCTGGGCAGCTTCCTAGTGGTGCTGCAGATGCGCGACCATGAGGGTCGTCCGGTCGAGACGATCTCGAGCCTGGCCGGCATGTCGCGCACGCGGCCTGGGCTGGCCGTGGCGCTGGCGATCTTCATGTTCAGCCTTGCCGGCATCCCGCCGCTGCTCGGCTTCTTTTCGAAGCTGCAGGTGTTCCTGGCGGCAGTGCATGCGGGCCTCTATGTCTTCGCTGCGGTGGCCGCTGCCGCCTCGACGATCGGCGCCTATTATTATCTCCGCATCGTCAAGGTGATGTATTTCGATGAGCCGGCGCCGGCCTTTGGCGGCCGCACCGATCCGGTCGAAGGCGCGCTGCTGGCGGTTGCCGCAGTGGTGATCTCGCCGCTGGGCTGGCCGCTGCTCGGCTATCTCGAGGTCTGGACCGGCGCGGCCGCAAAGGCGCTGTTCTGACCGGGATTGTCCGGACCGTCGCCGAGACGGGATCGACCAATGCCGACATGGCCGAGCTCGCCTGGAACGGGGCGAGCGAGGGCCTGTGGCTGCGGGCCGAGCGGCAGAGCGCGGGCAAGGGCCGCCAGGGCCGTGCCTGGCGGTCGCCGCCCGGCAATCTCTATGTCTCGACGTTGGTGCGCACCCGGCCGGGCGAGCCTTCGCCCGCCACGCTGGCGCTGGTCGCCGCCGTCGCCCTGGACGAGACGGCGCGCGTGTTCGGGCTCGTGCCGATGCTCAAATGGCCTAACGACCTGCTGGTCGACGGCGCCAAGCTCTCCGGCATCCTGCTCGAGCGGGTGGGGGATGCGGTGATCCTCGGCTTCGGCGTGAACCTTGCGCATCATCCGGAGGATCTGGACCGCGCGACGACCAGCTTCGCCGCCCATGGCCCGGCGCCCGACCCGCAGCTTTTCGCGGAGACGCTGGCCGAGAGCTTCGCCCGCTGGGTATCGCGCTGGCGCGAGGGGATCGCCCCGGTCCGCGAGCGCTGGCTTGCCCGCGCCCATCCGCTCGGCACCGCGCTGACTGCCCGTCTTGCCGACGGCACCAGCCTGGACGGACTGTTCGGCGGGCTGGACGGCGAAGGGGCGCTCATCCTGCGCTTGGCCGACGGCACCAGCCATGTCATCCATGCCGCGGACGTGTTCCTGCTCTGAGAGGCCCTGCCATGCTGCTCGCGATCGATGCCGGCAACACCAATGTCGTCTTCGCCCTGCTCGAAGGCGGCGAGGTTCGTGCCCGCTGGCGGATCGCCACCGATCCGCGGCGCACGGCGGACGAATATGCGGTGTGGCTCAGCCAGTTGCTCGGCCTGGAGGGCTATGAACGCTCCGACGTGACCGGCGTGATCATCGGCACGGTGGTGCCCCGCGCGCTGCACAACCTCCAGGTGCTGAGCAGCAAATATTTCAAGACCGACGCGGTGATCGCGGGGCAGGGCAAGGCCGAATGGGGATTCCCGCTCGACGTGGAGGAGCCCCAGGGCCTGGGCGCGGACCGCGCGCTCAACATGATCGCCGGCCATGCCCGGCACCCCGGCGACCTGATCATCATCGATTTCGGCACGGCCACCACGTTCGAGCTGGTCGATTATCGCGGCGCCTATAAGGGCGGGATCATCGCGCCGGGCATCAACCTGTCGCTGGATGCGCTGGTCACCGCGGCGGCCAAGCTGCCGCGCATCGCGATCACCGCGCCGCAGAGCGCCAGCGTGATCGGCCGCAACACGGTGGACCAGATGCATATCGGCATCTATTGGGGCTATGTCGCGATGATCGAAGGGCTGGTCGCGCGGATGAAGGCCGAGATCGGCCGCCCCGTGAAAGTGATCGCCACCGGCGGCCTTGCGGTCCTGTTCGAGAAACACACCGATGTGTTCGATGCGCTCGAGGCGGATCTCACCATCCAGGGGCTGGCGATGCTGTGGGAACGCGCCAGTAGATAGCCGCCGCCCCGGCACGGGCCGGGGTCTCGCACCGCCGGCAGCGCCTCCGCCGCCCGAGATACCGGCTTCCGCCCGGGCGACGAACAGAGCATAGGACTAACGTGACTCCAGAAAACGAACTTCTCTTCCTCGCGCTGGGCGGCTCCGGCGAGATCGGCATGAACGTCAATCTCTATGGCTGCCAGGGCAAATGGCTGATGGTCGATTGCGGCATCACCTTCGGCAGCCCCGATTATCCGGGCATCGACGTGATTCTGCCGGACCTGCAGTTCATCGAGGAGCGTATAGAGGATCTGCTCGGCATCGTCCTTACCCATGGGCATGAGGATCATATCGGTGCGCTGCCCTATCTCGCCGCCGATCTGGGCGTGCCGCTCTATGCCACGCCGTTCACCGCGGGCCTGATCCGCGGCAAGCTGGAGGAAGAGGGCATCGAGGAGAAGGTCGAGCTCAACATCGTCGACGAGGAGGGGCCGTTCAACCTCGGGCCGTTCCGCATCACCTATACGCCGCTCGCCCATTCGATCCCCGAGGGCAATGCCGTCCTCATCGAGACGCCCTATGGCCGCGTCTTCCACACCGGCGACTGGAAGCTGGACGACGCGCCGGCTCTGGGCGGCGCCTCGACTGCGGCGGAATTGACTGCGATCGGCGACAAGGGCGTGCTCGCGCTGGTCTGCGACAGCACCAACGTCTTCAATCCCGAGGCCTCGGGCTCGGAAGGCGCCGTCCGCGAAGGACTCGATCAGGTCATTGGCGCCGCCAAGGGCCGGGTGCTGGTCACCACTTTCGCTTCCAATGCCGCTCGCCTGCAGACCCTGGGCGAAGTCGCCCGCGACACCGGGCGCGAGCTGTGCGTCGCCGGGCGCTCGCTCGACCGCATCCTGCGCGTCGCCAAGCAGACCGGCTATCTGCGCGACTTCCCTGATACGGTCGATTTCGAGACCGCGATGGACCTGCCGGCGAACAAGGTGCTGATCGTCGCCACCGGCGGGCAGGGCGAGCCGCGCGCCGCGCTCAACCGCATCGCCGAGGGCAGCCATGTCCTCAAGGTGCACGAAGGCGACACGGTGGTGTTCTCCTCGCGCCAGATCCCAGGCAACGAGATCGCGATCGGGCGGATCATGAACACGCTCGCTGCCAAGGGTGTCGAACTGATCACCGATCGCCAGGCCTTCATCCACGTCTCCGGCCACCCGGGCCGCCCCGAACTCGCCGAGATGTACAAGTGGATCCGGCCCGAGATCGTCGTGCCGGTGCACGGCGAAGTTCGCCACATGTACGAGCAAGCCCGGTTCGCGCTCGAGCAGGGCGTGCCCAAGGCGATCCGCCAGGTGAATGGCGACATCGTCCGCCTGGCGCCGGACGGCCCCGAGAAGATCGGCGAGGCGCCGGTGGGCCGGCTCGTGCTCGACGGCGATATCATCCTGCCGGCGGACGGCACCACGATCAACGAGCGCCGCCGCATCGCGCTCTATGGCCAGATCAGCGTCGCGGTGGCGATCCGCAACGGCAAGCTCTCCGGCGAGCCCCAGATCCGCCTCCAGGGCATCCCGGTGGAGGAGGACCGCGAGGATTTCATCGACGAAGCGGTGGATGCCGCGCGCGAGGCGGTGAAGAAGGACGGCAAGGGCGATATCGAGAAGCTGCGCGAGTCGCTGCGCCTGGGCGTGCGCCGTGCCGCGGTGCGCTTCACGGGGAAGAAGCCCGTCGTCGATGTGCTGATCATCGAGCAATAGGCCCGGCCGCCAACACCGTATCTGTTCCCCGGTAGGGGCCGGATCCCGGTATCGGGCTGGCGGGTGAGGCGGGTGCGCCTGTCGAAGGACATTGCGGCTGGGCCCGGCCTTCGCCGGGGAGCGGGCATGCGGATGGCGCTTCCGTTCTGCCCGGCTGCGCCCTATCACCATCCCATGCCCTGGAAATCCGCGCTCGCCATCTATTTCCTCTTCTGGGCCTTCTCGGTGTTCCTCGTCCTGCCGTTCGGGGTGAAGACGAGCGAGGAGGCCGGCGTGGCGCTGGTGCCCGGCCAGGCGCCGAGCGCCCCGCACGAGTTCAGGGCCAAGCGCATCGCATTCCGCACGACGATCGTGGCGACGATCCTCTTCGCGATCTTCTACCTGAACTACCGCAACGGTTGGGTCACCACCGATATGCTCGATTGGTGGGCCCATCTACAGCCGGGGAACGGGGCCTAGGGGCACGCCCGATCGGCAAACCCCGTCATCCCCATGCAGGCAGGCCCATGCAGGCAGGCCCATGCAGGCAGGGATGACGAACGCTGGTCTCGCAGACTTGCCGGAATCCCCAATCCGGGGTGCCGCACCGCGGATCAGGTCCGCAGCCGCTCGATCGCCTGGGCCAGCGCGACATAGAGCTTGCCCATGTCCGACGAGAGCAGGGTCACGCCCATCGGCGATCCGTCGCGCAGCGCCAGGATCTGCCGGAGCATTGCTTCGAAATCATGGATGTAGCGATTGACGTTGTCGCGGAAATCCTCGTCTTCCTCGTAGAGCCGGTGGATGTCGCGCGTTTCGGAGGGGTCGAGCAGGCGCACCGCGCGGCGCGTGAAGACGCCGCGATCGCCCTTCAGATAGGCTGACCAGGCGCTGTCGGTCACATCGGCCGAGAAGGCCTTGGTGATGTCGATCGAAGCCGAGTTGAGCGCTTCGATGAGCAGCGAGACGCGACGCGCGAAGTTGTCGCTGTCCGAATCCTCGCGCTCCTTGCGGCCCTCGGCGATCCGCGCCTCGACCTGGGCAGTGGTATCGGCCAGGGCCACCATCTGCTGGGTGAGCCGCTCGGAGGCGCGCGTGGCCGCGACCACGGCCGCCTCGGTCGTCTCGGCCAGATCGGCGAGCTGGCGGCGGATCGAGGCGTCGATCGCGCGGCGCAGCGCATCGCCCGCGGCTTCCTCGATCGCCCGCTCGGCATGAGGCACGATGCCCGACAGCGTCTCGCGGGCATGGCTGGCGGCGGCGCTGGAAGTCTCGCGGACGCTCACCAGCGCCTCGACCAGTTGCGGCGCCGCGCTCTCGGCGAAACGGCGCGTGGTGGCGATGGTCTCGTCGACCATCGCGCCCAGCTGTTCGGCCTGCTCGCCCCCCGTGGCCAGGGTCTCGAGCAGGGAAGCCTGGGTCTTGGCGAGCGTGTCGCGCTGCTGGCCGACGACATCGGCAATGGCTTCGATCGCATCGTGCGTGCTCTCGGCGGCGGTGACCAGGGCCAGCAGCTCGGGCTTGGAAGCGGCGACCACCTGGCGGCTCGCGTTGATCCGGGCATCGAGCCGGGCGAGCGCTTCAGGCAGGGTCTCGTCGATCTCGCGGGCCGAGGCGTCGAGCGCGGTCAACAAGTCCTCGGACGTGCCGATCACTCTGCGCGCGGTCTGGTCGCCGGTGTCGAGCGCCACCGTCATCGCCGAGACCGAGCCATGCAGCGCGCTCATCGATGCGGCCAGGTTCCCCGTTCGCTCGGTGCCCGCGGCATGCAGGCCTTCCATGGCGCGATCGAGCCGATCGACGCCGGAGGCCAGCCCTTCGAACAGCATGTCGCCGCGACCCTGCTCCTCGGCGAGACGGTTGCCGATGCGGCCGATCGCTTCCTCGATCGCGGCCATGCGCGCGCCCATCGCCTCGGCGCTGTCACGGCCCGCGCGGTCGAGTGCGGCCTGGTTGGCGGACAGCATGGCGAGGATGGCCTCGCCCTGGGTGGCGATGCCCTTGCGCGCCTCGTCGACGGCATTGGCGGCGCGATCGAGCACGGCATCGACCTGGGTCGACATCTCGCCGGTGACCCTTTCGAGCCGCGCGCTGGCGGTCTGGCTGGTCGCTTCCATCCGGGCGATGTGCGCGGCGAGCCGGTCGGCCGCGCCGCCGGCGATCTGGTCGGCTTCCCGCCCGCGTTCGGCGAGCGCGGAGAGCTGGGTGTCGAGGGCGGCTGCCCGCTCGCCGGCGAGCAGGCCGGCGGCATCGACTCGGTCGGACAGGCCGCGCATCTCCTCATGCGCCTTGGGCAGCGACGCGAGGACCACGGCGACGCGATGCTCGGCATCGGCGGCCGATTCGCCGAGATGGCGCGTGCTGGCGTCGATCGAGCGGGCATGCTGCGCGGCGCTGCCGGCGGCGCTTTCAAGCTTCTCGGAGGCGCGTTCGCCCATGGCGATCAGAATGTTGGTCTGCTCGGCAAGCGCCGCGCGATTCTCCTCGATCTTGCGCGAGAGCGTGGCGACGACGCGCTCGAGGCTGGCAGCCTCCGCGCGCATTGCGCGTGCGCTGGCGCCGAAGCGCTGGGCCTCGGCGCGGCTCGTGCGCAGGGCAAGGAGGCAGAGGATGCCGACCAGGGCGGGAGGAACGCACAGCGCGGCGATCAGCTGGACGAGCCCGGCGGGCGCCATCGGCGCGGCGAAGGTGCCGCGCAGCAGCCAGCCCATCGCGCCGAACCAGCCCAGCACCGCGAGAATCGCGAGAGCGGGCAGAATCCAGCCGGCCCGGCGGGGCGCCTCCTCCTCTTCCTCGATCACGTCATCGGCGGCGAGCGCCGGCGCGATCCGTGCGGGCGCCACGGTTTCGGACAGGACCAGCTCCTCCGCGTCTTCGTTCGCGGGCAGCGGTTCGGCAGGTTTTCCCCCAATCATGACGCGCATTTACCACATTTCGGCGTCGTACCAACAGCGGCATGGAAACGCGCTATTAACGGTATCCGGCTAGGGACGGATCATGGCGTACGATCCGGGTGCAATCGATGCGACGCTGGCGGCGGCGGTGGGCGACGAGCCCGCGCTGATCGCCGAGCTGCGCGAAGCCTTTCACGACGGGGTGCAGAGGTGCCTCGAGACCATGAAGACCGCCGAGAGTCCCGATGGCTGGGCGGCGGCGGCGCTGCGCCTCAAGGGCCTTTCGGCCAGTTTCGGCGCGGTCCGGCTGATGGCGCTCGCCGCCGAAGCGGCCAATGGACAGGCGCATGACGGCGCGATACTCCGGCGTCTCCATCGGGCGGTCGACCGACTCTGAATTCCACGGCGCGGCTGCGCCCTGAGTTCGCGTCACGCGGCCCCGCAACGCTTTTGGTTTGATGCTGGGGAAACGCATGCGCAAGCTGGCCATCGGTCTCGCCTTCGTTCTCGCCACGATTTCCGGCGGCGTCGCGCAGGGACAGCAGGTGCCCGAAGGCGGCCAGGATGGCGGCATCCTTGTCGAAGGCCGCAAGCAGGGGCCCCGGAAGGAGGCACGGCGCTTCGTCGAGCGGATCGTCACTACCACCAAGGATCAGCTCTCGCGCTTCAACGATCCGGTATGCCCGGTGGTGCTGGGGCTGACGCCGCCCTATGCCAAGGCGATCGTCAAGCGGTTCCGCGAGGTCTCCGCAGAGGTCGGTGCCCAGGTCGATCGGGACGAGAAATGCTATCCGAACGTCTTCGTGATCGTCGCGGCGGATGCGGGCGCCATCATTGCCCAGCTGCGCGAGAAATATCACGGCTTCTTCCGCGACCTCGCCTATGACGACAAGCGCACCGCCCTTGACGAGGGGCCGGTGCGCGCCTGGCGGGTGTCCGAGGAGCTCGACCAGAGCGGCAGGCCCGGGGCGCAAGGCCCGGATGGCCTGCGCAGCTTCCGCGGCATAGACCCCGGTTCGCGCATCTCGCTGTCGACGCAGCAGGCCACCTATGCCGCGGTGGTGGTCATCGACGTCAATGCGATCGACGAGAAGTCGGTGGGACAGATCGCCGACTATGTCGCCATGCGCGTGCTTGCCGGCGCGCGCCCTCCCAAGGAGGGCGGACGGCTCGATACGATCCTGACCCTGTTCGACGGGGATGCCGTCGTCCCAGAGGGGCTGACTCAGGTCGATCGCAGCTTCCTTACGGGCATCTATCAGATGCAGGCCAATGCCCCGCTCGGCAGCCAGGCCGGCACGATCGCCGATCGGATCGTGCGGGACGCCCGGGAAACCGGAACGGCGAAGAAACCCCGTTAGCATCGGGCCCCGAAGCTGCCGGATGGACAGGCCCGGCCGCGCGCGATACGCCCATACCGCGAGAGATCGGTTCAGCCGGCGCATTCGACACGGAGAGGCCTGGGAAGGATCGACTCTATGCGCATGCCGTTTTGCCTGGCCTCGCTTCTGCTGCTTTCCATGGCCGGCGCGCCCCTGGCTCCGGCACAGGATGCCAAACCGGCGCAGGACGGCGGCATCGTCGTAACCGGCAAGGGCCCCGAGCCGATCGGGAAGGCCCGGCGCTATCTCCGCCAGGTCCTCGAGAGCGACAGCGGCCAGCTCGCGCGCTTCGTCGATCCGGTCTGCCCGCTCGTCCTCGGCCTGCCCGAGCGCTTCCGGGCGCCGATCGACGAGCGTTTCCGCATCGTCGCCGGGGCCAGCTCGGTTCGCCTCGCCAGGGGGAAATGCCGGCCGAACCTGATGATCGTGTTCGCCGACAATGCCGACGCGTTGATCGAAACGATGCGCAAGCGCCGCAATGCCGCCTTCGCCGATCTGGACGAGGGCGCGCTGCGCGATGCGTTCAAGGCGGGGCCGATCCATGCCTGGCGCCTGGTCGTGACGCGGGACGACATGGGCAATGTCGCCACCGGGGACGAGGATCCCGATTTCCCGACCATCTTCGAGAGCGAGACCCAGGCAGTCACGATCAATTCGGTGATCGTGATGGACAAGCGGGCCGCCCAAGGCAAATCGGTACGCCAGATCGCCGATTACGCCGTGATGCGCACGCTGGTGGGCGCGCGGCCGCCCGACAAGGGATCGATCGCAGCCGCTTCGATCCTGTCGCTGTTCGACCCCGCGGTGGCGCCGCCGCCGGCGGAGATCACCGATATGGACCTGGGCCTGCTCTCGGGGCTCTATCGGCTGCGGGATCCCTATGCGCAGGGCGGGGACCAGGCCTATCGGATCTCGCGCACGATGGTGACGGGTCGGCCGCGCTAGCGGGCTTCACCGGCGGGGCAGAGGGATGCTATATCGATGGCACGCCCGATTTGACGGGAGCGAGGTGGGAGTGAGTTAGCGTGCGCATGGCCCTGATCGGTTTCGCCCTGGCGATCGCTGCCCCCGGCACGGCGCAGGCGCAGGACAAGCCCGCCGACGATCCCAGCATCGTGGTTCGCGGGCAGAAGGGCGTTCCGCCGCGCGAAGCCCGCAAGTTCGTCCGCCAGGTGGTGACCAGCACCGAGGGGCAGCTCGCGCGCTTCGTCGACCCGGTCTGCCCGTTCGTGCTCGGCCTGCCGCGGCAATATGCCATGTTGGTCGAGGATCGCATTCGCGACGATGCCCGGCAGGCCGGGATCAGAACCGGAGCGGAGGGCAGGTGCCAGCCCAACCTGGTGATAATGGTCGCCGACAATGCCGATGCCGTGGTCAGGAAGCTCCGCCAGAAGTTCAGCGGCCTGTTCCTGGGCGTGAGCGCCAAGGAAATGAGCCGGGCGATGCGCGAGGGGCCGGTGCATGTGTGGAGCGCGGTGCAGGTGCGCAACGAGAACGGCCAGGCGCCCCGCCAGACCGAGTCGGACGGCCCGCCGACGCTGCGGGTCTATGGCGCCTCGCTCGTCGACCTCCAGACCCAGCAGGCGGTGCTCCAGTCGATCATGGTCCTCGATGCCGATGCCCTGCTCGGCAAGACGCTGACCCAGATCTCGGACTATGTCGCGATGCGCACGCTGGCCGGGGCCCGCCCGCCCCGCGAAGGGGTGGAGGCGAACACGATCCTCACGCTGTTCGATCCCCAGGGCGCGCCGCCGCCTGCGATGACGGGCATCGACCGCGGTTTCCTCGCCGGGCTCTACAAGGTGCGCCCGAACGGTACGTCGGTGACTCAGATGAGCACCATTTCGCGCCAGATCGTGAAGGATTCGAAGCCGCGCACGGAAAGGGAATGACCCGGGCGCTCAGCGCTTGCGGCTGAGCTCGCGCATCGCCTCGTCGAGGCCGGCCAGGGTGAGGGGGTACATGCGGTCGCCCAGCAGCTCGCGCAGGATCTTCACCGACTGGGTATAGCCCCATTGCTCGCGCGGGATCGGATTGAGCCATATCGCGGCGGGATAGGCGTTCAGCGCCCGCTGCATCCAGACGGCGCCCGCCTCCTCGTTGAAATGCTCGACCGAGCCGCCCGGATGGGTGATCTCGTACGCGCTCATCGAGGCATCGCCGACAAAGACCAGCTTATAGTCGTGCCCATATTTGTGGAGGATGTCCCAGGTGGGCGTGCGCTCCTGGAAGCGGCGGCGATTGTCCTTCCACACGCCTTCGTACAGGCAATTGTGGAAATAGAAGAACTCCAGGTTCTTGAACTCGCTGGTGGCGGCGGAGAACAGCTCCTCGCACAGCTTGATGAACGGATCCATCGATCCGCCGACGTCGAGGAAGAGCAGCAGCTTCACGGCATTGTGCCGCTCGGGGCGCATGTGCACGTCGAGCCAGCCCTGTTTCGCGGTGCCTTCGATCGTCGCGTCGATGTCGAGCTCGTCGGCCGCCCCCTCGCGGGCGAAGCGCCGCAGGCGGCGCAGCGCCACCTTGATGTTGCGGGTGCCCAGTTCGCGGGTGCTGTCGAGATTGCGGAACTCGCGGCCCTCCCACACCTTGAGCGCGCGCTTGTGCTTGCTTTCGCCGCCGATGCGCACGCCTTCGGGATTGTAGCCGCCATTGCCGTACGGGGATGTGCCGCCGGTGCCGATCCACTTGTTGCCGCCCTCGTGCCGGCCCTGCTGCTCCTCGAGCCGCTGCTTCAGCGTCTCCATGATCTCCTCCCAGGAGCCGAGCGACTGGATCTTCGCCATTTCCTCGGGGGACAGGAACTTCTCGGCGATCGCGCGCAACCATTCCTCGGGGATCGCGGCGGGGGCGACGCCATAGCTGGCGGCGATGCCCTTGAAGACCTTGGCGAAGACCTGGTCGAACCGGTCGAGCAGCCCCTCGTCCTTCACGAAGGTGGCGCGGGCGAGATAGTAGAAGGCCTCGGGCGTACGCTCGATCACGTCGCGGTCGAGCGCTTCCAGAAGCACGAGATGCTCCTTCAGGCTGGCCGGTATGCCCGCGGCACGCAGCTCGTCGAGGAAGGAAAGGAACATCCGCTTTCCTTAGGGTTGGCTCCGCCGCTCGTACAGGTTCCAGTTTGTGCCCGAAAGGCTGCGCATGCGATGCTGGGCGATCAGCGCGAAATGGCCGCCGCAGCGATCGGCGTCCGCCGGGAACGCCTCGCCCAGGAACCGGTCGACCAGCAGGAAGCGCGCCTGGGGATCGCAGCGGCCCAATATCACCTTGAGCTTGTACTTCCGGCGCGCGGCGGCGACGTCGGTGGCCGCCTGGCCGGTGTCGCGATCGAGCAGCATCGTCGTGCCTTCGGGCGCGCGCGCCATCATCTCGCGCACCGGGCCGCCCGGATCGCCGCGCTGGTCCACGGCCAGCACATAATCGCACCACAGGCTTCCGCCGAGCATCGCGGCCAGGCCGATCCCTGCCGCGATCCGCCGCCAGTCGCCCTTCTCCAGTCCGAAGCCGATCATCTCGCCCAGCATCAGCAGCAGCGGCAGCAGGGCAGGCATATAGTAACGGGCATGGCCGACATTGCCGGCGTGCAGTACGGCGAGCAGGAAAGGGAAGGCGAAGATCGCCAGCCGGTACAGCGCCATGCGCGATGCGCCCCAGCGCGGCGCCAGGACGAGCAGCACCAGCACCAGCACGATCGGCCAGATGTCCTTCCAGGGCAGGCCGATCGTATAGCCGATCGCGGTGGTGGTGCCGTTCAGGTACATCATGAAGTCGAACGGATCGTAGCGCCCGAAACGGAAGCCGGTGCCGGCGAAGTGACCAGCGGCGAGCACGAAGCCGAGCACGCCCGCCAGCACCAGCACCGGCAGCCAGAAGGTCCGGAAGATCTCGAGCGCCGCCGCTCGGAAGCCGTTGCGCTTCCACAGCACGAAGGAGGGCCAGCCGACCAGGGCGACGGCCGCGAAGATCATGGTGAGTTGCGACAAGGCGCCGAGGAAGAAGCAGAGCGCGAACGTGGTCGGGCGGCGATAGCCAAGGTCGCCCGCCAGCCAGCGATCGATGAACAGGATCGCGATCAGCATCGCCAGCGACATGCCGGCATAGCCGCGCGCTTCCGATCCCATCGTCACCAGCATCGGCGAGAAGGCGAAGAGCAGGGCGGTCGCCACCATGGTGATCCGTCCGCGCGGCTCGGCGATCCTGGCGGCCACGAGGATCGCCGCGCTGCTGCTCAGGATCGAGAGCAGGCGGACGAGCGGCGGCCAGGCGCCGAAGCCCACCATCTGCATCCAGAGCGAGTTGAGATGGTGGTTGTTGTCGTGATTGATTCCGATGAAGACGCCGATCGGCGTCAGCGCATCGCGCGCCTGCGACGCGGACCAGGCCTCGTCGAACCACAGGTCGCCCAGCGAACAGACGAAGCGCAGCGCCAGGCCCGCAACCGCGATCGCGCAGATCGCCCACCACCAGCGCCGATTCGCGCGCAGATCCCCCCCGGTCATGCTCTGCTAGATGCCTCGCCGCTCAGCTTCCGGCAAGCTCAACGCGATGCATAGGCGTCGATCAGCGAGCCGACATAATCCGGCTGCCTGGCGGTCAGCTCGGCCGAGGGGCGGGCCTTGCGCACCGTGGCGGGCGCATCGCGGTCGGGCGTGCCATAGATGAAGCCGTGCGCCGGGTAGATCGAACTGCCCAGGCCGCCCCGATCGCGGTACCAGACCTTGACCATGCTCCAATCGCCGCGCTCCGACACGTCGAACAGCGTCACGTCCTGCTCGGCATGGCCGCGTTCGCCCTCGAAGCGGGACCAGTTGGCATGGGTGATCATCAGCACGCGCTTCTCGACGATCCGGCTCACCACCGCGACATGGCCGAGCGGCAGGCGCGCGCTCTTCGAAAAGGCCAGGACGGCGCCCACCCTGGGCACGCGGCCGCGCTGGTAGCGGCCCTCGGCCTGGCCCCACCAGGTCCAGGCGTCGCCATAGATCTGGATGCCGGAAGCGGCACGCGCGAAGGGCACGCATTCGCCGACATAGTCGAGAAGGGATTGCGCACCGGCAGGCACCGCAGCGGACAGCGCGGCGGCGAGCAGCACGGGAAACGCGATACGCGGACACATACTCGGGACCCATACAAGGTCCCCCCCAAGCGGTCCGTAACCCGGAGTGGTTTAGGAAGGGTTAACTATGATCGGCGCCGAATGGAGCGCGATGCGGATAGTCTTCCGTCAGGCCCCGCCGAACAGCTTGCGGAGGACCTTGATTGGCTCGGCTATTCGGGCCTGGGCGCGGGTGCCGGAGGCTGGCGCGGGAAGGTTTCCAGCATCGGATCGATCCTTGCCCAGGCGGGGGCCTCGTCGGTCCAGATCGCGACGGTCGGCGCCAGGCCCTGGGCATCGTCGAGAAGGCCCAGGCGCAGCGTGCGGAATTGCGGGCGGGCCGAGGACTGGCCCATCACCGGCGTGCCGCAGGCGCCGCAGAAGCTCTGCGTGAGCGTGTTGCCGCTGTCGGCGACGTAGCTGGTGCTCGAAAGTATGCCGGTGAGCACGATATCGTCGGTCGCGAACATCGCATTGGTGGTGGCCGAGCCGGCGGCGACGCGCTGGCACCGGCGGCACCAGCATTGGCGCACCGCCACCGGCTCGCCGCCGATCGTGGCGGTGACGGCGCCACAGGCGCAGCTTCCGGTATAGGGCATCAGGCCTTGCCCTGCTGGCGCCGCGCCATGAAGGCGAGCCGCTCGAACAGCATCACGTCCTGCTCGTTCTTGAGCAGCGCGCCGTGGAGCGGCGGGATTGCCTTGGTCGGGTCCTTGTTCTGCAGCACGTCGAGCGGCATTTCCTCGTGGAGGAGCAGCTTGAGCCAGTCGAGCAGTTCGCTGGTGCTGGGCTTCTTCTTCAGGCCCGGGACCTCGCGGATCTCGTAGAAGATATCCATCGCCTTCGAGACCAGGATCTTCTGGATGCCGGGGAAATGGACGTCGACGATGGCCTGCATCGTCTCGCGGTCCGGGAACTTGATATAGTGGAAGAAGCAGCGGCGCAGGAACGCGTCCGGCAGGTCCTTTTCGTTGTTCGAGGTGATCACCACGATCGGGCGCTCGGCGGCGCGGACGGTTTCCTGCGTCTCGTAGACGTGGAACTCCATCCGGTCGAGCTCCTGGAGCAGGTCGTTCGGGAACTCGATATCGGCCTTGTCGATCTCGTCGATCAGCAGCACGGGCAGTTTGGGCGCGGTGAACGCCTCCCACAGCTTGCCCTTGCGGATATAGTTGGCGATCTCGTGGACGCGCGGATCGCCGAGCTGGCCGTCGCGCAGGCGGGCGACCGCGTCATATTCGTACAGGCCCTGTTGAGCCTTGGTGGTCGACTTGACGTTCCACTCGATCAGCGGGGCATTCACTGCCTTGGCGATCTCATAGGCGAGCACGGTCTTGCCCGTGCCCGGCTCGCCCTTGACGAGCAGGGGACGCCGCAGCGTGACGGCGGCATTGACCGCGACCTTCAGGTCCTCGGTCGCGACATAGCTTTGGGTGCCTTCGAAGCGCATCGCCATGGCTTAGAGGGGCGAAGCCGTCTCGCGCAAGATCGGTGTGGGGAAGTTACTGCTTGTCGCGCGCCGAGGCGCGGGCCTCGAGCAGGTCCCACAGGCCGCGATGCTGGGCGAAGAGCTGCTGCGCGCCGAACAACATGGCCCGTTCGAGCATGCCTTCGCGCACCAATGTGTCGACCACGGTCACCGTCTCCTCGGCAAGCGGCAATTGCGAGGGGGGAGGGGTGAGGCCCAGGCGCTCGCCGGCGGCATCCAGTGCCTCGCGGATCACCGCCCAGTCCATCGCCAGCGCGATCGCCGCGCCGGTGGCGCAGCCCGCGCGATCCGATTGGGCGAGCATGTCGATCGCATGGCGCTGGGCTGCGGTGGCGGCCTCGGTCTCGGCATGGCCCGGCGTGCTGGGCATCGGGCCCGCCGAGGCGACGATGCGGACGAGATAGGCGCGTTCGATGACGAAGGCGTCGGCGGCGACTTCCAGCCAGTCGCGTTCGATGCCGAGGCGGGCATGGCCCAGCGCATGGTCGATCACGCCGGGATGGCGGCCATGGAGCAGGCAGATATGATGCATCGCGTCCGACAGGTCGCGCAGCGGCTCCTCGTTGCGGGCGAGGCGCTGCAGATAAGGGTGGTGGGCGCTGCCGTCGGAGGCGATAAGCGCCCCCATCGAGCCCCACGCCCCGCCCAATCGCGCAACTTGTACGGAATCAAACGGCATAAGCCCCCGCATCTCCTGACGGCTTCATGCCGACGGGTTAGGTCTTGCAACTCCGGGGTATACCGAAGCACGTAAAGACGCGGTGAATCCGGAATTTACTGTGGATAAACCACATGTTCCCGCGCCATCCCGCGCAGGAAATGGAAACGCCCCAGAAACAAGTTCCGAGGCGATCCGATAGTATCCGCAAATAGCCCGATAGTTACGGCCATGCACCGATCCGCCTTCCCGGCGGCGCGATACGCTGGGTGGCGGCGGGTCAGATCACCAGCCCGAACACCGCGGACACGCCATTGCCGTCCGCCGGGCTGCCGAGGACCTGATAATAGAGATAATTGCCGTTGTAGACGATCTGGTTGCCGGCAATGCCCGAGGCGACGTTCTGATAGCCCTCGCTCCAGGAAATCGTGACGGCATAATGCCCCGGCTCGAGATCGGCCCAGCTCTCATTGACCGGGCTCCCCGAAGTGGCGGTGCCATTCCATTCGAAGCTCGGCCCCGGCGTGACATAGGTCCAGACGCGCACATGAACTTCCCCGGGATTGAAGGGAGCAACCTGCACGGACAAAGTAGACATGCCGAACCTCGCGCTGATGGAAGATGGCGCGAGGCTATAGCTCCGGTGCCGGCGGGTCGAGATCAGGACAGGCAATCCATCCGGATTGGTGACATCTATTTCCTACCCGAAACGAAAACGGGGAAGGCGATGCCTTCCCCATTCCGAACTTCTGCACGGCGTTCAGCGATGGATCACTGATCGAGGAACGAACGCATCTTCCGCGAACGGCTCGGGTGCTTGAGCTTGCGCAGCGCCTTGGCTTCGATCTGGCGGATTCGCTCGCGGGTGACCGAGAACTGCTGGCCGACTTCCTCGAGCGTGTGATCGGTGTTCATGCCGATGCCGAAGCGCATGCGCAACACGCGCTCCTCGCGCGGGGTGAGCGAGGCGAGGACGCGGGTTACCGTTTCCTTCAGGTTCGCCTGGATCGCGGCATCCACCGGGATCACGGCGTTCTTGTCCTCGATGAAATCGCCCAGATGGCTGTCTTCCTCGTCGCCGATCGGCGTTTCGAGGGAGATCGGCTCCTTGGCGATCTTCATCACCTTGCGCACCTTCTCGAGCGGCATGCTCAGGCGCTCGGCCATTTCCTCGGGCGTGGGCTCGCGGCCCTGCTCGTGGAGGAACTGGCGGCTGGTGCGGACCAGCTTGTTGATCGTCTCGATCATGTGGACCGGGATGCGGATCGTGCGCGCCTGGTCGGCGATCGAGCGGGTGATCGCCTGGCGGATCCACCAGGTCGCATAAGTGCTGAACTTGTAGCCGCGGCGATACTCGAACTTGTCGACCGCCTTCATCAGGCCGATATTGCCCTCCTGGATCAGGTCCAGGAACTGCAGGCCGCGGTTCGTATACTTCTTGGCGATCGAGATCACGAGGCGGAGATTGGCCTCGACCATCTCCTTCTTGGCGATGCGCGCCTCGCGCTCGCCCTTCTGCACCATGTTGACGATGCGGCGGAATTCGCCGAGCGCCATGCCGGTCGACTGGGCGATTTCGGCGATCTCGATGCGGATGCGGTCGACCGCGCCGCCCTCGTTCGCGGCAAAGGCCGCCCATTTCTTGTCGAGGCCCTGGACCGACTGCAGCCACTGCTCGTCGAGCTCATGGTCGACATAGCGGTCGAGGAAATCCTTGCGGCTCACCTTGTGGCGCTCGGCAAGGCGCAGCATCTGACCGCCCAGCGCGGTGAGGCGCCGGTTGAAGCTGTAGAGCTGGTCGACCAGATACTCGATCTTCTGCTGATGGAACTGGACCGACTCGACCTCGGCCGTCAGCTCCTCGCGCAGCTTCTGGTACTTCTTCTCGTCCGAGGCGACGAGCTCGCCGCCGGCAGCCATCGCATCGAGGCGCTGGAGCTGCATCTTGGAGAATTTCTTGTAGATCGACGTGATGTTGGCGAACTTCTCGAGCGCCTGCGGCTTGAGCGTCTCCTCCATCTGGGCGAGGCTGAGGGTATTGTCCTCCTCCTCGTCGTCCGAAGGCCGCGGCGCGCGGCGCTCGGTCATCGAATCCTCGTCTTCCTCCTCGGCGACTTCCTCGACCTCTTCCTCTTCCTTGTAGGAGGGGCCGGCGGCGGCTTCGCTGATCTCGCCATTGTCGTCCTCGGCGCCCTCGACCTGCTCGGCCGACGGCCCCTTGGAGAGCATCGCGTCGAGATCGAGGATCTCGCGCAGCTGCATCGTGCCTTCGTTGAGCGCGTTGGACCAGCCGATGATCGCGTTGAAGGTGATCGGCGACTCGCACAGGCCCAGGATCATCGTGTCCCGACCGGCCTCGATGCGCTTCGCGATCGCGATCTCGCCCTCGCGGGACAGGAGCTCCACGGCGCCCATCTCGCGCAGGTACATGCGCACCGGATCGTCGGTGCGATCGACGGTTTCCTTCTTCTTGGTCTCGAAGGCCGGCGCCGAATCGTCGTTGCCGTCGTTCGAATCGGCGTCGTCGGCGCTGTCGTCCTCGGGCTCGGCGTCCTCGCCGGCTTCCTCGTTCTCGACCACGTTGACGCCCATGTCGTTGAGCGCCGCCATCACGTCCTCGATCTGCTCCGAGGACATCTGGTCCTGCGGCAGCATCTCGTTGAGCTGGTCGACGGTGATGTAGCCGCGCTTCTTCGCCCGCGCGACTAGCTTCTTGATCGAGCCTTCGTTGAGATCGATCAGCGGCGCGTCACCCGCCTCGCCGGTGTCGGTGACGTCCGCCATGTTCGCCTTGGCCATTCAAATCCTCGAAACTTGGATGGCGGCAATTATACGCCGCCCTAATCCTCGAAATTCTCGTCGTCCGCAAGCATCAGATTCGCGAGGCGCGTTTCCAGCTCCTGGCGCTGCCGGAGCAGAGCCGTTTGCCGGGCGAACGCCGCATCGTCGAAACGCTCGAGCATCGCGGCCGTTGCCTCTGCCAGCGCCGCGTCCACCGCGGGGCGCGCCACCATCACCGCGATCGCCTCGTTCAGGTCTTCGCGCGCTTTCCTTTCCTCGGCTTCGGGCCGGGTGAAGGAGAAAGGCAGGGTATCGGCCCGGAGCAGCTCGCTCGCCATCTGATCGAAACCGGACCGCGCCAATATGGTGAGTACCTTGGCACGATCAAGCTGCCGGTCTTCGAGCGCGACGTCGACCACCGCCTCGAACAGCTTGCCGAGCGCGCCCGATGCGCCGCGCAGGGAGCCGAGCACCTCCATGTGGCGCGCGATTTCGGCGGGGTGGCGGATCAGCCCGGCGAGCACCGCCTTGGCGAGGATGGGGTCGAGCCCGCCGGCCTGCACCGAGCGGGTCCGCTGGGTGAGCGGCGGCTCGGGCGGGATCCAGTTGCCGCGCTTGTCCCGCCTCCCGCGCGCCGCCGGCGCACCGGGGCCACGGGGGGCTCGCGCCTCGAACCCGCGTTGCCCGCGCCCGAAATGCGCATCGGTGCGCTCGCGAAACTCGGCGAGATACTCGTGCTTCACATTCGGATCGCTGATCCCCCCGGCAAGTTCGCCAAGACGGCGCTTCAGGCCCGCGCGCTGCTCGGGCGTGTCGAGCGGTTCGGCGGCAACCTCGCTGTCCCAGAGCAGATCGACCAGCGGCCGCGCCTTGCCGAGCAGCGCCTCGAAGGCGGCGGGTCCCTGGGCACGGACGAGATCGTCGGGATCGAGCCCATCGGGCAGCGTGACGAAGGCGAGGCTGCGCCCCGGCTCGAGCATCGGCATGGCGCGATGCGCAGCGCGGAGGGCCGCCTTCTGCCCGGCCGAATCGCCGTCGAAGCAGAGGAGGGGGACATCGGCTATCCGCCACAGCCGTTCGAGCTGATGCTCGGTCATCGCGGTGCCGAGCGGCGCCACCGCCTCGCCGAAACCGGCCTGGGCGAGGGCGATCACGTCCATATAGCCCTCGACCGCAATGATCCGCCCGGACTTGCGTGCCGCGGCCTGGGCGCGATCCAGATTGTAGAGCGTGCGCCCCTTGTCGAAGAGCGGCGTCTCGGGGGAATTGAGATATTTCGGCTCGCCCTCGCCGATGATGCGCCCGCCAAAGGCGATGGCCCGGCCTCGCACGTCGCGGATCGGGATCATCAGTCGGCCGCGGAACCGATCGTACGGGTCCTTCTTCTCCACCGAGATCAGCAGGCCGGCCTCGACCAGCATGGGATCGCCATAGCCCTTGAGCGCGTCCTTCAGCTTGCCGCGCGAATCGGGCGCGAAGCCGATGCCGAAGGCCCTGGCGGTTTCGTCGTTGATCCCACGCTTCCTGAGCACCGCGCGCGCCTCGGCGCCTTCGATGCCGTGGAGGCGCTCGACGAAGAACCTGGCGGCGTCCTCCATTGCCTCGTGCAGCCCCTTGGCGCGCTCGGCCTTCTCGGCGCTGCGGCGATCCTGCTCGGGCATTTCCATGCCGGCCGCCTGGACCAGCTCCTTCACCGCATCGATGAAGGGCAGGCCGCGCTGATCGGTCATCCAGCGGATCGCATCGCCGTGCGCGCCGCAGCCGAAGCAATGGTAGAAGCCCTTGTCGTCGTTGACGTAGAAGGACGGCGTCTTCTCGTTATGGAACGGGCAGCAGGCACGAAACTCCCGTCCCGCCTTCTGGAGCTTCACCGTCTTGGCGATGAGGCCGGAGAGCAGGGTGCGGGCGCGGAGCTCGTCCAGAAAGGCGGGGGTAAGGCTCACCTCAGGAGAGCGCCGCCTTCACCAGGCCGCTCGCCTTGCTCATGTCCAGCGTCGTCGCATGGCGCGCCTTCAGCTCCGCCATCACGCGGCCCATGTCCTTCATGCCCGAAGCGCCCAGTTCGGCCTTGATCGCCTCGATCGCCGCCGTCGTCTCCCCGTCGCTCATCTGCGCCGGCAGGAAGCGCTCGATCACCGCGATTTCGGCCTTCTCCGTGTCGACCAGGTCCTGGCGGCCGCCCCCTTCGAACATCTCGATCGATTCGCGGCGCTGCTTCACCATCTTCTGGAGCACTTCGATCACCATCGCGTCGTCGTCCATCTGGACGGATCTGGTGCGCTCTTCGATGTCGCGGTTCTTGATCGCGCTCAGGATCAGGTTGGTCGCCTGGCGGGTCCCCTTGTCGCCGGCCTTCATGGCGGTGATCTGGGCTGCCTTGATATCGTCTCGGATCATTTCGTCTCTCGTGAATCGGGAATTGCCCGCAATAGACCCGCGAACCGGTTGACGCGAGGGGGGTAGGGGTCTAGCGGGCGGCACTTAGCGACATTGCTGCACCTCAAATGGAGAGCCACCCCTAAATGGCCGACGCCACGCCTACGCCCATGCCTGCCGGAGCTACCGGCGTTCTGGTTTTGGCGTCGGGGGACGTGATCTGGGGGCGGGGCTTCGGCGCCGAGGGGCAGGCGGTCGGCGAAGTGTGCTTCCACACCGCGATGACCGGCTATCAGGAGATCATGACCGACCCGTCGTTCGCGGGCCAGATCATCAACTTCACCTTCCCGCATATCGGCAATGTCGGCGCGAACCCCGACGATGTCGAGGCGGACGATCCCCATGCGCTGGGCATGATCGTGCGCGAGGACGTGACCGAGCCGAGCAATTTCCGCGCGACCGAGCATCTCGATGCCTGGATGAAGAAGCATGCGCGGATCGGCCTGTCGGGCATCGACACCCGCGCGCTCACCCGCCGCATCCGCCTGGCCGGCGCGCCCAACGGCGTGATCGCGCATTCGGCCGAGGGCAAGTTCGACATTCCGCTGCTGCTCGAGATAGCACGCGCCTGGCCGGGCCTGGAGGGCATGGACCTTGCCATCACGGTCACCGCCGAGACGCATTTCGGCTGGGAAGGCGGCGTCTGGCGGCTGGGCTTCGGCTATGGCGAGGGCGGCCAGGAGGACACGCGGCCGCATGTCGTCGCGCTCGACTATGGTTCGAAGCGCAACATCTTCCGCAACCTGGTCCAGGCCGGCGCCAAGGTCACCGTGCTGCCGGCGCAGGCGACCTACGAACAGATCATGGCGTTCAACCCGGACGGCTTCTTCCTGTCGAACGGCCCGGGCGACCCCGCCGCGACCGGCGAATATGCGGTGCCGGTGATCCGCCAGCTGCTCGAGACCGGCAAGCCGTTGTTCGGCATTTGCCTGGGCCACCAGCTGCTGGGGCTGGCGGTGGGCGCCGAGACGACCAAGATGTTCCAGGGGCATCGCGGCGCCAACCATCCGGTCAAGCGGCTGGAAGACGGCGCGGTGGAGATCACCAGCATGAACCACGGCTTCGCGGTGGAACGCGAGACGCTCCCCGAGAATGCCCGCGAGACGCATGTGTCGCTGTTCGACGGCTCGAATGCGGGCATCGCGCTGACCGACCGCCCGGCGTTCAGCGTGCAGTATCACCCCGAGGCCAGCCCGGGGCCGCAGGACAGCCTGTATCTGTTCGAGCGGTTCGTGGGGATGATGCGGCGGTGAGTGCAATTGAGGACCAGCGGGCGCTGCTGAAGTTTCTCTACGAAAGGGTTTTCAATTCCCCGCATCGGTTCTGCACTCTTACAACATTAAGTGACGGCACCCAGCTCTCTCACGATAGTTTGGAATATCTGCGTGGGCTGGCTGATGACCTTGAAACCGCAGGTCTGATCATCACGCGTCAAAATTACCGGGCTTCTGGGCAGAGACTCCTTCAAATCTCGGCCCGCGGGATTGACGCTGTTGAGTCGAATTCTATTCCGGTCGTGGTTGATTCTTCGAGATGGACAGGAAGATACAACCTGACGGTTGCCCAAAGGGAAGGGGTTCACCGCCTTCTTGGCGAGATCCGTGCAGAAATCGATGGCTCTAAGCTATCTAACACTCGCAAGGCGAACGCATTGGCACTTATTTCGGCGGCAGAGACCCTAGTCGAAGCGCCTGATCCCCAGTGGCCCGAGGTAATGCGCCTCCTAAGGTCACCACTTCTAGGAAACATCGCAGGCGTAGCGGGCTTGGTTTTGGCAATCGCCCAGATCATGCTTGCTGCTGCGCAAGGATAGTATTGATGCCCAAACGCACCGACATCTCCTCCATCCTCGTCATTGGCGCCGGTCCGATCGTGATCGGCCAGGCCTGCGAGTTCGACTATTCGGGCACGCAGGCGATCAAGGCGCTCAAGGAAGAGGGCTATCGCATCGTCCTGGTCAATTCGAACCCGGCGACGATCATGACCGATCCCGAACTGGCCGACGCCACCTATGTCGAGCCGATCACGCCCGCGATCGTGGCCCGGATCATCGAGAAGGAGCGCCCCGACGCGGTGCTGCCGACGATGGGCGGCCAGACCGCGCTCAATACCGCGCTGGCGCTTGCGAACGACGGCACGCTGGAGAAGTTCGGCTGCATCATGATCGGCGCCGATGCCGAGGCGATCGACAAGGCCGAGGACCGGCTGAAGTTCAAGGACGCGATGACCAAGATCGGGCTCGAAAGCGCCCGCTCGGCGATCGCGCATAGCGAGGCCGAGGCGCTGGCCGCGCTCGAGCATGTCGGCCTGCCGGCGATCATCCGCCCCAGCTTCACCATGGGCGGCTCGGGCGGCGGCATCGCCTATAACCGCGAGGAATTCATCGCCATCGTGCGGACCGGCCTCGACCTGTCGCCGACGACCGAGGTGCTGATCGAGGAGTCGCTCCTCGGCTGGAAGGAATATGAGATGGAGGTTGTCCGCGATCGCAAGGACAACGCCATCATCGTGTGCAGCATCGAAAATGTCGATGCGATGGGCACCCACACCGGCGATTCGATCACCGTCGCCCCGGCGCTGACGCTGACCGACAAGGAATACCAGATCATGCGCAATGCATCGATCGCGGTGCTCCGGGAAATCGGCGTGGAAACCGGCGGTTCGAACGTGCAGTTCGCAGTGAATCCGAAGGATGGCCGCCTGATCGTCATCGAGATGAACCCGCGCGTGTCGCGCTCGTCGGCGCTGGCATCGAAGGCGACCGGCTTCCCGATCGCCAAGGTCGCTGCCAAGCTGGCGGTGGGCTACACGCTCGACGAGATCGACAACGACATCACCGGCGCCACTCCGGCCTCGTTCGAGCCGACGATCGACTATGTCGTCACCAAGATCCCGCGCTTCGCCTTCGAGAAGTTCAAGGGCGCCGAAGCCACGCTCGGCACCGCGATGAAGTCGGTCGGCGAAGTGATGGCGATCGGCCGCAACATCCACGAATCGATGCAGAAGGCGCTGCGCGGCCTGGAGACCGGCCTGAGCGGCTTCAACAATGTCGAGAAGCTCGCCGGTGCCCGCCGCGACGAGATCGAGGCGGCGCTGGCCGTGCGCTCGCCCGACCGGCTGCTGATCGCCGCCCAGGCGCTGCGGGAGGGCTTCACCGTCGCCGAAGTCTGCGCGGTCGCCCAGTACGACCCCTGGTTCATGGAGCGCCTGGCGGAGATCATCGCGGCCGAGGCCGAGGTGATGGACAAGGGGCTTCCCCAGGATGCCGCCGGCATGCGCCGCCTCAAGGCGATGGGCTTCAGCGACAAGCGCCTCGCCTTCCTCGCGCTCAAATCGGCGAACCTGCGCGAAGGCGCCGATGCCATGGCCAAGTCGTCCGGGCTGATCGGCGAAGTCGTCAAGGCGATGACCGGCGGCGTTACCGAGAACGACGTGCGCGCGCATCGCCACAAGCTGGGCGTCCGCCCGGTGTTCAAGCGCATCGACACCTGCGCGGCCGAGTTCGAGGCGAAGACGCCGTACATGTACTCGACCTACGAGGCGCCGAGCTTCGGCGAGCCCGAGAACGAGGCAGCGCCGAGCGACCGCAAGAAGGTCGTGATCCTGGGCGGCGGTCCCAACCGCATCGGCCAGGGCATCGAGTTCGACTATTGCTGCTGCCACGCCTGCTTCGCGCTGGCGGACGCGGGCTATGAGACGATCATGGTCAACTGCAATCCCGAAACGGTGAGCACCGACTATGACACGTCGGACCGCCTCTATTTCGAGCCGCTGACTGCCGAGGACGTGCTGGAGATCCTGCACGTCGAGCAGTCGAAGGGCGAGCTGGTCGGCGTGATCGTCCAGTTCGGCGGCCAGACCCCGCTCAACCTCGCCAAGGCGCTGGAGGATGCCGGCATCCCGATCCTCGGCACCAGCCCCGATGCCATCGACCTGGCCGAGGACCGCGAGCGCTTCGCCGACCTGGTCGAGAAGCTCGGCCTCAAGCAGCCGGCCAACGGCCTGGCGCGTACGCGCGACGAGGCAGTGAAGATCGCCGAGCGGATCGGCTATCCGGTGCTGATGCGCCCGAGCTATGTGCTCGGCGGCCGCGCGATGGAGATCGTCGACTCGACCCAGCAGCTCGACGATTACATCCAGACCGCGGTGCAGGTCTCGGGCGACTCGCCGGTGCTGATCGACCAGTATCTTCGCGATGCCGTGGAAGTGGACGTGGACGCGATCGCGGACGGCACCGATGTGGTCGTCGCGGGTGTGCTCCAGCACATCGAAGAGGCCGGCGTCCATTCGGGCGACAGCGCCTGTTCGATCCCGCCCTACAGCCTGCCGGCGGAGATCGTCGCCGAGATCGAGCGCCAGACCGAGGCGCTCGCCCGGGCGCTCAAGGTCAAGGGCCTGATGAACATCCAGTTCGCGGTGAAGGACGGCGAGGTCTACCTGATCGAGGTGAACCCGCGCGCCAGCCGCACGGTGCCGTTCGTCGCCAAGGCGATCGGCATTCCGGTCGCGAAGATCGCCAGCCGCGTGATGGCGGGCGAGAAGCTGGCCGACCTGCCGAAGATCGACCGCGACATCGATTATATCGCGGTCAAGGAAGCGGTGTTCCCGTTCAACAAGTTCCCGGGCGTCGATCCGGTGCTTTCGCCCGAGATGAAGTCGACCGGCGAAGTGATGGGCATCGATCTCGACTTCGCGACCAGCTTCGCCAAGGCGCAGCTGGGCGCGGGAACGGTGCTGCCCGGCACGGGCCGGCTGTTCGTCAGCGTCAAGGATACCGACAAGCCGGTGGTGCTGCCGGGGGTGCGCCTGCTCGCCGAACTGGGCTTCACCATTGTCGCCACCGGCGGCACCGCCGACTATCTGACGAACGAGGGCATCAGGGTCGAGCGCGTCAACAAGGTGGCGCAGGGCCGTCCGCACATCGTCGACCGCATCCTGGACGGCGATATCGCACTGATCTTCAATACGACGGAAGGCTGGCAGTCGCTGAAGGATTCGTCGGACATCCGGCGTTCGGCGCTCAATCTCAAGATCCCGTACTTCACCACGGCGCAGGCGAGCGTAGCGGCGGCACGGGCGATCGAGGCGCTGTCCAGGCACAGCCTCGACGTGCGGCCGCTCCAGGATTTCTACGCCTCGCGCGGTTGATCCGATCCCTCCGGCTCCCCGCGTTTCGACGGGGAGCCGGACCGATTATTCCAGCTTCGGCTCGAAGATAACTTTCCTAGCCTTGCAGTGCGGCATTGGCAGGCTTATTATTCGCGTTCGCACAATTGATCTTCCCCCATCAGTATCCATGTGCGGGCGTTCCCCCGGGGGCGCTTGTGGGACGGGGCGTTTTGAAGGACTTGGTGGATGGCGACGGTCGACAAGATGCCGATGCTTCAGGAAGGCTATGACAAGCTTACCGCGGAGCTGAAGCGCCTGAAAATCGAACGCCCGCTGATCGTGGATGCGATCGAGGAGGCGCGCGCGCACGGCGACCTGTCGGAAAATGCCGAATATCACGCCGCCAAGGAGCAGCAGGGCCAGAACGAAGCCACGATCGCGGATATCGAGGGCAAGCTCAGCCGTGCCCAGATCATCGATCCGCGCGAGCTTTCGGGCGACAAGGTCGTGTTCGGCGCGACGGTGACGCTGCTCGACGAGGACGACAAGCCGATCAAGTACCAGATCGTCGGCGAGACCGAGGCCGATGTCAGCAAGGGCCGCATCTCGTACAACTCGCCGATCGGCCGCGCGCTGATCGGGCGCAAGGTGGACGAGGAGGTCGAGGTCTCGGTTCCTGCCGGCGACCGCTATTATCTGGTGTCGCAGATCGAATTCATCTGACGATGGATTTGCGCCGGATTACGGCCACGTCCTGGATCGTGCTGGTCACGGTCCTGGTCAGTCTGTTCGTGCTGTTCACGCATCGCGAGATCGAAGCTGCCGTGCTCGGCGGCTTCATTCCCGCGCGCCTGACCGGTACGGTCGATACGCAAGGGCTCACCATGGTCCCGGCGTTGCTGACTCCGCTCAGCGCGACGCTGCTCCATGCCGGCCTGTTCCATCTCGGCATGAATATCCTGATGCTCGCCTATACGGGCCGGGAGACGGAGAAGGCGATCGGGCCCTGGGGCGTGCTGATCCTCTATCTGGTGGGCGCCTATGCTGCGGCGGGCGCGCAGTGGCTGGCCGATCCGCAGTCGGTACGCCCGATGATCGGCGCGAGCGGCGCGGCTTCCGCGATCGTCGGTGCCTATTCGCTGCTCTATGGCCGCTCGCGCGCCAAGCCGATCGGGCCCATTCCGGCACGCGCGGTGCACGTCGCATGGCTCGCCGCCGCCTGGGTGGCGATCAACCTGATGACCGGGCTGGCATTCCAGGCCGCGAATGTGGGAATTGCCGCCGCCGCGCATATCGGCGGCTTCGCGGCCGGACTGATATTGGCCCGGCCGCTTTTCCAGTGGAACTGGCGCAAGGCCTGAATTCCACCGTGCCCGCGGCTCAGCCCTTGAGATCGGGCTCGAGCAGGCGGTGCAGGTGCACCACCACATAGCGCATCTCGGCATCGTCCACCGTGCGCTGGGCGGCGCTGCGCCAGGCATTCTCGGCGCTGGCATAGTCGGGATAGATGCCGACGACATCCAGCTTGGACGGATCGACGAAATCAAGCGTCTGCGGATCGGTCACGCGACCGCCGAAGACGAGATGCAGCTTGCTCATTGGGCCTCCGAAAGCATTTTCTGGTTTATAGAGGCCTCTAGGAAGGGGGGGCGCCGGCCTCAAGCCTTTTGCGCTGCACCCTTCGCGGCATCGACGAGATTGCCGAACAGGGAGGTGACGCGTTCCTTGGCGTCGTCGCGGCTGGGCAGCAGCGCGTCGAACTCCGCCTTGCCGGCCTCCTTCACTGCCTGGACGGTGCCGGTGACCTTGCCGGCGATCTGGCGGCCGGTGCCTTCGAGCAGTTCGCGCTCCTTCCGGCTGCGCGGAACCAGCATGCCGATCAGCACGCCCAGCGCGACGCCGCCGGCGACCAGCACATAGGGGTTCTCGGCCAGGCTTTCGCCCTGCTCGTTCGCGGGATTGGTGCTCATCAGGAGGATCCTTTCTTGCCTTTGTGCTTCAAACCCGTGGCCGGGTCGCGAGTTTCATGCCGCCTGGAGAGGATGTCGCCGATCCAGCCGCGCGCCATGACGAGGCCGATGGTAGCGGCGATGCCGGCGGCGGCGAGGGGGCGGCTGCGCACCGCCTCCGCACCCTTGCGCGCGACGGTGGCGACGCCTTGCGCGGCGGTCTCCACTGCGTCCTGCGCCAGATTGGCGGGGCGCAGCCGTTCCTGCACCTGGCCGAGCGTGCCGAACAGCCGGGCCCGGGCCGCCGCGATCCGCGCCCTTGCGGCGTCGACGTCGTGCGGATTCTCGCTCACGGCCTTTCCTTGAAGATGCGCTTCACATGGGTCCAGGCGAGCCAGCCCATCAGCCCGGCGATCGCAAGGAACGCCAGGACGACGATCAGCGTCGCCAGTCCCGGGCCGACCAGCGGGGCGAGGGTGAGGACCAGCCCGACCACCAGCGCCACTGCCGCGGCCTGGGCGAGGGCGAGCGCAACCGCGCCCATCCACAGCATCTCGCGCGCGTCACGCAGCTTCGCGCGCAGCAACGTGCGATAATAGCCAAGCTCGGCATCGGCATAGGCCCTGCCGTCCTCGGCGAGCTGCTGGAGCAGCTCGCCGATGCCCTTCTCGTCAGGCTGTGGCGCGTCCACCCCCCGCTTCGCCGCTTACGACTTGTCGCTGTCGCCGGCGTCGGACGCGGCGTCCACGCCCGACTTGATCAGGCGCGCGAGCACGAAGCCCAGGCCCGCCGCGACACCCACCGCCACCGCCGGGCTCTTGCGCACGAAGGCCGTGACGTCGGCGACCAGATCGTCCACTTCCTTGCCGCGCAGGCTTTCCGCGAAGTTCGAAATGCCGTCCGCGGCGGAGCGGGCATATTTGCCGTAATTCTCGCCGAGCCGGGCATCGACGTCGTTGGCCGCCGACTTCATCATGCTCGCGACTTCGTCGAGCGCACCCGTCGCCTTTTCCTTGCCCTCGCCGGCCAGCGCGCGGGCGCGCTCGGCGGCCTGGCTGCCGAGCTTGCTCGCTTCCTCGCGCAGCTTGTTGGTCGCGGAGCCACCCTCGGCCGCAGCCGGAGCATTCAGCGTATCACCCGTCGTTTCGTCAGCCATGCCAAAAAACCTCCATGCCCATTGCGAAACAACCACGGCCACGTTTGCGAGTTCCATCCGTTGCCGTTAGAGGCCGCGTCGCGCCCTCACTGCCATACCTAGGGAGACCGTTCCGTGACCGCAATCATCGACATCCATGCCCGCCAGATTCTCGACAGCCGGGGCAACCCCACCGTGGAGGTCGACGTGATGCTCGAGGATGGCAGCTTCGGCCGCGCCGCAGTGCCCTCGGGTGCCTCGACCGGCGCGCACGAGGCGGTGGAGAAGCGCGACGGCGACAAGTCGCGCTGGCTCGGCAAGGGCGTCGACGCCGCGGTCGAAGCAGTGAACAGCGAGATCTTCGAGGAAGTCGTCGGCATGGAGGCCGAGGACCAGGCCGATCTCGACGCCGCGATGATCGAGCTCGACGGCACCGAGAACAAGGGCCGCCTGGGCGCCAACGCCATCCTCGGCGTCAGCCTGGCCGCCGCCAAGGCCGCCGCCGACGCGCGGGGGCTGCCGCTCTATCGCTATGTCGGTGGTGTCAACGCCCATGTCCTGCCGGTGCCGATGATGAACATCATCAATGGCGGCGAGCATGCCGACAATCCGATCGACTTCCAGGAATTCATGATCGTTCCCGTCGGCGCCGAGAACATCGTCGAGGCGGTGCGCTGCGGCTCGGAGATCTTCCACACGCTGAAGAAGAAGCTGCACGAGAAGGGCCTGGCCACCGGCGTGGGCGACGAGGGCGGCTTCGCCCCGAACATCGCCAGCACCACCGAGGCGCTGGACTTCATCATGTCGTCGATCGAGGCCGCCGGCTACACGCCCGGCGACGACGTGATGCTCGCGCTCGATTGCGCCGCCACCGAATATTACAAGGACGGCGCCTACCGGATGGTGGGCGAGGGCAAGACCCTGTCGTCGGCCGAGAACGCGGCGTTCCTGGCCGACCTGGCGGCGAAATATCCGATCTTCTCGATCGAGGACGGCATGGCCGAGGACGATTGGGAAGGCTGGAAGGCGCTGACCGACCTGCTCGGCGGCAAGGTCCAGCTGGTCGGCGACGACCTGTTCGTCACCAACCCGAAGCGCCTGCTGCGCGGCATCGAGGGCGGCTATGCCAATTCGCTGCTGGTGAAGGTCAACCAGATCGGCACGCTGACCGAGACGCTGGAAGCCGTCAGCCTGGCCCAGCGCTCCTCCTATACCGCGGTGATGTCGCACCGCTCGGGCGAGACCGAGGACGCGACGATCGCCGACCTCGCGGTCGCCACCAACTGCGGCCAGATCAAGACCGGCTCGCTGGCCCGTTCGGACCGGCTTGCGAAGTACAACCAGCTGATCCGCATCGAGGAAGAGCTGGGCGACGCTGCGGTCTATGCCGGGCGTTCGGTGCTGAAGAAGTAAGGCTGCCCTCCCTCCCGTTCGCGGAAGCGGTGCGCTCGCCTCCCGATCGTCGTCCTCGCCTTGGCGAAGATGACGGTTGGGGGAGGGCGGTGAAGAATGGGGGCGGCTATCTCGTGCGCCTTGGCATCCATCGCCACGGCAGGCCGGCTGGCGCCGATTGCCGCAGCGCGAGCGAATCCGCGCGATTATCGTGAGGAAGTGTTTCTGCCCGGTCCCAGCGGTTGCGGCCCGGCGCCTGCTTGTCCATCCGCGGGGGGACACCGGCCGACAGGAGCCGGTGCGCCGCACGGAGATGAGCCATGAGCATTGTTCTCGCGATCGGGCTGGCGCTTGCAGCCCCGGGATCCGTCCATTCCACCCTGGAGCATCGCACCAGCTTCGACCATGCCGGCGAGCGGATCGACACGCATTATCGCGCGCGCGTCGTCCTCGTTCGGCGGCAGGTCGGCGCAGCCACCAAGGCCGGCATGCCGTCCACGCTCCGCTGTACCTGGCGCGCGCATCTGCGCGTCGAGCGCGAGGCACGATCCGGCGAGAAACTGCGTTCGAATCGCAGCATCGAGCATAGGGCGATCCTGGAAGGCAGCCGCCCCGGCTGGTGCGGTGCGAGCGAGAATGCGGTAACGGAGGAAATCGCCCGACGCGCCGACGATATCCGCATGCGCCTGTTGACCATCGCGGACGAGGACACGGCGATGCTGAAGGCCGAGATCGAACCGAAGGGAGTGAACCGCGGGACATGAGGGTGAGACGGGCAATCGCATTGCCGGCAGCGGCGTTCGCAATCTTCTCGGGCGCGGCGGCGCATGCGCAGGACATCTCCGGTGGCGTGGAGCTGGCAACCGACGAGAGCCGCCGTGGCCTGAGCTGGAGCGGCGGGCGAGCAGTGGCCTCTGCCGATGCGCTGGTCGCGATCGGAGCGGCGGACGCGTCCGTCCGGATCGTCAGCACGCGCAATGCGCCGAGGCACGCCGATGCCGATGCCGTGGCGGACCTGGAACTGGGGGCGGCGACCGATGCCGGGCCGTTCCGGCTGCGCGGGCATGTGACTGCGCATCTGTTCGCCGGCGCGCGCGAGCGCATGGACTATGTCGAGCTGGGTGCCCGGGGCAGCTATACGCTGGGGCCGCTCCGGCTCGGCGCCGGTGCGGTCTATGCGCCGGGCCAGCGCGCCATCGGCGGGGACAATCTCTATCTGTTCGCGTCGGCCGATGCGGGCATCCCGGCCACGCCGCTGTCCGTATCCGCGACGCTGGGGCGCAGCACGGGAAGCACGGACGATCCGGTGCGCGCCGCCCGGCTCAGGCCCCTGGGCGACTATACCGACTGGCGGCTGGGGCTGGAGTACAGCCAATTCCCCTTCACGATCGGCCTCGATTATGTCGGCACCGACTTCGCCCGGCGGACGAGCGCCTCGCCGTTCGCAGACCTGGGCCATGACGGAGATCGCGTGGTCGCGCGCGTTCGCCTGGCATTCTGACGCTCTCGCCCGGCGCAAGCTGCCCGCAGGGGGGCAGGGGACGACTCGCGCCTCCGCACCAATACGGGCCTTGCGTGCGGCGCGTGGTTAAGCGAAAAACACCAGATGCGCTCGCGTAACGCTTCTCCGTTCCAGACCTTGCTTCGCCGGGCCGGGTTGCCCGCGCTGACGCTGATCGCCATCGGCTTCTTCGGCTACAACGCCGTGCTCGGGCCGACCGGCATCATGCAGACCAAGCAGACCAAGGTGGAGTATGAGCAGAAGAAGGCGGAATATGCCGGGCTCGACAAGCAGCGGGCCGCGCTCAAGAATCGCGTCGACCTGCTCGACAAGAAGCGTGGGGTCGACCCCGACCTGGCCGATGAACTGGCGCGCAAGCAGCTGAACGTCGTCCGCCCGGACGAGGTCGTGATCCCCCTCCAGAAGCATGCGCCGGCACCCGCCGGGCGCTGATCTCTGGACGCTGCATTGCAGCGTACGCAATCTGCACCCCTGGTTGCGCAGACTGCAATTGCCGTGGCGTCAACTGAACGGCACGCGCATTCCCGCGTTAGTTGCGCGGCGGGCGAAAACGCGCTTATAGGCACCCGCCTTCCCCCTCCCCGGACGAGGATTTCCTGATCGTGGCCAAAGCACCGGCTCGCAAATCGACTGAACCCGCAAAGACCAATCGCGAGCGGCCCGAAGAGCCGCAGCGCTACCAGGCTTCGAAGGAGGAACTGCTCGAGTTCTACAAGCAGATGCTCCTGATCCGCCGCTTCGAGGAGAAGGCGGGCCAGCTCTACGGCCTCGGCTTCATCGGTGGTTTCTGCCACCTCTATATCGGCCAGGAAGCGGTTGCGGTCGGCCTGCAGTCGGCGCTCGACGGCGACAAGGATTCGGTGATCACGGGCTATCGCGATCACGGCCACATGCTCGCCTATGGCATCGATCCCAAGGTGATCATGGCCGAGCTCACGGGTCGCGCCGCCGGCATCTCGAAGGGCAAGGGCGGCTCGATGCACATGTTCTCGACCGAGAAGAAATTCTACGGCGGGCACGGCATCGTCGGCGCGCAGGTTGCGCTCGGCACCGGCCTGGCGTTCGCGCACAAGTATAACGAGGATGGTGGCGTCGCCATGGCCTATTTCGGCGACGGCGCCGCGAACCAGGGCCAGGTCTATGAATCGTTCAACATGGCCGAGCTGTGGAAGCTTCCGATCATCTACGTGATCGAGAACAACCAGTACGCCATGGGCACGAGCGTGAACCGCTCGTCGGCGGAAGACCAGCTCTACAAGCGCGGCGAGAGCTTCCGCATCCCCGGCATCCAGGTGGACGGCATGGACGTGCTCGCCTGCCGCGGTGCCGCCGAGGAGGCGCTGGCCTGGGTCCGCGCGGGCAAGGGCCCGATCATCCTCGAGATGAAGACCTATCGCTATCGTGGCCACTCGATGTCCGATCCGGCCAAGTATCGCAGCCGCGAGGAGGTCCAGTCGGTCCGCGACAAGTCGGACCCGATCGAGCAGGTGAAGCACGAGCTGGAGGACATGAAGGTCACCGAGGCGGAGCTGAAGGCGATCGAGGCGGAGATTCGCAAGATCGTGAACGAGGCGGCGGACTTCTCCGAGCAGACGCCCGAGCCCGATCCTTCCGAACTGTATACCGACGTGCTGGTGGAGTCCTACTGAGATGGCGATCGAACTGAAGATGCCGGCGCTGTCGCCCACCATGGAGGAGGGCACGCTCGCCAAGTGGCTCGTCAAGGAAGGCGACACGGTCAAGTCGGGCGACATCCTCGCCGAGATCGAGACCGATAAGGCGACGATGGAGTTCGAGGCCGTCGACGAGGGCACGATCGCCAAGATCCTGGTCGCCGAGGGCACCGACAATGTGAAGGTCGGCACCGTGATCGCTACGATCGCGGGCGAGGGCGAGGATGCCTCCGCACCGGCGCCCGCCGCCGCACCGGCCCCGGCGCCCGCTCCTGCGGAGCCTGCCGCCGGCGAGGATGGCGGCCCCAAAAAGGCCGATAGCGGCACCAAGCAGCTCGCCAGCGAAAAGGCGGCCACCGTCAAGGATCCCGCGATCCCGGAAGGCACCGAGATGGTCAAGACGACCGTCCGCGAGGCGCTGCGCGATGCGATGGCCGAGGAAATGCGCAAGGATCCGCGCGTCTTCGTGATGGGCGAGGAAGTCGCCGAATATCAGGGCGCCTACAAGGTGACCCAGGGCCTGCTCGAGGAGTTCGGCGCCAAGCGCGTGATCGACACGCCGATCACCGAATATGGCTTTGCCGGCCTCGGCTCGGGCGCGGCGATGGGCGGCCTCAAGCCGATCGTCGAGTTCATGACCTTCAACTTCGCGATGCAGGCGATCGACCACATCGTGAACTCCGCGGCCAAGACCAACTACATGTCCGGCGGCCAGATGCGCTGTCCGATCGTGTTCCGCGGCCCCAACGGCGCCGCTTCGCGCGTCGCCGCGCAGCACTCGCAGAATTATGGCCCCTGGTATGCCAGCGTTCCCGGCCTGATCGTGATCGCGCCCTATGACGCACAGGATGCGAAGGGGCTGCTCAAGGCGGCGATCCGCTCGGAAGACCCGGTCGTGTTCCTCGAGAACGAGCTGATGTACGGCCGCACCTTCGAAGTGCCGAAGCTCGACGATTACGTGCTGCCGATCGGCAAGGCGCGCATCGTCCGCGCCGGCAAGGACGTGACGATCGTGAGCTATTCGATCGGCGTCGGCGTCGCGCTGGAAGCCGCCGAGAAGCTGGCGGCAGAGGGCGTGGACGCGGAAGTCATCGACCTGCGCACGCTGCGCCCGCTCGACACCGCGACGGTGCTCGAGAGCCTGAAGAAGACCAACCGCATGGTGGTGGTCGAGGAAGGCTGGCCGGTCTGCTCGATCTCGTCCGAGATCGTCGCCGTGGCGATGGAGCAGGGCTTCGACGATCTGGACGCGCCGGTGCTGCGCGTGACCAACGAGGACGTGCCGCTGCCCTATGCCGCGAACCTCGAGAAGCTGGCGCTGATCACTGCGGACAAGGTGGTCGCGGCAGTGAAGAAGGTGACCTACAGGGGTTGATACCGGGGCCGCGCCCCGCGGGATCGGATCGGATACGGAAGAGGCCGGGGGAGACCCCGGCCTTTTTCATGCGATCAGCACGCTGCCTTGGGAGCGTTCTCGACATTGTAGATCTGGCTGAGGTCGCGCCGGTCGCGAACCATCATCGATGCGATCTCGGAGATGGTGCCGGCGGGGGTGAGCGAAGTCCTGATCAGCGGCTTGTAGTTGTAATAGACCTCGACATACATCGTCGCGCCGCCATCGGGTGCCATCACCTGCCGGTTCTGGGGGCCCATGCCATCCATGTTGGACGTCGTGGTGGTCGGATCCTTCAGATTGCCATATTGCGGCGAGAAGCCGGTGACCGCGCCTTTGCAGCGCTGCCAGACGATCTTGTACTTCCCGCTGGTATTGGGATTGGCCATCGGCTCGAGGTCCGAGATGATCACCCGGCCGTTGGTGAACAGGTCGAGTTCCCCCGATTGCAGCTGCGCACCGGTCAGCAGGTCGTTGATGTCGATCTCGCTGATCGTCTTGGCCTGAAGCTGGCTGCCGGTGCCGATGCGCGAGGCGTTGTCGGCCAGATGGAGGGCGATCTGGCTGATGCGCATCTTGGTGATGATGTAGTTGGTCATCTCCGCGCCGGCGAGGCTCAGGGTCAGCACGATCGGCAGGATGAAGGCGAACTCGAGCAGCGCCAGCCCGCTGGTGTCGTCGCCCAGGCGGCGCAGGCGCGCGAGGTGGGGAAGGGCGCGGATCATGAGCAATACCGGACCGTCGGCGTGCCATAGCTGCCCTGGTCGCCAAAGGGCTGGTTCTTGAGAACCGTCGATGCCGTCACTGTCGTGGTCCTCGATCCGCCGATGAAGTTGTAGATCGGGAAGAAGCGCGGATAGGAAACCTTCACCGTGTAGAGCACGGCGTCCTTGGCGCCGCCCTGGCCGGCATTGCCGCCGTCCTTGTCCCAGGTGCCGTTCTGGTTGGCGTCCTCATAGGGTTCGCCATTGTTGCAGGTGCCGTTGCGGTCGGTGTCGGTCCATGCTTCCGCCCGCGCCGCCGAGGCATCGGAGAAGGTCCGGTAGTTGCGGCGCGTGATCGCCACTACGGCGTTGTTCGCCAGCGCCTTGGCCTGGGCGACCACGGCGCCGTCGAGCCGGGACTGGACCTCGGGGTCCCCGGAGTCCTCCAGCGTGGAATCGCGCGCGGTCTTCTGCACGATGCCCTGCAGCACCGCGCGCATGTAGAGCGTGTGCGCGATGTCGAACCCGCCGAGCAGGAACAGGCCCATCACCGGCGCCACGATCGCGAATTCGACTACGGTCACGCCGCGCGCGTCGCGCGCCAGGGGCCGGGCCCGCAGGAGGAAGGAACGGAAGCGCATCATTTGGTAAGCCTGAGCTGCGAGATCTGGTCGGCGATCGATTTGAACGTCTGCTGCAGGGCCGCCGAGTTGCGGGCGGTGAAATAGCGCCCGTCGCTCGCGCAGGTCTGCAGGCGGCTCTCGGTCGTCGCGTTGGAGCCGCTGCCGAACGAGATCACCCATAGCGTGATGTTCTTGTTCTTGACCGCGGTGCACAGCGCGGTGAAGCGGGCATTCACCTGATCGTCGAACGACTGGCGTTCGCTGCCGCAGCTGGACGCGCTGCCGACGTCGGAAGTGGTCCGCCTGTCGAAATAGCCGACGCCATAGGCCGTATAGTCGCAGGGTGCCGACACGGCGTCGCCATCGGTCATGAAGATCATGTGCCGTTCGATCTCGCCGCCCTGCGGAGTATAGGCGTTCTCCGTTCCGAAGATGCCCGTCGGCGACATGAAGCGCGCGCCCCACAGGATGCCGATGTCGTGATAGGTATTGCCGGTGGGATAGAGGCTGTCGACATAATTGTCGAAACTATCGGCGCTCGGCCATTGCTGCAGCTTCTTCGCCTCGGCGGGGCAGTAATAGGGGATCGAGTTGTAGTAATTGTCGGTGGTGGTCGTCTCGGCGGTGTTGAGCTGCGACCAGCTGCTGGTCATGCTCCGGGCATAGATGAGATCGGGAAGCGCCGGCCCCCACAGCGTCTTGCTGTCGCCCTGGCTCGGCATCAGGTCGATGTTCAGGTCATAGGCGGTGTTGGGGATCGGATAATAGCTCGACTGGCTGACGGTTGGCCGTCGCTCCTCGATGCAGCCGTCCCAGCCGATCGATCGGTTCGAGCCGTCATTGTTGAGCGGCAGGACGAAGCTGTTGTTCCACTGCGTGCCGTTCTTGAGGCCGCTGATCGAGGTGTTGATCTGCGCGTATTTCCATTGGGGCACATAGTTGCGCACCTGTTCGAGGCAGGCATTGCTGCCGCTCCGCCCTGTCGCGCTCGACTGGTATTGCGCGGTCGAGGTGTTCGCCTGCGCCACACAGGCGCCGCCGCTCTTGCTGTGGTAGCGATTGTCCCGCCAGGCGCTCCAGTCCATCCCGACCTTGACGCGCGACTGATAGTCCCAGCTGTTCGCGAAGAAGCTGGTCGGCAGCAGCTTGCCCACGTTCACATTGGTCGAATAGGGCACGAAGCCGAAGCGGAGCTGGACCTGGCTGCCGGTGCCGCCGCTGGGCGAGCCGGTGGTGCAGTTTGCATCGGTGTCGAGCCGCGCCACGATCTCGTAGAAGCACTTCACCGCGGTCTTGAGCGAATTGATCTTGGTGTCGGAGTCGGTGCTGACTGCCTTGCTGCCCATCGATCCGGTGACGTCGAGCACGAACATCACGTCGGTATTGGGCAGGCGCATTTCGGCGTCGCAGGTTACCGACAGCGTCTCGCTGGTCTTGCCGAAGATGCGCATCAGCGTCATCGGCAGGTCGGCCGATGCCGTGCCGCTCACCTTGCCGGCATTCTCGGAGAAGGCACGCGAACGCGCGGTCACGCCATAGGCGGACGCATTGTAGTTCGCATCGAAGAACTTCTCGGCCTGGGTGCGGGCGTAATAATTGTTGAAGTTCCACACGCCGCCGCCCATCGCCTTGCGTCCGGCGAGCGCACCCGCGTCGCAAGCATGTTGCAGGCGCGTCTTGACGATGTACATGCGGCTGATGTCCACGCCGCCGCCCACCATGCCCGCCAGCGGGATCAGTGCCATGGTCATGATGGCAAGCGTGTTGGCGCGCACGTCGCGCGCAAGCCTGCCCATGAAGGCGCGCGCGGTCGCCAAATTCAGCCGTCCTTCGTGCATGGAAGGGCCCCCCGTCCCCGATCAACGAGGCACCTTGGATCAATTGTCGCTAATTACGTATAAATCCGGATGGTTAACGCTACCCTTATGCAGCGGAGGGCCGGCATGACGGGGATCGTGGAGGATCCGGAACGCGATCTGATCCTCACCTATGCCCCGGTCGCGCGCCGGGCAGGGTTGCTGGCGCTGCTCGCGCTCGACGACGCGCTCGCCCGGCTGTTGCGCACCACGCGCGAGCCCGCGCTCGGCCAGATGCGGCTCGCCTGGTGGCGCGAGGCGCTGGAGAAGCTCGACTACGCGCCGGCGCCTGCCGAGCCGGTGCTCAAGGCGCTCCAGGCCGAGGTGCTGCGTCACGGCATCACCGGTGCGTCGCTGGTGCCGATCGTCCATGGCTGGGAAGTGCTGATCGAGGAGGAGACTCTCGATGCCGACGCCATGCGTCGCTTCGGCGAGGGGCGAGGGCAGTTGTTCGTCGCCGCGGGCATGGTGCTCGGCAGCAGGGGCGATCCCCTGTCGGCGGCGGGGCAGGGCTGGGCACTGGCCGACCTCGCGCACAACCTGCAGGCCGGGGAGGAGCGCGCCACCGCGCGCGACATCGCCCGCCCGCTGCTGGACGCCGCCGGCCGGGCACATTGGAGCCGCCCGGCGCGCGCGCTCGGTGCGCTCGCGCACAGGGCCCGGCTGGATCTAGCCGATACGCCGAAGCCGGCGGGCGCGCCGGCCCGGGTGGGCCGGCTGCTCTGGCACCGCCTCACTGGACGCTGACCGCGGCATCGGGCTAGCCTCGAATCCTCTAGGGGGAGAGAGGTGATGTGGCGCTATTTGGTGGGTGCGGGCGGTGCGTTGTTGCTGGTCGTTGCCGGTTTGTTCCTGTTCCGGGGCAGTGCGAGCACCGAAACCAGGCTTCCTCCGGCACCCAAAGAGGCAGTTGCATCCGGAACGGAGCAGGATCTCCCGGCCGAGCCGCCCAGCGCCACGGCCAGGACGCGCGAGCAGAAGCGCTTCGACCGTATCGACAAGGACAAGAACGGCACGATCGCCAAGGACGAATATTTCGCCCTGCGCCGCAAGCTCTTCGCCAAGCTCGATACCGATCGCGACGGCAAGCTGAGCTTCGAGGAATGGTCGGTGAAGGCGGTGGAGCGCTTCCAGGGCGCCGACAAGGACAAGTCCGGCACGCTCACCCGCGCCGAGTTCGCCACTACCGCGGTGAAGCGCAATGCCAAGCCGCGCTGCGCCTGCGCCCCGGCGAGGACGCAGGCGCCGGGAACGCCGCGTCAGGAAGCGGGCGACAACGAGGATTGAGCCATCCAGCCCTGCATCGCCTCGCGGGCGCGGCCGGTATACATCTGCTTGCGGTCCGCCTTCTTGGTCTTGCCCGGGATCGGCGGGAACAGCCCGAAATTGACATTCATCGGCTGGTAGGTTTCGGCTTCCGCCTCTCCGGTGATATGCGAGAGCAGGGCGCCCAGCGCCATTTCGCGCGGTGGCGGCGCCAGCGCCTCGCCCGCCAGCTCCGCGGCCGCGAAGCGCCCCGCCAGCAGCCCGATCGCCGAGCTCTCGACATAGCCTTCGCAGCCGGTGATCTGTCCGGCGAAGCGGATATGCGGGGCGCTCTTCAGGCGCAGTTCGCCATCGAGCAGCTCGGGCGACTTGATGAAAGTATTGCGATGCAGCCCGCCAAGGCGCGCGAACTCGGCCTTCTCAAGCCCAGGAATAGTCCTGAAAAGAGCAACTTGCTCGGCATATTTAAGCTTGGTCTGGAAGCCGACCATGTTCCATAGCGTGCCGGAGGCGTTGTCCTGCCGCAGCTGGACCACCGCATAGGGCCAGCGCCCGGTTCTGGGATCGTCGAGCCCTACGCCCTTCATCGGCCCGAAGCGCAGGGTATCGACTCCCCGCTCGGCCATCACCTCGACCGGCATGCAGCCTTCGAAATAGGGGACATTCTCCCATTCGCGGAACTCGGTCTTCTCGCCCGCGAGCAAGGCCGCGTGGAAGGCGAGATACTGCTCCTTGGTCATCGGGCAGTTGATATAGTCCTTGCCCGTGCCGCCGGGTCCCACCTTGTTCCAGCGCGACTGGAACCAGGCGGTTTCCATGTCGATGCTCTCGCGATGCACGATCGGCGCGATCGCGTCGAAGAATGCGAGCTGGTCCTTGCCGGTCGCGGTGCCGATGCTCTCGGCCAGACCCGGTGCGGTGAGGGGGCCGGTGGCGACGATCGTCGGCCCGGCCTCGGGCAGCGCGTCCACACGCTCGCGGACGATCTCGATGTTCGGATGGGCCGCCAGCGCCGCGGTCACCCCCGCGGAGAAGCCGTCGCGATCCACCGCCAGGGCCGAGCCGGCGGGCACCTTGTGCCGGTCGCCCTCGGCCATGATCAGCGAGCCCAGGTCGCGCATCTCCTGGTGGAGCAGGCCGACGGCGTTGTTCTGCGCATCGTCCGAACGGAAGCTGTTCGAGCAGACCAGCTCCGCGAGCCCGTCGGTCTGATGCGCCGGGGTCATGGTGCCGCTGCCGCGCATTTCGGAGAGGCGGACCCGGAAACCCTTGTTCGCGAGCTGCCAGGCGGCTTCCGAGCCGGCCAGGCCGCCGCCGATGATGTGGATGTCGTGCATCGGCTTCCGATAGAGCCATGCTTGGCAGAGCGCCAGTCACGCGGCATCAAGGGGGCATGGACCGTTCCCGCATCGAACCGCTCTTCGCCGCCGCCCTTGTCGCCGGCGCAAGCTATTATGCCAATTACTGGCTGGAGGCCGGCGGGATCGCCGCCATCGTCTGGAAGGGGGCCGGTGTCGGCCTGCTCGCGTTCTGGGCGCGCGGCAAGGCAGTGAACCAGGACGGGCGGATGATCGGTGCGGTGCTGGCGCTCGGCGCGCTGGGCGATGTGCTGCTCGAACTGCACGGGCTCACCACCGGCGCGGTCGCCTTCATGGCCGGCCATTTGCTGGCGAGCTATCTGTACCTGCGCCACCCCCGCATTCCCGCGGCCAATTGGATCGCCCCGCCGGTCGCCGCCGCGGTGGCGGTGTTCGCCTGGTACGTGTTCGGAACGCTGCCCAATCCCGAACTGCTCGCGGTCTATGTGTTCGGCCTTGCGCTGATGACCGCTTCGGCGATGCTCAGCCGGCTGGGCACGCTGGTCGCGGCGGGGGCGCTGCTGTTCTTCGTCTCCGACTGGCTGATCTTCCTGCGCATGGGCCCGCTGGCGGGCTCGCCGATCCCGCAGCTGCTGGTCTGGCCGACCTATTTCGTCGGCCAGGCGTTGATCGCCTGGGGCGCGGTCCATGCGCTCCGGGGAGAGAAGGCGGCCGCATGAGGATCTTCACCATCGGCTATGAGGCGACGACGATGGACGCGTTCATCGCCGCGCTACGCAAGGCCGGGGTGGAGCGGGTGATCGACGTGCGCGCGGTGCCGCTCTCGCGGCGGCCGGGTTTTTCCAAGAACATCCTCGCCGCGAGCCTGAAGGCCGCGGGGATCGATTATGTGCTGCTCAAGAATCTGGGCACGCCCAAGCTCGGCCGCGATGCCGCCAAGAAGGGCGATGTGAAGACGCTGCGCCAGGTCTATGCCGGGCAGCTCCATCTGCCCGAGGCGCAGGCAGAGGCGGCGATGATGCGGGCGTTGGCCGTGGAAAGGCCGAGCGCGCTGCTCTGCTTCGAGCGCAATCCCGAACATTGTCACCGCATGCTGCTGCTGGCGGCGGAAGGCGAGGGCGCGGAGATCGTCGATCTCTATCCCTGAGCAGGAAGGAACAGGCAGGTGCTCGATCATGTCGGCTTCGCGGTTTCGGACGCCGAGGCCTCGAGGCAATTCTACGCGGCCACCCTGGCTCCGCTGGGCATCACGCTGCTGATGACCGTGCCGGCGCAGGAGAATGGCTCAGGCGGCACCGCCCATGGCTTCGGGAGGGGTGACGATCCCTTTTTCTGGATCGGCGACAATGAGCGCGTGGGCGAGGGGACGCACATCGCCTTTCGCGCCGGCACGCGCGCCGAGGTGGATGCCTTCCATGCGGCGGCGCTGGCGGCGGGCGGGCGCGATCACGGGGCCCCGGGGCTCAGGCCGCTCTATCACCCGAACTATTATGCGGCCTTCGTGCGCGATCCCGACGGGCTCAACATCGAGGCGGTCTGCCACGCGCCGGGCTGAGAAGGGCTTGGCCGGGCTGAGAAAGGCCAGGGCGGCCGGAGGTTGCAGTCCGGCCGCCCCGTAGTTTGGGGAGCCGGCGGCACAGAGGGGCAAGGCGCCGGCTGAGGTCGCTCCTGGAAGGCCGGTCTTGCAGGGGTGTTTCAGTATGTTTCGTCATGGAGCGGGGCGGTTTCGCGCGTCTCCGCGATCGGCAGCGCGAAGCTGAAGATCGCCCCGCCGCCCGGGCCGTTCTCGGCCCAGAGCCGCCCGCCATGCGCCTCGACGATCGTACGGCAGATCGGCAGGCCGAGCCCGGTGCCGCTCTCCTTCGTGGTGCGGAAGGGCTCGAACAGATTGTCGAGCATCGCTTCGCTGAGGCCGGCGCCGCTATCGGCGATCTGGACGACGACTTCCTCCGGCCCGACGCGAGTGGTCACGCTCACTTCGCGCCGGGCGCGACCCGTCGTCGCCTCCACGCCGTTGCGGATCAGATTGCTCAGCACCTGTTCGATCTGGAGGGCGTCGCCGATCAGATTGGCGGGCGCGGGGTCGAAATCGCAGTCGATCCGCGCGCCCTGCGCTATCTTGAGCTGCCGCACCGCCGCACTGGCCGAATAGATCACCGCGTTCAGGTCGAAGCTTGCCTGGACGATCTCGCCGCTCACCGTGAAGGAGCGGATCTTGCGGATGATGTCGCCGGCTCGCAGCGCCTGCACCCGCGCATGATCGAGCGCATCGAGGATGTCGTGGTCCGGCTCGCCGCGCGAACGCGTGAGATAGCGGCAAGCCTCGATATAGTTGGTGATCGCCGCGAGCGGCTGGTTGAGCTCGTGCGCCAGCGTCGAGGCCATTGCCCCCATGGCGTTCAGCCGGGCGAGGCGGAGCAGCTTCTCGTGCACTTCGCGCAGCTGGGCATCGGCTTCCATGTCGTGCGTGATGTCGATCACCAGGCCGAGCAGCCGCGGCTGGCCGTCATGCGGGTCGTAGCGGCCCTGCAGCGTCACCCAGCGCGCCTCCCCATCGGGCATTGCCAGCCGCAGCGTCATGTCGAGCGGGCCCTTGACCCGTCTGGCGCTGCCGATCGCCCGGCGCAGTTCGGCGACCTGTTCCGGGCCGAGCCGATCGGCGACATCGGCCATGCGATACTCGCCCTCGTGCCATTCCAGGCCGAACAGGCGCGCGCTCTGCGGGGAGTGGCGCGAGCCGCCGCGCACCAGGTCGATCTCCCACACCCCCACGCCGGCGGCTTCCTGGGCAAGCCGGAGCAGCTTCTCGCTCTCCTCCAGCGCGCGCTGCGCGGCGATGCGCGGCGAGATATCCTGGAGCACGACGGCGATATAGTCTTCGGTGCCGTCGCCGGAGCGGACGAGGTTGGCGGTGCAATGCACGGGGCGCAGCGCGCCTTCATGCGTCACCACCATGCGATCGTCGGAATAATAGGCAACCTCGCCGCGCGCGAGCGCCTGGATCCCGTCCATCGTCGCGGGCCACTCCTCGGCGGTGCTGGTCTTGCGGCAGCTTTCGCCGATCAGCGCTTCGCGAGGATGGCCGGTGAGCTCGCAGATCCGATCATTGACTTCGAGGAACACGCCTTGAAGCGAGAGCCGGCCCACGCCGACCCCGGCCTGCTCGAACACGGCGCGATAGCGGCGCTCGGCCTCTTCCAGCTTGCGGCGCGCCTCCATCTCGGCGGTGACGATCTCGCTCGCCAGCACGATGCCGGCAATGCGATCGTCCTCGTCATACCAGGGGCGGTGGCTCCAGCGCACATAATCGACGCTGCCATCGGGATGCCGCAGCGGATCGCCGTAGCCCGAGAGCTGCTCGCCGTCGAGCACGCGCGCGAGCATCGCGCGGCGCTCGGGGGAGCAATCGGGAAAGACCTCGAAGTGGCTGCGCCCCTCGAGCGCCGTGCCCTCGGGCAGGCGATGATCGGCGACATAGCGCTGCGAGGTGGCGACATAGCGCATGTCCCGGTCGAGGATCGCCACCGCGGTGGCGGCGTCGCGCGCCATGTTGGTGAGGTTGCGCCGCGAAACTTCGATCCGCCTGGCGGCGATGCGGAGCTTGTCCTCGGCGTGGCGCTCGTCCGCATGGGCGGCGAGCAGGACGATGGTCGCGCAGGTGACCGCCACGAACATCTGCGCCAGCAGCACGCGATTCCCGGGCGCAGCGAGCGCGAACGGCCCGGTGGCGATCTCGGTGCTCAACAACACGATCACCGCGCAGATGGCCATGGCGGTAGTCGCGCCCCGCAGGTGCCAGCCCAGGGCGGCGAGTACGAGCGGCGGGAAGATCGCCCAGGCCACGGGATCCTCGCGCGGAAGCAGGAAGACGGCCGTCGTCACGATTCCGCAGAGGAGCATGGTGACGACGAAGCCGGCCCATCGAAGGGCCGACCAGCGTTCGCGCAGCGGCGTCGCCCAGACGAGCACGAACGGCGCCGCCAGGATCATGCCGAGCCCCTGTTGTGCGAACTTCTCGACGAAGATGGTCGGCCGCCCTGCCGCGATGGTGCCGAGTGCGACGATCCCTGCCGCCAGCAGCGATCCGGCCAACGCCGCGACGAATACCCACAGGATCGAGCGCGGATCGAGCAATTCGGTGGGCCGGACGCCGCGACGCCGGATGATCGATGCCGTCAGCAGCGCGCCGAATGCCAGGCCCATCGCCGCGGCGAGCTTGGCCACCAGCGGATATTGGGGCTCGAATATCTCATATGTGGCGAGCACGGCGATCGCGAGCAGCGGCCAGAGCCGGGTGCTGCTCAGGATCAGTCCGCTGACCGAAACTCCGATGGCGATGCCGATCGGAGGATTCCTGCCGGTGAAGCGATGCCACAGGGCCCAGCTAATGCAACCGATCAAGGCGCCCGCAAACAGCATTAGCGCCGGACGTACCGACGCAGCCCAGTTCTCTGGCAGACGCTCCCTCACCGTTGCCAACTAAAACTCCGCGTAAAGCGCAGTCCATCCAAGATGCTGACAGCGATGTAAATCCGCTAAATTACGGATGTGTTCCGCAACAATTGATCAAGCGGCGGCCTTGCGGCGTTCCGCCATTTCCTCGTTGAGCATTTCAGCCAACAGGAAGGCAAGTTCCAGGCTCTGTCCCGCATTGAGACGTGGATCGCAATGGGTGTGGTAGCGATCGGCGAGGCCCTGTTCGGTGATGTCGATCGCACCGCCGGTGCATTCGGTGACGTTCTGCCCCGTCATCTCCGCATGGATGCCTCCGGCGAAGGTGCCTTCGGCGCGATGCACCGCGAAGAAGCCGCGCACTTCGGCGAGGATTCGCTCGAACGGGCGGGTCTTGTAGCCATTGGCCGCCTTGATCACGTTGCCGTGCATCGGATCGCAGCTCCACACCACCGGATGTCCCTCGCGCTTCACCGCGCGAACCAGCTTGGGCAGGCCGGCCTCGATCTTGTCATGGCCATATCGCGTGATCAGCGTCATCCGCCCCGGCGTGCGGCTGGGGTTGAGTGCGTCGAGCAGGCGCAGCAGTGCGTCGGGCTCGAGGCTGGGGCCGCACTTCATGCCGATCGGATTGCCGATGCCGCGCAGGAACTCGACATGCGCCGAGCCTTCGAAGCGGGTGCGGTCGCCGATCCAGAGGAAGTGCGCGCTGGTGTCGTACCAGTCGCCGGTGAGGCTGTCCTGGCGCGTAAGCGCTTCCTCATAGGGCAGGAGCAGCGCTTCGTGGCTGGTGTAGAAATTGGTCGCCTTGAGCTGCGGCACGCTGTCCGCATCGATGCCGCAGGCGGCCATGAAGTCGAGCGCTTCCCCGATCCGGTCGGCCAGATCGGCATATTTCTTGGCCCAGGGGCTGCGGCCCATGAAGTCGTGGGTCCATTTGTGGACCTGGTGCAGATTGGCATAGCCGCCCTGCGCAAAGGCGCGCAGCAGGTTGAGCGTCGCCGCGGACTGCGAATAGCCCTGCAGCATCCGCTGCGGATCGGGCGTGCGACCCTCGGGCGTGAAGGCGATGTCGTTGACGTTATCGCCGCGATAGCTGGGCAGTTCCACCCCGCCGATCGTCTCGGTATCGGCGGAACGCGGCTTGGCGAACTGGCCGGCCATGCGCCCGAGCTTCACCGTCGGCAGCTTCGAGGCGAAGGTCAGCACTACCGCCATCTGGAGGATGACGCGGAACGTGTCGCGGATGTTGTTCGGGTGGAACTCGGCAAAGCTCTCGGCGCAGTCGCCGCCCTGGAGAAGGAATGCCTCGCCGCGCGAAACCTTGGCCAGTTCGCTGGTCAGCTCGCGCGCTTCGCCGGCGAAGACCAGGGGCGGGAAGGAAGTGAGCTGCGTCGTCGCTGCATCGAGTGCGCCCTGATCGGGGTAATTGGGCAGCTGGCGCGCCTCCGCCGCCTTCCAGCTCGACGGGCTCCAGCTCGCATGCATGTCGTTCTCCGCATCGCGCACGGTGACGTTCCAGTCGGCGGCGCCGGCGATGCCGTGCGCGGCGATCAGGTTCATCACCTTGGCGTTCGCGCGCTTGCCGTCCTTCTCCCAGCCCTGGACCGTGGAGCCCGGAATATCGAACCACGCGCCGAACGCGGCGCGGGTAAGAGAGCGTTCCTCGCGGAAGCGGCGAATCTTGGTGCCTGCAAGTGTCGTCATAGCCCGAACGGCTTACCCCGGCGGGGTAAAATCGTGCAAGCGAAAAATTTCCCCGCCAGGGTAAATCGCTCAACCGCGGCGGAACGCCCAGTTCACGCCGCCCGGGCCGGTCAGCCGCAGGCCGCCGCCTGCATTGCTGTAGCCATATGTCTCGCTACGCGGCGAGATCGTCCCCGAGCCGCCCTTGCCGCACCCGCTCCAGCTCTCGTTGCCGCCCTGGATCGCAAAGGTCATCTTGCCGCCCGCCGTCTGGATGCGGCCCAGCTTCTCCTGATTGATCGTCTTGGTGCAGCTCTTGCCTTCCGGCTGGATCTTGGTGATCCGCCAGGTGAAGGTGCCGTCCCGGCGGATGACGAGGGTCATCTGGCGCCGCACGGTCACCGGCATGGACTCGGTCACGATCGTGGTGTTGGTCGCCGATCCGGGGCCGAAGGTGCCGCCCAGATTGGTGCCATAGCCGGTCGCCATGCTCGGCTGGAACTTGATCTTGGAACCGATCACCAGTTCCGTGGCAGTCGAGGACTGCGACCAGCTTCCCGCCAGCCCTGGAATGTCGCCGTTGGAAGCCTTGGCGGCCGCCTGGTCTCCCGCGACCAGCTTCACCGCGATGCGCACCGCACTGGCCGGGGCCGAGATTTCGGCGCCGTCGCGGGCAATGCCCAGATAATCGCCCGGAGAGGCTTCGTCGTCGCCATCCGCATCCTGCCATGCGATGAGCTGCCATGGCCCGCGATCGGGCAGCTTGAGTTCATAGGCCCAGCTCGAGCCGCCGGCCTGCCGCAGTGGCGCCTCGATCTTGGTCTTGCAGCTCTGATAGGGCGAGGAGCAGGCGACAACCTTGCCACCTTCCATCCGCGCGCCCGCCGGTGCCTGGACGTCGCCGGTGATGGATACGCCCTGCTGCGCCGGCGCGGCCCCCGCTTCGGAGGCATTGGCGGCGGCCTTGTCCGAGGCGCCGGCGAAACAGGCGGTCGCAGCGAGCAGCAAGGCGGGCGCGAAGACGATGGGGCGAGCGGCAACGGGCATGGCGGTCCTCCTGAACCCGGGGAAGGGACGGAGGCCGTGCTCGCGTGCGGAGCGCGGCGAGCATAGCGTTCCGCGACGAATGCCCGCCCTGACGCAACGAAGCCGTCAGCCCGGCAATGTCTCGGCCAGCTTGTCGTACTGAAGGCCGATCCCGTGGAAGCGGGACCCATTGTCTTCATAGCCGTCCAGATAGATGCCGTGCTCGGTGTGGAGCAGGCGGGTGCCGTCGCCATCGGGCAGCAACTCGATCGAGCAGAGGTTCACCGAGATCGGCTTGCCGTTCAGCTTCATGCGATAGGCATAGACGATGCGGCCATCCGGCACGATGTCGTGATAGGAACAGTCGAAGCGCGTGACCGTGCCGCTCTTCCAGCGGCCTTCCAGGTGCTCGGTGCCGCCCACCCGGAAATCGAAGTGGCGATCGACCATTTCCCAGGCCTCGTTCGGCCCCGAGAACCAGCGCGCCTTGCCCTCTTCGGTGGCGAAGGCGGCGAACACCCTGGCGGGGGCTTGCCTGAAACGGCGCTCGATGACGAACTTGTCGTGGACGGCTTCAGCCATGGTCGTTCTCCTTGTCCTGCGCGTCGAGGAAATGGGCGAGGCGGTCGTAGCGGGCCTCGGTCGTGCGGCGGCGCTCGACGATCCATTGCTCCACCGCGGCGAGGGCAAGCGGCTCCAGCGTGCAGGTGCGTACCCGGCCCTGCTTCGCGGTGCGCACCAGGCCGGCGCCCTCGAGCAGGCGGATGTGCTGCAGGAAGCTCGGCATCGCCATGGTGAAGCCGGCGGCGAGCGCGCTCACGCTGGCCGGACCGTCGCCAAGCCGCTCGACGACCGCGCGGCGGGTGGGGTCGGCCAGGGCAGCGAATGCGGCGTCGATTTGATTAGGCATTTGCCTAACTAATCGCCGCACGGCGCCCGATGCAAGCGAAACTCGGAGGGGCAGGGAGGTTTCAATATCCCGCGGCGAGGTCGACTTCGTTCCTGAGCGGGCGCCCTTCCGCAAATGCCCGGGCATTCTCGACGAACAGCGCGGCGGCACGCAGGAACATCCGCGTCTGGCTGCGGCCGGAGAGGTGCATCGAATGGATGACGTTCGCCGTGCTCCACAGGGGATGTTCGGGCGGCAGCGGCTCGGGCGTCACCGTATCGAGAAAGGCGCCGCCGATACGCCGCCTGGCGCAGGCCTCGATCAGCGCATCCTGGTCGATCAGCTCGCCGCGGCCGACATTCACGATCCAGGCCGAGGGTTTCATCGCGGCCAGCTCCTCGGCGCCGATCATCGCCCGGCTCTGGGGGGTGGCGGGCGCGGCGAGGAACACCCAGTCGGTTTCGGGCAACAGCGCGCGCCAGGCATCCGGGCCCACCGTACCTGCAGCGCCGGAACGGGTGACGCCGGTCACCTCGACGCCGAATGCCGCGAGGCGTTCGCCGATCAGCCGCCCGATCGTGCCATAGCCGATCACCAGCGCCTTGCTCTCGAACAGTTCGAGCTTGCCGGGCGCATCGGTCGGCCATTCGTGGCGATCCGCGGCGCGGACCACCTGGTCGAAGCGCTTGGCCGCGACCAGCGCCCCCATCACGGCATATTCGGCGACGGTATGCGCATTGACGCCGCTGCCGTTGGTCACGCGCGTGCCGCGCGTCCGCAGCAGGTTCGTATCGAGCGCATCGAGCCCGGCATAGATGGTCGACAGCCATTGCAGCCTGCTCGCAGCCGCCACCGCGCGCGCCCATTCGCGCGGATCGTTGTTGTCGAGCCAGCCGATGTCCGCATCCGCGACGAGCGCGACCGCTTCGTCGGTGCTCGTGAACCAATGGACGTCGAGCCCCGGCGGGAGCTGCGGCTCCACCAGCGGGCGGGCGAGGGCGGGGAGTACGGCCTTCATGGATCAAAGGCTAGCGCGTGGCCGGCCCGGGTTCAAAGGCCTTAGTTGCGCCCGCCTATTCGCCGAGCACCGGTTTCCAGTCCCAGCCCAGCGCGTCGCCGTCCATCACTTCCACGCCGGCGGCGGCGAGTTCGTCGCGGATCGTGTCGGAACGCTGGAAATCCTTCACCAGCCGCGCTTCCTTGCGCTCGACCAGCCGGTCCTCGATCTCCTGCACGGTGATCGTGGCGCTCACGGGCCGCATGCGGAGCGCCTCGCGAGTCAGGTCGAGCAGCCGCAGGCCCAGCACCGCGTCGAATGCCGCCAGGCCAGCCAGGCGATCCGCGGGCGACAGCTTCTTCTCGGCGAGGAGGTCGTCGAGCGCCGGCAGCGCCCTGGGCGTGTTGAGATCGTCCGATACCGCCTCGTCGAGCCGAGCGAGCCAGGCCTCCGGCGCAATGCCTTCGCCTTCGGCCCGGGCCTTGAGGGCAGTCACGGTCATCACGAGCCGCTTCAGTCGGGTCAGCGCCGCCGCCAGGTTCTCGGCGGAGAATTCCAGCTCGCTGCGATACTGGGCGGAAAGGCACATCAAGCGATAGGCGAGGGGATGCACGCCGGCGTCGATCAACGACTGGAGCGTTGTGAAGCCGCCCTTGGACTTGCTCATCTTCCCCTGGCGATCCACCAGGAAGTTGTTGTGCATCCAGAAATGCGCCCCCGAATCGCCGCACCCGCAAAAGGCCTGGTTCTGCGCGATCTCGTTGGGGTGGTGGATTTCGCGGTGATCGATGCCGCCGGTATGGATGTCGAACGGCGCTCCCAGATACTTGATGCTCATCACCGAGCATTCGAGGTGCCAGCCCGGCGCCCCCTTGCCCCATGGGCTGTCCCATTCCATCTGGCGCTGCTCGCCCGGCGGCGACTTGCGCCAGATGGCGAAATCCTGCGGGTGACGCTTGCCGGCCACCGGATCGATCCGCCCCTCGGCGGCGTCGTCCTGATTGCCGGCCAGGCGGCCATAATCGGGCACGGTGGTCACGTCGAAATACAGGCCCGAATCGAGCGCGTAGCAATGCTCGGGCGCGATCTTCTCGGCGAAGTCGATCATCTCGGCGATGTGGTCGGTCGCGACCGACCAGCGCGAGGGCTGGCGGATGTTGAGGTCGGCGATGTTCTGCTTGAACGCCGCCGTATAGTGGGCCGCGATGTCCCAGATGCTCTTCGCCTGGGCACGGGCCGCCGCCTCCATCTTGTCGTCGCCGACATCGGCATCGGACGTCAGATGGCCGACATCGGTGATGTTGATCACATGGGTGAGGGCATATCCCTTCCAGGTCAGCACGCGGCTCAGCGTATCGGTGAACACATAGGCGCGCAGATTGCCGAGATGGGCGTAGTTGTAGACCGTCGGCCCGCAGGAATAGACGCGCACGCCGCGCTCGGGATCGAGCGGCTGGAAGGTTTCCAGCCCGCGGGTCAGCGAATTGTAGAGCGTGAGTTGAGCGCCGGTCATAGCGGCGGCATAGCGGCTCGTCGCCATGCTGCAAGCCCAAGGCGCCTCGCCCGCGACGGCGGCGGCAACAGCCCGCGCGATCCGCCCGACAGGGAAAGTCGCGGAGCGCCGGCCCGCGAAAGCACGCGCGCCGGCAGCGGGTTCAGGCGGCGAGTGCCGTCACGCCCCGCTGACGGATCAGCCCGCTGCCGGTGCTCCCGCCCACCATCAGCGGCAGGGCAGTGGCGCAGAAGGCGCATTCCGCCGTGAGCCGGCCGATCACCCAATGCGACCTGCCACAGCCCGGACAGTAATTCTCCTGCTCCGGACGGTACGCGACGCGATAGCCGGTTAGGGCGTGTCGGATGCCGAAATCATACATGCCTCGTCTCCCGATAATCGGGGGACCAACGGCAATGAATCGCGATTTGTTCCGCATCCGGGCCGGTATGGTGTCGATGGCCCGTGCGATTCGATCGATGAGTTGCGGGAAAGACACACATGCGGCGGGAATGCCGGCGCCGGGACGCGGGCAATGAAGTGGTGATGCCGCAAGAAGAAGTGGAGGCCCGAGCCGGAATCGAACCGGCGTGCAAGGATTTGCAGTCCTCTGCGTCACCACTCCGCCATCGGGCCTCGGAGCGAGCGGCGGCAATGCGCAGGCTGCTGCCGACATGTCAACATTGCAGTGCAAAAATAGCTGCGCGCATTGCTTGGCGAAGGGTTGCGAAGGGGATACAAGCCGCCCTACATAATCAGTGTATTGCACAGCTAACACGGTTGTGCCAGATAGCCGGGGTAATGATGGCTCTTACGGTAGATTCCGCGCCTGCCGAGGCGAACCGCTTCGATGTGATGCGCCATGCGATGGTCGCCAGCCAGCTGCGCACCAACGCGGTCAACGACGCTCGCGTGGTCGAGGCGATGGCGCGCCTGCCGCGCGAGGACTTCCTTCCCGAGGCGCATCGCGCGATCGCCTATCGCGACACGCTGCTGCCGCTCGCCGGGGGGCGCAGCCACAACCTGCCGCTCGCAACGGGGCGGTTGCTCACCGCCGCCGAAATCCGCCCGACCGACAAGGTGCTGCTGATCGGCGCTGCGGGCGGCTATGCGGCGGCCCTGCTCGCCGGTCTCGCCGGTTCGGTGGTGGCGGTGGAGGAGGAGCCCGGCCTCTCGGCGCTCGCGCGCACCGCGCTCGCCGCCTATGCCAATGTCGAGCTGGTCGAGGGGCCGCTCGCCGCCGGCCATGCCGCGCAAGGCCCCTATGACCTGCTCGTCGTCGACGGCGCGGTCGAGGCGCTTCCCGCCGCGCTGCTCGATCAGCTCGCGCCCGACGGGCGGGTGGTGACCGGCCTCCTGGATCGCGGCGTGACGCGCCTTGCGGCGGGCCGTCGCACCGAGGGGGGCTTCGGCCTCGTCGATTTCGCCGATATCGAATGTGCAGTTCTTCCTGGTTTCGAGCGCCTACGAACCTTTCAATTCTGATCTGAAAGAGGCTCATGCGAATTTCCTCTCTGTTTCTGGGCGCCAGCCTTGTCGCGATCGCCGTGCCTGCCGCTGCGCAGACCACGACGACGCGTGCCGGCACCGACACTCCCGTGCAGGGGGTGGGCACCGGCGCACCGGGCCAGACCGCGCAGCCGACCACCACGCTGCGCGACGCGCTGGTGCTTGCCTACAACACCAATCCGGGCCTTCAATCGGAGCGCGCCAACCAGCGCGCCAATGACGAGAACGTGCCGATCGCCAGGGCCGCCGGCCGTCCCGGCGTGAACGGCACGGGTTCGCTGAGCGACAGCATCTATAATAGCGACGCGCTTGCCGGCCCGCTTGCCGGCCCGACTCGGACCGCTCGCCTGGGCCTCAATCTTTCGGTGCCGATCTATTCGGGCGGCGGAGTGCGCAATTCGGTTCGTGCGGCGGAGACTCGCGTCGATGCTGGCCATGCCAGCCTGCGTGGTATCGAAGCGCAGCTCTTCACCGATGCGGTGACCGCCTATGTCGACGTGCTGCGCTTCGAGGCGATCGTCCGCCTCAACCAGCAGAACGTCCATGTTCTCGAGGTCAACCTCCAGGCGACCCGCGATCGGTTCGAAGTGGGCGATCTCACGCGCACCGACGTCGCGCAGTCCGAAGCGCGTCTCGCGCTCGCCCAGAGTCAGCTGCGCACTGCCGAGGCCGGGCTGATCGGTTCGCGCGAGAATTACATCCGCGTCGTCGGCGCCCCCCCGGGCGTGCTCGCGCAGCCGCCGGCGCTGCCGAATCTGCCTGGCGACGTGCAGGATGCGGAACAGGCCGCGATCAGCAACAATCCCAATCTCGAGGCGGCGCAGAAGCAGCGCGACGCGACTGCGTTCGACGTGAAGGCAGCCAGGGCCAGTCGTTCGCCGCAGGTCTCGCTGACCGCCGGCTCCAGCTACTATAATTACCTGGGCTCGCTCAGCGAAGAAGCGCGTACGCTGGGCGGCCAGAACCCCAACGGCATCTCGAACACCATCGGCGCGCAGTTGACGCTGCCGGTCTTCCAGGGCGGGCTTCCGGCGGCGCAGGTTCGCCAGGCCCAGGCGCGCCGGGCCTCGGCGCTGGAGACGGTGACGCTCACCGAGCGCGGCGTGATCGCCCAGGTGCGCTCCGCCTATGCCAACTACCAGTCGGCGTTGCGCGTGATCGAATCGTCGCGGGTCGCCGTGGATGCCAACAAGCTGAGCCTGGAAGGCGTCCGCGCCGAGAACAGCGTCGGCACCCGTACGATCCTCGACATCCTGAACGCCGAGCAGGAACTGCTGACCAGCCAGGTCAATTACGTCACCGCCGAGCGCGACGCCTATGTCGCCGGCTTCACGCTGCTGGCGGCGATGGGCCGGGCCGAGGCACGCGATCTTAACCTTGACGGCGGGCCGCTCTACGATCCGGACGTCAACTACAAGCGCGTGAAGAATCGCTGGTCGGATCGCAACGACGATCCCGAACCGCAGCCGGTGGGCACCCGCACCAACCAGACTCCCGCGCAGACGCCGGCCGTCACCACCACCTCGCTCGATCCCGTGCTTCAGCGCGGCGATGCGACGCGGCCTGTTGACATTAACCGTAAAAATCCCTGATGACGCGCCTCCGGGGCTTTCAGGAGTAGCCGGTTGATGGGGGACATCAGTAGCGAGCCGTCGATGGAGGAGATTCTTTCCTCCATCAAGCGCATCATCGCCGAGGAAGGCGATGCTGCCATCGCGACGCGTGCGCGCCGCGGCGGACGTGCGGCGACGGTGGCGGAGAAATCCGCCGCCATCGACGAAGTGCTCGAGCTGAGCCAGCCGGTCGACGAAGACAGAGTGGAGACGCCGACCCCGATGTCGATGGGTTCCCCGACGCCGCCCGAAGCCGCCCCGAAAGGAGCTGCCGAGCAGCCCGCCGACCCGATCCTGTCCGATCGTGCCGCCGAAGCGACTCGCGGCCCGCTCGAAGCGCTGTCGCGGATGGTGGTCAAGCCGGAGGTGACCGGCACCGACACGCTCGAGGGCATGGTGCGCGAGATGCTGAAGCCGATGCTGCGCGACTGGCTCGACGCCAATCTGCCGCGGCTGGTGGAGGAAATGGTCGCACGCGAGATCTCGCGAATCACCGGGCGGCAATAAGCCCGTCTTCCATTTCGGCGCATGGCACCCGCCCCGGCGAACGCCGGGGTGCCGAAAATGGCCGCCCGTCGCGCGTGCGGACGATTGTAACGCCTGCAACCTTCCGGCTATCGTAGCCGGCATGAAGCACATCCTGCTCGCGGGCGTCGCGCTCGCTTCCACCGCTGCGCCCGCGCTGGCGCGTGACCTCACCATCCAGGACGTCGCCACCCTGTCGCGCGTCGGTGCCCCCGCAGTTTCGCCCGACGGCCATTGGCTGGTCTGGCAGCAGCGCGAGACCGATCTCGCCGCCAACCGGGGCCGCTACGACCTGTGGCGCCTCGACCTGACGGTGAAGGGCGCCAAGCCCGAGAAGCTCGTTGCCGAAGCCGATGTCAACGAAACCAGCCCGCAATTCTCCGCTGACGGCAAGACCGTCTGGTTCCAGTCGGACAAGGGCGGCGAGGACGCCGTCTGGGGCATCGCGATCACCGGCGGCACCGCGACTCGGCTCACGCATATCCCGGGCGGGTTCAACGGCTTCAAGGTTTCGCCCGACGGCAGCAAGCTGCTTGTCTGGGCCGATCGCAAGCCCGGTGCGCCCAGCCTGGAGCCCGCGATGGTCAAGAAGGACCCGAATGCCGGCTCGGGCCGCACCTATGACCAGCTCTTCGTGCGCCATTGGGATACGTGGAGCAACGGCGAGCGCTCGCAGCTCTTCGTGCTGCCGTTTGGCCCGGACGGCGCGACGGGCAACGGAGTCGCCATCGAAGGCGGCCTGATCGGCGACAGCCCCTCCAAGCCCTTTGGCGGCGGTGAGGAAGTCGCCTGGAGCGCCGACGGCAAGACCGTCTATTTCGCCCTGCGCGAGGCGGGCCGGATCGAGGCCAAGTCGACCAATCTCGACATCTTCGCCGCGCCGGCGGACGGCAGCTCGGCGCCGGTGAACCTCACCAAGGCGAACGAGGGCATGGACAATCTCCCCACCGTCTCGCCCGACGGCAAGTGGCTCGCCTATTTCTCGATGGCGCGCGCCACGTACGAGGCCGATCGCCAGGTCCTCCAGCTGCGCAACCTCGCCACCGGCGAGACCAGGGCGCTAACCCAGGCCTGGGACCGCTCGGTCGGCTCGATCGCCTGGGCGCCGGATTCCAGGACGATCTACGTCACTGCCGAGGATACGCAGGAGAACCCGATCTGGTCGGTCGACCCGCAGACCGGCAAGGTCGCCCGGCTCACCCAGCTCGGCAACGTCACCGCGGTGGTGCCGACCAAGGGCGGCATCGTCTATTCGATGAACAGCCTCACCGCGCCGGACGATTTCTACCAGCTCAAGGGCAAGGCCAGCACCCGCCTGACCTCGGTCAACGCCGAGAAGCTGGCGGGCATCGACCTGCCCAAGGTCGAGCGCTTCAGCTTCGCCGGTGCCAACAACGACACCGTCTGGGGCTATTCGGTGCGTCCGGCCGGCCTGGCCGCGGGCGGGAAGGCGCCGATCGCCTTCATCGTCCATGGCGGGCCACAGGGCAGCAGCAACAACAGCTGGTCCTATCGCTGGAACCCGGCGGTGTTCGCCGGCGCCGGCTATGCGGTGGTCGCGGTCGATTTCCACGGCTCCACCGGCTATGGCCAGGCCTTCACCGACGCGATCCGCAACAATTGGGGCGGCTGGCCGCTCGAGGACCTGCAAAAGGGCCTCAAGGCCGCGACGGACAAGTTCTCGTACCTCGATGCCGACAATGCCTGCGCGCTCGGCGCCTCATATGGCGGCTATATGATGAACTGGATCGAGGGGCAGTGGCCCGATCGGTTCAAGTGCATCGTCCAGCATGACGGCGTGTTCGACGCCCGCGCCATGGCCTATGAGACCGAGGAGCTGTGGTTCGACGAGTGGGAACATGGCGGCAAGGCCTATTTCGAGGATCCCGCCGCGTTCGAGAAGTGGAACCCGGTGAACCATGTCGATAAATGGAAGACCCCGCAGCTGGTGATCACCAGCGAGAAGGACTTCCGCATTCCCTATACCCAGGGCCTGGCCGCCTTCACCGCGCTCCAGCGCCGCGACATCCCCTCCAAGCTGCTGGTCTTCCCGGACGAGAACCATTGGGTGCTCAAGCCGAAGAACTCGATGCAATGGTATGGCACGGTGCTTGGCTGGCTGGACCGGTATACGGGCAAGCAGCAGGACGCGGGGACCGCCGCGGCGAGGTGACCCATCCGCAATTCGTCATCCCCGTGCGAGCGGGGATGACGATGGGTTGTGTGTATAGCCTACACATCGCTAAGGGCAGGGCATGTCCGAACTGCCCAAGACCTTCGACCCCGCCGAACTCGAATCCCGCTGGTACCGGCATTGGGAAGCCAATGGCCTGTTCCGCCCCGCGCGCGACGGCGCCGATCCCTGGACGCTGGTCAACCCGCCGCCCAATGTGACGGGCAGCCTCCATATCGGCCACGCCCTCGACAATACGCTGCAGGACATCCTCGTCCGCCATGCGCGGCTGAAGGGCAAGGACGCGCGCTGGGTGGTCGGCACCGATCATGCCGGCATCGCGACCCAGATGGTCGTCGAGCGCCAGATGAACCTCAGGCAGCAGAAGCGCACCGACTTCACGCGCGAGGAGTTCGTCGCCAAGGTCTGGGAGTGGAAGGAGGAGAGCGGCGGCGAGATTACCCAGCAGCTCCGCCGCCTCGGCTGCTCGATGGACTGGTCCGACGAGCGCTTCACCATGGACGAGGGCTTTTCCAAGGCCGTTCTCAAGGTGTTCGTCGAGCTGCACAGGCAGGGCCTGCTCTATCGCGACAAGCGCCTGGTGAACTGGGATCCGGGCCTGGGCACCGCGATCAGCGACCTCGAAGTCGAGACCAGGGACGTCAAGGGCAGCTTCTGGCACCTGAAATATCCGCTCGCCGACGGATCGGGCCATATCGAGGTCGCCACCACGCGCCCCGAGACGATGCTGGCCGACATGGCGGTCGCCGTGAACGCCGAGGACAAGCGCTACGCCGATCTGGTCGGCAAGATGGTCAGGCTGCCGATCACCGGCCGCCTGATCCCGATCGTCACCGACGAGCATGCCGATCCCGAGCTGGGCTCGGGTGCGGTGAAGATCACGCCGGGGCATGACTTCAACGACTTCGAGGTCGGCAGGCGGGCCGGGATCGAGGCGCGCGACATGCTCAACATGCTCGATGCAAAGGCGCGCATTGCCCAGACATCGGACGGGCTGATCCCCGCCGAACTGCTCGGGCTCGACCGGTTCGACGCGCGCAAGCAGGTGATCGCGCGGCTGAAGGAAGAAGGCTTCCTGATCCCGCATGTCGACAAGGAAGGCGTCGAGCACGACGCCGAGCCGCGTACGATCGCGACGCCGTTCGGCGACCGCTCCGGCGACGTGATCGAGCCCTGGCTGACCGACCAATGGTATGTCGACGCCGCGACGCTGGCTAGGCCGGCGATCGAGGCGGTGCGCTCCGGCGCGACCAGGATCGTGCCGAAGAGCTGGGAAAAGACCTATTTCAACTGGATGGAGAACATCCAGCCCTGGTGCGTCTCGCGTCAGCTCTGGTGGGGACACCGGATCCCGGCATGGTTCGCCGAGGACGGCAGCATCTATGTCGCCGAGAGCGAGGCCGAAGCCCAGGCGCAGGCCGGGGAGGGCGTGAAGCTCACCCAGGACAATGACGTCCTCGACACCTGGTTCTCCTCCGCGCTCTGGCCCTTCGCGACGATGGGCTGGCCGGAGAACCCCGATCCCACGCTCGGCGGGCGCTATCCGAACGACGTGCTGATCTCGGGCTTCGACATCCTGTTCTTCTGGGATGCGCGGATGATGATGCAGGGCTTGCATTTCATGAAAGCAGTGCCCTTCAAGACCTTGTATCTCCACGGCCTTGTCCGCGCGGCCGATGGGCAGAAAATGTCCAAGTCCAAGGGCAATGTCGTCAATCCGCTCGGGCTGATCGACAGCTATGGCGCCGATGCGCTGCGCTTCTTCATGGCTGCGATGGAGAGCCAGGGCCGCGACATCAAGATGGATGAGCGCCGGATCGAAGGCTATCGCAACTTCGCGACCAAGCTATGGAACGCGGCGCGCTTCGCCCAGTCGAACGGCATCGGCGCGTCGACCACGCTCGAGCCGCCCGCGGCCGAGCTCGCGGTCAATCGCTGGATCGTCGCCGAGACGGTGGCGACGGTGCAGGCGATCGACCTGGCGCTGGCCGACCTGCGCTTCGACGAGGCGGCGAATGCCATCTACCAGTTCGTCTGGAGCCGGTTCTGCGACTGGTATCTCGAGCTGATCAAGCCGGTGCTGCAGGGCGAGGGCGCGGAAGGTGTCGAAGAGACGCGCGCGGTGGCGGGCTGGGTGCTCGACCAGATCCTGGTCATGCTCCATCCGTTCATGCCCTTCATCACCGAGGAACTCTGGTCGAAGATGGGCCCGCGCGATCACGAACTGATCGTGGCGAAATGGCCGATGGCGGATGCCCGCGCGCTCGATCCCTCGGCCGCGCAGGAGATCGACTGGCTGATCCGGCTGGTGAGCGAGATCCGCGCGGCGCGGACCGAGCTGAACGTGCCGCCATCGGCCAAGCTGGACCTGTTTGTATCTCAACAGGCAGCGGAGAATCGCCCCCGCCTCGCCCGGAGCGCGAGCGCGCTGCGGCGCCTAGCCCGCGTCGAGAGCATCTTCGATGAGAATGAAGGTGTCTATGCCTTGATCGAAGGCATCGGGAGTGCGGTGAAGTCGTCGGACATGTCGTTTGCCGGTTCGCTCCAGATCATTGTCGACGAAGCGACCTTCGTGCTGCCGCTCGGCGACGTCGTCGACCTCGAAGCCGAGCGTGCCCGCTTGGCCAAGGCGATCGCCGCGGCCGAGAAGGAGCGCGATGGCCTGGCGGGCCGACTGGGCAATGCCAGCTTCGTGGAGAAGGCGAAGCCCGAGGCAGTCGAGAAGGCCCGGGCCGACCATGCCGAAAAGGCCGCCGAGGCCGAGCGGCTGTTGGCAGCGCTGGCCCGACTGGGCTGACCTCTATTCCGTCATCCCGCGTGGGTGGGATGACGGAACCGGGCGGCAATACTCATTTCGGCGAACCTCCCGAATCGGGACGCCGTTAACCAAGCTTCTCAATATCTTCCGGGCGCCCCGTGCCCTTAACCAAGCTCCGAGTCGTCAATCCCTCGGAGTCGCCATGAACCGCTTCCTGCTCTCCGCCGGCGTCGCCGCAGCGGCGCTGTTCGCCGCCGTGCCCGCGTCCGCCCAGTCCATCGCCGGGCTCGATGCGCTGCGCACCTGGAACCTGGTCGTGCTCGGGGACCTGACTTCCTCCTCGGAAGTGGAGGGACGGACCTTCGTCGGCGGCAACCTCAACGGCAATTCCTCCAACTATCAGATCGCCAATCCCGCCCCGAGCCCGCTCGGCGTGCCCGGCCTCACCGTGGTGGGCGACGTCAACGGCTCGACCAAGAACCTCAACAACGGTTCGGGCGCGGTGATCGGCGGCAACGTCAACAGCGGCTTCAACCTCAACGGCCCGGCGCAGACGGTGAAGGTCGGCGGCACGATCGCCAACACCAACGTCAACCAGAACACGGTGCAGTCGGGCCTGTCGGCAAGCGATCCGGCCTTCTCGGTCAATCTGAAGCAGCAGGGCAGCCTGCTCACCAGCAGCCTTACCGACCTGTCGCGCACGCTGGGCGGGCTCGATGCCAACAGCAACCTGGCGATCGCCGGCAATCGCGGCACCTTCAACGCAGTGCCGAATGCCAGCGGCGTGGCGGTGTTCAACATCAGCGCCGCCGATCTCGACAGGATCGGCGAGATCCAGTTCAACCTGAACGGGGCGGACACTGCGATCGTCAACGTCAGCGGCGCGAACGTGACGCTCAACGACAATTTCCTGGGCGGCACCCAGGGGCTGGGCCAGCACGTCATCTGGAACTTCCCCGACGCGAAGACGCTGAACGCCACCACCGCCTGGGGCGGATCGGTGCTCGCGCCGAACGCGGCAGCGACCACGGGCAATTACATCCAGGGCTCGGCGGTGTTCGGCAGCCTTGTCCAGAACGGCGAGTTCCATCTCGGCACCTATACCGGCACCTATACGCCGCCGGGTACCACCAATCCGGGCGGCGGCGACCCCAGCCCGATCCCGGAAGAGGCGGTCGGCCTGTTCGCGCTGGGCATGGTCGCGCTCTGGGCCATGCGCCGCCGGAGCGCCCGCACGGCTTGACCTGACCGCCGCCCGGTGCTGGTGAGGGGAGGCGGGAGGTCCTTTCCGCCGACTCCAACCAGAGCGAGCGCCATGGCCGGTCCCCCCCAACGCCACGACCTGACCCAGGGCCCGATCAGCCGGACGCTGCTGCTGTTCGCGCTGCCCACGCTCGGCTCGAACATCCTCCAGTCGCTCAACGGCTCGATCAACTCGATCTGGGTCGGCCGCTTCCTTGGGGAACAGGCGCTGGCGGCAACGGCCAACGCCAACATCATCATGTTCCTGATGTTCTCGGCAGTATTCGGCTTCGGCATGGCGGCGACCATCCTGATCGGCCAGTCGATGGGCCGGCGCGACGTCGAGGCGGCGCGGCGCGCCTTCGGCTCGGCGATCGGGCTGGTGATGGGCGGCGCCGTGGTGATCGCCATCCTGGGCTGGCTGTTCGCCCCGCAGATCCTCCGCCTGCTCGCCACCCCCGGCGAGGCGCAGGACATGGCGCGCGACTATCTGCGCGTCATCTTCCTCGGCCTGCCGTTCAGCATGCTCGGCGTGCTCATCCAGATGAGCCTGCGCGGCACCGGCGATTCGATCACGCCGCTGTGGTTCATGGTGCTGAGCGTCACGATCGACGCGGGGCTGAACCCGCTGCTGATCCAGGGCATCGGCCCGTTCCCCCGCATGGGCATCGCCGGCTCGGCCACCGCGACGCTGATCGCCGGGCTGGTCTCGTCCTTCGGCCTGCTCCTCTATGTCTATTGGCGCGACTTGCCGGTGCGGCTGCGCGGTCATGAGCTGCATTATCTGATCCCGGAACGGGCGCTGGTCCGCACCATCGTCGCCAAGGGGTTGCCGATGGGCGCGCAGATGCTCGTCATGTCCACTGCCGGCCTCACCATGATCGGGCTGGTCAACCGCCTGGGCGTCGACACCGCCGCGGCCTATGCCGTCTCGCAGCAGCTCTGGACCTATATCCAGATGCCGGCGATGGCGATCGGCGTCGCCGTGTCGAGCATGGCCGCACAGAATATCGGCGCGGGCCGGTGGGATCGGGTGAACGCCATCACCCGCTCCGGGCTGGTCTACAACACTGCGATCACCCTGGTCGTGATCGTCGCGATCCTGCTGTTCGACCGCCCGGTGATGGCGCTGTTCGTCGGCGGCGACAGTCCGGCGATCCCGATCGCCCGCCACATCCAGCTGCTTGCCAGCTGGACCTTCGTGATGTTCGGCGCGACCATGGTGCTGTTCTCCACCGTGCGGGCCAATGGCGCCACCGTGCCGCCCCTGGTCATCCTGGCGATCACGCTCTTCCCGATCCGCTTCGGCTTCGCGGTGCTCGGCCAGCGCTGGTTCGGCAGCGACGCGCTGTGGCTGGCCTTTCCGATCGGGTCCGCCTGCTCGCTGACGCTCGCGGCGCTCTATTATCGCTATGGCCGCTGGCGCAGCGAAGTGCTCGAAGTGCCGCCCGAGCCCGCCACGGTGGAGGAGGAGGCGCTCGCCGCCACCGAGCCCGCGGGACGCTTGCAACCCAATTGCTGAGGGCGCATCAGCGCGGCCATGAGTCAGTATCCCGCGCTCCGCCTCCGCCGCACCCGCGCTTCCGAATGGAGCCGCCGGCTGCATGCGGAAACCCTGCTCACCCCGGCGAACCTGATCTGGCCGCTCTTCGTCACGGAAGGCGAGGCGGAAGAGCCGATCGCATCGCTGCCCGGCGTCTCGCGCTGGGGCCTGAAGGACATCGTGGCGCGCGCGCGCGAGGCCCGCGACCTCGGCATTCCCTGCCTGGCGCTCTTCCCCAACACGCCGCGGGAACTGCGCACCGATGACGGGCGCGAGGCGCTCAACCCGGACAATCGGATGTGCCGGGCGATCCGCGCGATCAAGGATGCGGTGCCCGAGATCGGCGTGCTCACCGACGTGGCGCTCGATCCCTATACCGCGCACGGCCATGACGGCATCGTCGACGCCCAGGGCTATGTCCTGAACGACGAGACCAGCGCGGTCCTGGTCGACCAGGCGCTGCTCCAGGCCGAGGCGGGGGCGGACATCGTCGCCCCGTCGGACATGATGGACGGCCGGGTCGGCGCGATCCGCGGCGCGCTCGAGGCCAATGGCCATGTCAACGTCCAGATCATGGCCTATGCCGCCAAATATGCCTCGGCCTTTTACGGCCCGTTCCGCGACGCGGTCGGCAGCCGCGGGCTGCTCAAGGGCGACAAGAAGACCTATCAGATGGACCCGGCCAATGCCGAGGAAGCGCTGCGCGAAGTCGCGCTCGACCTGGCCGAGGGCGCGGACAGCGTGATGGTGAAGCCCGGGCTGCCCTATCTCGACATCATCCTGCGGGTGAAGGACGCGTTCCAGGTGCCGGTCTTCGCCTATCAGGTCTCCGGCGAATATGCGATGATCGAAGCCGCCGCCGCCGCCGGGGCTGGGGAGCGCGACGCGCTGGTGCTCGAGACGCTGATGGCCTTTCGCCGCGCCGGCTGCTCGGGCATGCTCACCTATCACGCGCCGCTGGCGGCAAGGCTGCTCGCCGGATGATCGCCACCGAACGCCTTCTCCTCCGCCCCTGGCGCGAGGCAGACAAGCCCGTCTTCCATGCTCTCGCCAACACGCCGGCGATGATGGCGCATTTCGGCGGCCCCGTGCCCCAGGCGAAGCACGATGCCATCATCGACAGGATGATGGCCCAGCAGGAGCGCCACGGCCATTGCATGTGGGTGGTCGAGCTCCTTGGGACCGGCGAGATGGCCGGTGTCTGCGGCGTGCGCATCGGCGGCCATCCCGACACGCCGGTGCCCGAGGAGCTGGAGATCGGCTGGCGCATCGGCGAGAAATTCTGGGGACAGGGCATTGCGCGCGAGGCAGCGGAGGCAAGCATCGCCTGGAGCTGGGCCAATACCGACCGTCCGCGCATCGCCGCCTGGACGGTGATCGGCAACAGGCGCAGCTGGGGGCTGATGGAGCGGCTCGGCATGCACCGCCGCGCCGATCTCGATTTCCGGCACCCCGATTATGCGCCCGGCGATCCCTTCGGCGCGATGATCGTCTACGCGATCGACCGTCCGGCATGATCGAGACCGCCCGCCTTCGCCTGCGCCCCTGGGCGCCCGAGGATCGCCCGGCGTTCGAGGCGCTGGTCAACACGCCTGCGATGATGGCCCGGCTCGGCGGCCTGAAGGGGCCAGCGGACATCGATGCCATGTTCGCGCGCCGGCTCGACGATCAGGCCCGCTACGGCTTCTGCTATTGGGCCACGGTGCTGCGCGACACCGGCGAACTGGTCGGCAGTTGCGGCATCCGCATCGCCAGCAACTACGGCTCCGAAGCGCCCGTCGCCGGAATGCCGGAAATCGGCTGGCGCGTCGCCGAGGCGCATTGGGGCAAGGGCTATGCCCGCGAGGCCGCCGAGGCGAGCATCGCCTGGGGCTGGGCCAATCTCGACACGTCTGCGATCGGCGCCTGGACCACCATCGGGAACACCGCCAGCTGGGGACTCATGGAACGGCTCGGCATGCGGCGCCGTGCGGATCTCGATTTCCGCCTCCGCGGCTATTCCGCGGAGGACCCGGTGGGCGCGATGATCGTCTATATGCTGGAGCGCCCCCGATGATCGAAACCGAACGCCTGATCCTGCGTCGTTGGCGGGACAGCGATCGCCCGGCCTGGCATGCCATGGGCCGGGATCCCGCGGTGATGGAGTATCTCGGCCCGCCCCTGTCTCCGGAAGCGGCGGACGCGGCCATGGCGCGGCAGAACGCCCTGCTCGACGCGCACGGCCATTGCTTCTGGGCGGTCGAGCGCAAGGAGGATGGTGCCTTCCTGGGCTTTTGCGGCCTCAAGCCCGGTCCGGAGGGCACGCCGCTATTCGGCGAAGTCGAGATCGGTTGGCGCTTCGCTCCGGCCCATTGGGGCAGGGGCTATGCCCGCGAGGGCGCGCAGGCCAGCCTCGACTGGGCCTGGGCCAATCTCGATGTGCCGACGGTCGCGGCGATGACGGTGCTCGGCAACACCCGCAGCTGGGGATTGATGGAGCGTCTGGGCATGGTGCGGGCGCCCGCCGACGACTTCATCCATCCGCAGGCGCCCGATTGGCTGAACCCGCACATCACCTATCGGATCGCGCGACCCGCCGGGTAGGACACCGGGCATATCGGCGCTCGGGCACCGGCGCACCCTTTACTAGCGGGATTTCCTCTGCTTGCGTCCCCTGCATGATCGTGTCGCACATCCTGCAGCTTGCCTCGTCCGAGCGGAGCGGAGACTCCGGACGGGGAAATCGGGGCCCCCATGCCCCGAACTTCCTGAATTTCCGCCCGCGGTTCATCCATCGGCAAGCCGAATCGCTGCACAGCGGCGCGGAGGCCTGAGGCGATGGAGAATGCAATCGACGACGTGACGCCGCAGGCCGGCACGCGCACCACGCGCTGGCTGTTCGTCGCCGCGATCCTCGCCGGCTCCTTCCTGCTCTTCCTCGTTCAGCCCATGGTCGCGCGCATGGCGCTGCCCCAGCTGGGCGGCGCGCCCGCAGTGTGGAACAGCGCGATGCTGGTCTATCAGGCGCTGCTGCTCGGCGGCTATTCCTATGCGCACTGGCTCGGCCGGGTGCCGCCACGGGCCCAGGCGACGATCCATCTCGCCGTGCTTCTCGTAGCGGCGCTCTGGCTGCCGATCGGCGTGATCGCCATGGAACTGCCCGGCGAGGCGGAGCCGGCGCTCTGGGTGCCCTGGCTGCTCGTCGCCTCGATCGGCCCGCTGTTCTTCGCCATCTCGGCCCAGGCGCCGCTTCTCCAGCGCTGGTACAGCATCGCCAGCCATGGGCGGGATCCCTATGCCCTTTACGCCGCCTCCAATATCGGCAGCTTCGGCGGGCTGATCGCCTATCCGCTGATCGTCGAGCCCAATCTGGCGCTCAAGGGACAGAGCTGGCTGTGGACCGGCGGTTACGTGCTGGTCCTGCTCCTCGTTGCCGGCTGTGCCGCGCGCCTGCCGCGCCGGGCGGAAGACGAGCCGCATGTCGCGCACCATACGCCCGCGCCGCCCTGGCGCCGGGTGTTCCACTGGATCGCGCTGGCGCTGGTCCCCTCGGGCCTGATGCTGGCGACCACCACCTTCCTCACCACCGACATCGTGGCGGTGCCGATGCTGTGGGTGCTGCCGCTCGGCCTCTATCTGCTGAGCTTCTCGGTCGCTTTCCGCGACAATGCGGTGCTGCCCGAGATTCTCACCAAGTTCGCGCCGGTGATCATCCTGATGTTCGGCGCGACGCTGATCGCCGGCCATCAGCAGCTCGCCTATCTCAACGCCGTCATCGGGCTGTTGCTGCTTTTCACCGTCTCGGTGACGCTGCATGCCCGCATGTATGCCTTGCGGCCGGCGCCGGACCGGCTCACCGGCTTCTATCTCGCCATGTCGGTGGGCGGCGTGCTCGGCGGCGTGTTCGCCGGCCTGATCGCGCCGATCCTGTTCGACTGGACCTATGAATATCCGCTGCTCGTGCTGGCGGCGGGCGCGCTCTGCCCGCAGATGTTCCTCCTGTCGGCGATCGGGGATTTCTGGCGGCACGGGACGCGGGGCAAGACGATCACGCTGGTCGCGCTCGTCGTGCTGCTGGTCTGGCTCGGCGCGGTCAATCCCGGCAACCTCCTCGGCATCATGCACGAGCAGATCGCCTTCGTGCTCGTCGCGCTGCTCGGCCTGTTCGCAGTCGGGCGCCGCCCGGCCTATCTGGCGGCGCTGGCGGGCGGGCTGATCCTGTTCGGCGGCTATCGCTCGATCCAGCTCTCGCTCACCGATGCGCGCACGCGCAGCTATTTCGGCGTCTACACCGTCACCGACTATGACAATGAGCGCCAGCTCGCGCACGGCACCACGCTGCACGGCATCCAGCTGAAGGGTGCGCTCTCGACGCGGCCGACCACCTATTACGTGCCCGGATCGGGCGTGGGGCAGGCGATGCAGGCGCTGCCCGACCTCTATGGTGCGGCCGCACGCGTCGGCGTGGTCGGCCTCGGCACCGGTACGCTCGCCTGCTATGCCAAGCCCGGCCAGAGCTGGCGCTTCTTCGAGATCGATCCGGCGATCGTCCATCTCGCCCGCGATTCGGGCAAGTTCACCTTCCTGCGGCAATGCGCGCCCCAGACGCGCATCTCGATCGGCGATGCGCGCGTCCGGCTCACCGAGACGCAGAGCGCCAGCCTGGACCTGCTCGCGCTCGACGCCTTCTCGTCGGATACGGTGCCGATGCACCTGCTCACGCGCCAGGCCTTCGCCACCTATGGCCGGGTGCTGGCGCCGAACGGCCTGCTGCTCGTCCACATCTCCAACCGGTTCATGGCGCTGGCGCCCGTGGTGTCCGCCGCGGCGCACGATGGCGGCTGGAAGGCGGTGCGGCTGTCCTATGAGCCGGAGCCGCATTTCGTCGCCACCCCGCAGCCGGGCGGCGGCACGAAGGTGGAGCAGATCGAGCCCGAGGCCGAATCGGCTTCGGAATGGATCGCGCTCAGCCATGACCAGGCGATGCTCGACCGGCTGGTGGCCCGCGGCGGCGGCTGGCGGCGGCTTCAGTCCTGGCCCGGCTTCGAACCCTGGACCGATGACTATGCTTCGGTGATGCCCGTGCTCCGGGTGCTGCACCCGGAGCTGGCGGGGAACTGACTAGCGGCCGGTGCCGCCCAGCGCGGCTTCGAGCGAATCGATCCTTGCCTGTTGCGAGGAAGCGGCCCGGTCGGCATCGGCCAGGGCGGCATCGAGCGCGGGATAGGGCGGCAGGCCGTCGACGCCGCGCTGGGTCGCCAGCGCGTCCAGGTCCGACAGGGCGGTCACGGCCGGGCGGCGCAGCTCGGCGAGCTGACCCATCGCTACCTGCGCCTGCAGCCAGGCCTCGGAGCCCTGGGGCAGGCCGCGCGAGACGGCGATCCTGGCCTCGGCATCCTGGGCACCGGCGGTGAAGGCCTTGGTGCCTGCATCCAGCGCCCCGCGGATCTCGGCGATTCGCTTGTCGAGCGCGGCATCGGGCGTCGCGACCGGCACCGGCCGCTCGGGCTCGGCAAGGCTCGTCGATTCGATGGGGCGGGGCAGCAGCGAGGGATATCGACCCGTCGCCTGGGTGCAGCCGGCGAGCCCGGCGAAGCTGAGCAGCAGAATAAATCGCATGTCAGCGCCTTATGCTTGTGGAAAACTGCACGCAACGGCTTGCGCGATCCGAAAACCGCTTCTAAAGGCACCCCTCCACAGCGCGCCCGTAGCTCAGCTGGATAGAGCATCAGACTACGAATCTGAGGGTCGGACGTTCGAATCGTTCCGGGCGCGCCATTTCGGTTCAAAGGCGCGAACGCCTAGCACCGCCGCCTCTACGCCAGAGG